>Ga0265320_10001492_pt1 | contig 17067 bp, 16 predicted proteins | sample 4827metaG_FD_202087 | JGI IMG/M metagenome (GOLD analysis project Ga0265320, IMG submission 202087) | Rhizosphere microbial communities from Carex aquatilis grown in University of Washington, Seatle, WA, United States - 4-8-27 metaG | ecosystem: Host-associated > Plants > Roots > Rhizosphere >...
CACGTGGGTCGTGACGCGTACGGCGCCGCGCTCGACTTCGCGCTTTCCTACGCTCAGCTCCTCCCGATAAACGGGGATGGTGCGCTGCTCTTCCGCGAAGACGTGATCCTCGCCGCGCCTTTCCGCGATTCGCTCCGGCGCGATCTTCGACGCGACCGCCCGGCCGACGGCTCGAACGCTCGCCGCGATGCCGGCGCTTGCGGCAGCGCCTCCGGTCTCCTTCTTGAGGCCCCCGTTCTCCCCGAAGGTTTCGCGCTCGATCTTCGCCTCGTCGGCGCCGGGAGACCCGGCCGCGTTCTTCTTCATCAACGCGGCCACGCGATCCACGTCCGCGTCGTCCACGGTTATCGACTCGAGGGTCTGCCCGCGCTCGACGCCCATCGCGTAGTGGCCGGCCAGCTCTCGGGAAAACCCGATGCGCTGGAGCAGTCCCGCCAGCGCGAGCGGCTCGTTCGGTGTTCCGGCGGCCTCCGCCAAGGGCCCGGAGGCAGCGACCGTTCCCACGTCGCTCAGGCTCATCGAGCGCAGGGGCGACCGCGAGTCGCTCTCGATCACTGACCTCGCGGCGGCGTTGGTCACCACGCTGATGGCCTGCGGCGGGAATCCCAAGTCCGCGAGGTCCTCCATCGCGCGACGTGCGCTGTTTCCGCTTTCGAACAGACCGACCACGGTTCTCATGGCAGTGCTCCTTTCTTGCGTTGGCGTCGTAACCGCCAGGTGCGTGCATGCCACGCGCCGCGGTCCGCTCGGGCCGCGACACGGACGAGACCTTGCCGCATGCGCTGCGCGGCACGTTGCTCGCTCGTCGTCAACGCGGAGGTGCGTCCCATGACGGCTGATCTGATCGAGACGACGAAAGCGATGATGACGCCCGACGTCATCGCCAAAGCGGCGGATAGCTCCGGCGAAACACCCGAGGCGGCGCGCAAGGCGCTGCTCGGTGCCGTCCCGACCGTGTTCGCGGGCCTCGCCCATTCCGCCGCGGCACCCGGGGGAGCCGAGCGGCTCTTTGGTATCATCATGGAGCGCGGCAGCTCGGGGGCGGGGCTGATGAGCAAAGTCTTCGGGGAGCGAGGCGGAGCCGTGAGCGATGCTCTCGCAAAGAGCAGTGGCACGACGGGCGCCTCCGCATCGCGGCTCCTGACGCTCGCACTGCCGATGGTGGCCGGCCTTCTCGGCAAAGAGATCATCTCGAAACGGATGAACCCGAGCGGCCTGGCAGCGCAGCTCTTCAGCCACAAGAAGGCCATCCTGGACGACCCGAACACGCCGCCGGGCCTCGCCGGCGCGCTGGGCGTCGGGAGTCTCTCGGAAATTGGCGGCACCGCTGCGGGCGTGGACGAGCCGCACGTCAGCAGCGCGGCCGCGCCCGTGCGCGCCGCAGCCGCGGAGCGAGCACCTCGGGTGGCGGAGCGTCCGGTGGTGGTCGCGCCGAAGCGGCACACTCCGTGGGGGGCCATCATCCCCCTGCTTCTGCTCATCGGGGGCCTCGCCGTCTGGGGCCTGTTCTCGCCCAAACACGCCCAAATGCCGCACGTGGGCATCATGGCGCCCCAACCCGCGATGCCCACCGTCATGCCAACCGTGGGGATGCCGCGTGCTCCGGAGGCGCCAGCCATGCCCGAGCCCGAGGTGTCCGCCGTGCCCAAGGCGGAGACGCCCCCCGGCGGGGAGGCGCCGGCGATGGCTCAGGTCACATTGCCCGGCGGCAAGACGCTCGATGTCGAAGCGAATAGCCCGGAGGCCGATATGGCCCATGACTTGGGCGACGGCACGATGTCGCTGCCCCGCACGTTTCAGTTCAGCGGGCTGAACTTCGAGTCCGGCACTGCGACCGTAAGTCCGGACTCGAGCAAGACGCTCGACGATCTGGCGGCGATGCTCCAGTCGTACCCCTCGTCGCGCGTTCGGATCGAAGGGCACACGGACAGCACCGGCGATCCGGCCGCCAACCAGACGCTCTCGCAGGCGCGAGCGGACGCGACGAAGGAGATGCTCGTCGCAAGGGGCATCGCGAGCGACCGCATCGAGACCGCCGGCAACCGCGAGCACGCCCCCGTCGCCGACAATGAAACCGAGGAGGGGCGCGCCCGCAATCGCCGGACGGACATCGTTCTCATCAATCGGTAGCGAGGCGCGAGCCGGCGCGCCCAGGCCGGCGCTCGGTCAGGCAGGCCGGCGGGCGGTCGTCGGGGATCGCGCCTATAGTCGTGCTGTCCCTGCCGGGACGTAGAGGGGTGCCCGTGACCGATCCCGATCCCGCGTCGACGCTCGTCTCCGCGCTGCCGTTTCCCAAGCACATCGGAATCAAGCCGAACGAGGACGGGGCGCTCGTCCTCGCGGAGAACCAGTCTCTCTACAACCACCTCGGTACTCTCCATGCGGGGGCGCTCTTCACCCTCGGCGAGAGCGCCTCCGGTGCGACCGTGCTGCGGCAGCTCGGGCAGGCGCTCGCGGGGGCGACGCCGGTCGCCAAGAGTGCCACGATCGAATACCGCAAGCCGGCGCGGGGTCGCATACGCGCCGGCGGATCGCTCGACGAGGCGGTCGAGGAGATCGCGGCGCGCCTGCAGCGCGACCGGAAGACGACGTTCGACGTCCGCGTCACGCTCCAAGACGACGCCGGTGTCGAGGTCGCGGCAATGAAAGTGACGTGGTACGTCCGCGCCGACGGGCCCGGCGGCTGAGCCCACGGCCGGGTCGGACGATGCCCGATCGGACCGCCGTAACCGCGTGGAAACACGCGACCGGTTAACTGAGCCTGGGGCCAAGGCGATCCATGTCACCGCTGCCGCTGAAGTTCGACGCCCAGGGACTCGTTCCAGTCATCATGCAGGACCACATCACTGGCGAGATCCGCATGTTCGCCTTTGCAACGGACGCAGCCGTTCGCAAGACGCTCGAGACAGGACGCGCGACGTTCTGGAGCCGTTCGCGCGGAGAGCTCTGGCAGAAGGGACGCGCAAGCGGTCAGGAGACCGCCGTGGTGCGGGTGCTGGCCGATTGCGACGCGGACGTCCTCATCTACTCGAGCGAGCCCGAGTGTCCCTCGTGCCACTCGGGCGCGCAGAGTTGCTTTTTTCAAGCGCTCGACGGCGATCGGCTGGGGCAAGCGAGCGAGCAGCCCCAAACGCTCCTGGCGTCGCTGGAGGCAAGCATCGAGGCTTCGCGGAGGTCCACCTTCGACGGAGGCGCGGGCGCGGGAAAGGGGTCCGTCGAGGCGGGCGCCCGCAGCATCGCGGCGAAGTTCCGCGAAGAAGCGGGCAGGCTCGCGCAGGCCTTCGAGAGCGAGGGCGAAGAGCGCGTCGTCTTCCTGGCGGCCGACACGATGTACCAATTGGTCGTGGGGCTGCGCTCGCGATCGATTGCCCTGCGTCGGGTGCTGGTCGAGCTCGCGCGGCGCCTGGGAACTTCCGCACGCTCCAACGCCGCCCGCTGATACGCTGGTGCACGTGCGTGCGCCCGCAGCCGCGTCCGTCTCGTTCGTCGCGTGCCTGGCCTGCACCGGTCCGGGGGCTGGGCCCGTCGTCAGCGCGCCATCGGCCGCCCATGCACAGTCGGCGGCGGGCCCGGAGGCGCGCGTTGCGGCTCCCGAGGCCCCGGCCGCATGTGCCTCGCCGTGGAAGCTCGACTTCGCCGGCGGCGACGCGCGCGTCGTAGTCGTGTGTGCCAACGACGTACGTCGGGAAGCGTTCGACGAGTCGAGCGTCATCGCGCGTTCTCTGTCACCGGCCCTCGTGCCGGCGCGGGACCGCGTGTGCGATTGCGCAGGTCGGGTGCGCGCGCCCGCGTTCGTCGACCTGGTGTTCACGGCCAAACCGGAGGAGGGGCGGGTTACGGTCAAAGCGGGCGACGAAGATCTCGATCCGGACTTGGGTCCGGCATTCGTCGCATGCGTCGGCGCGCTGGTGGCGGCGTTCGCGCCCATCCCGTCGGAGGCGTGCCCATCCGCCGGAAAAGCGTCTTTCGTATTTCCCGTCCGTCTCGGTCTAGAACCAGGCACCGACGAGGGGCGATAGCGTCGCTAGAGCGCACCCCGTAGCTCGGCGAGGATCCTCTCGGGGGCCTCGACGCCGACCGACAATCGGATGAGGCCCGGAGAGACGGCGTCTCCGCCCCAGCGCGCGCGGCGCTCGAGCGTGGTCTCCACACCGCCGAAGCTCGTGGCCTCTACGATGCGCGGAAGGCGTGCGCAGAAGTGCTCCGCGCTTTCTTGTGTGCCGAGATCGAACGTCAGGACGGGCCCGAAAGACGTCATCTGTCGCGCGGCCAGCGCGTGCTGCGGGTGATCGGGCAGGCCCGGGTACCGGACGGGGAGCCGCTCGCGGAGCCCTCGCGCGATCGCGAGCGCGGACTCGGAAGACCGCGCGACGCGAAGCTCGAGCGTCTTCAAGCCGCGCAGACACAGCCACGCCTCGAGCACTCCCGGGATCGCACCGCCGAGCGTGCGCGCCGTTCGCAGCTTGTCGAGGACGGCGGGGTCCTTCGCCCCGGCGAGGCCAATCACGGCGTCGCTATGGCCGCTCGTCCCCTTCGTCGCCGATACGACGACGACGTCGGCGCCCATTGCGAACGGATCTTGCGCCGCCGCCGTTGCGAGCGTGTTGTCGACCACCAACAGCGCCCCCGCGCGCCGGCACGCCTCGGCGGTTTCGCGGATGTCGACGACATCGAGCCCAGGGTTGGTCGGCGTCTCCACCCAGACGAGCGCGGCGTTCGCGGCCGCGATCGCGAACGCGTGCGGATCGGTCGACGCCACGAGCTGCGCGTCGATGCCGCGGGCGCCGAGCAACGAGCGAAGCGCGTAGTAGCCGTCGCTGGGCGCCACGACGCGCGCCCCGCGCGGGACGAGCGCGTCCACGACCGCCGCGAAGGCTGCCATGCCGCTCGCGAACGCGAGGCAAGGTGCACCCGCGATCGCTTCGTACTCGGCCTCGAGCGCCGACCACGTGGGGTTCGCGGTGCGCCCATACGCGAAGGCGGCCTTCGACGGATCGCCCGACAAGACGTAGGTGCTCGCCGGCACGAGCGGCGGCGCCAGCGGCTCGCCTTGTCGTCGCTTCATCGTGCGCACGAGGTATGATTCTCTAGCGCCTGGTCGCCCTGCTCGCTATACCCGCGCGCGTGACGACTCCGCGCGACGCTGGTTTTCGCATGCCGGCCGAATGGTCGCCGCACGCCGCGACGTGGCTTGCGTGGCCCTCGGATTCGAACCTCTGGCAGCAGCACCTCTGCCCGGCGCGCGCCGCGTTCGCGCGCCTGGTGGCCGCGATCGCCGAAGGCGAGACCGCGCAGGTGCTCGTGCCCGACGAAGCGCAAGAGGCGCGCGCGCGCGCGATGCTGCCCGGCGAGCGCGTCCGTTTGCATCGGGTACTGTTTGGCGACATCTGGCTGCGCGACACGGCACCGATCTTTCTCGTGGGCGAGGGAGGGGCGGGAGCGTCGGTGCGCTTCGCATTCAACGGATGGGGTGGGAAGTACGACCTCGCTCACGACGACCAGGTCGCCGAGCGCATTGCCGCGATCGCAGCGATGGTCTCCTACCGCGAGCCGTGGGTGCTCGAAGGGGGCGCTGTCGACGTCGACGGCGAGGGCAGCGCGCTGACCACGCGTCAGTGCATGCTCAACTCGAACCGAAACGGTAGCGTCGACGAGCTCGCAGTGGAGACGGTGCTCCGCCGATCGCTCGGAGTCGACAAGGTGCTGTGGCTCGGTGCCGGGTTGTTGAACGATCACACCGACGGTCACGTCGACACGGTGGTGCGCTTCGTTCGTCCCGGCGTCGTCGTAGCCATGGAGCCACGAGTGGCCGACGATCCGAACCGCGATGCCCTCCGCGCGCTCTTGAGCGAGGCGGATGGCCTTCGCGACGCGCGGGGCCGAAAGATCGACGTGGTCCGGATTCCGTCGCCGGGGCGGGTGCTCGACTCCGCCGGGACGATCATGCCCGCCAGCTACACGAACTTCTACGTCACGAACGCGAGCGTCGTCGTCCCCACCTACGGCGCGCCCTGGGACGACGAGGCCGTCGAGAGCATCGGTGCGCTGTTCCCGGGGCGGCGATCGATCGGCATCGACGCTCGCGCCCTCCTGACCGGCGGAGGCGCGCTTCACTGCATCACGCAACAGCAGCCGAGGACGTCGCCGTGACCACGCGACCGACGACCGCGGTGCGCATGGTGCGCATGGTCACCGTGGCCGCGATTCAATGTCCGCTGGGCGGGTCGCGCGCCGAGAACATCGCGCGCATCGAAGCGCACGTGCGCGCCGCGGCTGCTCGGGGCGCCCAGGTGATCCTCCCGCCGGAGCTCTTCGAGGGGCCGTACTTTTGCCGCGAAGAAAACGGCGACTGGTTCGCCGAGGCGCGGCCGGTCGACGGCGACGAGGCCGTGGCCCGTATGCGCCAAGTGGCGCTCGAGCTCGGGGTCGTCATACCGGTTTCGTTCTTCGAACGCGCGGGCCAAGCGTATTACAACAGCCTCGCGGTGATCGACGGGGACGGGTCTTTGCTCGGCGTGTATCGCAAGAGCCATATCCCCGACGGCCCGGGATACGAAGAGAAGTTCTATTTCCGTCCGGGCGATACGGGTTTTCGGGTATGGCGCACCCGCTTCGGAGCGCTCGGCGTCGGCATCTGCTGGGACCAGTGGTTTCCGGAATCGGCGAGGGCGATGATGCTTCTTGGAGCCGAGCTTCTGTTCTATCCGACGGCGATCGGAAGCGAGCCGCACGAACCGCAGCTCGACACGCGCGAGCCGTGGCAGCGCGCGATGATCGGGCATGCCGTGTCGAACGTCGTTCCCGTCGTGGCGGCGAACCGCACGGGCGACGAGGGCGGCCAGCTTTTCTATGGCTCGTCGTTCATCGCCGATCACCGCGGAGACAAGGTGGCCGAGCTCGGGCGAACCGAGGAAGGCGTGGTGGTCGCCGCGTTCGACCTCGACTCCCTGGCGCGAACGCGCGCTTCGTGGGGATTCTTTCGGGACCGCAGGCCAGAGCTCTACGACGTGCTCACGACGGCCGACGGCGTTCGTCGAAAGGATTGATGGGGGGGGCCGGACGGCCGGGACCGGGGACTGCGAACGCTTGTGCGCAGCGCCCGTGACCAAAAGGTGATGCCACGAGGGTGCCGGCCGGCGTACCCTCCCGCCCGTTTAGAGGTAGCCGCATGCTGGTGCGTCATCGTGCTGATTGGCGAACACTGATCTGGGCCTTCGTCTTCTTTCCGCTCGCCGGGTTTGCCCCCTATGCGTTTCCCCGGCTCGTGCCGTGGGTGCTCCCCGTCAGCTTGTACTTCGGCTTTTGCGCGGGCGTGTTCAGTCACAACCAGAACCACTGCCCGACCTTCAAGAGCCGTCGGGTCAACGCGTTCTACGCCGCCTGGCTCAGCATCTTCTATCTGTTCCCCACGTACGTATGGATCCCATCGCACAACCTGAATCACCACAAGTACGTGAACAAGGCCGGGGACGCGACGATCACGTGGCGCTACTCGAAGAAGAACACCTGGCTCATCGCGAGCACGTATTATTTCGTCTCGGCTTACTGGCAAAAGCCGGTGCTCGATGAGTACGTGGCGAAGGCGAAAGCAGGCAATCCGGGGCTCTATCGGCAGATCGTGTCGCAGTGGCTGACCGTAGGCGGCGCGCACCTGGGCCTACTGGCGCTTGCGCTGGCACTCCGCGGGCCCAAGGTGGGAGCGCTCGTCTACGGGTTCGGGTTCCTCATCCCAGCCTTCTTCGCGAACTGGTCGATGATCTTCATCAATTATATCCAGCACGTGCACACCGACCCCTGGTCGGAGCACAATCACTCGCGGAACTTCGTATCGAAGCTCGGCAATTGGCTGGTCTTCAACAACGGGTACCACACCGCGCACCATGAGAGCGCGGGCCTGCACTGGAGCAAGCTGGCGGCCGCGCACGAGAAGATCGCGCACCTCATCCACCCCGAGCTCAACCAGCCGAGCATCTTCGGCTACTGCCTCAAGGCGTACCTCTTCGGCATCTTCGACGATCGCTGCCGCACGGAGCAGGTGGGACGCGCGCCCTACGATCCTCCGGGCGGCGGCGAGATCTCGCTGAAGACTGCGGCGGTTTCGGCTGTGGAAGCGGGCGTCAACGCAACCATGGCGTAGAAGGGCGGCGCTTTTCGCCGATACCGGCGCGCTGGCGTCGCCGGCCGTAGAAGGGCGGCGCTTTTCGCCGATACCGGCGCGCTGGCGTCGCCGGCCGCGCTCAAGATACTGGAGTATCCGTCGCGCGGCCGACGGCGCCATCGCTTGGTCTCGGCGAAAATCGCCGCCCTTCTACTCGTTCTGGCGAACTTTGTCGTTCCTCGATGGCGGTCGTTGTCGACTGGCGCGCCGCTGACTAGCCCCCGCCACCGCGCGGCCGGCCGTTGCTAGGTGATGAGCAGCTCGACGACCGCGCCGCGCGCGGTCGCCTTGCTGTTGACCAGCCGCGTGGCCGACACCTCGGCGATGTCGAAGCCCTCCGCGTAGAGCTTGCGAACGGACGGAGCCGAGGAATTCGAGAGCAGCACGCGGACGCCGCGTTTCTTCAGCTTGCGCGCGGTATCGCGCAGGCGCGCCTGTTCCGCCTCGCCAAAGCCCCGGGAGGTGTACGATGTGAATGAGGACGTCGTCGACAGGGGCACGTACGGCGGGTCGAAATAGACGAAGTCACCACGCTTGGCCTTTGGAGCGACCTTCGCGAAGTCCTCGACGAGCAGCTCGGTCTCCGCGAGCGCCGCCGAGCAGGCGCGGAGCGTCGGCTCGTCACAAATCGTCGGGTTTGCGTAGCGTCCGAAGGGCACGTTGAAGCGGTTGTCCCGGTTGACGCGATAGAGCCCATTGAAGCCGGTCTTGTTCAAGTAGATAAACCAGGCCGCGACGTTCGCGTCCGTTCCACCGTCGATCTTCTCCTCGCGGAATCGGTAGAAAAAGGCGGGCGTGTGCGGGAGCGCCCGAAGCTGGCGGATCACGTCGTCGACGTTGTTCTTGACCCCTCGGTAGGTACGAATCAGGCGCTCGTTCACGTCCGCAAGCACGGCGCGCTGGGGGCGCAGGGCGAAGAACAACGCTCCGCCCCCGACGAACGGCTCGAAGTACGTGGGCGCATCGTGAGGTGCGTGCTGGAGCAAGGAGGACAGGAGCTGGCGCTTTCCTCCGGCCCACTTGATGAACGGACGGCCGCCGTCCGTCTTGGAAGCCACCCTCAGCGGCACGCCGCCATCCTCGACACGCCTAGCCGCTGCTGTCTGCCTGGGCATCTTGCTGGCGATGGAAGGTACCTGAACGGCCGGGCACCCTCCAGTCAGGAGCTCTTGCGCGGATGCCCGCGAGCCTTCCCCGTGGACCGGTGCACGTACGAGCCGGGGCGGCACGCGTGCCCCGTGGACCGGTGCACGTACGTGCGAGGGAGGTACGCGTGCCCCGTGAACCAGTGCACCTACGAGCGAGGGAGGCGCGCGTTCCACGTGGACCGGTGCACCTCCGAGCCAGGGAGGCGCGCGTTCCACGTGGACCGGTGCACCTCCGAGCCAGGGAGGCGCGCGTTCCCGGTGGACCGGTGCATCTACGAGCCGGGGAGGCACGCGTTCCACGTGGACCGGTGCACCTACGAGCGAGGGAGGCGCGCGTTCCCCGTGGACCGGCGCACCTACGAGCCAGGGAGGCGCGCGTTTCCCGTGGACCGATGCACCTACGAGCCAGGGAGGCGCGCGTTCCGCGTGGACCGGTGCACCTACGAGCCAGGGAGGCACGTGTTCCACGTGGACCGGTGCCCGTACCAGTGCGGGAGGCACGCGTCCAAGTTGACCCCGTGCGGCTCCCCCGAAGGGACGCACGCGTGGCAGAACGGGTACATGGAGTCCAGGGGCCACACCGCGGTGGAAAGCGATGCCCGCCTCACCCAAGCGTCCACCGGGTTACGGAACTAAAGCTCACGTTCCGGTCTGCCGTTCCCTCGTTTGACGCGTGGGCGTCGACGAAGGAGGTCCCGCCGTGACGCAGGCAGATCGTTCACTGATCTTGATCGGGGCATTCCGCGACGACGCCATGCGGTGCGTGAGGGATGCGGCAGCGACCGTCGGCGTCGCAACGGCGGTAGTCGGCCGTTGCGAGGAGGCGCCGGCGGCGCTTGCCGCGGCAGTCGACCCACTGGCGATCGTTCTGCAAATGGATGCGGAAGCGGCAGCCCAGACGTTCGCGCACGTTCGCGGTCAGGCGCGTCTGGCTCAGCTGCCGATCTTCGGCGTCGCGCCACAGCGCGATGACCTGGCGTTCACAGAGCTGTTTTCCTGGGGCGGAGACGACCTTCTCGCGCTGACGGCACCCCCTGCGCTTTCTCGGCGCCTTCGGCCGCTGGTTGCGCGATCGCCCGGGCGGGTCGAGGCGAAACCACGCGAACGAGGCGCCCTCGTCGCAGGAGCGGACGCGCGTTGGCGGAGCGTCATGGGACGCGCGCTCTATCAGGGCGGCTTCTCGGTGCGCTTCATTGCGAGCGCGGGCGATCTCGCGCAGGAGTCTCTCGCGGAAGGCGTGAAGGTGGTCGTCATCGCCGACGATCTGGGCACTGGGCAAGCGGAGGGCGCTCTGGCGGCCGCGCGCGCGGGGGGCTCCCAAGCGGCATGGATCGTCGTCGCTCCGCCGAAGCGCATGGCCAACCTGCATGCGGCGATCGAGTCACTCGGGCCCGTGTCGGTGGCCGACGGGTTCGCGCCGCCCGAAAACGTGCTCTTTCTGACCAACGAGCTCCTCTCGCGGCGCGGCGTCGACCAGCGCGCGAGTCCCCGCGTCCTTTACGGCACCACGGTCGCTTTCCGCGCAGCAGGGCGCGACGAGGACGAAATCGGCTTTTCCTACAACGTCAGCGCCGGCGGCGTCTACGTGCGCACCTTGGCGCCACTCGAAGCCGGGCAGGAAATGTGGCTCGAAATGTGGCCGCCGCGCTCGGAGCGTCGCGTGCGCCTGGCAGGGACGGTTGCCTGGAAGCGCGCTTTCGGGCCGAGCGAAGGGGCCACCGTTCCCGCGGGGTTCGGCGTAAAGCTCACCGACGGCCTCGCCGGCGATCTCGACCGCTGGCGCGACGGGTACGAGGCCTTCGCGCGGAGCGTGCTCGGACCGGGGCGGGGGGCGCCGCCGAGCGTTTGAGTCGCGAGGTGCGCGCCGAATAGGCATGCGCGCGGCCCGCCCGGATCTACCATAGAGGCATGACAGGCCTGGAGCGTTGGGACCACGCGCGCGACGGCGAACCCACGGAGTCCGCCCTGCGGCGCCGACTCGAGGAACGCGGCTTTCGCGTCGTCCGCTACGTCTATCCTCCCGGCACCGTGTTCCTCACACACGCCCACGACGCCGACAGGGCCGACGCCGTCGTCACAGGGAAGCTCCGCCTCTCGGCGAACGGCCAGGAGATCGATCTCGAGGCGGGCGATCTGCTTTGCGTCGCACGCGGTACGCCTCATCGTGCGGAGGTCGTCGGCGACGAGCCCGTCGTGAGCCTGGATGCCGAACGACCCCGGTCGGCCGGCGGCAAGTAGGGTATCGCCACAGTTTGTGGGGCGCGCTCTTTATGGGGCGCGTTCGAAGAGACCGGCCGCCCCTTGGCCCCCGCCGATGCACATCGTCACGATCGCGTACTTTCCGTGGCGGCGCCGGAGCTCGTGGAGCGCCGTGGCCGCGAGCTTCGCGCCCGTGCAGCCCAGGGGGTGGCCGAGCGCGATGGCCCCCCCGTTGACGTTGAGCTTCTCGTCGGGCACCTCGAGCGCCCTCTGCACGTACACGGCCTGGCTGGCGAACGCCTCGTTGAGCTCGACCAGGTCGATATCGCGCATCGACAACCCGTTCTTCGCGAGCAGCTTGCGCACGGCAGGAACCGGCCCGATCCCCATCACGGCGGGGTCGACGCCGGCGGTCGCGAACGCGCGAAAAAAGCCGAGCGGATGGACACCCAGCGCCTCGGCCTTCGCCCGACTCATCACCAGCGCCGCCGCGGCACCATCGGAGAGCGGAGACGCGTTGCCCGCCGTCACCGTGCCATCCTTCGCGAAGAACGCGGGCTTGAGGGCGGCGAGCCCTTCGAGCGTCGTGTCCGCTCGAATCATCTCGTCGCGCTTGAATTCGATGTCCGCGCGCGCGCTTCCCTCGTAGCGCGTCGCCTTCACGGCGACGATCTCGTCGTCGAACTTGCCGGCCTTCTGCGCGGTCGCCGCCTTTTGCTGGCTCCTCAGGGCGAACGCATCTTGATCGGCGCGCGAGACGACGAACCTCTTTGCCACGTTCTCCGCGGTGATCCCCATCGGCATGTACACGTCCGGGAAGCGGCGCATCGCCTCGGGCGAGGCGCTGAGCTTGTTGCCCGTCATGGGCACCATCGTCATCGACTCCACGCCCGCCGCGACGACCACGTCGTGCGCCCCGGTCGCAATCGCCCCCGCCGCCATCGCGATGGCTTGAAGCCCGCTCGAGCAAAACCGATTGATGGTCGCTGCGCTGCTTTCGATCGGAAGGCCGCCGAGCAACCCGACGACGCGGGCGACGTTCAGCCCCTGCTCGCCCTCGGGCATCGCGCAACCGAGCACCAGGTCTTCCACGTCGCCTGGTTTGACCTGAGGCACTCGCGCGAGCAGCGCCGCGATGACCTGACCCGCGAGCTCGTCGGGGCGCGTTAGCGCGAGCGTTCCTTTGTGGGCGCGCCCAACGGCGGAGCGGACTGCGTCGACGATGACGACGTTGTCAATCATGGCTCCAAAACATAACGCCGGCGCGCGACTCTCGCTGCCTTCAATTGCGAAGCGGCTTGTTCTGCGTGAGCATGTATTGCATTCGCTCCTGACTCTTGGGCTCGCCGCAGAGGCTGACGAACGCCTCGCGCTCGAGCTCGAGCATCTCGTCCTCGGTCACTTCGTGCGACGAGCCGCTCACACCGCCGCAGAGCAAGAGAGCGAGTTTGTTCGCGATCTTGGCGTCGTGCTCGCTGGCCTGCCCAGTGTCGACCAGCGAGCGCACCAACATCCCGAGGGTCGCCATGCCGTTCTCCCCCGGCAGGACGTACGCTCGCGGCGCCGGTGGGTGCCAGCCGCTCTCGGCCAGGCCGATGGCCCGAGCCTTCGCGGCGGTGAGCTGGCGTGCGCGATCGAACGACACCCCGTCTTCGCGCCGGAAGTACCCATACGCCTTGGCTTCGTCCGCGCTCGTCGCCACGCGCGCCAGCGCGACGTTCTTGAAGACCTGCGTGACCAGCGCGTAGGGGTCGACGCTCGTGCCCTCCGGTACGCCGTCGAACGCCCGCCACAGCAGGTTCATCGACCCCCCGCCGCCGGGCACCAAACCCACGCCCACTTCGACCAACCCGGCGTACGTCTCTGCAGCGGCCTGCACGCTCCCCGCGCCGAGACACACCTCGAGCCCCCCCCCGAGAGTCATCCCGTACGGAGCGGCCACCACCGGCACGGTCGCGTATTTCATTCGCTGGCAGGCGAGCTGGAAGCTCTTCACCATCGCACGGATCGAATCCCACTGCTTCTGGCTCGCGCCGACCACCACCAAGAACAGGTTGGCCCCGACGCAGAAGTGCTCGCCCTGATTGGCCACGACGAGCGCGCGAAAATCGCTCTCGGCCTTGGCGACGGAATCGCCGATCATTTGGATGACGTCCGGGTCGACGCTGTTCGCCTTCGTCTTGAAGGTCAACCCGAGAACGCCGTCCCCGAGATCCCAGGCTTCGGCGCCCTCGTTCTTGAGCACCGGCGCGCCGCCCTTGCGAAGGAGGGTCAGAGTCGCCGTGCGCGGGTCGACGGCGCGCGGCCGGTACGCCCCTTTGACCAGATCGAACACGCGCCCATCGCCCGTATAAAACGACTTCGCCCCCGACGAGCGCATCTTGTCGATCGTCGGCGGAAGGGGCACGCCCTCCTGCTTCATCCGGTCGACGACCGCCTCGAACCCGAGCGCGTCCCAGGTCTCGAACGGGCCGAGCTCCCAGTTGTAGCCCCACCGCATGGCGTCATCGATCGCTTCGACGTCGTCCGCGATTTCTCCCACCCGGCGCGCCGAGTACGCGAGCGACCGCGACAACACCTTCCAAGCGAACGCCGACGTCTTCGAGGGCGCGCCGTCACCCGGCGGCTTCTGCGAGGGCCCCCAGACCAGCTTGCGCAGCCGCTCGCGCGGGTCTTCGATCGCTGCGATCTCTTTGCACGCGTTTCGAATGTCCTTGTCGCCGCCGCGCGCCCGGTACTCGAGCGTCTTCGGATCGAACGTCTCGATCGCGCCCGCGGCGCCCTTCCGATAAAATCCGCCGCGCGTCTTGTCGCCGAGGAGCTTCTTTTCGATCATTGCCCGGACGAACGCCGGCACGCGGAAGACCTCGCGATCCTCGTCTTTGATCAATGTCGCGTAACAGTGATCGGCGACGTGGGCGAGGGTGTCGAGACCGACCAGGTCCGCCGTGCGGAACGACGCGCTTTTGGGGTGCGCCATAGGCTCGCCGGTGATCGCGTCGACGTCCTCCGGCGCGAGACCCGCCTCGAGCATGAGGTGGATCGTCGCCAGCATCGCGTGGACGCCGATCCGATTGCCCACGAAGTTCGGCGTGTTCTTGCCGATGACGATGCCCTTGCCGAGCACGTCTTCGCCGAACCGGCGCATCCGCTCGAGCGTCTCGGGCGCCGTCTCCGGGCCGGCCACGAGCTCGAGGAGCTTCATGTAACGGACCGGGTTGAAGAAGTGCATCACGAGAAAGGCCTTGCGGAAGCGCTCGGAGCGCCCGCTCATCATTTCGGCGATGGACAAGCCGCTCGTGTTCGAAGCGACGACCGTGCGATCGTCGACGATCGCGTCGAGCCGCGCGAAGAGAGCCTGCTTGGGCCCGATTTGCTCGACGATCGCCTCGATGACGAGGTCGCATCCGCGCACGCGATCGAGGTCGTCGTCGATGTTGCCGGTCGAAACGAGGCGCGCGCGATCTTTGTGGAAGAAGGAGGCGGGGCGAGCCTTGAGCGCTCTGTCGAGCCCGGAGGCAGCGAAGCGGTTGCGCGCAGATCGGTCGCGTTTGTCCGCCTCGCCCAAACCCGGCGGAACGATGTCGAGGAGCAGGACCTCGATGCCGGCGTTCGCGAAGTGCGCGGCGATGCCGCTGCCCATGACGCCTGCGCCCAGGACGGCGGCTCGGCGAATCGGTCTGCTCATGATCTTCTCCTCGTTTCGTGGCGAAGCAGGAGCGAAAGGGTGCGCGTACGAACGCGCGAGCGCAAGCGGGGTCGCGTGAAGCCTACCGTTTGGGTGCTTCGTCTTCGAGCGCCTTCTTGACCGACGGCCGCTCGTCGACCCGGGCGAAGAATGCCGTCAGGGCCGGCCATTTGCCGAGCTCGATGCCCGTGTGCCGCGTCCAGCGCAGCATGTTGTACAAGTAGGCGTCCGCGACGGTGAAGGCGCTGCCGAGCAAATACGGACTGGACTCCAGAGTGCGGGAGACGAGGTCGAAGCGACCGCCGATGCGCGCGCGCACCTGCTGCTTGAACTCGTCCGGGGCGTTTCCGAAGAGAACGCCGAAGCTCTTGTGGATCTCGCTCGCGATGAAGTTCAGCCACTCTTGCAAGCGATATCGATCCATCGTGCCCGCCGGCGGCGCGAGCTTCGACTCGGGTTTTCGGTCGGCGACGTATTGGGAGATGACCGCGCCTTCGGTGAGCACCGACCCGTCGTCGAGCTCGAGCGCGGGCACGTACCCCTTCGGATTGATCGTGTAGTAGTCGGTGCCGTCTTGGGTCTTGTGCGCGCGGGTGTCGACGCGGACGAGGTCGAACGACTGTCCCGCTTCGAGCAGAGCGATGTGCGGATGCAGCGAGCACGTGCCGGGGGCGAAATACAGCTTCATGTGGGATTCCCTTTCCTGGAAAGCGCAGCAAGCATACCGATGCCCAAGCGGCGGTGAGCGTCGCAACCGAGCTACGTCACGAACCGCACCGAAGCGCCGACGCGCCGCGCCGCCAGCGGTCCCAGGTGCCTCCGGACGACCGTCGCGATGACGGCGTAGCCTCCCGTAGTGGGATGATCGGGCCCAAGGACGATGGGTTGGCCCGACGGAGGCACCTGGATGGCGCCGCGAACCATCGGCGCCGACAGCGACGCCGGATCGGTCGCGCATTCCAGCCGGGGCCCGTTCAAGCGTGCACCGACGCGATCGCTGCGCGCGTCGACCGTGAACGGGGAGGCGAGGAAGGCGTCGAGGGTTCCGGAAGGGAATCGATCGAGGTCGGGACCGGGGACGACCCGAACCGACGAGTCGACGTCGAATGGCGGGGGAATCGACCGGTCGCAAGGGGGAGCGTCACCGACCCGCAGAAGATCCCCAGAGCGCAGAGGCCGCCCTTCATGTCCGCCCAATCGCGCGACGACGAGCGTTCCGCGACCGCCGAGCACGCGCGGTACGTCGATCCCGCCACGCACGGCGACGTAGTGCACGGGCGTCGAGCGGCCAGCGAACGTAACCCTGTCGCCGTCCTGCAGAGCGCGCGCGTCGCCGTCGTCGCTGGCGACGAAGACCGGACCGCGGGCGACGATTGTGATGGCGCCGGACACCTCGATGGCTGCCTCGTCCGCTGCGTTGCGCGCACCCGCGTTCGCCCGGGAGAGTAGCTCCGGGATCAGCGCGCCGCCCGGCGGCACGCCCTGGTACATGTACCCCGGGCGCCCTCCGTCCTGCACGGTTGCCAGCCCGGCGGCGAAGGCGATCTCGATCACGACCCTTCTCGGACGAAGCGCACCCGGTCCCCCAGCGCAAGTGCCGCTCCCGAGCGCGGGTCGAAAGGCGAGAAGCCCACGGCGACGCCGATGATGTTCCAGCCGCCGGGGGAGGCGAACGGATACACGCCCGTGTAAGGGCCGGCGACACCCACCGACAGCTCGGCGATTCGCGCTCGGGGAGTCGCGCGTCGAGGCACGACGAGGCGCGCGTCGAGCCCGCGAAGGTACGCGAAGCCAGGCAGGAACCCGATGACCGTGACGACATACGACCCACCCGCGTGGAGCGAGATCACGTCGGCCGCCGAAAATCCGGCCCT
>Ga0265320_10001497_pt1 | contig 17018 bp, 19 predicted proteins | sample 4827metaG_FD_202087 | JGI IMG/M metagenome (GOLD analysis project Ga0265320, IMG submission 202087) | Rhizosphere microbial communities from Carex aquatilis grown in University of Washington, Seatle, WA, United States - 4-8-27 metaG | ecosystem: Host-associated > Plants > Roots > Rhizosphere >...
CACGAATTTCAACGGCTTCTGGAGCAGCATGCCCAGTGGGAGAAACAACCAGTTATAGCAGCGGACGGCTGCCGTGTGATGCCGGGTGAGTCCCTCGACCGCATACTGCAACAGCCGCGGATTGTTTGACTGCATCCCGAAGACAACGCTCTTTTCGACGGTCAGTCCGTGACTGGCGATCAATTCCTGCAGCGCCGCCGGCTCATAGCGGCGGGCATGTCCGACGCAGTCATCGAACGTGGTCCAGTGTGCGGCATGCAGCGGCACCGAAAAGATCAGGCGTCCGTCCGGTTTCAGCACGCGAGTCAACTCGGCAAAGACACACCGGTCGTTCTCGACGTGCTCGACCACATCAAAGGCGGTCACCAGATCGAAGATGCTGTCACCAAACGGGAGCGCGGTGATTTCGCCGGACCGGGCGATCCCGCCGCAGGCATTGAGCCGCGCGACGGCCGGAGGGCTGAGGTCGAGAAAATGTGAGCCCGCGATCGGCAGACGCGGACGCAGCCCGGGTCCGATTTCCAGTCGCAGCGGGGCCGCGGGCAGCAAGGCCGAAATCAAAGGCCAGGTATTGAGACTCTCCGGCCGGGTCAGGTAGGTCTTTGACCACAGGGCGTCATAGAACTCGCTGTTTTTGGCCACGAGGGCGCTGGAATTCATCGGGGCGGGGGAGCGGCCTGCCGGATCTCAACCTCAGATTTGAAATATCAGCTGGTCGTGCTGGACTTGACCTTGGCGTAGGCGTCCTGGGTTCTCACCCACGCCAGGCCGACCTTGTCCTTCTGCTGGTCCCATGTCTCAGGGGTGGCCTTGCTCAACTCTTCACCCGTGGACATCAGGTAAGTCCGGGCTTCCACCATCTCCTTCATCGCGAAATCCCAGTCTTTGGTGTTGGCGGTGCTCGTCATGGCGGCGCGGCGCGCGGTCAGCTCGCTGATCTGGCCGTCCACTCGGGCTTCCAGTCGCTTCAGGCCGGGGAAAAGCTGGGCGCGCTGGTCGTAAGTATAGTCCTTGATGTCCGTCCATTGGGCGGAGGAAATATCCGGGCTGGTCGTCGCCGTGACGGGAACAGCGGCAACTGGTTCGGGCGCGGCGGCGGTTGTCGCCACATCCTTGACGGACGGCAGGGTGGTTTCGGCAGTTTTCTTTTCGGTGCAGCCGGCAGTGGAAAAAGCGGCCAGACTGAAGGCCACAGTGACTAGGGAGGTGAAGCGGTTTGTTTTCATGCGAGAGCTGGATCAGGCGGGCGGATTGCGCGCACCTCCTCACCGTTGCGCGAGGCGGTGCTTTTTTGCGGCGTCACTATGGCCGGATCGGCCGCCGGAGACCATGGGGTGTTACCCGAACACGCGACCGGGCGGACAGCGTGTCTTCACGCGGGAAACTCCATTGCGGGCGGCAGGGAATTTCCAGGCAATCAAGCCGGGACCGGATTGCTCGAAAAAGCAGGAGTGGTCCGGCCACGGGCCTGAATGAAGTCGGCCAGACTGGCGAGGTTGACGAGCGCGGCGCGCGCTTCAGCGGCGTTGCCGAGCGTGATGCCGAACTCTTCCTCGACATACATTCCGAGTTCAAGCACGTCGAGGGAATCGAGCTTCAGGCTGCCACCAATCAAAGGCTCTTCCTGGGTCAGTTTGCCCGCAATGTGTTCGCTCAATTGGAGTTTGTCTGCGATGAGTTGTTTCAACTCGGCCAACAGCTGATGCCGGTCGTGGAATTGATTTCTCATGGGCCAAGCATAGTAATTGTCGCGGCTTATTGGCATGGGGTGAAACCCTACTCACGGACGTACCCGCACGCTTTGGCGCCGGCTCTCATCTCCCGGCCGGTAAATGAAAAGACCGCGTCTTGGCGACGCGGTCCTTGAAACAAACAACTAACCTAGATCAGTTGGCGGTAGCGAACAGCACTTCGACACGACGGTCGCGACGAGTCTGCGCATCACCGAACGCGCCGGTCTTGATCTTATAAGCCGGCACCCCTGCATCAACCAATGAAACGCGAACCGCTTCAACCCGGCGATCACTCAGGGCCTGGTCCTTCGGGTCGGCGCCGCGCGGATCCATGGAGCCATCAAGCCCGATCTGCAGTGACGGGTTCGCCTTCAGGTAAGCGGCGATACTGGCACTCTTGGCCGAATCCGAATTATGGATCCGGGAATCGTTATAGGCAAAGGTGTAATCCTTGTAGGACGTCCACTGGCCAACGATACCGGCCACGCCCTTGTCGCCTTGCGACCCGGTCGTGCCCTGTGCGCCCGTGGCACCGGTGAAACCGGTTGACCCGGCAACACCAGCAACGGTGCGGCCTGTGGCACCCTCATCTCCGCTGACACCCTGCGCGCCCGTTCCGCCCGTGCGGCCCGCTGCACCCGTGGGGCCATAAAGAGTTGAGCCTTGGGCACCCGTGGCACCCGTGGCACCCTGCGCGCCGGTCGCACCGGTCGCACCTTGCGCGCCGGCATAGCCTGCCGTGCTCGTACCCTGCAAGCCGGTTTCACCCACGGCACCGGTCGCGCCGGTCGCACCGGTCGCGCCGGTCTGACCCGCGGCACCGCGCCGGAGTTCGCCCGAAGCGCCCGTGGCGCCCGTGGCACCTTGTGCACCGGTGGCGCCGGTGGCGCCGTCGGCACCGCGTTCGCCCGCTAAGGCGATGCCCGGGGCTCCGCGAGCGCCCGTGGCGCCTTGCGCACCCGTGGCACCGGTCGCACCGTCCGCACCACGCGGACCGACGAGGCTGTTCGAATTGTCCGGCGTATTGTAAGCAGTCTTTGCAGCGGGTTGCGTAGCACAACCGGCGACCAGCATCGCGGAAACCGCGATTGTCATTAATTCACGTTTCATAATATTTAATTTTTCCAAGGGGGGTGGGGCCTCTGTTTCGATGTGCGTTGATTTCCCGCACTTGCGAGACGGCATCGCCGGTGACCGTTGGGTCCCTTGAATCACCAATCTTACCGGATGCACCCGCCGGTCTCCATGGGGTGAAACCCGCTGCGTCCGAGCGCAGGTGGCATGGCAAGGAATGCAGGCCGCGGCCTTCGTCACACTCGCCGTGGCTGATACCGTGAACACCCCATGGTTGCCAGAAGGTGGGATGACTAGGATGCCGGGATGAATTCAACCCTAAGCCGTCTCGCGCTTCTCCTGCTCACCGTTGCATTTCTGGCGCTCGCCTCCACCGGCTGCCAGACCTCCAAAGGATTTGGGAAGGACGTGGAGAACCTTGGTGACAAGATTCAGGATAAATCGAAGTAACCCGCGCGGCAAAAGGAATGGGGATGCCCTACCAAGTCTGGTCCGTGGCCTTGAACGAAGGCGCGTCCCTGTCCGGTATGCATGGATCACATGACCGGATCACTGCGCGTGGATACAATCAGGCGCAGGCAACTTCCTGACGGCCAATTGATCGGGCCGGATCGAACCACTCGGAGGGCGACACCTCTGGATCGAACTCGGGATATTCCTTAGCGAGCTTGAGCCGGAGTTCCCTCCGGGCCCGCCCGATGCGGCTCTTCACCGTGCCGATGCTGATCCCCAGCGTCTGGGCGATGTCCCGGTAGGAATGCTGCCGCACATTGCGCAGCATAAGAATGCCGCGCTGGCCGGCGCTCAGTTTTGTCATGCACTCAGTGACCAGTGCCGAAAACTCCCGGGTGGCCGCCTCGCGCACCGGACCGGGGGAGTTGCAGGCGACCAGATCCGCGAAGGTCGCCTGGTTATCGGCACTGATGGCGCAGTCGAGCGATTGCGTCGTATGGCGGCGGCGGCGGTAGAAATACCAGTAGCGGTTGCGCGAAAGATTGAGGGTGATGCAATGCAGCCAGGCGGAGAGTGAGGAATCACCCCGGAAACGGGCGAGACCCCGATGGGCGCGGATGAAGGCGTCCTGGGCGATCTCCTCGGCATCGGCATGATTCCGCAGCAGGCCGAGCGCGACCGCGAGCAGCTTTGCCCGGTAGCGGGTCACGATCTCGATGAACGCGGTTTCGTCGCCGGCATTGAAGCGGCGCACCAGCGTGGCGTCGTACAACGCCTCCTGGCGCGAGACGGCCGCCCGGGCGGCGCGATCGGTAATCGGGCGGGAGGACGGAGCGGAGAAAGGAGATGAGTTTTGAGCGACCATGACAGTCCGCCAAGACTATCCGCTAACCCGGCCGGAAAGAATGGGGTGTTGTGCTACCGACCCCCGGCCGCATGGTGCGGTGCTCACAACATGGGCGACAAGGGCCGGAGCGCGGCCTCGGCGAATCTCTGCCGGAACGGCCGGCGGGAAAAAACCACCGGGTCGATTTCCTGACAAAGGGCGAAATCCTGCGCAAGGATGCGCGCGAGCTCACTGTTGCGCTCCCGCGAATGGAAGAGGAGATTGAGCTCGAAGTTCAACCGCATCGACCGGTAGTCGAGATTGGCCGAGCCGACCATCGCCCAGTGGTCATCGGCCAGCGCGATCTTTGCGTGGTGGATGCCGGCCGAGTATTCAAAGATATGCACGCCGGCGGCGAGCAGTTCGCCATAGTAGGAGCGGCCGACGTTCACGAGCCACGGGTGGTCGTTTTTCTCGGAGATGAGCAGCCGCACATCAACCCCCCGGCTGGCCGCCAGCTCCAGCGCCGTCAGTACGATGTCGTCGGGCACGAAGTAGCCGGTGGCGATCCAGACCCGGTCGCTCGCCTCGTTGAGGAGACTGACGATGGATTTGCTGATGGGCTCGTTCCGGCGGTCCGGCCCGCCCAGGACGATGTGCACGGGCTGCCGGGCCCGCCCCGGGTGCTCCGGGAAAAAGCGGGGATCGGAGATCTTCTCCCCGGTGGCGAAGAACCAGTCGTCGGCAAAAACCTCCTGGAGCTCGCCCGCCACAGAACCGGTGGCTTCCACCTGCACATCGCGCCAGTGGCCAATGGCTGGATCAAGGCCTTCGTATTCCAATCCGATGTTCATGCCGCCGACGAACGCCACCACGCCGTCGACGATCTGCAGCTTGCGGTGGTTGCGGAGGTTCATGAAGAAGCGGAGGCGCTTCGGATCGAGGCTCTGGAACCAGGAAAACCGGCCGCCGGCGGCCGTAAAATCCGCCAGCCGGTCCTCCGCAAGACCGTAGGAACCCACGCCATCAAGCAGCAGGCGCACGATGACGCCGCGGCGGGCCGCCTCGGTCAGCAGTTGCAGGAACCTCCCGCCCGTCTGGTCGCCCTGCCAGATATAGAATTCCAGGTGGATGTGGTGGACGGCCTCCCGGATCCGCGTCTCCAGCGCGGGATAAAATTCCTTCGCGTTGCACAGGATGCGGAGGCTGGCCGCGGAGCTGACGGGAAGCTGGTTGATGCGGGACAGCAGTTGCAGGAACTGGCGGTCCCGGCGCGGCAGCTCCTGCAGGAGTAGGGTGGTGGCGCCATCCGTCGTGCTGTCGGGCGTGCGCTGCCGCGAAGTCCGCGCGGAGAAAAGATTCCGCCGCTTGAGCCGCAGGCGTTTCAGACGGTCGGTCCCGATCGCGAAATAGACGAATGCACCCAGCAGCGGGATGAAGACGATGGCCCAGAGCCAGGCGAGCGTGGCGGCGGGGCGCTTCTTGAGCAGCAGCAGATGCGGAATGAAGCCCCACGTCGCAAAATAGCAGATGAGCAGCAGGGTTTTCACGGTTAAGTCGACCAGAACGTGATGAAGAACAGGACGAAACGGTAAGCCTGCAGTGAAAGATCCAGGGCGACACCCAGGGTGAGTGCCTTTGCCATCGTCACCCAGGTTGATTCACGGTCAAAGGCCACCCGCACGGCGCGGAAGAGGTATGCGGCCATGACCGCGAGATTGAAAACGATGATGCTCCAGTTTACGACATCGGCCGACGGGAACACGCGGGCGTGGCGCAACAGGCTTACCGTGATGTTGGTCAGCGCCAGGGTCGCACAGATCAGCAGGAGCCAGAACGCGCAAAAGTGGAGGGAGAAGATGAGGTGGGCGGTGTAATGCCGCCGGCGTCGCCAATAGAGCGCCATCACGGCCAGCGAGAAGATCGGCACCACCAGGATGACGAGTGACTTGGCCTGCGTCACCGCGGCGGGATCGAAGATTACGGCATTAGCCTCCGCCGAGATGGCGCGGGCGGCGAGCCGCGGTGTCACCAGGGTCTGGGCGATGGCCTTATGCCAGGTGTAGTGCAACTGCGTGTTGAGATCCGTCGTGAGCGTGTTCGAACCGATAAACGGGTGGAGCAGGAAGAAAATCAGGTTGCTGATCAGGAAAAGCTCCAGCGGAGGGATATACGGCTTGCGCCGCCCCCGCAGATAGTCGGCCGTGAGCTGACCCGGACGGATCAGAAGGAATCGCAGCGTGAGAAAAACTTTTCCGTCGGCATTGGCGAAGGCTACAAACAGGTGCTCGAAGAAACGCTTCAACGTATGGTCCTCCGGCCCGAGGCGCTGCTCCCCGCAATGCGAGCAGAACTTTCCTTCCATCGGCTGGTGGCAGGTCGCGCACCGCGCTGGTTGCTCACTCATTGGAAACAAAAAAGGCCGTCGCGGGACGGCCTCTGTAATTTTTTGGTCACGGCCCGGTGCCGTTACGTTTTCATGATTTTCCGGCCGGCGGGGCGGTTCTTGACCAGGCCCTTGCCTCCACGTGATTTTGCGGCGCGTTTCTTGGCGGCGGTCATTCTGCCGCCTCTGCTTTTCTTTGCCATATGATTAATCCTCTCTGGTTGGGTTGATGACGTTAAACTTCGGCGGTCATGATGTCCCACTTGCGCGTCCCAAGCTATTAGGTGTAACCCTACTTCGCCTCTCAACCCGGCCGGAGTAAGGGGAGCGGGCGGGGGGCTGGCGGCGGGAGCGCCATGCATTGAACACCCCATGTCAGTCCTAAGGGCGGTCTGATATTCTGCCCGCTTCAACCACGATGAACCAGAACCCTAAAAAAAACCAGCTGGCCGAATTGGTCAGTCCCAGCGTGAAACCACCTTTGGTCATGCCCGAGGCCACGAATCCGTTGGCCCGGATGAACCGGGCCAACCCCTCCGCCCAACGGCGAATGGAAGCGAAGCAATCCGTCGAGAGTGGCGCGAACCACGCACGGCATCACGTGTCGCGAAAAACGCAGTCTTAGCATCGAGTATCACGCGGCTTGAGACCACGGACCTGCGCGCCGCGCCGCCACGCACCAGGCGGCTTCTGGACACCGGGATTCGGCATCCCGAAATCACACGGTGGGCGCAACGCCAGACTGGAACGAGCCGGCATTCCAAAGCGAGAGAACCGGATTTTCCCCATCAGGGCGTTCGTAACCGAGAATGCTCAACGAGGCGGTATCCAAGGCAAAGTGCCGGCCCGCCCCGACAGGCAACCCAATCCAGCGCACGGCGAGTGCCCGCAGAAAGTGTCCGTGCGAAAACAGGGCCACCGTTCCGCCCAGCGGGCGGACGCCGGCGAGAACCCGGTCTGCCCGGCGGGAAATTTGCTCCACCGTTTCGCCCTGCGGACAGCCGTCTTGGAACAGGCTCCAGCCCGGTTGCTGCGCACGGATCTCTGCCGTCGTCAGGCCTTCGTAAGCGCCGTAATCCCATTCCTGGAGATCCGGTTCCACCCGTGCCCCGGCGCCGAGACCGGCCAGTTCGCAGGTCCGCCGGGCACGCTGCCGCGGGCTGGTGAGCACATGGGTGAACGCGATGCCTTTCAACCGTCCACCGAGACCGGCCGCACGGCGCTCGCCGTTTTCATTGAGAGGGCGGTCGGTGCGCCCGGTGTGCCGGCCCGTAGCCGACCATGCGGTTTCCCCATGGCGGATGAGGAAGATCTGAGCGGTCATGACTGCAATTCGTGACGCGGGATGGCGTTCATTTCTGCCAGAGGATACAGTCGGCCTCAAGGGGAACGGCGACGCCATCGCAATGCGGCATGATTCGCGCGGTGAACTCCGTCGCCGGACGGGCGGAAGACACGGTGGCACTATAAAGGTAGCCACCCGTTCTCTCCGCCAGCGGTCGCACCCGCGTCATCTCCTGGCGCACTGCGTCACCGCCCTTCGCTCCATCGGCATAAAGCTCCACCCGGACGTTGTCCGGATTGGTGTCGTTTAGGAAAACGGCCACCGCAATGACGTGCTGTGTCCCTTTGGTTTCCACTGTCACGGGGCCAAACTGGAGTGCGGCCCACTTCGACTCCAGCGCATTTCGCCAATCGACCTGCTTCCGCGCCGCCGCGCCCTTGCCGGCGGCGCGCATCCGATACGCCCTGGCCGCGGGCAGATAATGCTGCTCGGTGTATTCCTGCACCGTGCGACTGGCGGAAAATCGGGGAGTCAACCGCGCCATGCTTTCCCGGATTCGCGCCACCCAGGCCGAGGGAATGCCCTGTTCGTTGCGCGCATAGAATTCCGGTATCACCTCTTGTTCAAGTCGCTCGTAGAGCGCCTCGGCTTCGACGGCATCCCAAGCGGGGTTCTCGCCGTGCTCCTGGCCGTCGCCCAAGGCCCAGCCAACATCCGGCCGGTAAGCTTCGGCCCACCAGCCATCCAACTCGGAAAGGTTGAGGCCGCCGTTGACCAGCACCTTCATTCCGCTCGTTCCGCTGGCCTCCCACGGTCGCCGGGGCGTGTTGATCCAAACGTCAACCCCCTGCACCAGGCTTTCGGCCAGAAGCATGTCATAGTCGGCCAGAAAGATCACGGGCGGATTCAGATCGCTGCGCCGGATAAAGCGCGTCCATTCCTGAATCAGCGCCTGCCCGGCTTGGTCGGCCGGATGGGCCTTGCCGGCGAGGATGAGCTGCGCCGGGCGCTGGGGATTTTTCAGGATGCGGATCAGCCGGCCGGGATCGTGCAACAGGAGGTTGGGCCTTTTGTAAGTCGCAAAACGGCGCGCGAAACCAAGCGTCAGCACACCGGGGTCCAGCCGCGCCTGGGTCCGGGCGATCGCCTCCACCCCGGCTCCACCGACGGCCATCTGCCGGCCGACGCGCTCACGGGCATATTCCACCAGGGATTTTCGGCTGGTGCCGCGTAGCGCCCAGATCGTTTCATCGGAAACTCGGCGGAGGTCCGTCTCCAGGGTGGTCGACGTTCCCAGCCATCGGTCTTTGCCGCACCCCTCCGTCCAAAGTTCGTCCGCCGCCGCCGAGTCCCAGGTCGGCATGTGCACGCCGTTGGTCACGTGACCGACCGGCACTTCGCCCTCCGGCCACCGGGGGAAGAGCGGCGCAAAGATGTGCCGGCTCACCCGGCCATGCAACTGGCTGACGCCATTGACTGAACCGCACCCGCGGGTTGCCAGGTAGGCCATGTTGAAAGGTTCGCTCGTATCGGCGGGATTCCGCCGGCCCAAGGCCAGCAGCTCCTGCACCGAAAGGCCGAGCTTTTCCTGCGCATACCGGCCGAGATACTGCTCCATCAATGCCGGGGAAAAAAGGTCGAATCCTGCGGCGACGGCCGTGTGGGTGGTGAAGAGATTGCCGGCGCGGGTGGCGGCCAGTGCGACGGCGAACGGCTGCCCGGTCTCTTGCATGAAACCCTGGGCGCGCGCCAGCAGCGCAAAGGCGGCATGCCCTTCGTTGAGGTGGCAGACGTCCGGTTTGAGGCCGAGCGCGGCGAGCAATCGCCAGCCGCCCAGTCCGAGCACCATCTCCTGCTTCAGGCGCAATTCCGGGTCGCCACCATACAGTTCGCCGGTGATGCCGCGATGCACGGGAAAGTTGGCGGCGTCATTGGTGTCAAGCAGGTACAGCCTGGTCCGGCCAACCTCGACCTGCCAGGTGCGCAGCCAGACGGAATAACCGGGCAGCACGATCTCCAGGCGCAGCCACTCCCCGTTCGGCTGGCGCACCGGGGTGATCGGCAATTGCCCCGGATCATTGTAGGGATAGAAGGCCTGTTGCACTCCGTTCCGGTCGAGCACCTGGCGGAAATAGCCCTGCTGGTAGAGCAAGCCGACGCCGATGACCGGCACTCCCAGATCACTGGCCGCCTTGAGCTGATCGCCGGCCACGTTGCCCAGTCCGCCCGAATAAATCGGAAGCGCCTCGCTCAGCATGAATTCCATGCAAAAATAAGCGACACAGGTGAGCGGAGCCTTGGGATATTTTTGTTGGAACCATGCCGGGGTTGCCGCCGCTTGCCGCCGGGCCTGCGCCGAGCGGTCGAGCAACCGGCAGTAGTCCGGATCGGCCAGCGCGCCCGCCAGTTTTTCGCGCGACACGGTATTGAGCACCACGTTGGGATGATGGGTCAGCGACCAGAGCGTGGGATCGAGCCGCCGCCACAATTCGTCCGAGGAATGACTCCACGACCAACGCAAGTCCATGGCCAGTTCCGTGAGAGCTTCAAGGCCGGGTGCCGGGGCGGGCGGAGACGGACGGCCGGGGGTGGTCGGGTTCATGATTGATGAATCGTTTATGCAACAAGATTAGTTGGGATCGCCTTCATTCTCCCACGCCTCGACCGCTTCGCTTTCCACCGGGTGGCTTTGCGCCGAGGGCGCCCTTGACGGCTCGCCATCGAGTTTCGCCACCTTGGCCAGCCGACGGCGATGTCGCGCCGCACCGCTGAAGCGCGCCGCGAGAAAAGTCTGCACCAGCTCCCATGCGACCGCGTGGCCTACCACCAGGCCGCCGAGGCAGATGATGTTGAGATCATCGTCCTCGACGCCTTGTTGCGCGGAAAACGTTTCATGAATCAGGCACGCGCGGACACCCGCCACCTTGTTGGCGGCCACGCAGACCCCCACACCGCTGCCGCAGATGGCCACGCCGCGCACCACTTCCCCGCGTGCGACTGCCTGCGACAGCGCAACGACAAAATCAGGATAATCATCGTCCGGATCCAGCCGGCTGTGGCCGAAGTCGGTTACCTCCCGGCCGGTCGCAAGCAGTCTCGCGACCAGATATTGCTTCAGTTCGAATCCGCCGTGGTCCGCGGCGATTCCAATCCGCTGCGGCTTGGCCTTGGCCGTTGGTTTGGAGTTGATCATGGTTTTACTGCAAAATCTAGCGGGCGGATCTTTCGTTTTCCGCCTGTTTCCCATACTTCCCTTGCACGGCGAGACCATTGCACCGGGCCCGGTGGCGCAGCTCCGTCTGTGCTGCCGCCACGTTTGTCGGCGAGCCCAGCCAGGTTTTCAATGCAGCGTCCTGCAGCGCGCGTCCGAAGGAAAAGCTGAACTTCCACGGGACTCCACCCATCCGGCAGATGGCGTTCAACCGTTCCGTTGCCGCCACGTCACTTTGCCCGCCCGAAAGAAATACAACCCCCGGAACCGCGGCGGGCACTGTCCGGCGCAGGCAGCGGATTGTGGCTGCGGCCACCAGATCCACGCCGGCCTGCGGCAGACTTTCCTTGCCCGGCAGTACCATGCCGGTCTTGAGCAACATCGCCTCCAGCACGACGCGATGAGCGCAGAGCGCGGCGAATACCGTCTTCAAGGTGACCGCTGTGACCTCTTCGCAGCGGGCCAGAGTGTGATCGCCGTCCATCAAAACCTCCGGCTCCACAAGGGGCACCAATCCGGCTTCCTGGCTCAGCGCGGCGAAAAGTGCCAGAGCGTGGGCGTTGGCGGTGAGGCAGGCCGCCGTCGGAAGGCGCTCACCGATGGTGATCACCGCCCGCCACTTGGTGAAGCGCGCGCCGAGTTCCCGATAGCCGGAAAGCCGTTCGCGAAGACCATCGAGGCCTTGGGTGATCTTTTCTCCCGGGAAATTGGCCAGGGCGATGGTTCCAAGGTCCACCTTGATGCCGGGTATGATGCCTTGTTTGGCAAGAAGCTCCGGCAGGGAGACACCGTCCTTCGTCCTTTGGCGGATTGTCTCGTCGAATAAAATCACCCCGTTGATGAATTCTCCCAGGCCGGGAGTCGTGAACAGCAATTCGCGGTAGGCCCGGCGATTCTCCTCGCTGGACAGGATTTTGAGCGCGGCGAATCTTTTTCCGATGGTCGGAAGGCTCTCGTCGGCGGCCAGGATGCCTTTGCCCGGAGCCAGGAGCGCGGCGACGGTTGAGTCTAGCGTGGATGCAGCCATGATGCTCGTGCCGCCACCTAGGCCAGCTTCACCACCATCTTGCCCATATTTTTTCCAGCAAACAGACCGAGAAATGCACCCACCGCCTGGTCGATTCCCTCCACCACCGTCTCCTTGTTCTTAAGCTTGCCCGCACGGAAATAACCGCCCACTTCCTTGTCAAATTCACTTTGGCGGTCCAGCCAGTCGCGAACAATCAGCCCCTTCATCGTCAGCCGCTTGGTGATCATGTTGAAAAGGTTGGAGGGACCGGGTCGCGGCTTTTCCTCGTTGTATCCCGAGATGCCGCCACAGGCGATGATGCGGCCATTCACCCGCAGTGCCGAGAGTGCGGCCTCGAGCGTTTCACCGCCCACATTGTCGAAATAGACATCGATGCCGTCGGGCGCCTCGAGGTTCAGTTGTTCGAGCACGGGGCCGACCTTGTAATCGAAGGCGATGTCAAACCCGCATTCTTCCCGCAGGAACCTGACCTTTTCCATCGAACCGGCTGACCCGATGACGCGGCAGCCGCGCAATTTGGCCAGTTGTCCGGCCACATTCCCGACCGCCCCGGCGGCTCCCGAGATAAAAAGGACCTCGCCGGCTTTCACTCCCACCAGATTCAGCCCAACCCAGGCGGTCATACCCGTCATGCCAAGGGCGCCGAGGTAGACCGAGAGCGGTTGCACCTCGCGGCTGACCAGATGCAACACATCCGGCGAAGCAATGAAGCATTCCCGCCAGCCAAGGTTGGAGGTGACGGCATCGCCCGGCGTGAATTCCTTGGCGCGCGATTCAATGACCTCACCGACGGCGCCGCCCTCGAGCGGCCGACCCAGCTCGAACGGGGGCACATACGATTTCCCCTCGTTCATGCGGCCGCGCATGTAGGGATCCACGGACATGAAGAGATTGCGAACCAGCACCTGCTGGTCCTGCAGTGGTTCCAGTTCGGTCTGCGCGAGGGCAAAGTTGGCCGCGGTGGGGGTTCCGCTGGGGCGGGAGACGAGACGAATTTCACGGTTCAGTATTTTCGGCATAAAAAGTTCCCGCGTTCTTGCTCCGGAAGCCGGTCAGGAGAGAGGCACGTTGATGTCGAGCGCCGCACTCAAGTCGATTTCATGCTCCTGTTCCTGCACGATGATTGCCCGCAAGGTCTCGCTTAACGCGAATTCGCCCATGGCTTCTGCCTGCTGGATGCGTTCGCGGTAACGCCCGACCGTTATCCGTTCGTTCTCCAGATCCGCTCGGAGCATTTCCACCGGATCGGTGGAGGTTTTGACCGGCTTGGGTGTCACACCGGGCATGCCACCCAGATAATCAATCTGTCGGGCGATTTTGATGGCATGCGCCAGTTCTTCCCCGGCATGTGCTTCCAACTCCCGCGCAATGTCCGTGTAGGCCGCGCCTTTCAGCACCTGGCTATACACGGTGTAGGCGATGATCGCCTGATATTCTCCCGCCAGATCTTCGTTCAGCAGCTGAATCATCTGCTCCCGAGTGATGTTTGATCCCGGTGTCGGTTGTATTTTAGTCATGGGTTTCATAAGATTGTCCGCGGTCTCCCCCACCAAGGCGGCATTGCCGGTCCCGGTTGGGAGAGGCATGCAGCCGGCTGCGGTAGAGGGTGGGTGACTCGCCTTCGACGCGCTGGAACGCCCGGTTGAATTGCGAGAGCGACTGGAAGCCGGCGGCGTAGGCCGCCTCGGTCACGCGCGTGTACGGGTCGAGGAGCATCTGCTTGACCGACTCGATGCGCACGCGGGCGCGGTAGTCGGTGAAGGTGAGTTTCGTGGTCTGCTTGAAAATCTTGCAGAAATAAAAGATGCTCATGCTCACCGCCCGAGCCACGTCGCGGAGAGGCATGTCCTCTTTGTGGTGCTCGGCGATGAATATGCGGGCTTTCGTCATGGCGGGCAGTTCAGCCGGCGCCGCCCGGATGACGGTCTGGTTGCTCACCACGGCGAGATGCTTCGCAAATACGGTGAGCAACCGGAGGATCGACTCATATTGATTCTTTACGACGATCCGGGTCTGAAAATATGCCGTCTTGAGCTCCTGCCTTTCGGCGGCGGTTTTCGTTTCCCCCGTTTCGCGCATGACTTTGTTGAAGCGCCTCATGGTCGGCGGCCCCAGGAAGACCTGGCCGGTCTGCAAATAGCCCAGAAGCTTCCCGCCGGCCCGCACCGGCACAACCGATTCCTGCAAGCCGGCGAAGCACTCGAAAGTCCTCGGCTCGTTCATTCCCCCATCTTCGAGCCGTTGCTGCAGCCGGAGGCAGGCCGCACACGAATTATTGCGTCGCGCCATGAGGGCGCAAAACGGATTCAGCCGTTTTGAACCGTGCAGCGGCGGTTGAAATGAGCCGGCTTGCCTCAGTGCCAGGGGCAGTCCCGTGATGTTTTCGAACGCCCGCTGATAGTCGCGGTAAATCTCCGTCTGCTGCAGATGGGAAATTATTGCGCCGGTATCATGGGCCGTTTCGGCGATTCTGTCCAAGGGATGCGCCGTAGGCCTCAACCTGCGGCGATACTCCGTCGGTGATTGCCGCACCATTGTGGTCGTAAATGAGCCGGTTTTGCCTGACCCCGCTGTGCCGGGCTCCGGGGCCGAGGCTGTGGTTGCTGATGCGACCATGTTTCACCCTCTCGCCGCAGGGCTCAGACAGTTGAGATTCCAGGCGCTCACTTGGCCTTTTTGGCGGCGGCGATGGCAGCTTGGAGCATTTGATCGCGTCCGGCTTCCTCGGCGCCCTCGTCGACGAGTTGTTCGGTCTCGCTGCGCCCCTCGTCATCCTCGTCTTCGCTGGGCGACTCCGGCGCCTGGTGACCGGTGGAGCCCGGTACGGGATCCCAGCGTTCAGTCTCCGGGATCGAGTCAAGTATCGCATCCTGCCGGTCCAGATCCGATTCGCCCGTCAGTTCGCGTCTCGCCTGCTCATAATCCGCCTGCGATACCTCCGGAGGAATCCGCCCGGCGATCATGGCCAGTTCGCGGGTGCGCGCCTGCACCATCTCGCGGGTCACCGGGCCAATGCCGGCGGAGTTATTGGTCAAGACGCCTTTGTTGAGAGGATTTTTGTCCATGTGATAATGACCCCTGGTTCGGCGCTCGGTTACGCTTTTCGACCCCGGACGAATTGCAGGGTGATTTCAGCAACCCGCCGGCCGTAAATATCCGCCGTCTCAAGGTCCCCCTTGCCGGGTGCTCCGGGCTGGTTGACCTGAAAACTGGCCGCCATCGGCCCGATCCACGACCCCACGCGATTGTGCGCGTCCGGTCCCGGCCCGGCGATTTGATTCATTCCCTCGGGTTTGTTGGCTGACGGCATCATTCCCAGACCCACGAAAATCATTCCGTGCTGCATCGCATTGATGACGAGTCCGACAAGCGTGTTGAGCTTGTCACCGGAGAAGGAGGAGGAGTTGGTGAAGGCCCCCGCGATTTTGTCCTTCCAGGCGAGGGTGTACCATTTCTTGGCGGCGGCCTCGATGAACGCCTTCATGCCGGCGGACATGCTGCCCATATACGTCGGGCAACCGAAGATGATGGCATCAGCGGCGTCGAGTTCATCCAGCCGCACGGCCGCGTCCTCCGCTGTGTAGAGCCGTGCGTTGATGGAGGGCACACTCTCTGCGCCACGAAAGACGGCTTCGGCCTGAAGCTTGGTATGTCCGTAGGTGGAATGATAGATGATGGCGATTTTGCTCATGGTATTGTTTTTGGGTGGCTTTCACCACCGGCGTTGAACGGGCCGTGACCCCGGGCAGGATATTCTTCGCCTCCTGATTCAGGCGCCAACCTTCACGATGCTGTTCTCCGCGGTCTGCTGGATGTCCGCTTTGGTGAGGTTCACGAAGACTTTCGACTCCTCATAACTGATTCGCTCGATCCTGTCGGGGGAGATCAGGATTTCCTTGCCTGAGTACCAGTGGCCGGTTTCGACGGCCAGTTCGCGAATCGCCCAGCTCTTTTTGTCCACCATGAATCCGCTGACCTGGCCGATCTCTCCGTCCGTTGTCTGAATGCCATAGCCGGTCACCGCCCGGGTGCTTTGCAGGTGTTTGTCATCGCGATGGTGATGCTGCAGGTGGGCCAGCATTTCGTCCTTGGATGGTGGCAGGACCAAGGGATAGCCGCCCAAGCCCCACATCGCGCTGCCCTCCCAGTAGGCCGGCCAGCCATAGTAGTTGTAGTATTCCACCTCGTATTGGCGGGAGACCGGCTTGTGCGATTCGATCGAGGGACTGTCTTGAATCTGCTTTTTATGCAGCTTCACATGCAGCGTCTTCTCATACAGGTCCAGTTTTCCAAAGGCATGGGGGGAGAGGAGGACGAGCCGGCCCGTCAGCCATGATCCGGTGTCCGCAACAAGGTAGCGAATCACCCAGGTTTTGTCGTCAAAGTAAAAATCCTTCACCTGCCCGATGTCGCCATCCAACGCGGTAAGTTTGTTGCCATAGATTTCTCTGATATTTTGCAGCATAAATCATCCCTCTTGAGTTGTTTGGCGGACCCTCCGTCGGGAAAGTGATCCGTTTGTTTCTGGGCGGGCGAGTGTAGGCCGGAAGACGACTGTGGGGCTATGGGGTATTACCCGACACGGGAAAAAATTTGCCGGCGGTTTGCCCTGGTGATCAGCCCCGGATCGCCTTCAAGGCCCGCGCAGGAAACGAAGCTCCGCCTGCAGACGCTCGACCTCGCGCCACAATTCGCAGAGCAGCGGCAGCGCCCGCCGGTTGACCCCGAGGTTCCGGCGGTAGTATTCGAAACGGCGCAACTCATAGAGCGCATCGTCGTCGAAAATCAATTCGTCGCCCGGTTGCGCCCGTGCTTCGCCAAAGAGGCCGAGCCGGCAGTAATACCGCAGCATCTCCGGATGCACGCCGGTCTGGTGGGCGGCGGCCTCGAGCGAATATAGGATGGGAGCGCCGGAGGGCACGCAGACAAGAGTCAGCGTCGGGTTGTCGTAGAAGATGAAATTTGTCATGATCGTTTCCGGGGGTTGAAGGTCGAAAGTTCGGCCAGTTTCTCCCAAAGC
>Ga0265320_10001499_pt1 | contig 17011 bp, 19 predicted proteins | sample 4827metaG_FD_202087 | JGI IMG/M metagenome (GOLD analysis project Ga0265320, IMG submission 202087) | Rhizosphere microbial communities from Carex aquatilis grown in University of Washington, Seatle, WA, United States - 4-8-27 metaG | ecosystem: Host-associated > Plants > Roots > Rhizosphere >...
AGCGCCATGCAGGTCAAGGCATCGTCCGCCAGTCCCTGCGCCAGTTTTGCAAGCACGTTGGCTGTTGCCGGCGCGATCAACAACAGGCCGGCCTGATCGGCGAACTCAATGTGCGTCGGTTTCCAGCCTTCCTCCTCGTCGTAAAGATCGGTCACGACCGGATGGTGCGAGAGCACCTTGAACGGCAGGGGCGTGATGAAACGCCGGGCATCGGCGGTCATCACCACCCGCACGCTGCATTTTTGTTTGGTCAGCAGACTGGCCAGGTCCGCCGCCTTGTGCGCGGCGATGGAGCCGGTCACGCCCAGAATCACGTTCTTGGAAGTGCTCATGTTTCGAGTGTAACTTGAACCGCTCATTTTCGCCAATGCTGACTGATTGGCGGCCAGCGCACCGACGAGCGGTTAAAACTCCGGTGACTGCGCCCGCGCCGTGCGCATCTTCTCCGTTTCGACAATCGACAGCATCCGCCGCAAATCCTCGGGAATGGTCGAACTGATCAAAAGGTAATCAAATTTGTTCCACTGCGCGATTTCCTTCCGGGCGACGCCGAGGCGTTTCTGGATTTCCTCCGGCGCATCCGCCGCGCGCTTTTTCAACCGCTCTTCCAGCACCCTGAGGGAGGGCGGCGTCAGAAACACCGTGACCAGTGCCTGCTTCAATTCAGGCTCGGCTTGTATCCGGCCGCGAATGGTCGCCGCACCTTGTACATCCACATTCAGCAGCATATCCCGGCCCCGTCGCAATTTTTCCAGCAATTCGGAACGCAGAATGCCGTAACTGTGGCCAAAAACCGTCGCATGCTCGATGAATTCACCGGCCTGCACCCGCCGTTGAAATTCCGCCGGGTCAAAAAAATAATAATCCACACCGTCCTTCTCACCCGGTCGCGGGGCCCGGGTGGTGCAGGTGACCGCGCGGATCATGTCCGGTCGGGTGGCGAGCAACTGCTGGCATAACGTCGTCTTCCCGCCGCCGGACGGGGCGGAGATGACAATGAGCAACGGGCTGTTTCCCGCCACCCTTGGGTGCCGGCTTTCAATTCCCGACTTTCGGATCTCGACATTCATGTCACGTGTCATTACTCGACGTTCTGCGCCTGCTCGCGGAACCTCTCCAATTCCGCCTTCAACGTCACGACCTCGCGCGAAATCAGCGCGTCATTGGCTTTCGAACCGATGGTGTTGATTTCGCGGTTCATTTCCTGAGCGAGAAAGTCCAGCGTCCGGCCCACCGGCTCCTTCGATTTCCGGCAATCCTCGAACTGCTGGAAATGGCTCTGCAGCCGGGTCAATTCCTCCGAGATGTCCGAACGATCGGCGAACAAAACGATTTCTTTCAACAAGCGCTCGTCATCCGGCGCGGGTGATTCGAGTCCGGCGCTCTTGATGCGTTCGATAAGTTGCTGGCGGTAACGCTCCGCCGTCTGAGGCGCCTGTTCTTGGATGCGTCCGGCGCATTGCCGCATGATCTTGGTGCGGGCGGCCAGGTCCTGCGCCAGATGCGCGCCTTCGCGTTCACGCATTTTCACCAGCGCCGCCAATGCCTGCCTCAATGCTTTTTCAACGACCGGCCAGAGGTTCTCCGCGTTGACCAGTTCCTCGTCCGATTGAAACACGCCCGGGGCCCGAACCAGTTGGTCCAGCGTGACCTTGTCGGCGAGCTTGAGCTGTTTGGCCAGGCGGTTGAGTTCGGTGGTATAGGCCCTGGCCAGCGGCAGATTGATGTGGGCGCGCGCCGATTGCCTGCCCTCGGCGGTGTGGATGGAAATCCGCGCCGTCACGCGCCCGCGCGCGACGTGGTGATTGATGGCATCGCGCACCGGGGTTTCCAGCATTTCCAGCTCGCGGGGCAGATTCACAGAAATTTCCGTCTGGCGGCGGTTTACCGCACTGAGTTCCACGGTGATTTTAAAACCATCCCGGGCACTCTCACCGCGGCCGTAACCTGTCATGGATTTCATCGCGGGGAATATGCAAAAATCCCGCGCGGCAGGCGAATCAATTTTCAAAATGCGCCGGGCGAAATGAATTCAAATCAATCTGGACGTGGCGGAAATGAAGATTAAATGTGTGAAAAACCATTTACGCTCATGCCTTGCGGGCGAATCATTGAAGGAATGGTTGTTGGCGCAGAACCGTGGAAAGATTCCCCGGAAGAATAATGGCTTAACCAGGAATGAATTTCAGCGGGGCGCGGAAATCCTGCGGCCGCGGCCCTTCAAACAAACTCGAAGTCCACGTCGGGAAAGGTCTTGGTCCGGCGACGGTCATTCGTCAGGTGCGGAAGATTCAACACCGCCGCCTGCGCGCGGATGAAAAGATCCGGTAGCACCAGGTCGTCGGAATCCTGGCGGCGATATTGGCGGAACGCCATGCCGGCACGCCAGGTGGCGTCGGTATCCAGCGGGATTTTTTCAAAACCGCGCAAATCTTCCTCCACCGCCTCGCGGGTGCGTCCGCCCGCCGCGAGTTCGCCATAAGTCACGGAACTGACCGCGAGCCGCCCGCGTTGCGCCCAATGTTCAATGGTCTTCAGGCAGGCGCGATGTTGCGGATGCTTCTTGTCCAGCCAGGCGACAATGACCGAAGTGTCCACGAGAATCATGGACGGGTTCTCCGCAATAATTCTTCACCGGAAATGTCTCCGTCCCAGGTTCCGGCGCGGGCGCGGAGGTGTTCCACCACGGTATTCCGTGCCGCCGGGTCATGGCGGACATAATTTGCCGCGGCCGCGCGCAAAACCTCGGTGGGATTGGTTTTGGCGGCGCGCGTCTTGGCCCGGAAATCCCGCGCCAGCGATTTGGGCAAACGAATGGTCAGCGTCTCTGTCATACAAGCGTTGTAACACGACCAGGTAAGGGGTCAAGCCCGCAACAATTTCAAAGCTTGCCGGAAATCCTTTGGCAGCGGGGCTTCAAAACTCATCTCCTTTTCCGTGCGCGGATGGATGAAGCATAGCTCTCGGGCATGCAACATCACGCGTGGCGCGGCGTAATTCGTCAATTCTTTCAATCGCGCATTCTGCCGCGCACCATAGGTTTCATCGCCTGCGAGGGGATGGCCGAGAAACTGGAAATGCACGCGGACCTGGTGCGTCCGGCCGGTGTGGATCTGCGCCTCGACGAACGTGGCTGAGTTCAGCCGTTCCAATACACGATAACTGGTGTGCGCCGCCCGGCCGGAATCGTCATCGCGCACGGCCATGCGTTTGCGATGCGAGGGATGGCGCGCAATGGCCGCGCGGATTTCACCGGATTCCCGCGCGAGTTCACCACACACTATCGCATGGTAAATTTTTTCGACCCGGCGCTCCGCAAACTGGGCCGAGAGCGCGAGATGGGTTTCGTCATTCTTGGCGACGACCAGGCAGCCGCTGGTTTCCTTGTCGAGCCGGTGCACGATGCCGGGCCGGGCCACGCCGCCGATGCCGCTGAGCGAACCCCGGCAATGGTGGAGTAGGGCATTGACGAGCGTGTGCTCCTCGTGTCCGGCGGCGGGATGCACCACGAGTCCGGCGGGTTTGTTCAACACGAGCAGAGATTGGTCCTCAAACAGGATGTCGAGCGGGATTTCCTCCGGTTGCGCGGCGGCGGGCCGGGCTTCCGGCCAGTGGATTTCAACCTGTTCGCCGGCGCGCGGGCCGTGCGTGGGTTTGACGCTCCTGCCATTGACGCGGACGTGGCCCTGTTCGATGAGCCGCTGCCAGGCGCCGCGCGAGACCGCGGGAAATTTTTCGCGTAGAAACGTGTCGAGTCGTCCGGCCGGGAGCGATTTTTCGACGGTGAAGTTTTCGGTATGCACAGACATCAGCGGGCCGTTTTGATTCTGACAACCACCTGAAAGATACAAGCAGCAAAAATGCTCAACGTTCCACCAAGATACGACGCGTTGTGCATATAACCCACGCAAAGGAAACGGCGCCGGTCAACCACGTCTTTGGGAATGAACCAGCCATGATAATCTGCCAAATTGATCGTCTTTGTCTGGAGGTAACCGTAAAGCAAACCACTCAAGCCGAACAAAAGAGTTATGGCAATAACCAGACCGAACGCCAACAAAGTTATTTTGAGCATTCGCCAATGACCGGGGTGAATGAAGCCGGTTCCGCCAACCATCAAACCAATGGGAATACCCATCCACCACGAGGCGAGAAAACCAACGATTGAAGCGCGGGCACGGTCAGGGAGATTCATGTCCGCGATCCCAAACTGCTGGAATTTAAATATTGTATAATACTCTGGCGATACTGTGTAACTGATTTGATCATGAACCATGCCGTAAAGACCCGACACCATGACTGCCAGCAGAATCAGGAAAACGAAGACCAAAAACTTTTTCATGAAGTTTGGCCTCACGCTGGCGGGATGGCATTTCGCGGTCCGTGCTCCGTTTTCCAGGTGATGATAAAGATCAATCCGACCCCGGTGCAGATGGCGGTGTCGGCGACGTTGAAGGCGGGAAAATCGATGATGCCGCCGTTGCGTTGCTGCAGGTAAAAGTAGAGAAAATCCACGACGGCGTGGCGGCTGGGCAGCAGGCGGTCGGTGAGGTTCCCGGCGATGCCGCCAAAAATCAGGCCGAAGGCAATCTGCCCGGAGAGCGTGTGCGAATTGAAGTGGTGGCGCGTGAGAAACAGCGCCACGAGCGCAAACACGGCAACCAGGGCGAGTGCAGCATTATTTCCGCTGAAGAGGCTCCAGGCCGCGCCGGTGTTGCCCCAGTGGACCAATTTGAAGAAACCAGGGATGACCATCGTTTCGTCGCCCAGATTGAGGGCATGCAGCACCAGCCATTTGGTGAATTGGTCGAGCGCGAGCACCACCACCGCGAGCGCGGCGATCCCCCGGTTCGATTTTTGAAAAATGTTATTGGCGGCGGCCATGGCAAATTAGCGACGGCTGATTTAAGCGGGTTTTACCCAAAAGACAATGCGTTTTGGTTTGGGACAATGGCACATTTTGCGGTTTTTGGAGCGCGGAGCATTGCTCTGCAGGTTGCCAACCTTGGTTTGGGCGGAGCGATGCTCCGCGCACCGGTCAAACCTTGCCCCCGTCTGATCGGATATTGACCCGGATTCCGGCCTCGAAACGCCATCGCCCCGGCGGATTGGAATCATGACAACGATCAAGATTAGGTTTTTATTTGGTTCACAAAGTGCTTATGATGCGCGCATGGCGCTGGTGCGCATTTTGGTGGACGGCTACAGCCTGTTGCACAACTGGCCGGAACTGGCTCCCGGCCAGCCGCGTCACTCGGCGCGCGCGCGCGAAGAATTGATTCATGTGCTCACGCGCTATCACGACGTAACGGGCACTCCCATCACCATTTTCTTCGATGGTTCCGGCGCGCCGGCAGGAACGCTGCCGTACGAGTCGAATCCCGGGGTTGAAGTTTTGTTTTCGAGCGCGGGGCGGACCGCCGACGACCTGATCGAGCGTGCCGCGCACCGGTTTAGCGCCTACGGCGAGGCGATGGTGGTCACGGACGACGTTGCTGAGCGGGAAACGGTCTCGGGCGTGGGCGGGCTGGCGTCCAGTTGCGCGAATTTCATCCGGACGGTTGAAAGCGCGCTGACGGAATTGCAGGATGAATTGCGGGATTACAATCGCGCGGAACGCAACCGGTTTAAACGGAATCTCGGACGTGATTTAAAATGAAGGCACGAATGCAACCAAAACGAATGGTCCATTGGGGATTGCTGCTAGCGGCATTGCTCGGTGGAATGGCGGCGGTTCCGGGATTGCGCGCGCAACCGGCAGCGCGGAAAGTGGACAACCGTTTCCTGTTCGTTTTTGACACGTCCGCGGAGATGAAGCGCCGGGTGCCGGCGGTACAAGTCGCCATCACCAACATTCTGACAACCAGTGCGGGTGGCCAGTTGCACTCGAACGACACCATTGGAGTGTGGACCTTCAATCAGGAGGTGCGAACCGGGCAGTTTCCTCTGCAACGCTGGAAGCCGGACCAGGTGGCCACGATGGCGAAGATCATCAACGTGTTTGTTGGCAGTCAGCGGTTTGCCAAGAAGACCAGCTTTGAGGCACTGGTGCCGCGTCTGAATCAGATCGTGCAGAGTTCCGAGCGCCTGGCGGTGGTGGTGTTCTGTGATGGCTACGAGGAAATTCACGGAACACCCTACGACGTTGGATTGAACCAGGTTTTCAAGCAGCACCAGAGCGAACGGCAGAAGTCCCGGCAACCCATCGTCATCGTGTTGATTTCGCAACTGGGCCAATACGTTGATTGCACGGTAAGTTTTCCACCCCAGCTGGTGAGTTTCCCCCAGTTTCCACCTTTGCCCGAGGCCGTTGTGGTGGCACCCAAGAAGGCGCCGGCGCCGGCTCCGCCGCGACCCAGCCTTCCGCCGCTCATCGTTATTGGAACGCCCATTACCAACCGGGCCCCGGTGTCCGCGCCCCAACCGGTGGTGCCCGCCAGTTCGCCGCCGCCCGCAACCTCAACGCCGGCGCCCGCGCCAGTTTCTGAGGTGAGCCCCGTGGACGAGGCGCCATTGACGCGACCCGGGGGAGGGGCCGCTCAACTTAAGATCGCCCCCGGGTTGTTGCCCCAGACGAATGCCGTCAGCCCGCCGGCTGAAAGAGCCGTGATCAGCCGGACCAAGGCCTTTGCCATGGGCGTGGCCTTTCTCGTGGTGGCGGGTGGCCTGGTGGTGCTCCTGTCCAGCCGTGGTCGCAGGTGAAAAAGGATTGATTCCGCCCGTGACATTTATCCGCCAGTCTGGAAAATTCCCGTCCATGAAAGCACGGATTTCCATTTTGGTCATGCTCCTTGCCGCAGGCCTGCTGACCGCCTGGGCCCAGGAAACGAAAACCAATGCGGTTCCGGCCGCCGGGACGGGGCCGGTTCCGCCGCCGGTGACCGCCCCGGCAACGTCTGCCCCCGCGGCGGTCAAAGAGGTAAAACCGCCGGCTGTTGGAACTCCGGCACCCGCGAATCCAGTTCCGGCGCAACCCAAAACCTCCACGACTTCACGGATGTCGCCCCCCGAAAGCACCGTGGCCGCTCATAAAGAGGTTGTGACCAATACCCCGCCGCCTGTCTCCGCAGTGGCTGAAGAGGTCAAACCGCCGGAGGAGATTTCTTCATCACCCACGAATGCCGTTTCCACTGAAGCCGCGGCTGCGACGGCTGCAGTGCCGCCCAATGCCGCCGCCCCGACGCCGGAAAATTCCGGGATCGACCGTAATAGCACCCTGCTTATTGCCGCGATAATATTGGTGGTGGCTGGCGGTCTGGCGGGATTCATGTGGCGTCGGGCCAGCATTGTTTCGCACGGGAGCTTGATTTCCAGCGCCCTGAATTTGGTCAAATCCGATGACAAGGCCGAAGAGAAGGCTGAAGAGAACGCTGAGGCGAGCGCTGAGGAAAAAAGCGAACCCGTGGCCGAAGTGGAGAGTGAGGTCAAGAAGGAGGAGAAGAAGTTCCCGCCGCCGATGAATTGAAATATCCAATTCCGCGCGTGACTTTTGGTTGCAGGTCTGGAAAATTCTGCGCTCATGAAAACTTTCAATTTGATTTGTGCCATTGTCCTTGTCGCTGGCATGGTGACGGCTTTGGCTGAAGAAACCAAAACCAACACCCAATCCAACGCCACCATGAGCACCCCCGGAAACACCAACGAAGTCGCCGTCATCACCACCACTGAAGGCACGATGGTCATCGAATTCTGGACCGATGTCGCGCCCAAAACCGTCGAGAATTTCAAGACGCTGGCCAACAAGGGCTTTTACGACGGCACCTGTTTTCACCGCGTCATCAAGGGTTTCATGATCCAGGGCGGTGATCCGCTGACCAAGGATCCGGCCAAGGAGGACATGTGGGGCACGGGCGGTCCCGGTTACACCGTCAAGGCCGAATTCAACGACCATTCACACGTTCGCGGCGTCATTTCCATGGCTCGCTCCAACGATCCCAATTCCGCCGGCAGCCAGTTTTTCATCTGCCATGGGGACCCGACTTTCCTCGACCATCAATACACTGCTTTCGGCAAGCTGATCAAAGGTGACGACGTGCTCGAGAAAATCGGCACCACGCCCACCCATCCGCAGGACCGGCCCAATAAACGCATGGGTGTCATCAGCATCAAAATCGTTCCACGCAACACGGTGAAGTAATTCTTGCAACGTGGCCGCGTCTCGTGAGAGCGCGGCACTTTTTTTGTGTTTTGAGCAGCAAAGCCACACCACAAATGGAAACATCCGAACTGGCCAAAGTTCTGGTCGCCCTCGGCTGTCCGGTTGAAAAGTCCGTGGAAATGGCCGGGCAACTGGACAAACGCGCCCGCCAGCTTGCCGCGGAAAAAAACCGTCCTTACGAAGAGGCCCTGCAACATCTGCTCAACTTGATGAAACACGGCTGGGCCACGTCAGGAAAAGGGCTTTGAATTTACGATTTACGATTTACGATTGAAGTCATGAGTCAATGGCCGGCGGACAAGCCGGCGCGTCAATCCAATATCGTAAATCGTAAATGATCAAGCCCTGGAAGACACTCCGTTCGACGCTCGTTGGTGATTTTCGCATCTTCAAGCTGCGCTCGGACGTGAAAATCTCGCCGCGCACCGGCAAGGAACACGATTTTTACGTCCTCGACAGCGTCAACTGGGTCAACGTCATCGCCGTCACCCCCGACGAACAGCTCGTGATGGTGGAACAATACCGTCACGGCTCGAACACCGTGGAACTGGAAATCCCCGGCGGCATGATGGACCCGGGCGAGACCGACCCGGTGGCGACCGCCGTGCGTGAATTGCGTGAGGAGACTGGGTACGAGGGCGAAAACGCGCGCGTGCTGGGCCGCATCTGGTCGAATCCGGCCATCCTGAGCAACACCACCTACACCGTATTGATTGAAAACTGCCGATTAAAACACGGCGTCGAGTTTGATCACGGCGAAGACCTTGTGACGCGGTTGGTGCCGGTGCCGGAAATCCCGAAACTTGTTGCCGACGAAAAAATCGGCCACTCCCTCGTCGTCGTGGCGCTGTATCACTTTGATTTGTGGCAGCGGGGCGTCAAGAAAATCGGTGTGTAAAGTCTTTCGTCACCGGATTTCCGCGAGCACAAAACGTTCATAACCTATTGATAATTAACGAAAGAAAATTGTTGAAGTGTTATATTCTTTGTGTTATAAATTTATGTATGAACGTTACAAAAGAAATGGATGTCCTTAACAGGATTGTTAAAGATTTGACACCCTTGGAGTCAGATGCGCGCCGCAAGGTGATTGATGTTGTCTGTAAAATACTCGACATCAGCCAAGTTCAATCGTCAGTACCGGTGCAGGAGAGTGTTCGCCAACTTCCGTCGCCAGGAACGCCTCAAGTGGGTGACAAACCAACTTCGCCTCAACAATATCTGCGTAACTATAACTACAAAATTATGACGAAAAGGATTGGGGTCATTGCTGTCTATCTGGAACGTGAACGAAAAATGAACAGATTTAGTCTTAGAGATATTACAAGTGCGTTTCGTGATGCCAAGGAATCAAAACCTCCAGCTCACTCACAATATGCCCGTGCTGTTGCCATGGACTATTTGGGTAAAGAAGGTGACCAATATTACGCGACATCAAAAGCAGAAGGATTGGTAGATACTTACAAAAAACGTCAAGCCGATGAAGCCGGAGTAGAGGAATAATGAGCGACGAAATTCTGCGTTACACCGACCTTGCGGCGGCCATTCAATTGGCCAAGTCCGCAGGCATGACCACTCGCGAGATTGTGCGGGAGTTGACGCGGGGAATGGCTTATTCGGACGCTTTGAAATTCGCGAAACGCGCCGCACCATTGCTGGACATCAAGGTGTCGGAATTTATGCGTCTGAGGAAAAACGAATGAAGGAATTCAGGCTTCTTCAAGCTTGGCTAAAAAACGATCGCTGTAACCATCTTTGCGTAGTTTGCTGTAATCCACGCGGCCTTGCTTTTTGGCCAGCTTCTGTTTGACAGCACGCAAAAGGTTGCCAGTTCCTTGATCCAGCAACTCAGCTTCACTCTTTTGGCTTTTTACAGCGGCAACTTTCACGTCTCAATCGTAAGCTAAAACCGCATACAATTCAATCTTTAAGTTGCTGCTGCATTCACAGAGAATTACTTTCCCATATGCCCATTTTCCTGGAATGCCAACGTTGCACGGCCTGTTGCCGCTGGCTGGGGCAAGTGCGTCTGACGGATGTGGAAATCACGCGGCTCGCCGCGTTCAAGGGCTTGAGTGAATCCGATTTCATCCAGCAATTCACGCGGTTGCGCTGGGACCATGGCGGATTGGCGTTGCGGGAACAATCGGACGGCGCCTGCGTTTTTCTGGAAGGCAACGACTGCGCGGTCCAACCGGTCAAACCGCAGCAATGCCGCGAATTTCCCAATCTCTGGAATTTCCCCGGCTTTGAAAAAATCTGTCACGCGATTCCCCGTGAAGTCAGCACTGCGGAATATGAACGGCGCATCGCCCAAAACGGATTGGTGGATTGATGGATAAGTGGATTACTGGAGTTTCTGGCAATCCATTCATCCAACACCCCATTGGCTTATTCACCCCAGATTGACCGGGTCGATGTCCACCGCCAGTGCCACATCTTCGGGCAAGATGAGGGTCGCGATGATTTTGGCCAGGGCCTGGCTCAATTTGCTCATCGCCCGTATCCGCAGCATGATCTGGTAGCGATAAAACTGTTCCGCGCGCAGCAACGGCGCCGGTGCCGGCCCGGCGATGATTAAATCTTTGAAGTCTCGGGCGTGTGCTGGTGTGGGGTGGGGCGAGCGTCCTCGCGAGCCGTCTTGGCGGTTGTCTGGCTGGCTCGCGGGTACGCTCGCCCCACCAGCCGCTGACGTCAGGAGTTGCTTTTCCAGTTCGCGTTTCAAATGCTCCGCGGAAAATTTCACCTTGTCCTCGTTGCGGCCCTTGAGGGTGAGCAATGCCACGCGACTGACCGGCGGATATTTCAATTGTTCGCGGAACTCGATTTCCTGGTCATAAAAACCGGGAAAGTCATGGCGGCGTGCGTACTGGATGGCTGGATGGAACGGTGAAAACGCCTGTACGAACACCTCACCCTCGACATCGCCGCGCCCGGCACGCCCGGCGACCTGGGTGAGCAATTGAAAGGTGCGTTCGCCCGCGCGAAAATCCGGCTGATGCAGCGCGAGGTCGGCGTAAATGATGCCGACGAGCGTGACGTTTGGAAAATGCAGTCCTTTGGCGATCATTTGTGTGCCGACGAGGATGTCGATCCTGCCCGTGCGAAAATCGCCGAGGACCTTCCGGTAATCGTCCTTGCGTTTCATCGTGTCGGCATCCATGCGTCTGACGCGCGCCTGCGGGAAGAGTTTGGCGAGCGTTTCCTCGACTTTTTGCGTGCCGGTGCCGGCATAGCGGATGGCCGGGTTTTTGCATTTCTCATTCGGACAGACCAACGGGACTTCTTCGTTGTGGCCGCAGATATGGCAGGAAAGCCTTTGGTCAATGCGATGGTAGGTGAGCGGCAGGCTGCAATTCGGGCAGGGCGCGACGTAGCCGCACTTCGGGCATTGCAGCGAGGTAGCATAACCGCGCCGGTTCAAAAACAAAATCGTCTGTTCCTTGCGTTCGAGCCGCTGGGTGATGGCTTCCTTGAGTTGCGGCGAGAAAATCGGCGGGCCTTTTTCCTTGTACGCGGCCTGGCGCATGTCCACGACCCGCACATAAGGCATTTTCTGGTCGTCCACGCGCTCCGGCAGTTCGAGCAGCGTGTATTTGCCTTTTTTGCAGTTATAATAGCTTTCCATGGATGGCGTGGCCGAACCGAGCACGACGACAGCGTTCTCCATCTGGCCGCGCATGATGGCCACGTCGCGGGCATGGTAGCGCGGCGCCTCCTCCTGCTTGTAGGTGTGCTCGTGCTCCTCGTCCACGATGATGAGGCCGAGCGGTTCGACGGGCGCAAAAATGGCCGAACGCGCACCGATGACGATGCGCGCCCGGCCCTGGCGGATCTTGTGCCATTCGTCGTGGCGTTCACCGGCGGAGAGATGGCTGTGCAACACGGCGACGAGCGTCTGGAGTTTGCCGGAACTGAACCGGGCCTTGAAGCGCTCGACGGTCTGTGGGGTGAGGGAAATTTCCGGCACGAGCACGATCGCGCCGAGGCCTCGTTCGAGCGCGTGCGCGAGGGCCTGAAGATAGACCTCGGTCTTGCCGCTGCCGGTGACGCCGTGCAAAAGGAAAGTCGAGGATGGAGGATGGAGGATGGAGGATGGGCTGCCTTTTCCATCTTCGATCTTCGATCTTCGATCCTCGAGGCGATCCATTGCCTCCATGATTTTTGCCAACGCCGCTTCCTGTGCCGGATTCAAAGCCAGCGGCTGTGACGGCAGGATGTGTTCGCGGGCGTAGGGATCGCGTTCGGAAATCTGCGGGGCGATTTCGACCAGGCCGCGGTCTTCAAGTTTGCGGACGGTCGCCGCGGTCGTTTCGCACAGTTCCACCAATTCCTGCAACGGCAGTTCGCGCCGTTCCCCGATGACATCCCAGACCTCCTGCTGCCGTTTCGGCAGTTTCGGGAATTCACCGGCCGGTGGCAGGGCGCGGACGAACAGCCGTTCGCGCCAGCCGGATTCCTCCTTGCGCACGGCCTCGGGCAGAACGCTTTTGAGGGCGGTCTCCGGCGCGCAGCAGTAGTAATCGGCAATCCAGCGGGCGAGTTTCAGGACCTTTGGCGTGACGAGTGTCTGGGCACCGATGACTTTCAGAATGGGCTTCAGGTTCGTGTGCGCCGATTCCTCCGCCAGCGCGGTGACCACGCCCAGGATCTTGCGCGGACCGAACGGCACCTGCACCCGGCTGCCGACATCAATCTGTCCCGCCAATCCGGGTGGAATCAAATAGTCGAACTCCTTGCGGAGCGCCATTTCCAGGCTGATGCGGGCAATCATGCTGGTCGAGAGTCGAAAGTCGAGGGTCGGGTGTCAAGGATTGCGCGGCGTGAAAAGTCAATCCCGGGTAATGGCGCGCAATTGCGCTTCCAGTTGCTGGCGCAATTCCTCGCGTTCGGCGTCGGTCGCTTCGCGCGGCACGGGCAGCATCCGGCCGATGATGATTTCGCAACGCGAAAACGGCAGTGGAATTTGAAAACGGTCCCAGCTCTTCACCTGTATTTTCCAGCTCAAATGGCATGACACGGGAACGAGGGGCAACCCGGTGACCTGCGCCAGGGCCATGGCGCCCTCTTGCACGGCATAACGCGGCCCGCGCGGGCCGTCGGGCGTGATGGCGAGATCATAGCCACGTTCCGCCCAGGTGGTCAGTTCGAGCAGCGCCTGTCCGCCGCGCCGGCTGCTGGACCCGCGTACGGGCTGGACCCCGAAGCGTTCCAGAATTGCCGCGAGAAATGCGCCGTCGCGACTGGCGCTCACGAGTGCCGCGAGGCCCGCCGCCTGGTGGCGCCGGCGCCTGAAGCCAAAATGCATCTTCATGGACAGCGCCAGCCGGTTGTGCCAGATGCAAAAAATCACCTGGGCCGCATCTTTACGCGTCATGAATTCGTGCGGGTCGCTAAAGCGGTACCGCAGGGTGGCCGAGACCAGCTGGAACACGGCCCAAATCGCCCAGGCCCCGAGCCGTTGATACCATCGGGACGAATGCGGCACAACCACGCCCGACTTTCGGGGCCGGCGTCCCGGGCTTTGGACTTCGGGCTTCGGATCTCCCGCGGCCATCATGCTCCTTTCTTCAAGCACGCGCGCACAAGATCTTCCACCGTCGCCTTCGCGCCCAGGGATGACTGCGCGATGCGTACGGCGTCATGCGCGTCAATCTGTTTGAAACCCAGCGCCATCAACGCCAGCACGGCATCGTTGATTTTCTGATCGTCGGGCGAGAGAGCCCGTTGGGCGCTGGCCGCCTCCCACGCCCCGGCGGCGCCGATTTTGTCACGCAATTCCACAATCATGCGTTCGGCGGTCTTTTTGCCGACCCCGGATATTTGCGAAAGCGATTTCACGTCGCTGCTGGCCACCGCGCCGCGAAAGGCGGTCACGCTGATGCCGCTCAAGATGTTCAGCGCAATTTTTGGCCCGATGCCGGAAACGGTGTGGACGAGCAGCCGGAACAAATCGCGTTCCGGCGCGGTCATGAAACCGTAGAGTGTGTGGGCGTCCTCGCGGATGACGAGTTGCGTCAGCAGTTTCACCGGACTTCCCGGCTGCGGCAGCTTGTCGAACGACGAAAGGGGAATGAGCGCTTCATAACCGATGCCATTCACGTCCACCACCACCTGGGTGGGCAGCGCCTCGACGAGTTTGCCTTGGAGAAAGGTGATCATGCGAATGGAGAAAGCAGAATGCGGAACGCGGAATTCATACCCGTTTAAGCGGCGTCAGTTGATAGCGTGAATTTTCCTGCGCATGCGCCAGGGCGAGGGCCAGCGCGTCGGCGGCATCTGGGGCGGGCGGTTGTGGCAGGTTCAACAGGCGCTGGACCATTTTGGCGACGGCGGATTTTTGCGCCGCGCCGTAACCGACGATGGCCTGTTTCACCTTGCGCGGGGCGATCTCAAAAATTTCCAGGCCGGCGCCGGCAATGGCGGCGAGCGCCGCGCCGCGGGCTTCGCCCATGATGAGCGCGGTCTGCAGGTTTTGCGCGTAAAAAAGCCCTTCAATGACGCAAACGGTGGGGTGATGTTTTTGAATCACGTCCCGCAGTTCCTGGGAGATTTTCACCAGGCAATGCGAACGTTCCCAGCTGGCGGGGCAGGTGATGGTGCCGTGGGCCAGCGTGACCGGATGGGGTTTGGCCAGGCGGATGATGCCAAAGCCGGTGCCCCGCAATGACGGGTCCACGCCGAGAATAACCCGCCGGTCGCCGGGAACTGTCTGTACCGCCGATGTGAAAACCGGCGAGACGGTGCGCGGGGAAGCGCCGCCTAGGCGTTCCTGCATTTGTTCAAATTGCCGGCGAGTGATGCCCACAAGTTGATGTTGCCAGCGGTGAGCGGGTTGCAAAAGCAAAAACGCCGCGCCGGAACCTTGCGCCGGCGATTTGACGGATAAAACCAACGACCGGTCAACGTCTGGCGCCGTTGCCGGAATTGTTGCCGGAACCGTTTTGATTCTGGTTCTGATTTGACGATCTTGGCGTCGAGGATGACGATTGGTTTTGTTGCGGTTGCGATTGGACCGGCGCTGCGGTGGATGCGTTGTTGTGGTTGGCTTCGGGTGCTGCACCTTGCCCCGGGTTGGGAACCGGTGTGACAGGGGTTCCGGGATTGTACGTATTGGGTCGCGGCGGTTGTGGCGTACGAGACTGTTCTCCCCCCCGGGGAGAATAAGTCCGGTTGTTTTGATTTGGCGCCGTCGGTGCCGGCATCGGTGGGGAATTATTAAAATTGGCCGGAGGCGTCGGTTGTTGCGGCGAGATGTGGATCGGATTGCCATTTTGCGGGTTGTGATCGGTGACCCCGGGGTACTGTGTCGGACGGGCTGGCTGCGAGGGAGGTACAGTCCGATTATCTGTCGGATTCCCGGGACGATTTTGAACCGGAGACCAAGGTTGCGTCGGTTGTTGCGGCGGGATGTGGACCGGATTGCCATTTTGCGGGTTGTGGTCGTTGACCCCGGGATACGGTGTCGGATGGGCTGGCTGCGTGGGAGGCACAGTTCGATTATCGGTCGGATTCCCGGGACGATTTTGAGTCGGGGACCAGGGTTGCGTCGGGTGCCCCACGATCAGCGTGCGGCCATCGCGGCTGAATTGATCGCCGCGGGGACCATGCCCGGCGGGCGAAGGGGCGTCGCGGAGGGTAATGGGACGGATGGGTGTCCTGGTGACCGCCGTAATATGCTCCGGATCAATTCCCCGGTTGGCCAGACGATGGTCGTGACCATTGAAATTATTGATGACTGTGGTCTGGTTGAAAATCTGGGTGACCTGGGCTGGCGGCACGGAATGGCGGCGGGGATGCGGGTCACAAAAAAACTGGGTGGGAACAAAAGTGAAACAATGTTGGTTCAAACCCCAGTTGAAACCGACACTGACCGCGGTGCCGCGATAAAAGAAGCCGACGCCAGCCCGATAGGTTGTGAAAGGCGGGAGCGGTGCCCAGCCGCAGTAGCCATTGGAATATCGCCAGGTTACCCACGACGGACCCCAAACCGTGTCCGGCGTCCAGCACCAGCCCCAACGCGGGTGTTGAAGCCAGCGTCCGTAGTGGAACGGCGCCCAGCCCCAGGAATAATCTGAAAACCAATACCAGCCGCAGTCGGTATAAACCCAGTGTCCATGATCGCAGTACGGTTGCCAGCCGGAGTTGTAAACCACCACGCTGGGCCGCCAGCAACGGCCATAGCCGTCAATATTCACCCAGGCGCCATACGGTGTGAGCGTGTCGTAAAAATTATTGACTGTGACCTCGGTGGGGGGCGGCCCTTCCGGTGGGGCTGGCGGCTGGTCGGTCGTCTCGGGTGGCGGGGTGGGAGCGGGTTGGGCTGGTGGTGGCGTGGCGGGCATTTGCTGCTGCAAAAACAGGTCACGTTGCATCATGGCATTGATGACTTCGTTCGGCAGGCCGAGATCCCGCAAATAAATGATCTTGTCGGAATCGAGATTGAACGTGCTGCCGGAATTGGTGACGTAAGTCAGGATGATGCTTTGGTCCACGCCGGCCTGGGTGAGCCGGACCACCTGCGCCAGCGGGCTGGTGGTGTAGATGTATGGTGGCAGTTCGTCGGTGGTGGCTGAATTGTCGGGTGGGGGTGAATCCGGCTGGGTTTGGGCGCGGGCATTCAGCGGCAAAGCGATGCCGGTCAAACAGATGAGTGCCGCCGCCATCCCTAAAACGCATCTTTCGAAGATTGGAACTTTCATAATTAGACGGCCGTCAATTCCGGCCGCTGTAGAATATAACATAATTAAGAGGCATTGGTTGCTAAAAATGTTCCCGGCGCACGCGTGGAATTGAGCGCAAATGGCATCCCACGTCAGCGCGGGCGCCTTTTCGCGCCTCCTCAAAATTACG
>Ga0265320_10001500_pt1 | contig 17002 bp, 18 predicted proteins | sample 4827metaG_FD_202087 | JGI IMG/M metagenome (GOLD analysis project Ga0265320, IMG submission 202087) | Rhizosphere microbial communities from Carex aquatilis grown in University of Washington, Seatle, WA, United States - 4-8-27 metaG | ecosystem: Host-associated > Plants > Roots > Rhizosphere >...
AGGTGGTCCCCGACCTTCGTCGTGTCCCCGATCCGGAGGACGGTCGTGCGCCCCGCCGGCGACCCGGCAGAGGCCTCGTCCCCGGAGCTGAAGGAGAGGGTCAGGCGCGGCTGGTCCAGGCCGTAGTCCGCGAGCTTCTGGCCGTTCTTCTCCAGGTCGCGCGTGCTGAAGCTCGTCAGGTGCTCCAGGAACTGGAGCTCGTTGAGGATGCGGCTGACCGCGTTGGGGTTCGCGGGCCATTCGACGGGCCTTGTCAGGAACCAGGCGTCGCCCCTGCGCTCCAGGCTGAAACTCGAGCCGGGGGACGCGCCGGTAACGTCGAGGCTCCGGATGCTCGAGGCCTCCGGGCCGAGGACCCTTCGCCGCGCCTCCTGGGACGCCCTCTCGATCCGCCAGTCCCGCTCGAAGTAGAAGATGAAGAAGAACAGGGCGACGTTCAGGAACAGGAGGACGAGTGTGACTTTGGAGCGCATTTCGGAGGGTCTGGAAAGGATCGGCTCGGCTTCTAGGTTCGCCGGGCCCAGTATACGGCGATGCCGAGGAGCGCGGCAATGCCGGGAAGCGCGAGCATCAGGGTGTAGCGCAGGCGCGCCAGCTGCCCCGCACTGAGCGAGAGCGAGAAGCGCTCGATCGGGCGGGCGGGGACGTTGAGGGCCACGTCGCGCCCGATCGTCCAGTTGACGGCGTCGAGGAAGAACTCCTCGGCCCCCGTGTTCGTTATCCGCGCGTTCGAAATCATGTCGCCCGTCCCGATCACAACGAGCTTTCCGCCGGGCACGCTGAAGGGCAGGTCGCCGCGGACGGGAACCCGTTCCGAGGCGACGGCGACGCCGAGGCGGTTCGGGGGCTCCATCTGGGGCAGGCCCTTTATGTCCACCCCCGGCGTGAAGGTCGTCTGGATCCCGCGCTGGGCGTACCCGACCTCGCCCCACGCCGACGTCGAGGACGCCGCCAGCGTGACGACCGTCAGCCCGGCCGCCGCGGGGCGGCCCGGAAGCGGCCTGACGCTGCGCGCCAGGCCGATCCTCAGCTCCTTCTTGTAGTCGACCAGGATCTGGGTGATCGGATGCGGCGTGTAGGCCCGGATGATGAGGTCGCCGTCCTCCGTCAAACTGTCGGAGGCCAGGTCGAGGATCATGTCGTCGTCCACCAGGACGCCCCAGTCGTCGATGAGCAGGTCGTTGAGGCCCGGGCGCGAGTTCGGCGCCAGGAAGAGGATGAGCCTGCCGGCCCCCGCCCCCAGGTACTGGCGCAGCAGCTCCTGGTCGAAGGGGTTGAACGGGTCCTGCGGGGAGACGCTTATGAGGAGGGCGGCATCGGCGGGGATCTTCCGCGCGGTGACGATGTCGAGCGTCTCGACGTCGTAGTTCCGAAGGCGCAGCTGGTCGCGGGCCATCGAGAGGCCCCGGGAGGGATCGACGTCGTCCGGCCGCAGCTCGCCGTGTCCCACGAGGAAATAGACCTTCTTCCGGTCGGGGTTCGAGACGTCGAGGATCGCTGCCGTCACCGCCTGCTCGCCGACGAAATCCTTCATGGCCTTGTTCTCGACCCGGTACAGGTTGGACGGGGTGAGGACGCGCCTCTTGTCCCCGCACACCAGCAGGACCATGCCGGGGTCCTCGATCCCGTACTTCTCGGTCTTGCGCCGGTCCTGGTAGAGGTCGACGTATTCGACGGTGATCCGGCCGGCCGGGTTCGCCTCCGTCGCGTAGACATACTCCCTCAGCAGCCCCTTGATCTGAGGATCGTCCGCCTGCTCGCCGTTCGAGGTGACCACGACGTGCACGGGGAGCGAGAGCTCATGCAGGTACGCGAGGGTCTCGGCCGTGAGCGAGAAGCGGCGGTACCGGGTGATGTCGAAGCGCCACGAATGGCTCCGGGCCAGGTAGTTCAGCCCTCCCACGAACGTCAGGAACAGCACGGCCTGGAGAACCAGGTTCAGGGTTCGGATCCATCGGGCGGCTCTGAAGCTGTCGATCACGGGGTGCGGGCTCGATGCTAGCTGTGGAGGAGCTTCGCCTCGACGCTGAGGATGCTGAAGATCAGGGCCAGGACGGTTCCGCTTACGTAGAACAGCAGCTCGCGGGTGTCCACGACCCCCCTTGTGAAATCCTCGCGGTGCTGGGCGATCTGCGCGTAGTTCACCGCGTCCTTCAGCGGCGCCAGGGCCTCGCGCTCGAGCCACGAGACGTTGGCGAGGTACTGGCCGCCGAGGATGAACCCGACCAGCATGACCACGCAGATGATGCCCGCGACCGACTGGTTGCGCGAGAGCGAGCTCGCGAAGACCCCGATCGCGATGAAGAAGAGGCCCGATATCGTGATGAAGAGATAGCCGCCGAAGATGGGGCCCGGGTCGATCAGGTGGGCGTCCCCAGCGAAACGCTTCAGGATGAGGAAGAACCCCGAGGAAAAGGCCCAGAAGAGGATGTAGAGGAGGTAGGCCGCGGCGTACTTGCCGAGCACCACCTCGACCGTGGTGACGGGCGAGGTGAGGAGGGTCTCAATCGTCCCGAGCCGCCGCTCCTCGGCCAGGCACTTCATCGTGAGCAGCGGGACCATGAAGAGCACCGGGAACCAGTACAGCTCGAAGAAGGCGGCCGCGGGGGAGATGTCCTGCGGCGCCTTGCTGTACTGCTCGAGGATCGTCGTGAACGTGAAGCCCATCAGCAGGAAGAAGGCGACCGCCGCGATGTAGGTGCTCGGGCTGACGAGCAGCATGCGGACCTCGTGGCCGAGGATCGTGAAGAAATGCTTCATTTGGGCCCTCCGTTGGCCGGGTCCTCCGCCACCGCGTCCCAGCTGCGCCGCGTCGCCGCGAGGAAGACGTCCTCAAGGGTGGGGTGCGCCCTGCTGAGCGCGCGGACGCGCAGCCCCTCGGATAGGCATGTCCGCAGGATCGCCTCGCCGGCGTCCTCGAGGTTGAGCGTCGTCAGCCTGATCGTCCGGAATCCCTGGGCGTCCGCCGGCCCCTCCGAGGCCACGGAGAGCCCGGGGTCGATCGACCCGAGCAGGAACGGCAGGGAACCGAGGGAGCCCGCGGCCTCGATCTCGTAGGCGGACTGCCCGAGCACCTCGCGGCGAAGGTCGGCCGGGGTACCCTGGGCCACGATCCTGCCCTGGTTGATGATGAGCACCCGGTCGCATGTCATCTCGATCTCGGGGAGGATGTGGCTCGAGATCAGGACGGTCATGCGGCCGCGCAGGCTGGCGATCAGGTCTCGCACGATCAGGATCTGGTGCGGGTCGAGGCCGATCGTCGGCTCGTCCATGATGATGACGGGGGGCTCGGCCAGCACCGACTCGGCAATCCCGACGCGCTGGCGGAACCCCTTCGAGAGCTTGCCGATGATCTTGTGGCGGACGCGCTTCAGGTCGCAGAGCTCCAGGACCTCGTCGATCCTGGACCCGAGCTTGCGGCGGGGGACCTCCTTGAGCCTCCCCCTGAAGTACAGGTATTCGCTCACGCGCATCTCGTCGGGGAGCGGGTTGTTCTCCGGCATGTAGCCCACGCGGCGCTTGACGGCGTCGGCCTCCGAGGCGACCGGGAAACCGCAGATCGAGACCTGTCCCGAGGTTGCCGGAAGGTAGCCGGTCAGGATGCGCATCGTGGTCGACTTCCCCGCGCCGTTGGGGCCCAGGAACCCGAGGATCTCCCCTTGCGGCACCGTGAAGCTGATGTCGTTGACCGCCATCACGCCCGCGTAGTTCTTCACGAGATGGGACACCTCGATTGCCGGCTGTGGGGGGTTTTGCGACATGCCTTTGGGAATGCACCGGCGCGGCCTCAGCCGCCCTTCTCAACCGTGACCTCGCCGGCCCGGAACCCCCGTGTCCGGCCGTGGTCGTCGCGCAGGAGCAGCGAGCCCACGTCGTCGACTCCGAGCACCCGGCCGCGCCGCTTGCGGCCGCCCTGCACGAGCGTCACCTCGCGGCCCCTCAGGACGTCGTACTTGTTCCAGAGCTCCGCGAACGTGTCGACGTGCTCTCCCTCCACGAAGCGCTCGTAGGCCAGGAGGACGCGCCCCACGAGGGCGGCGGTGAGGCGGTTCAGGTCGACCTGCGTCCCCGCGATCTCCGACAGGGAGACCGCCCTTCGGCCAAGGTCCGTCGGCCAGTCGGAGGGGGGGCTGTTCACGTTGAGGCCGAGCCCGAAGACGAGGTCCTGCATCTGGTCGGAGTCGACGCGCGCCTCGGTCAGCATCCCGCCGGCCTTCCTCCCGTCGAAGACGATGTCGTTCGGCCACTTGATGCGGGGCGAGACCGGCAGGAACCTGGACACAAGCTCGCAGATCGTCACCCCCATCCAGAGCGTGAACGTCTGCATCCGCTCGGGCGCGATCCGCGGCCGGAACGCGAAGCTGGCGTACAGGTTGCCGTTCGCCTCGCTGTGCCACACCCTGCCGAACCGCCCGCGGCCCCGTGTCTGCCTGCGCGCGAGCACGGCGAAAGGGGTGGGCCGCCCCGTCGCGAGCTGGCGGGCGCACTCGTCGTTCGTGCTGTCGACGTCGTCGAGGATCGTCAGCGTGAACACCTTCCTGCGGACCTTGAGCTGGGCCTCCACGAGCCCCGCGTGCAGCATCCTCGGGCGCCCGGACAGCCGGTAGCCGCGCGCGGGCAGGGCCTCGAACTCGAATCCCTGGGCGCGCAGCTTCTCCATCTGGTGCCAGACGGACACGCGGCTGACGCCGAGCTTGGCCGCTATCGCACCGCCGGACACCCAGCCCGGTTCGGCCGCAAGCAGTTCGCGCAGGATCAGCGTCTCGGTCACTTACCCACGCCCCCCATTGTGCCTCCACCCGTGATGGGGCCGCCCCAGTAGATGTTGGCGTCATCGGTGCGCATGTACGTGCTCTGCGTCTCCTGTAGGATATAGGCACCCTCCGCCCGGTCCCCGCCGCGCGACATCGCGTGGGCGATGTCGGTGAGCTCGCCTATGTTCTCGAGCCGCTGCTCTTCGAGGTACATCTCGTACGCGGGGCCGGAGTTCAGGCCTAGGAAGTTGCCGAACAGCAGGCCCGGGTGGCTCTTGAACGAGAGGCTGACCAGCCCCACGGTCGTGTTGAGGTCCCGCTCCCGGAATATCGGGGGGCGTGACTCGCGCACGATGTACTTCGGCAGTCGCTTGATCTCGTTCCTGGGCCTGTCGATGTCCCGGAGGTCCGCCGGCTCGGCGACCGGTGTCGGCGTGGGCGTGGGGGGGCTGTACTTCCCCGCGCCGGCGGTCAGCGCGGCCGCGATGCCGGGCGAAACGGACCGTGCGACGCCGTCCGAGTCGGCGGGCGCCTCCATCGCGAACTCCCTCGGCCTCTGGGCGAGGACGATGCTCGAAGCGTCGGTGGTCGGGGACCCGGAGGCCGGCGAGGTCGCCGCGCTCGGGAGGGCCGCGGCCGAGGGGCCCGGCGTCGGATTCTGGGCGGATGCGCCCCCTGCGGCGACCATGAGAGCGAGGAATATCTTGGGTGCGCGGTTCGTCATTACTCTCAAGGGAAACCTAATGCGGGCAATGGTTCCACGCAAACCCTATCCTTGGCGCGGCCCGCGGCGGGGCTGTGCCTATTCCCTGACCTGCCCGGTCCCCGTCACGAGCCACTTGTAGCTGCAGAGCTCCCGGAGGCCCATCGGCCCGCGGGCGTGGAGGCGGTCCGTGCTGATCCCGATCTCGGCGCCGAACCCGAACTCAAAGCCGTCGTTGAACCTCGTGCTCGCGTTCCAGAACACGGCGGCGCTGTCGACGCCGGCCAGGAACCTCTGCGCGGCGCCGGCGTCGGCCGTGACGATGGCGTCGCTGTGCGCGGATCCGTCCCGGTTGATGGTCGCGATGGCCTCCTCCAGCGACGCCACCACCCGCACCGCGACGATGAGGTCGAGGAATTCCGCCTTGAAGTCGGCCGCCGAGGCGGGCTCGGTGGCGACTCCCGCCTCCGCCAGGATCGAGGCGGCGGCGCGGTCGCACCGAAGGGCCACGCCCCTGGCGGCGAGGGCCGAGCCGACCCTGGGCAGGAGCGCCCTCGCGGCGTCCCCGTGGACGAGGAGCTGCTCGGCCGCGTTGCAGACCCCGGGCCTCTGGGTCTTCGCGTTGACGACGATCGACTCCGCCATGGCCGGATCCGCGGCCCTGTCCAAGTACACGAAGCATACCCCGGTGTAGTGCTTGATCACGGGGATCGTGCTGTTCTCAGAGACGAACCTGATGAGACCCTCGCCGCCCCTCGGGATGATGCAGTGGACGAGGGTGTCGAGTTTGAGGAGCACGTCCAGCGCCGCCCGGTCGGTCGTCGGGACGAGCTGGACGCAATCGCGGGGAAGCCCCGCGGACCCGAGCGACTCGGTGATGAGGGAGGCCAGCGCCTTGTTCGTCTCGAATATCTCGCTTCCGCCCCGCAGGATGGACGCGCTGCCGCTCTTCAGGCACAGGACCGCGCAGTCCACGGTGACGTTGGGCCGCGCCTCGAAGATGACGCCGATGACGCCGATCGGGACCCGCACCTTGCGCAGCCTGAGCCCGTTCGGGCGCGTGGCCTCCTCAAGCACCTCGCCCAGCGGGTCGGGAAGCGCGGCAACTTGCCTCACCGACTCGGCAAGGTGGGCAAGCCGCTCTCCCGTGAGGGTGAGCCGGTCGACCTGGGCCGGCGTGAGGCCGTTGGCCGCGGCCGAGGCGAGGTCCCGCCGGTTGGCCGCCACCAGGGCGTCGCGCGACCGGTCGATCCGCTCCGCGAGATCCAGGAGAGCCGCGTTCCGCGCGCCTGCCGGCGAGACGGCAAGCGCGAGCGAGGCCGCGCGGGCGCGCACGGCGATTGCGGTGACGAGCTTTGCCAGGTCCTCGGGCATGGAGGCGGTCACCCTCGCCTACGCGGCGGCGTTCGGCAAAGGAATTTTGGACCCCCCTTGCCCGGGGAGATCACTCGAAGATCTTCCCCCTGCTGAAGCGCCACACGGAGAAACCCATCACCAGCGCCGTTATGAGGGCCAGGTATCCCAGGATCGGGAGAAGCTCGGCCAGCGTGGCGTGGGCCCAGAGCACCTGGCTGAACCCCTCGATCGACCAGTAGACAAGGGTGAGCTTGCTGAACCTCTGGATGATCTCCGGCATGAAGCTGACCGGGAACCAGGCCCCGCCGATGGCCGACATGAGGAGGATGAAGAAGGTGGAGAAGCCCCGGGCCGACTCGGGGGTGGGGGAGATCGCCGCGATCAGCATCCCGAACGCCGTGCAGGCCGCGGCCGCGAACACGCAGACGATGACAAGGTTCACAATCTGGCCGCCGATGTCTATCCCGTAGAGGAGCTCGCCCGCGAAGAACAGGACCAGGAGCTGGAGCAGGCCGAGGCTGATCCCGTACAGGAACTTGCTCCACAGGATGTCGCCCCGGGTGACGGGCGCCGAAAGCACCCGGTCGAAAATGCCGTGCTCCTTCTCCCTGAAGAGCGCGGTGGCCGAGGCCGTCAGAGCGAACAGCAGGAACTGGATCGCCCATCCGCCGACGAGCTGGGTCGCCGCGGGCGACTTGACGTCCTTGCCGACCACCTGGATGGCGTCCACCTTCACGATCTTCGAGAGCACGTCGCTCATGCCCTTGGTCGGCGTGCCCGGCGCCCCGTCGTCCGAGTCCAGGCGGCGCAGGCCGAAGTTGCCGCTCTCCATGCTGGACTTGATGCGGCTGCGGTCGCCGCCGAACGCGTCCGAGACGGCGGACGCGACCGAGGTGTTGAACTGGTCGAGGCGCTTGTCCCCCAGGTAGGCCTTCGCCCGCGCCTGGAGCGACTGCCCCAGGAGCTCGGGGACATTGGAGAAGATGTTCTTCTGGAGGAGGCCGTTCACCGTCTCGGACTCGATCTCGTTCCTCGGGTTGGAGTAGATCTTCAGGTGGATGCCGATGTCGTCCGTCCGGACAAGGTCCCTCGGGATGACCAGCGCGAACCTGAAGCGGTCGGCGCGCATGAGCGGACGCAGGTCCTCCTCCGCGAGGGGCCGCTCGGTCTTGTCGCCGTTCACGTATTTCGTGAGGATCCGGAAGGACTTCTCGGCCTTGAGCGCGTCGACGAGCCTCCCGGCCGCCGGATTGTCGCTCTGGTTGACCACGGCGACGGGAATCCCGGAGGGGCCCGGGTCCGACGAGTTCACATGGAAGATCTGCCCGAACAGGTAGATCATGGCGAACGGGACGATGAATGTGAGCGCGATCGAGGTCCTGTCGCCAAAGAACAGGGCGAAGTCCTTCCTGAGGAGAACGAGGATGGGGTGCATGCGATTCGCTATTCGCGCAGGACGCGGCCGGTGAGCTGGAGGAAGAGAGCCTCGAGGGTCGGCCGCTGGCTCGTGAAGAGCCGGGGCGGCAGGGAATGCTCCTCGGTGAGCGCATAGAAGGCGCTCATCGCGTATCCGGGCCTCGGCCTGAAGCGGTGGACGCCGTCCACGGTCGAGAGCTCGCCGTTCGCCGCGAGCCGCGCGGAAAGCGCCCTGGTCTCCGGCGTCGACGGGAACCGGACCTCCTCCTCGAACGGCAGCCGGGCGAGGAGCTCTTCGATCGTGCCGAGCGCCAGTATCCTCCCGTGGTCGATGATCCCTATCCGCGAGCAGAGCCGGGTCGCCTCCTCCATGTAGTGCGTGGAGTAGATGACGGTGAGGCCCCCCCGGTTGAGCTCCGTGAGGTAGTCGAATATGGCGTTTCGCGACTGGGGGTCGACGCCGACGGTGGGCTCGTCGCAGAGGAGGAGCTTCGGCCGGTGGAGAAGGGCCGCGGCCAGGTTCAGCCGGCGCTGCATTCCCCCGGAGAACTCGCCGACCCTGTCCCTCCTGCGGTCGGAGAGCTGCACGGCCCCGAGCGCATGGTCCACGCGCTCCCTGAGCGCGGCGCCCCTGAGCCCGTAGAGCCCGCCGAAGATCCGCAGGTTCTGCTCCGCGCTCAAGTCCTTGTAGAGCGCGATGTGCTGCGGGACGAGGCCGAGGGACCGGCGGGCCTGCGCGGATCCCGCCGCGACGCCCCCGCCGTCGACGGTCAGGCTCCCGGCGTCGAGGGAGCGAAGGCCGCAGACGAGCGACATGAAGGTCGACTTGCCGGCCCCGTTGGGGCCCAGGAGGCCGAAGAATTCCCCGGGGGCGATCTCCAGGGAGACGCCGTCCAGGGCGGTGATCGCGCCGAAGCGCTTGATGACGCCTTTCGCCGAGAGAAGCTGGGCTTGAGCGGTCATTTGGGCGTCAGGAGCTGCTGGAGCGCCGCGACGTGTCCCGCGAAGGCCTGGCGGCCGGCCGGCGTGACGGCGACGAACGTCTTCGGCCTGCGCGCGACGAACTCCTTCTCGACCGCTATGTAGCCCGCGGCCTCGAGGGTCGCGAGATGCGCTCCCAGGTTCCCGTCGGTGAGACGGAGCCGGTCCTTTAGGTAGGTGAAATCCACGCGTTCGCTCTCCCTCAACTGGCAGAGCGCCGACATGATCTGGAGCCGGGCCGGCTGATGAATGGTATAATCGAGCTGATCCATGAAACGTTACCGCCAAAAGTAGCGGACGTAGAAGCCGCTGCCCAGGAGCACGGCGCCGCACAGGAGGGTCAGGGCCCAGAACAGCGCCGGAGCCAGCAGAAGCCCCCCGAGCACGAGGGTGGTGACGGCGATCCCGATCCAGAGGAAGTAGTTGTCGAACCAGATGCCGGCGACCATGTAGAGCTGCATCCAGAGAACGCTGAAGTAGGCGAAGGCCGCCTTGTAGTGCTGGAACCCGCCGAAGATCGCGGGCCATACGAGATAGCCGAACGCGAGCAGGGTGAGGCACACCCCCACAAAGCGCCTGTCGATCCGCGTGCGTATCTGGCGGCCCTGGACGAACGCGATGGCGAACGTCGCCACGATCCCGGCCCCTGAGATCCAGATCATGGCGTCCATGGCCCTCCTTTCGTAGATCCAGTTCAGCGCCGACATCGCGATCCATGCGCATCCCCATAGCCAGAGATAGAGGTGCCCCCGGTGGGACCTAACTGCGCTGCGCATCGCGGCGCGAGACGCCGCAATCTCCTGCAACGCCCTTGCTGCCTCCTCGACCGAAACAATCATTGCAGAGTACTCTGTAATATGGAGTAATCTGTCGACACTAATTCCCAATGAATTTGCATACTATTAATAATTAACGGCTTTCGAATTTATTCGCAGCGGCTACGCCTCGGAGGCGTAGGCCTTCATGGCACGCATGCTGGCCTCGGCCCATGCCGAGTCGGGTATCACGGGGCCCAGGTGCCGGACCGTCTCGGAGCCCAGGACCGACGCAATCGCCCCGCATTTGTCCAATGGAAGGTTCCGCAGGAAGCCGTAGAGAAAGCCGGCAGCCCAAGCGTCGCCGGCGCCGTTGGTGTCGACCACCTCGGGCGCGCGGACCGGCGCGATCCTGTGGATCTCGCCGCCCCTGGCGACCCACGCGCCGTCGCGCCCCATCTTCACGGCAGCGATCACCCCGTGGCCCGCGAGCGACCTTGCCAGCGCCTCGTAGTCGGCCTCGCGCCCGGGATACAGCGCGCGGATCTCGTCCTCGTTGGCGAACACCACGTCTATCCCGTGGCCGAATTGCCGGAACATCCAGTCCCTCGCCGCGTTGACCACCTCGAACGACGACAGGTCGAGGCTGATCGTGCAGCCCGCGGCGCGGGCCGCCCCGAGGACGGCCTCGCAGAGCTCGTGGTTGAACACAAGGTAGCCCTCGATGTGCGCGTGGCGCACCCCGCGGAAGTCCCCAATCGAGATCTCCGAGGGCGCCAGGGTCATCGCCGCGCCCAGGTTCGTCCTCATGGTCCGCTGGGCGTCCGGGGTCACGAGCGCGAGGCAGCGCGCGTTGGCAACCGACCCGTGCTTGAAGCGCGAAACGTCGACCCCCGCGGACCGGAACCGCTCCATGTAGGCCTGGGCCACGCTGTCGTTGCCGAGCTTCCCGACGAACGTCGTCCTTATCCCGAGGCGGGCGGCGTTGAAGGTGGCGTTTGCGGCGGAGCCCCCGGTCGCCGACGCCGGCTGGGCCTCCAGGAGCGAGAGGATCCTGGCCATCTCGGCGTCGTCCACGAGGACCATCCCCCCCTTCTCGCCCGAGAGGTTCGAGAGGAAGGAGTCGGGGACCCGGGCGACGAGGTCCATGATGGGGGAGCCGACCCCGGCGAGCTCGAATTCGGGCGCGGCCTTGTTCATCTGCGGGGCGTCACTCCGCGACCGTCAGGCTCGTGGCCAGGAGCGGCTCGTCGTCGATCTCGATAAGGATCGAGTACTCGCCGGGCTGCTGGAAGCTGAGGTTCCGGATCTCGTTTATCAGGTTGATCCGGACAAGGGGGCCCTGGGACTCGAAGGGGCGCTCGATCAGCAACTTGGGGTCGGTCGGGTCCAGGCTCATGGATATCCTCATCTTGTGGTTGCCGGCCGCGACGTCCGTCAGCGTCATGAACCAGACCATTTGGGGATGAACGACGGGGAAGCGCTTCGCCATGATGTTGGAGAAGACGCCGAGGATCGTGTGCTTCCCGGAGCTCGGGTCGATGTGCACGCCGTCGCACAGCAGCCACGCGAGGAGCTGCGGCTTGGACTTCACGTTCATCCTTTCCATGGGCCGAGTTGGAGGTCGCGGGCGGCGCTGGGCAAATCATTTTGCGTGCGCCGCCTACCAATGCCAACCTCTGGCATGTTCGAGTCCCTCTCCGCGTATCCCCATTGGTTCGTCGTTGCCTGTGCGGCGGTTGCGGCTGCCGTGGCGCTCTGGTTTGTGCTCAAGCTGCTCAAGGCGGCGCTCCGGATGCTCCTCTTCGGGGTCGTCGTCGCGGCGGGCCTCGCCGCGCTGTGGTTCCTGTTCAGGTAGGGGCCCGCGGCGTTTGAAGAATCTTGCGCGTTTCGGGCGGGGCTTTAAACCCTCTCGGATGAAATACATCTTCGTGACGGGCGGAGTTGTTTCTTCGCTTGGGAAGGGCCTCACCGCGGCCGCGCTCGGGGCGCTGCTCGAGCTGAGGGGCCTGACCGTCCGGATACAGAAGTTCGACCCGTACCTCAACGTCGACCCCGGGACCATGAGCCCGTACCAGCACGGGGAGGTGTACGTGCTCGAGGACGGGGCCGAGACCGACCTGGACCTGGGCCACTACGAGAGGTTCACGAGCGGCAAGCTTTCCCGGCTGAACAGCCTGAGCTCGGGCCAGATCTACGAGAGCGTGATCCAGAAGGAGCGGCGCGGGGTCTACCTCGGGAAGACCGTGCAGGTGATCCCCCATGTCACGAACGAGATCAAGGAGCGGATCTACGCGGGCGGAAAGAACGTCGACGTCCTGATCACCGAGATCGGCGGCACGACGGGCGACATCGAGGGCCTTCCGTTCCTTGAGGCCATGAGGCAGTTCGCCGTCGAGATGAAGCCGAAGGACGTGGTCTTCATCCACGTGACGCTCGTCCCCTTCCTCGCCGCGGCGGGAGAGCTCAAGACGAAGCCCACCCAGCAGTCGGTCGCCAAGCTCCGCGAGATCGGCATCCAGCCCCACGTCCTCGTGTGCCGCTGCGACCACCCGCTCGACCTGGACCTCAGGGACAAGCTGAGCATGTTCTGCAACGTCCCGGTGAAGGCGGTCATCGAGTGCCGCGACGTGGACAGCTCGATCTACCAGCTTCCGCTCGCGCTCCACAAGGAGGGGATGGACGGGCTGGTCCTCGACCTCCTCGGGTACTCGATGCCGGAGCCGAAGAGGAACATATGGATTGAGATCGTGAGGCGGATCCTCAACCCGAAGCACGAGGTGACGATCGGCGTCGTGGGCAAGTACATCGAGCTCCAGGACGCGTACAAGTCGGTCTACGAGTCGGTGACGCACGCGGGCATCGCAAACACCTGCAGGGTCAACGTGCGCAGGATCGACGCCGAGGACCTCGAGAAGAGGGGCGGGATGGCGCTTCTCAGGGGGCTCGACGGGATCCTGGTGCCGGGCGGCTTCGGCGACCGCGGCACCGAGGGCAAGATCGCGGCGGCCCGATACGCAAGGGAGCGGGGCATCCCGTATTTCGGGCTGTGCCTCGGGCTCCAGATCGCGGTGATCGAGATCGCGCGAAACGTCCTCATGCTGAAGGGGGCGAACAGCACCGAATTCGATCCCAGGTGCGCGGACCCGGTCATCAACATGATGGAGGAGCAGAAGGCCATCACGGACAAGGGCGCGACGATGCGGCTCGGGAGCTACGACTGCGCCGTCGCTCCCGGAACGCTCGCCGCGAAGGCCTACGGCAGGGCGATGGTGCGCGAGCGCCACCGCCACCGCTTCGAGGTGAACAACGCCTACCTCGACCGCCTGAGGGGGACGCTCACCGTGAGCGGGATCAACCCGACGCGGAACCTTGTCGAGATCATCGAGCTCAAGGGGCACCCCTGGTTCCTGGCGGTCCAGTTCCATCCGGAATTCCAGTCGAAGCCGAACCAGGCCCATCCGCTCTTCGCCGCGTTCATAGCGGCCGCGATCCGGCACAGCCGCGGCGGCCGCGGGGCCAGAGCGCGGAAGGGGCGCGTGTGAAGATCTTCGACCCCAAGAGGCTCCTCCTCATCGCCGGGCCCTGCTCGCTTGAGAGCGAGGCGGTGTGCCGCGCGGTGGCACTCAGCCTGGTCGCGCTCGGCAGGGCGCGCCCCGAGCTCAACATCGTTTTCAAGGGATCCTTCGACAAGGCGAACAGGACCTCGGGCGCCGGGCCCAGGGGCACGGGGATGAAGGAGGGCCTCGCGCTGCTCGCACTCGTGAAGAGGGAGTACGGTCTCCCCGTCCTGACCGACATCCACGAGCGCGCGCAGGCGCTCCCGGTCGCCGAGGTGTGCGACGTCCTGCAGATCCCGGCGTTCCTCAGCAGGCAGACGGACCTCCTCCTGGCCGCGGCGGGGACCGGCCGAGCGGTCAACGTGAAGAAGGGGCAGTTCCTCTCGCCGCAGGAGATGGAGCACGTGACCGGCAAGCTGAGGCAGGGCGGGGCCGCCGAGATCTGGCAGACCGAGCGCGGGACGACCTTCGGATACCAGAACCTTGTCGTCGACATGCGCTCCTTCGCCATCATGAAGGGGCACGGATACCCCACGGTCTTTGACGCGACGCACAGCGTCCAGCTGCCCGGGGCGGCCGGGGGCAAGAGCGGCGGGCAGCGGGAGTTCGTGGCGCCGCTCGCCAGGGCCGCGCTCGCCGCGGGTGCTGACGGCCTCTTCATAGAGACGCACCCGGATCCGGATAACGCGCCCAGCGACGGGCCGAACATGATGCCGCTGGACGGGCTCGCCGGGCTCGTCGAGGGCTGCATCGCGGTATGGAGGACCGTGCGGTAATGGCCGGGCGGCTGGCGCTTGGGCTTCCGGGCAGGCTGCGGGGTTGACCGCGCTCCATGCGCCTCCCACGATTGGACCCAATATAACCCTGATGGATACCTTTCTGATCGACGTGCCCATGCCTTCCATGGGCGCGACGGTGAACGAGCTGACCGTCGTCAATCTGGCAATCAAGCCCGGGGACCGCATGGCCAAGGGCCAGAGGATAGGGGAGCTCGAGAGCGACAAGTCGATCTTCGAGTTCGAGTCCCCCTGCGACGGCACGGTGCGGGCGATCCACGCCCAGCCCGGCGACGCCATGGCGTCAGGGGCCGTCTTCCTGCAGATCGAGACGTCCGACGAGAGCCTGCTCCATCTGAAAAGCACGGCGGGCCTCTCGGCCGCCCCCGCGGCGCCCGCCGCCGGTGGGGCGCCGGCCGTCTGGACGCCGAGGGCGACGAAGCTCGCAAAGGAGGCCGGGCTTGATCCCGCGACACTCACCGACATCGAGGCGACCGGCCCCGGGGGGCGCGTCTCAGGCGACGACGTCGAGCGCTACCTCCAGAAGCACCGGAAATGACAATGCACCAGACGTCCGCGGCCGAAACCGTCTGCATAGCCGGCGTGGGCTTCGCCGTACCGAAGAACATCCGCGCGAACAGCGAGATCCTGAAGGCGTTTCCCAACAGGACGGAGGAGGAGATCGTCCGCCTCACGGGGATCAAGGAGCGGCGCTACGCGGACGATGACGAGAGCGCGACCTCGCTCGCGGCGGTCGCCGTGGAGCACGCGCTCGCCCAGGCCTCCCTGCCGGTGGGCGAGATCGACACGATCATCATGGCGACGATCATCCCGGACCAGCCGGTCCCGTCCATGGCGGCCGCGCTCGCCGCCCTCCTCGGGATACCCAGGGTCGCGGCCTTCGACCTGAACGCCGCGTGCTCGGGCTGGCTGTACGCGCTCGAGGTCGGGCGGTCGCTCATCCTCGGCGGGTCCGCGCGCAACGTGATCGTCGTCACGGCCGAGCTCCTCTCTCGGATCACGAACCCCCAGGACCACGAGACGGCGTTCCTCTTCGGGGACGGCGCGGGCGCGGCCATACTCACGAGGTCTGCGGGCGGCCACAGGCTCCACCGGATGGGGATCTCCGGCGACGCCGAGCAGTTCGCCGCCATCCAGCGGACGGGCGGCGGGGCGCGGATACCTTGGCCGGACGCCAAGGGCGACCTCCACCACTTCTACATCCAGATGGACGGCGTGGCCGTCTTCAAGCACGCCGTCGTGGGCTTCGCGGAGCAGATAGAGCAGACGCTCAGGCGGGAGCGCCTGCAGGCCGCCGACATCGCATGGGTCGTGCCACACCAGGCCAACGCCCGCATCCTCAAGGCGGTCAGCAAGAGGGTCGGGATCCCCTACGAGAAGTTCGTGGTGACGATTGCCAAGTACGGCAACACCAGCGGCGCCAGCGTCTCCATGGCGCTCGGCTGGGCGGCGGAGGAGGGGATATTCGCGGAGGGCGACCGGATCATCTTCTGCAGCGTCGGCGCCGGCCTCACTTTCGCCGGCGGCCTGCTCGTCTGGTGAGCCGGCCCGCTCAGCCGGTGAGCTCGTAGCTGAGGACGCTCAGGGCGTACACCGCAGCCGTCTCGCAGCGAAGGACGAGCGGTCCGAGAGTGATGGGCTCGAACCCGCTGGCCCTCGAGCGGCTCATCTCGGCGGGGGTGAAGTCGCCCTCGGGCCCGATGAGCCAGAGGACGTTGAGCGGGGCGCGGCTGTTAGCGGTGCGGAACTGGGCCAGCACCGACCTGAGCGACTTTGCCCCGGGCTGCAGGCTCGCGATCAGCTTCAGGTCGTAGCCCTTCGCGGCCTCCATGAACGCCGCCGCGTCCGTCACGGGCCCGATCTCGGGCAGCCACGGGTTGCCGCACTGCTTCGCGGCCTCGAGCGCCGCGGTCTGCCACTTCTCGATCTTCCGGTCGGAGCGGTCGCCGTCCAGGTGGACCTGGGTGCGCTCGCTCTCCAGGGGAACGATGACCGCGACCCCGATCTCCGTGGCCTTGCGGACGATCGAGTCCATCGCCCCTCCCAGGGGAAGCGCCTGCCCCAGCGTGATCCTCCAAGGCATCGGCTTCGCCCGTTGCGCGAACCGGACCCTGAGGCGCGCGGCGCGCTTGTCCGCGTAGGCCAGCTCGCAGATCCATTCGGAGCCCCTGCCGTCGAACGCCACCACGGTGGCGCCTAAAGCGGCCCTGTTCACGGCGACGAGGTGGTGGGATTCCTCCGGCGAGAGCGCGATCTCCTTGGGATCGGTCACGGACGGGCGGAAGTGAACTCGGAAGTCGGGCATCGACCAAGAGGAGATTGGAGCGGTCAGGCATGTCAACGGCGGCCTCGCGCCGAATCACTGATGACTTGCCACCCGCGGGCTGTTCCGGTCGGATTCGGGCCTCGTCGCCCGGGTGGCGGAATTGGCAGACGCAGCAGACTCAAAATCTGCCGACGAAAGTCGTGGGGGTTCGATCCCCCCCCTGGGCACCATTTCAAGGCCAATTCGAATGGCAGCCACAGCGTTTAACAGAATCGTAGTAGCTATTACGTCATAGCTTTTTAAGGAAAACCGTTTGTTAAACGGATTAAACGCGCGTTCGAAAACACAATCGTGGGCAGAGGCCTTTCGGCAGTTTTAGGCACACTTCACTGAGCGTGCGTTTAACACTTTATG
>Ga0265320_10001504_pt1 | contig 16992 bp, 11 predicted proteins | sample 4827metaG_FD_202087 | JGI IMG/M metagenome (GOLD analysis project Ga0265320, IMG submission 202087) | Rhizosphere microbial communities from Carex aquatilis grown in University of Washington, Seatle, WA, United States - 4-8-27 metaG | ecosystem: Host-associated > Plants > Roots > Rhizosphere >...
GCCTGGGGTGTTTAACCTATAAGGGGCTTTTTTTCTCAATTCGCCGCGGGCCGGGTCGAAGTACTCGCTGCGCGGTTGTCCTATGAAAGCAGTCATTCTCCTCTCCATCCTATCCCTGGCGTTCGCCCTCCCGGCGCGCGCCGACGGAAACTTTGAACCCCCCGTGCCGGTCCGAACGACCTCCCCGGTGTTTCCCTACACCCTGCGCAACGCGGGAGTCTCCGGCGTCGTCCTCGTCAACTGTCTTATAGACGACCAGGGCAACGTCCAGGACATGAAGGTCGAGAAGACGAGCAACGAGGAATTTGTCCAGCCCGCGATCACCGCGCTCAAGAAGTGGAAGTTCAAGCCGGCCCAGCGCGACGGCAACCGGGTTCCGATCCGCGTCAGCATCCCCATCCGGTTCTCGATCGAGGACTGACCGGTTCCTTTCCCAGCACCCCTCCCCACATGAAACATGTCCACTGGACCATCGGCCGGAAGATCGCGGGAGGCTTCGCCCTCGTTTTCGCCCTCCTCGCGGTCGTAACGATTGTCGCCTTCCTCGCCCTCGGCGCCTCCGACCGCAAGCTGACCCAGTATGCGGCCAGCGCGCAGGAGACGAACGCCGCCGCCAGCCTCGAGGCCGCGATGCTCGCCCTGAAGATGCAGGTGAACGAGTTCCTCGCGACCGGCTCGGACGCCAGCGTCCTCGCTTACGACCAATCCAAGACGGCGCTCGATTCCGGCTTCGCGGCGGCCGAGCAGCGCATCGTCGACGCCGCCCGCGCCTCGCAGCTTTCGGCCGCCAAGCGCTTTCTCGGCCAGTACGACAGCGCTTTCCATCGCCTGGTGGACAACAACCACCAGCTCGTCCAGGTGGACCACGAGGTCCTCGCGCCCGCGTCCGCGGACATTGCCGGAGACCTGCAGAAAATGCTGACTGCGGCCCGGGATCAGGGGGACATGAATTCCGCCTTCAAGATATCCAGCGCCCTCAAGGCGTTCTTCGAGTGCACGAGCGACATGAGCTCCTTCCTGCTGACGTCGAAGCCCGAGCAGGCCACCGCCTCCCGCGACGCCCTCGACGTGACGATCAGCCAGATCAAGCGGATCGAGAAGGATCAGATGGACCTGGAGAAGGTTGACGCCTCCCTCAAGGACCCGGCCAAGGAGGCCCTGATCAAGTCCCTCCAGGCTGCAGCCGCCTCGTACGCGTCCGGACTCGATCGCACGATGGCCCTCAAGACCGAGCGGGACCGCATCACGACGGGCGAGATCAACCAGATCGCCCCCCAGTTCACCGCCGCCCTCGCGGGCGTGCGCCAGGCGGTCGGGGATTTCCAGGGCGAGCTCGAGCAGCGGATGCACGTCGAGCAGCACCACAACGAGCAGTTCATCGCCTGGGGCACCCTCGCGGGATGTCTTCTCGGCCTCGTCGTCGCCCTGCGCATAGCCCGCGGCATAACCGGCCCGATCGGCGCGATCGCCACCCGCCTCGCGAGCGAGTCGGCCCAGACGAACGCCGCCGCCTACCAGGTCTCGCAGGTGAGCCAGTCGATCGCCGACGGCGCCAGCCAGCAGGCCTCGGCCATAGAGGAGAGCAGCTCCGCCCTCCACGAGATGGCCAGCATGACGACCCGGAACTCGGAGAACGCCCAGGTGGCCAAGACCCTCGCCAGCGAGGCGCGGGGAACGGCCGACGCCGGCGCCCGTGAGATGGAGGAGATGAAGGCCGCCATGTCGGCGATCAAGGCGTCGAGCGCGGAGATATCGAAGATCATAAAGACGATCGACGAGATCGCTTTCCAGACGAACATCCTCGCCCTGAACGCCGCGGTCGAGGCCGCCCGCGCCGGCGAGGCCGGCGCAGGCTTCGCCGTCGTCGCCGACGAGGTCCGCTCCCTCGCGCAGCGCTGCGCCCAGGCGGCCCACGAGACCTCCGACAAGATTTCCGACTCCGCCGCCAAGAGCGAGCAGGGCGTCGCGATCAGCGCCAAGATGGGTGAAAACCTCGGCGCCATCGTCGAGCGGATCCGCAAGCTCGACGAGATGATCGCCGGCATCGCCCAGGCGTCCCACGAGCAGAGCGACGGCATCGGCCAGCTGAACAACACCATGGCCGGCATGGACAAGATAACCCAGTCGAACGCGGCCCTCGCGCAGCAGTCGGCGGCCTCGAGCGATGAGCTCAAGGCCCAGGCCGAGCAGGTGCAGTCGGCCGTGTCCGAGCTCATGAGGATGGTGGACGGAGACAGCGGATCCGTCGGCAGGATGCCCGCTTCTTCGGGAATCGTGAGCCCCGTCCTCCCCGGCTCGAATGGAAACGGCTCGAACGGCAATGGCGACGGGCGCCACGCGGCTCCCCGCACCGTCGGAGGCCGCAACGGCAACGGGATGTATGCGCACGGGACCAACGGCAAGCGGGGGATGCGGCACGCGCCGGCCTCGGCGGATTCGAATTTTGTGGATCAATATTGAGCCAGGATCCGCGACGCCAACTTTTGGGGGAAATAGGTGTGTGTAGATTGAGTCCGGGGAGGGCTGAGGTCCTCTCCGGATTCTCTCTTTTATAGGACCTGAGCCGGAGACGCCTCACGCGAAGCCCTTGAGGGGTGGTGACCCGGATTTCGGGAGCATACCCATTCCTCGTCGGGTGCTGCCAATTCCCGGACCGCCGCCAATACCGGCCGCCAAGATCCGCCGGCCAGTTGCCGGCCAGATGGCGGCCCCGAGGCGCCGGATGAGGCAGCAACTCCTCGGGATGGGTATGCTCCCGAAATCCGGGTCACCACTCCGCGAAGCGTGAGCCTGCTAGTGGCTCCCCGCGAGGCGCTGGCCGGAAAAGTGGGAGCGGAAGGGCAGGGGATCGAAGATCGCCCGCGGCGACGGCAGCTCCGGGGCCCGGAAGACGGGCCGGCCCCACACGATATCCTGGGCGCAGCCGGGCCTGGCCTTCGCGGCGTGGGCCGGCGAGGACGGGTTGGCTGAACTGGAGGCGGGGTGGTGCATAAGGCTCCAGCTTTGATTATCGGACTGCCGGGAACTTTCTTTAGAAAGTGAGTCGCGGAAATGTCACTTTGGCGCGCGATAGCGCCATTTTTGACCTGGACGTCCCGATGTCCGGCCCGTCTCGCCTCTGAGACCGGGGCTGGCGGTCTGGTCCGGGATGTGCGAAGCTCCTTCCATGGATTTCGCGAAACTCACCCAAATGTCGCGCGAAGCGGTGACGGACGCGCAGGCCATCGCCCGACGGCTCAACCACAACGAGGTCGAGACCTGGCACCTCCTGTCCGCCCTTCTTGCCCAAGACAAGGGGATCGTCCCCGGCCTGATCGAAAAGCTGGGGTTGACGACCAGCGCCCTGCAACTCGCCGTCGACCGCGAGCTGGAGCGGCTTCCGAAGGTGAGCGGCAGCGTGGACACCTCCAAAGTTTATGTCACCCAGGCGGTGAACGACGTCCTTACCCGCGCCGAGAAGGAGGCCGGCTCGCTCAAGGACGAATTCGTGAGCACCGAGCACCTCCTCCTGGGCCTCCTGGAGGTCGAGCGGCCGGAGGCCATGAAGAAGCTCTTCAAGAGCTTCGGCCTGGACCGCGCCAAGCTTCTCAAGGTCCTCCAGGAGGTTCGCGGGAACCAGCGCGTGACGACCGACAATCCCGAGGCGACCTACCAGGCGCTCGAGAAATATGGCATCGACCTCGTGGCCCAGGCCAGAAAGGGCAAGCTCGACCCGGTCATCGGCCGCGACGAGGAGATCCGCCGGACGATCCGGATCCTGTCCCGCAAGACCAAGAACAACCCGGTCCTGATCGGCGAGCCCGGCGTCGGCAAGACGGCGATCGTCGAGGGCCTGGCCCAGCGCATCCTGCGCGGCGATGTGCCCGAGGGGCTGAAGGACCGGAGCATTTTTGCCCTGGACATGGGGGCCCTCGTCGCCGGGGCGAAGTACCGCGGAGAATTCGAGGAGCGGCTCAAGGCCGTCCTTCAGGAGATCCGCCAGAGCGAGGGCCGGGTCATCCTCTTCATCGACGAGCTGCATCTCATCGTCGGCGCGGGCAAGGTCGACGGCGCCATGGACGCCGGGAATCTCCTCAAGCCGATGCTTGCGCGCGGCGAGCTCCACTGCATCGGCGCGACCACCCTCGACGAATACCGCAAGTATATAGAGAAGGACGCAGCCCTCGAGCGGCGCTTCCAGCCCGTCCAGGTGGACCAGCCGAGCGTCGAGGACGCGATCTCCATCCTTCGCGGCCTGCGCGAGCGCTTTGAATTGCACCACGGCGTGCGAATCCAGGACAACGCGCTCGTCAGCGCCGTCACGCTTTCCCACCGGTACATCTCCGACCGCTTCCTTCCCGACAAGGCGATCGACCTCGTTGACGAGGCCTGCGCCATGATCCGGACCGAGATGGACTCCATGCCGCAGGAGCTCGACGAGCTGACCCGGCGCGGGCTCCGCCTCGAGATCGAGGAGACCGCCCTGGCTAAGGAGAAGGACGATGCCAGCAAGGGCCGGCTCGCCGCCCTGCGCAAGGAGCTCGCCGAGGTGAGGGAAAAGGCCGGGGGGCTCCGGCTGCAATGGGAGAAGGAGAAAGCCTCGGTCGACCGCATGCGCAAGGTGCGCGAGGAGATCGAGGCCGCGCGCCTGGAGATGCAGAAGGCCGAGCGGGCTTACGACCTGAACAAGGTGGCCGAGCTCCGCCACGGGCGCATCCCGCAGCTGGAGGCCGAGCTGAAGAAGCAGGAGAAGGCCGGCAATTCCACGACCCTCTTCAAGGAGGAGGTGTCCGCCGAGGAGATCGCCGAGGTTGTCGCGAAGTGGACCGGCGTTCCGCTGACGCGCCTGGTCGAGGGCGAGAAGGAAAAGCTCCTGCGCCTCGAGGACGTCCTGCACAAGCGGGTCATCGGCCAGGACGAGGCCGTGACGCTCGTGACCGAGGCCATCCTCCGCTCCCGGAGCGGGATCAAGGATCCGCGGCGCCCCGTGGGAAGCTTCCTGTTCCTGGGGCCCACCGGCGTGGGGAAGACGGAACTCACCAAGGCGCTCGCCGAGACGCTGTTCGACACCGAGGCGGCCCTCGTGCGGATCGACATGTCGGAGTACATGGAGAAGCACGCCGTCTCCCGCCTGCTCGGGGCGCCCCCCGGGTACGTGGGCTACGACGAGGGGGGCCAGCTGACCGAGGCCGTGCGGCGGAAGCCCTATGCGGTCGTTCTCTTCGACGAGATCGAGAAGGCCCATCCCGACGTCTTCAACGTGCTCCTGCAGGTCCTCGACGACGGCCGCATAACGGACGCGCAGGGGCGCACGGTCGATTTCAAGAACACGATCATCATCATGACCTCAAACATCGGGTCGCGCTTCCTCCTCGAGGGGGTGACCGGCGACACGATCCCCGAGGGGGTGCGCGAAAGCGTCATGGCCGAGCTGCGGCAGACCTTCCGCCCCGAGTTTCTGAACCGCATCGACGAGACCGTTCTCTTCAAGCCGCTCACGCTCGAGGAAATCGGGAAGATCGTCGATCTCCTGCTTGCCGACCTGAACACCCGCCTCGCTGATCGCCGCGTGACCGTGGTTCTCGACGCGAAGGCGAAGGACTGGGCGGCCGAGAAGGGCTACGATCCCGTGTTCGGCGCCCGCCCGCTCAAGCGCTTCCTCCAGCGCCAGATCGAGACGCGGCTCGCCCGGGCCCTCATCTCGGGCGACGTGGCGGAGGGCGCCGCGGTAAAATTCACTGTAAAAGACGATGTCCTCGTGATGAAGTAGGGGGGTGAATCCCCCGATCCCCGGCTCCATCCTCAACGAGTCTGAAGTCAGGCGGCGGCATATCCTTCCCAAGGCCCTTGTGATCGGCCTTGCCGCGGGACTCCTGGCCTCCGCCTTCCGCACGGCCCTGCAATGGTCGGAGCTGCATCGCATCGCCTGGCTGCACACGATGCCGGGAGTGGGAGGCCTGTTCGCCGCTCTCGCGCTCGGGGCGGTCGGGAGCGGGGTGGGGCTCTGGCTCGTTCGCTCCTTCGCTCCGGAGGCCGCGGGCAGCGGAATCCCCCACCTGAAGTCGGTCGTTCTCGGCGAAGCCGTCCTCCACTGGAAGCGCGTCCTCCCGGTGAAATTCCTCGCCGGTTTGGCGGGCATAGGCGGCGGCCTCGCGCTCGGCCGCGAGGGCCCCACGATCCAGATGGGCGGGGCCACCGGACTCATGGTCTCGAGCTGGTTCCGGGTGAAGCCCGGCGAGGGGGAGCGCAAGGCGCTGATCAGCGCCGGGGCCGGCGCCGGGCTCGCGGCCGCGTTCAACGCGCCTCTGGCCGGCGTCATCTTCGTCCTCGAGGAGCTGCACGGGAGCTTCACCCCCGTGATCTTCGTTGCCGCATTCCTTGCCTCGGTGACAGCCGACGTCGTCTGCCGCGTGCTCACGGGCGAGACCCCCGTCTTCGCGCTTCACGATATGCCGGTCCCCTCGCTCGCCTCCCTGCCGGTCGCGCTTGTCCTGGGCGTCCTCGCGGGATTTGGAGGAGTCGGATTCAACCGATGCCTCCTTTGGAGCCTAAGCGCCTTCGACCGGCTTCGGCGCTGGCCGCCTTTCCTGGTCGGCGCGCTCGTGGGGCTCGTGGTCGGGCTCGCCGGATGGATCTATCCGGAATTGAGCGGTTCCGGCGCCCTGCTTGCCGAACGGGCGTTCGGCGGCTCGATCGCCATCCGCGTCCTGGTCGCACTGATGGCGGCCCGCTTCATCCTGACGATGGTGAGCTACGGCTCTGGCGCGGCGGGCGGCTTCTTCGCGCCCGTCTTGGTTCTCGGCGCGCTCGGCGGCCTGGGGGTCGGGCTCGCGGCGCATGGAATCGCGCCCGCCTGGGTTGCGCGCCCGGAGGTCTTCGTCGTCCTCGGAATGGGGGCCCTCCTGACCGCATGCGTGAGAGCGCCGCTGACCGGGATCATCCTCATGATCGAGCTCACCGGGCACTACGACTTCATGCTCCCCCTCCTCGTGAGCTGCTTCGCCGCCTATGGGGTCGCGGAGGCCCTCCGCAACCCTCCGATCTACGAGTCGCTGCGCGAGCGGATCCGGCCGGCTACCTGACCGGCTTGTAGTCGACGCCGAGCTCGCTGAATAGGAAAGCATCCACGTCCACGGCCTGCTCGATCCGCTCGCCGAGGCTGCTGCCGAACCCGTGGCCGCTGTTCGCGCTCGTCCGCAGGAGGCAGGTGGCGCCGGCCGCCTGAAGCCGCGCAGCCATCTTCCGGCTCTGCATCGGATCCACGCGGGGGTCGTTCGCGCCGGTCAGGAAGAGGACGTCCGGGTAACGGGTCCCGGCCGCGACGTGATGGTAGGGCGAATAGGCATGGAGCGCCCGGAACTGGGCCTCGTCCTTCACGGTGCCAAACTCCGTGACGTTGAACGCGCCGTTCGACGACAGCTCCACCCGCAGCATGTCGTAGATCCCCACATGGCTGACGACGCAGCGCGCGAGGCCGGGGTGCTGCGTTAGCGTCGCTCCCATGAGAAGCCCGCCATTGCTTCCGCCCGTCAGGGCCAGCCTTTCGGGGCGGGTGTACCCGGCGTCGATCAGATGCCTGCAGGCGGCATAGAAGTCGTCGAAGACGTTCTGCTTCTGCGTCAGGCTTCCCTGGCGGTGCCAATCGTCGCCGAATTCTCCGCCGCCGCGGATGTTCGCCTCGGCGAACACCAGGCCCTGCTCGACGAGGACCCGGATCGACGCGCTGAAATAGGGGGACATGTTCACGCCGTAGCCGCCGTATCCCGTGACGACGCAGGGATGCGATCCGTCGAGGGCGATGCCCTTTCTCCGGATGATGTTGACGGGAATCCGGGTGCCGTCCCGGGACGCGGCGAATTCCCGGACGACCTCGCAGTCGGAGTAGTCGACGGCGGTCTTCTGCGAGATCGCCGTCTTGATGGTCGTCCCCGACGTGGGATAGAATTCCATCCACGACGGGCAGTCGATGTAGCTCGAATCGAGAAACAGGACCTGGTCGCTCCTCCCGGACTCGGGAACTATGCCGTCGACCGATCCGACGGGGAACTGGGATGGAGCCCGCATGGGGTTCCCCCGGAGGTCGAAGACGCGGAGTTCGCTCGGACCCCCGGTCTGGTAGGTCGCGTAGATCAAGTTGGGCGTCGCCACGAGGTTTCCGGTGTCCACGTCCCCGAATTCTGAGACCAGGGTGTCGGGGCCCTGCGGGACCAGCGTGATCGCGCGGCTGACATCGGCCCCCGTGGCGGAAGCGTTGTCCACCTCCAGCCTGAGGAGCTTGCCCCGGGGCGCGTCCTTGCGGGAGACAAGATAGATCGGCGTCCTCAATCCGTCGGCCGACGGGCCGGGCACCGCCTGGACGACGCGGTCCTCGTAGCGCGTGAGCTGCGTCCATCTTCCGTCGGCCGTCCGCACGTAGTGCTGAAACTCGCCGCCGTCGCCCTTCTGCATGCTGGCGAGGACAACGCCCTCCGGCGTCGCCGAGACGACGATCTCGGCGATCTTGGGGAACCCGTTTCCGAGTTCGTAGACGTCCTGCGACGTCGGCGTGCCGAGCGCATGCCGGTAGATCTGCATGTAGAATTCATGGTCTTCGGCCGGCCGCTCGTCTCCGCGCGGATAGCGGGTGTAATAGAAGCCCCGGGAATCCCGCATCCATGCCAGCGAGCCGCCGGCGGTGCCGTTCTGCGCATGGGGGATGACCTCGAATACGGGGCGCCCCGTGGCGACGTCGAAGACGTGCACGTCGCCCGCCTCGCTGCCGCCCTCGGAGAGCGACACGGCGACGAGCTTTCCGTCGTTGCTGGGCACGTACCAGTCGATCGCAGTCGTCCCCTTCGCGTTCATGGAATTCGGATCCACGAGGATCCGCGCTGTCTCCGGATGGTAGGCCGAATCCATCACGACGAGAAACGGCTGCTGCCGCGGCGGCTGCTTCTTGATGGCGAAGAGCCTCCCGCCCTCGAATTTCAGGCTGCCGTACACGATCGTCTGCGCGCCGACGATTTCCGAGACCCGCGAGCGGATCTCCGCCACGCGGGGCAGGGCGTCGAGGATCCCCCGTGCGTAGTCGTTCTGCGCCGCGGACCAGCTTTTGACGGCCGGGTCGCTCCAGTTCTCGAGCCAGCGGTAGGGATCGGCGACCGTCACGCCATGGTAGACGTCGGTCACCGGCCGGACGGCCGTCGGGGGCGGCGGGCGGCCGAAGCCGAGCGCGGGCGCGGCCAGGAGGATGCTGGAAAGGATGCGGCGGCGCATGGACTATTCCACTGAGGCGACACGATGGACGCCAGCACTGTTCCGGCCCGCCAGGACGATGCTGTCGCCTGCGCGCCGGCCGAGCAGGCTCCTCCCCAGCGAAGAGGCGGCGGTGATGACCGTCACCGTCGTTGCTTCGATTTCCACGTCCAGGCCGCCATGCGCGGGGCCGAGAAAGTACACGGCGCGCTTCCCGGGCGCATCGAGCGTCGCCAGGGCGCCGATCGCTATCGCCTCGCCCGGGCCGAAGGACCGCAGGGGCAGCGCCTCGAATGCGGCGATGGAAGCTGCGATTTCGCCGGCGAGCCGGGCCTGGCCCTCGGCCAGGTAGGCCGCACTCTGCCCGCGCATGTCGAATTTCCCCTCGGCGCGGCTGTCGACATCCGTCGCCTCCCGGCGGGAGGCCTCTGCCGCCTCCGTTTGCTGCGCCAGCTCGGCTTCCAGCAGGGTCACGATCGCGCGGCGGAGGGCGGACTTGTCCACCCGATGAATAATGAGCGGCCCCGCGGGCCGTGTCACCTGCGCAGTTGCGCATGCTCCGGAATGTGTCCGGCGCCCCGCGGACACGTGGAAATAGGCCGAAAAAAGAGCGGGCTATTTCCGTCCATTCCGGCTACATTGGGGCCCGCATCGCATCAAACCCCCGCATTTCCCACGGCAAGGAGGAGGAATTCTCCCTTCCGCTCCTGGTCTTCACGGTCCTCATCACCCTCGCCGGTCTTGCTCTCGGACTGAGAATCCTCGCTCCCCGCGCCGTCTGGGAGGCCCAGGTCTCCGCGGCCTGGTGGAAATGCCTCGTCGTCTTCGTGGCCATCTCCGGGGTGGATTGCTTCATCGAATTCTTCTTCCACCGCTACGTGCTCCACAAGCCCGTCGTTCCGTTTCTGCGCCACCTGTACAAGCAGCACACGAAGCACCACGGGCTGACCCGAATCGGCCGCCGGCGGACCCGCGCGGGCAAGGAGATTCCGTTCATCGAGAATGTCTATCCGATCGTGCACGCCGAGCAAAAGGAGGCCTCGTTCTTCCCTTGGTTCTCACTCGCGGCCTTCGCGCTCATCCTGACCCCCCTCTTCTGCCTCTGCCAATGGCTCGCCCCGTCCTGGCCCTGGTTCTCCTTCGGCTATGCCGCTCTGACGTCCTCGCTTCTCCTCTATGAGATCCTGCATGCGATCGAGCACTGGCCTTTCGAGACGTGGGCTCCGCTGATCGACAATCCCCGGTGGGGCTGGCTCTGGAAGAAGGCGTACAGCTTCCATCTCCGCCACCACGCGGTGATCGAATGCAACGAATCGATCTCGGGGTTCTTCACGCTTCCGCTCGCGGACTGGCTCTTCGGCACCTGCGTCATTCCGCAGACCCTCTATATGGATGGCGAGGAATGGGCCGCGGCGGAGTTCCGGAATCCGCGCCCCTATCGCTTCATCCGCTGGTGCGACTCGCTTGCGAACTCCATCGTTCAGGGAAGGCGCCAGCGAAGCCGGCACCCCCAGGAAGCGATTCTTCCCGAGAAGGCCGCCGACAAGGGGAATACGGCCGGAAAATTCATGGGCGTCGGATCGGTGGCAGCCCGGGTGCGGCCCGCCCTGGACTGAGCCGGCCGAACGGCTGGATTCGGGATGCGGGCTCCATGCGGGCCACTCCGGCCTTGCCTCGAGGCGCGTTTCTGCAAAATCGGCGCCCAACCCCAAAACCCCTATGAAACCTTCACGTCTCTTTACGGCGAGCTGCCTCGCCTTGATCGTCACCGCAATGAGCTTTTCGCTGCGAGCAGCGTTCGTCGGTGCATGGGCTGCGGAGTTTCATCTGTCGAACGAACAGGTGGGCTGGGTCGGCGGCACGGCCTTTTTTGGCTATACGCTCGCGATGCTGTTCGGCGGATCCCTGTGCGACGCCCTCGGGCTCGGCCGGATCGTCGCCTTGGCGTTCTTCGGGCACGTCGTCGGAATACTCCTGACGATCTTTTCCTGGAATTTTGCGAGCCTCTACGTGGGAACCCTTGTCTTTGGCATCGCCAACGGCTCAGTCGAGGCGGCCTGCAATCCTCTGATCGCGACCATTTTCCCCGACAACAAGACCACCAAGCTCAACCATTTTCACGTCTGGTTTCCCGGTGGGAGCGTGATCGGCGGATTGCTGGCGTATTTTCTTACTGCCGCAGGGATGGGCTGGAGGGCGCAGTTCGCATTCATGCTCATCCCTCTTGGGATCTACGGAATAATGTTCTTGGGGCAGAGTTTTCCGCGCACGGAGCGGGTGCAGCAAGGTGTGTCCACGAGGTCGATGTTCGCCGCATGCTTAAACCCGCTGTTTCTCGTGATCGTCGTGTGCATGCTTATGACGGCGGCGACGGAGCTGGGGTCTGAAAACTGGATCCCCAACATTCTGACGAATGCCGGCGTCTCGGGCATCCTGGTGCTCGTCTGGATCCAGGGATTGATGGCGATCGGACGGCAGTTCGCCGGCGTATTCGTGCACCGGTTGTCTCCCATGGGCATGCTGTTCGTCAGCGCGATCCTGAGTGGCCTGGGCCTCTACGCCATGAGCCAGGCGAACGGGACGATGCTCTTCGCAGCGGCGACGGTGTTCGCCCTTGGCGTCTGCTTCTTCTGGCCTACGATGTTGGGCTACGTCAGCGAACGTTTTCCCAAGACGGGAGCGCTGGGTCTATCCATCATGGGCGGCGCCGGCATGTTTAGCGTCTACCTTGTACTTCCCGCCATCGGACGCGTCTACGACAAGGGGATCGCCCTGCGGTTGCCCGAGGGCTCGACCGCGGCAGGCCTCTCGACGGCCGCTCCCGGCACCGATGCGGCGGCCATTTGGATGAAGATCCAGGCCTCCGCCGGCCTCCACACCCTCGGACGGGTGGCGCTCCTTCCCGCTATTCTGACGGTCGTCTTTGCCATCTTCCTCCTGACACAGAAAAAGAAGCCTTTGCCCGGAGCGGCGCACGGTTAAGTATGGAGGGATGGCCGCCGTCCCGACCCGCTACTACGACCGTTATTCCCGGGCGCTCAGGGTCGAGGACGTCTACGGGGAGCGCTGGCTCAGGTTTGCGTATGAAAATCCGCTGGGCCGCCTCGCGGTCTGGCTGATCGTGCGCCGGGCGCTCTTTTCCCGATTCTACGGGCGGAAGATGAACGAGCGCGCGAGCGCCCTGCGGGTCCTTCCGTTCATATCCAAATACAATGTGGATGTGGACGAATTCGCCCGCTCGCCATTCGATTTCAAGACCTTCAACGAATTCTTCTACCGCGCCCTCAAGCCCGAATGCCGGCCGATAGCGCCCGGCGGAAGGGTGGCGGTCTTCCCGGCAGACGGGCGCCATCTGGCCTTTCCCGAAATCGATGCCGCGGACGGGTTCTATGCGAAGGGAGAAAAATTTACGCTCGCGGCGCTCCTCGGGGAGGAGGACCTGCCGGCCGCCGAGCGTGTCCTGTCGCGGCAGTTTTCCGGGGGCTCCATTCTTATTTCCCGGCTCTGCCCCGTGGACTACCACCGCTTCCACTTCCCCGTGGACGGCCTGCCCGGCGAGCCCCGCAGGATCAAGGGATGGCTCTATTCAGTCCATCCGCTGGCCCTGCGGCGGAATATCCTCTATCTCGTGCGGAACAAACGCGACGTGACGCTGATCGATTCGCCCGATTTCGGCCCGGTCGCCCTCATTGAGATCGGCGCGACGAACGTCGGCAGCATCCGGCAGAGCTTTGTCCCGGGCCGCGAGGTCCGGAAGGGGGAGGAAAAGGGGTTCTTTGCCTTCGGCGGCTCCTGCGTCATCACGCTCTTCGCGCCGGGCCGCATCCGCTTCGACGCCGATGTCGCTTCCCAAAGCGCCCAGTACATGGAGACCTACGCGCGGATGGGGGACAGGCTGGGGGAAAGTTTTGCCCGGGACAGGACTTGAACCTGCACGTCTTGCGACACCAGATCCTAAGTCTGGCGTGTCTGCCAATTCCACCACCCGGGCCTGAAAAATAACGAGGCCGGATCCTGGCGGGCGCGCCCTCAGTGCGCAACCGATTTGCGGCGGCGGGGGAGGGGAGCGGGCGTGCTGCCCTCGGGGACGACGGTCGGGCCGTCCACCCAGCGCGCCGGAATCATCGTCGTCGTCGGCCAATCGGGAACGCCGCGCTCGTTGCGCTGCAGCTGGGCGACGAGCAGTTCGGCGGCGCGGGCCCCGAGGACGTGGGGCTGGAGGTCGAGGCCGGCGCAGGGGCGCGTCCGCATCACCTGGTTCAGGCAGACATACCCGTGCGTCTCGGGAATGACGGCTCCGCATCCCTCCATCCAGTCCATGACCGTCGTGTTGTGGCTCAGGATCACGTCGGGCTGCGTGCGGCGGAACCACCGGACGAATTCCTCCTGCTGCAGGCCGGCCGACATGAGTGGCGGGATCTGTTCGATCCCGGGATGGTTCTCGAGGAAGATCCGGAATGCGCCCGACCAGCGGTGCTGCAGGCGCTCGTCGTTGTGGGTATGGAGGACGAGGCCGGGCCGGCGGTAGCCGCGCAGGGCGAGCCGGGACAGGGCGGAAAGCATGGCCCGGTAGTGGTCCGAGCAGACGGAATGGAGGGCGGGCCGCTCGATCAGGTAGTCGGTGTAGATCCCCGCGTAGCGCTTCCAATCGAGCTGCGACAGGTCGGGCTCGTCCCACGCCGGAAGCAGGAGGACGCCGTGAATGCCCCGGGACTGCAGGACGGAATCGAGCCGGGGAACGGACAGTCCGCCCTCCCGGCCCATGACGAAATTCTCCAGCTTGAAACCGAGCTCGTCGCTGCGCGATGTGGCGCCCAGGACAAGCGCGCGATGAAACCGCGCCGCGTAGGCGGGCCGGTCGGGCTCGTCCAGGTCGATCGCCGCGATCACGCCGCGGAACGTGGCGCCCCGGGACCGTCGCAATTCCGACATGAGGGCCGCCGCCAGCGGATTGCGGTGATAGCCCGCGGCGCGGGCCGCCTCCTGGACGCGCTGCACGGTCCTAATATCCACCCGCGGGGCGCCGCGAAGGGCGTCCGAGACCGTGGTGCGCGACAAGCCCAATTCGCGGGCCAGGGACCTTACCGTGGGGGCTGAGCTGGGCATCTCTGACTGTCCGGGATACCGAGACCGGCGCGGAATTCAAGCAACCGTTTTGAAAGGGCCGATCGAGGCCCGGGCTTCAGGGAGCCTTCCCCGGCTTCCATCGAGATCGGAATCCGCCCCGCCGCAGAAGGCGGATTCGCAGTGAGTTGGCCGCTTGACTGCCAATTTTTTTGGGTCCGGACACACCGCACGGGTTCGCAAATGTTTTGGAAATGTAACACCGCGTTCAATATCAGACTGTCCGCCGGACTGTCATCTTGATTAGGGCATTGTGATGGGGGTATTACTTCTATGCGGTCCCCCCACTTGATGCAGTGCCGGCGCCGCGCCCCGCGACGCCCGCTTTCAATCCCTGTATCGGCCTAACACCCCCCTCCTATGAAGATGCCTCGTGTATCTGTTGCTAAGAACGCCGTGACTGCGCTGCCTGCGGTTGCGTTCCTGTTCGCTGCTGCGCTGCCCGCAATCGGGCGCGCCCAAGCTGCTGCCACGACCCCCGACCAAACGACGGCCGCCACGGCCGTGCCGACTCCGGCCCAGACCCAGACCGGGTCGACGGCGGCTACCGGCTCCGAGGTGGTCAAGATGAACCCGTTCGAGGTCCAGGCCTCGGACAAGGACATCGGCTATTACTCCCAGAACACGCTGGCGGGCACGCGCATGAATTCCCAGCTGTCCGACATCGGCGCCTCCATCACAGTTGTGACGAAGCAGCAGATGCAGGACACCTCCTCGATCGACCTGAACGACATGTTCCTCTACGAGGCGGGCACCGAGGGTACGGAAAACTACTCGGCCTACGGCGGCTTCGACAAGAGCGGCGGCGTCATCGACAGCATCCAGAGCTCCCCGCAGACGGCCAACCGCATCCGCGGCCTCTCGCAGGCCGACGTCTCCCGCGATTACTTCATCACGAATTCCGCAATCAAGACGGACGCATACAACCTCGACAGCGTGGAAATCAGCCGCGGCCCGAACTCGACCCTCTTCGGCATCGGTAGCCCCTCGGGCATCATCAACCAGACAATCGAGAAGGCGATCCTCAACAAGGACACGAACGAGGTCACCCTCCGCGCGGGCCGCTGGGGCGACCGTCGCGCCACTTTCAATTTCAACCGGGCCCTGATTCCGGACAAGCTGGCGATCGCCGTTGCCGACCTCTACCAGGACACGCACCCGACCGCGCAGAAGCCGGCCTACGACATCCAGCGCCGGCAGTTTGCCGCGATCACGATCAAGCCCCTTCCGAACACAACGGTCCGGGCGAACATCGAGTACTACGACAATCCCAACCGTCGCCCGAACGCCTACTCGCCCAAGGATTTTGTCACACCCTGGCTCATCTCCGGCAGCCCTTCGTGGGATCCGATCACCTACACAGCCACGGTCAATGGCGTGACGACCGCCCCGATCACCAACAGCACCCTTCTTCCGGGCGGCCTGAATTCGACCACGACCAGCCAGATCATCACCTACATCGTCCAGGGCCAGCTCCAGCTCTGGGAGCAGGCGCAGCTTGGAACAAACTTCGGCAATCCCGGCACGCCAGCGACGCCGGTAAGCACCTCGAATGTCTTTGGCCCCATCGGGTTTGAGCGCCTGGTTCAGTCCACTGACTTTTACTCGAAGTACGGCGCCTCCGCCCCTGCCGGGCAGATCACCTACCCCCTGTTCCACACGCCTGGAATAACGAACAAGGCCCTACTCAATTGGCAGAGCCTGAACGTCGTCTCGGGCAACGTCGGCGAGGACAAGGCCAAGATCTACAATGTCGAGGTGGAGCAGCAGATCACGGACGACCTCTTCCTCGAGGCCGGCTGGTATCGGGAAGCCTTTGACACCGTCCAGCACAACTACGTCAGCCAGCAGAACGCTGTCACGATTTTCGTCGATCCGAACTCGCGCCTGCTGAACGGCGTCCCGAATCCGTACTTCGGCCGCCCGTACATCGAAAACTTCCAGCCTGACGACTTCGACAACCCCTCGCTCAACGAGCAGGAGCGCGTCGCCCTGGCCTACCAGCTCGACTTCACGAAGAACGGAAACTGGTCGCAGTGGCTCGGCCATCACAATATGCTGGCGTTCTACCAGCACCGTGAAAACGACACCTCGGGCATCCGCTACCGCGGCCTGATCGTGGACGCCCACAGCTGGGACAGCACGACGGGCATCGCGAGCGCAAGCGGAGCCCAGGGCTCGCTCCGCAGGCGCTTCTACCTGAGCAATTCCGGCGTCGCCTCCACCATGGATCCGGGCATCTTTACCAACGCCCCGATCACCTTCCCGGTGACGTGGTTCAACACCAATCTCGGAACGACCGGGCTGTGGACGAATGAAAATGCCACGATGGCGCCCGTCCTTCACGCCGCATCGAGCAAGGCCCAGCAGCAGACCTGGTCATACTCGTACAGCCTCCAGGATTTCTTCCTGAAGGATCACCTGGTCCTGACGTTCGGCCAGCGGCATGATTACAATCGCAACCGCTCCACCCTGGGCCTGCCGACCGATCCCGCCACCGGCTTGACGGATCCGTCCAATCTGAATCGGTTCGGCGCTTGGTCGCAGGCCTCCGGCATCACCCGGCAGGCTGGCGGCGTGGCCCACCTCACGAAATGGCTGAGCGTGCACTACAACCAGTCCGACAACTTCGCGCCTACGGGCCTCGGCGAAGAT
>Ga0265320_10001506_pt1 | contig 16968 bp, 12 predicted proteins | sample 4827metaG_FD_202087 | JGI IMG/M metagenome (GOLD analysis project Ga0265320, IMG submission 202087) | Rhizosphere microbial communities from Carex aquatilis grown in University of Washington, Seatle, WA, United States - 4-8-27 metaG | ecosystem: Host-associated > Plants > Roots > Rhizosphere >...
GATGTGGCTGCTCCCCTTGAACGCCATGTGCTCGAACAGGTGCGCGAGGCCGGTGTAGCCGGTGACCTCCTGGGTGGCACCGACGTCGGCGTAGGTCAGGAAGGCGGCGACGGGCGCCTGGTGGCGCTCGAGCACGATGAACTTCCAGCCGTTGGCGAGCGTGAACTCGTTGACGCGGGACTCGATCTCCTTGAATTCGTCCTGGGCCACCGCGGGAACGGCCGCGGCCAGGATGCCCAACACAATCACCACACGGGTGGTGAGGTTCCTCAGGGTCATAGCGCCTCCACTAACAGACTACAGGAATTAAAGAGCGGGTGGCCTGATCGGGAGCAAGTAAAGCTCTACTTCCCGCTTTTACACTTCTTTACAGCTTTCATGTGACGGCTTTACGGATGCGCCGTACTCTAGATATAGGCAACTCGGAGCGAGTCTTTCCACCAGCTGCCGGGTTAGGAAGAGACGGAGACAGACAATGTACAAGATCACGATTCACAAGCTTGCAGTTACTTTGGCCGCGGCAGTCATCATACCGGCGGTGGCGCTGGCCCAGGGCCCCGGGCCTCAGGATGCGGATGGCCCGGACGGTGGAGGCGGCCCGATGGCCCCAATGGGCGAGATGCACCACGCCGGCCGGGGCGAAGACGGCGGGCCAGGCATGGGAATGGGCGGGGGAATGGGAATGCACGGCGGCATGCACCACCGGGGCGGGGCGGGCATGGGGTTGGCGTTCCTGGTCGACAACCCGGAGCTTCGAAAGCGCATCGGGATTACCGATGAGCAGGCCGCGAAGATCCGCCAGCAGTCGCTTGATTTCCGGAAGGCCGAGATTCGCAACCGGGCGGACCTCGAGATAAAGCAGCTCGATCTGCATAGCCTCATGGCGGCGGATACGCCCGACCGGGCGGCGATCGACAGAACGTTGCAGGAGGTGGGCGCGGCTCAGATGGCGCTCGAGAAGAGTGCCGTTGACTTCCATCTGGCCATGCGCAGTGCGCTCACGCCCGAGCAGCGCGAGAAGCTGAAGGCGATGCGGGAGGAGCATGGGCGCGGCGAGGGGCAGCACGGGCAGGGTGGACCTCATCCAATGATGATGCATCCCGGAAGGGAGAACAGGCTGCCGCAGCCGCCGCCAGCGCCGCCGCAACAGTAGGCGGGGCTGGAGACCCGCGGCAGGCGTGGACGCCTGCCCCACTTAGAGTTAGTCTGGAAGTGGATGCAGAGTTCCGCTGGGCTGGTTTTCTCCTTTTTGCTCGCGGGGTCGGCGGCGGTCGGTCAGCCGGCGCCGGCCTCGCAGCCGCCGCAATTCGACCGGCCTGTTTCTCTCAGGCTGCTGCCTTCCAATTTCTTCAGCGATCAGAAGAAGATCTGGCTTTATCCGCGCCAGTTCGCGCATCCCAAGAAATGGATCGCGCCGGCTGCCGTTTTGGGCGTGACCGCGCTGCTGATCGCGGAGGCGGACGCTCCCACGGCTTCTTACTTTCGGCGGACGACCTCGTTTCACGGATTCAACCAGGTTTTCACGGGAACGGCCACAGGTGCCGGGATGATCGCCGCTCCTTCGGCGCTGCTGGCCTTGGGGCTGGCCCGACACGACTCGAAGATGTGGAAGACGGCCATGCTGGCTGGTGAGGCTGCCCTAGACTCCGAGCTGGTGACGACCGTCCTGAAGGACGCGGGCCGCCGACAGTTCCCGGTTTCCGTCCCTGCCGGCCAGAACTTTTCCGATACCTGGTTCGATTCCAAGAGCAGTTGGCTTCGGGGCAGCGGCAGTTTCCCTTCCGGGCACACCATCGCGGCGGTGTCGATCGCCACCGTCATCGCGCGCCGGTACCGGAACCACCGCTGGGTTCCGTACGTCGCCTACGGTGCGGCCGGGCTGGTGGCCTTCTCGCGGCTTACGCTGGGGGCGCACTACGTCTCGGACACGTTCATGGGCGCGGCGCTGGGTTACTCGATTGCACGGTTCGCGGTGCTGCGCCAGTAGCCCGGAACAGCAACAGATCGAGACTGAACGTCACGCGCGTGGCTTGGGCGGGCTCGTTCCGCATGGGCCGGTAGATCGAGAGCAGAACGTCGTGGACGGCGGCGGCGTCGAGATCGGCAGCGGTGGTCACGCGGTGTCGACCGGCTAGCGTGAAGCCTTGCGCGAATGTCTCGATGGTGCGGGCCGTGCGGTCGCGGCCGGCTCCGCGCAGTTCGATGAGATCCTCCGGGGCGGGGAGGGCGACCAGCAGGCGTCCATTGTCGGGCAGGACGCGCCGGAACTCGGCGGCATTCATCCGCGCCGTGATGGATAGGACGATGGAGAACGCGCGGTCGGCATAGGGTACGAAGCGATCGGCATTGGCCACGATCCACTCGCATTCGCGGTAGCGCCGGGCCGCGGCGTCGATGGCCGGAATCGAGATATCGACGCCGTGTGCGCTGCAGGCGGTCTGGCCGGCGAGGGCGCCGAGGTAGAAACCGTCGCCGCAGCCGGCATCGAGCACGACGTCGGAAGCAGATGCGGCCACCATATCGCCGATCGCGCCGAGCAGAGGTTCGGTCACGCCGCGATCATGCAGACGACGGCGCGCTGCGACCGCGGCGAGTGTGTCGCCCGGCTGCCGGGATCGGCGATCTTGCGGCTGAAGCAGATTGACGTACCCGCTGCGCGCGACGTCGAAGGAATGCCCGCGCTCACAGTGCAGCCGCCGCTCCTCCCGCGCCAGCGGCAAGCGGCAGTTGCGCACGGGGCAGAGGAGCATGGTGGCTAGCGAGCCCCGTCTCGCAGGGCGACGAGGCTCAGGTAACGGACCAGCGGGTCGGCCGCTTCCGCGGACTTCTGGAGCAGGGCCACGCCCTCTTCGGTCTGACCAGCGGCTAGTTGCAGGACGCCTTGCGTGAAGACCAGGTCCATGCGAGATCCGTCCGCCGGTATCCTGCTTCGTACCGACTGGACGGCGTCGGCTATGTTTCGCTGGGCATCGCTTCCCGCCAACCTCCAATTCGCCAGGAGCGGGAAGGCGTATTCGATCGAATCGCCGGGCTGCTTCGTTCTGCCGATTTTGGCCCACCTCTTCTGCGCATCTTTGCCGGCCCCGCACGCGCTCTCCACCTCCGCCATGAAGTACTGAAAGTGAGGGGCGTTGATGAAGGGCTCAAATCCGGAGAACGTGAATGGCAGGAGTTTATTCTCCGCGAGCGTCCCCAGGTCGGCCAGGGCCTCTTTGCACGCCCCAATGTGCGACCTCGACATTTGACGCTGCAGCTCGACCTCGATGTACTCGCGACGAACCGCATCAGGCTGCTTCGCTTTTGGGAAGTTGGCGGCGGTAAACAGGGCCTTGGCGCCAATGGGATCGAGAACCGATCGCACCAGGGCGCTCTCGGCAAGCCGGGCCGCGGCCTCGGCGGGGAGATCCAGATCGCGGGCGCTCACCCCTGCCGGGAGGACCCTGCTCAGACGGTTCACGGCTTTCGAGATCTGGGAGTCTTCAGGATCGAGGCGGCGAGCCTCCAGAAGCATCGGAAGCGCGCCCGCGGGATCTCTCTTGAAATCCAAAAGCGCCATCCCCAGGTTGCGGTGAAGCGCAGGAAGGCCGGGGTTGATGGCGAGGGCCTTGCGCCACTCCGCAATGGCCTTGTCCGTATCCAGGGAACAGAAGTACAGGTCTCCGAGGAGGGCGTGCGCGGCGGCATCGGTATCGCTCGAAGCCACGGCGGCCTTGAGCACGGCATAGGAGCTGACACGGCTTGGAAAGACGTAGCGTGTCGAGAGGCTGCTCGCGGCTTTGAAGTCCGCGCCGGGGTCCTGGTGCAGTTTCAGGCGGCAGAAACCGCGGTAGTAGGCCACCAGCGGATCGGCCTGAGGCGCCACAGCGGCGGGCTCGAACTGGCTGGCCGGTACGGGAGGATAGCGCCGGTCGAGGAGCATCAGTGCGTCGTCGAAAGCGCCGAGTTCGAAATACCGGTCCGCGAGGTTGAGAACGCGTTCCGGGTCCGAAGCGAGGTGGCTCCACAGCGACGGATCGTCGGCGCTGCCCAGCAACAGGCTCTCCGCTCGCAACATGTTGTCCGCCGGATCCCGCTCACGCCAGGACTGCAGGCGTTCGCGGGCGGCGTCCGTCCTACCGGCGCGGCGGAGAATCGCGACCTCGAAGGCGCCGGTGCGAACTGCTGCGTGGGCCTCCGCTGCCAGGGGTTGAATCAGCGACACGGCAGCGGGGAACTCACCCGCCCGCGCGGCGATCAGCGCCAGTTGCAGCCTTGCCGCCGCGCCCCAGAGCGGGCTCTGACTGGCGCTCGCCAGAGCGATTCGCGCATCGGCATCGCGTCCGGCGATCGCCAGTGCCGCCCCGTAGTAGTACGCCGCCTCCGCGTTGTCTTCGCCCTTGTTCAGCAACGGTGCAAGCAGGCGGATGGCGTCGTCATTCCGGTTCAACACAAATGCGGTTCGGCCCGCCGCCAGAGCCGAGGCCGCGCTTTCGGGGTACTTTTCGAGCGCGGTCCGATAGTCATGCCATGCGAATGCGAACTGCTCCCGTTGTTCGTTGTATTCGCCGCGGGCGAGGAAGGCAGCTTCGGAGCCGGAGGCAACCGAGGGCACTGCCGGCTCGGGGTCTTTTGCATTCGGGTCGAAGGGAGCAGCGTCGTATTGGCCTTCGACATGGTGGAGGATAACGGCTCCCGATGGGCCGACAAGGTCGACGGTCAAAGGCGGGGGAGCCGCATCCAGCGCTTTCGTGTAGACGACCTTCGGATCGAGGTCGGCCTGCGTCTCGAGGACGGTCCGGGCGCCAGCGGAGACTCGGAGTTGCGCGCCGCGCAGGGCGTGGGTCGCAAGCAACTCAATCAGGGCGCCCTTGTCGGTGCGCTGTAGGTTGAGCACGGCGCCGGGAGTGGCACGGGAGACTCCTCCCAGGCCATGGAATGGGATCCAAAAGTGCGTGAAGGTCTTAACCTCGCCGGGAAGGAGGAAGGCGAATTCCGGCTGCGTTTCGAACAGGCCCGCCTGCATCTCGACATAGGAGTTGAAGTTCCCGGTGAGGTGCTCCGGGACGAAGCGGTCGCCGGTGCCCCACGTCCAGACCTTCTTGCCATGCACCTGGTCCGCGTCGGCGTAGTGAACGACTCCGCTCCGGAAGGCTGGCTTGTAGACGGCCATCCAGGGCTCGCGGGAGGCATGGGCGAACAGTCCCAACTGAGTCTTGCTGTTCGCGACGTCGCTCAGATCGACTCCGGCTTTGTTCACCGGCCACGGAGTCATCGCTCCCGCGCCATGCGCCAGCATCCAGTTCGCCGGATAGACGAATCGAAGGTGGGGATCATCCAGCTCTATGGTTGCGCTGGCCCACCAGTGATAGCCCCGGCGTGCGGGCGAGGCGTTGTGAAGAGTAACGTGCTGTTCGAGGACCGCCGAGCCGGGGCGCAGAATGAACTCAACCCGCCACTCCATGCCGGAGACGCGGTCCGTGTCTTCGACTACTACTGTGCCGATTCCGTCGCGTTCGAAGTACCCGAAATCCACCGGCGAGCTGCTGACTCGGCTGTGGGCGATCGGGAAGCTGGACTCAACTCCAAGAGCAACGAAGCCGCGGAAAAGCGGCATCCCAGTACGGACGGCCGGATTCGCGTAGAAGACCTGGCGACCGGTGGTCTTGTCCAGACAGCTGTAAAGATGGCCGCCGAGATCGGGGAGTACAGTGCAGGCGAGGTATTCATTCTCCAGGATGATGGAATGCCACTGCTTCGTGTGGTGGATCTGGCCCGCGGGTTTCCGGTCCGTGTAAGGGTAGTTCGGAAAAGGGCCGCTGGAAAACGGTGGAAACGGCGGGTAAGGCTCGGCCGCGTCTTCGTCGTACGTCGACAGCGCGATCTGGCCTTCGCGAATGTGGACAGCGGCGTCCTGGGCGCGGAGGGCCAGCGGCGACAGCATCCCCGCGAGCGCGAGAATGCAGCCGCATGTGAATCTAGCCGAGGATCGTCGGGTCCGCATTCTGACCAGCATGCAAGTATACACCGGGCGGCGCCAGCTGATGGTGTTCGCCATACACCACACTGGCGCTATGATGGTGCCATCCAGGGGAGGGGAATCGCCATGACACGTCGATCGTTTGCCGTCCGGTGCGGCCTTGCCGCGGTGTCGGCGCGCCTGCTTCCCGAGATGGCCTACGCGCAGCGCGCCGCGCTCAACATGGCGGACCTTCCCAAGGACATGGCGTGGCTCAACGCCAACGAGAATCCCGCGGGTCCGCCCGAGGCTTCGATCGCGGCGATGCGGGAGGTGCTGGCGACGTCAGGGCGGTATCACTACCAGGAATTCCGCGAGATCTACGCGGCCATCGCGCGGAGCGAGGAACTCGCGCCGGAACAGGTGGTCACCGGGGCCGGATCGAGCGAAGTGCTGCACTCGAGCGTGGACGTGTTCACTTCGGCCACGCGTCCGCTGATCAGCGTGTCGCCCGCGTACGAAGGGCCGATCGAACTGGCGCGCGCGCTGGGCCGGCCGGTGGTGCTCACCAAGCTGCGGGAGGACTACACGGCAGACGTGCGCAAGCTGGCGGAAGAAGCCGCCAAGGCGGGCGGCGGACTGATCTACCTCTGCAATCCCAACAACCCCACCTCCGCCTTCACCACCGGCGCCGACCTCGACTGGCTGGTAAAGAACCTACCTCCGGAGACCGTGCTGCTGGTGGACGAAGCGTACATCCATTTTGGCGAGAGCCCCGAGCTGAAGTCCGCGCTGCCTTACGTGAAGCAGGGCGCGAACGTGATCGTCACGCGCACGTTTTCGAAGATCTATGGGATGGCCGGCCTGCGCGTGGGCTTCGCCGCCGCTAAACCGGAACTCGCTGCCCGGCTGGCGCGGCTGCGAATGAACGTCATCTCGATTGTGAGTGCGCGGGCGGTGGTGGCTGCGCTGGCCTCGAAGGAGACGCTACTACCCGAGCGCCGCGCGTCGCTGGCACGCACGCGGCGGGAGGTGTGCGAGTGGCTGCGCGAGCGGCAGTTGAAATTCATCGAGCCGCAGGCCAATTTTGTGATGATCGACACGGGGCGGCACGCGCGCGAGTTCATCGACGCGATGCCGAGGCTGGGTGTGGCGCCGGGACGGCCGTTCCCGCCGCTCGATAATTTTCTGCGGGTCACCATCGGCACGGACGTGGAAATGGCCAAGTTCCGCGAGGTGTTCTGGAAGGTGTACCGGGGGTAGGGCAGGTTCTTTGGCCTGTGGGCAGGACTGCAACACGGAGGCGGGTCTGGAGACCCGCTGCAGGACTGGAGTCCTGCCCCACGCTGGCGGCCTAGTTGGTGTTCTTCACTACCTTGCCGGCTTTCATCACGAACTTCACGCGGTCCAACACCGTCACGTCCTGAAGGGGATCTCCAGGGACGGCGATGATATCCGCAGCCTTCCCAACTTCCAGCGTGCCTGTCGAGTTCTCGAGGCCCAATAGCTCCGCGGCCCGGCTGGTCGCGGATCGAATGATCTCGATCGGTGTCATGCCCTCGGCGTAGTACGCCTGCAGAACGTCCAGACTGGCCTGCCCTCGGTTCTTTCCGGGCACGGTCAGATACATGTCCGAACCGGCGGCGATTGGGACTTCCATTTTCAACGCCCGCTGAAGCCGGTCTCGATTGCCGTCAATGTAGCCCTTGAACTGCTGTTCCACTTGAGCCCGCTCCCCGGCAGCGGGTTCGCGCCCCCCGAAAACCATTTCCTCCAACTGGCCGAGGGTGATATCGGTCGGCACCAGAAAAATGTGTTTTGCGGCCATCAATCTGAGTACATCGTCAGGCACGACGTAGGCGTGCTCGATCGAATCTACACCCGCATCCGCGGCCACCCGAGTAGCCTGATTCCCTATCGCGTGGGCAGCGACTTTCAGCCCTTCTAAGTGAGCCTCCTCCACAATTGCCTTCATCTCCATCAACGTCACATTGGTGGGCCCGTTGACGATCACCTTGATGCATCCGGCACCATCGTAAAGCGCCTGGCGTACGGCCTGCCTTGCGCTTTGCTCCCCGTTGATGGTGACGTACTCCTGTTCAATCAACCTCTGCGCCTCCGGCGTTAAGCGCCCAAACTGTCCGCCAGGAGGGGCAAGGGCTCGCGTGGAGGGTATGATTCGGGGCCCTTCCGCCCATCCGTTACGGATCGCGGTTCGCAACGCTACGTCTCCGTTTACTCCCGAATTGCCCAGATCGCGAACGCTCGTGATGCCGGCCTCCAGAACTTCTTTTGCCAGCTTGGCACCCAGCAAAGCGCGCTCGGCCGTGCTCTCGGTCGCAACGATTCGCAGCATTTCAAGTTCCTGGGACATCACCTTGGTGCCGTCCATCTGGTTCAGGAGGTGGGTGTGGGCATCGATCAATCCAGGCAGCAGCGTCGCGTCCCCCAAATCGATCCGCTGTGCGCCCGCGGGAATGGCCGAATCCGTCGAGACTGCGGTGATTTTGTCCCCTTCGACGAGAACAGTCGCGTTCTTGAGGAGCTTATCCGTCTTGCCGTCGAGCAGCCTCGCCGCTCGAATCGCGACGCGCCGCGTGGAAGCCGGCTGATTGGGCACTTGGGCCTGACAGATGTCGAAGCACAGGACGCACGAGAGGAGACACGGAACGAGCAGGCGGCTTAGCATATCGGTCGCCTACGCGGCCTTGGCCACCTCGGACAGCTCCTTGACGAGGTCGGTTACAAAAGACTTGGCGTCGCCGAAGAGCATCAGGGTCTTGTCCAGGTAGTAGAGCGGGTTGTCGATGCCGGCGAAGCCCGGGCTCATGCTGCGCTTGATGACCATGACGGTGCGGGCCTTATCCACGTCCAGGATGGGCATGCCGTAAATGGGGCTCGATTTGTCGGTGCGCGCGGCCGGGTTAGTAACATCATTGGCGCCGATGACCAGGGCCACGTCGGCCTGCGCGAAGTCGCCGTTGATGTCGTCCATCTCGAAGAGGCGGTCGTAGGGGATGTCGGCCTCGGCCAGCAGGACATTCATGTGGCCGGGCATGCGGCCGGCGACGGGGTGGATGGCGAACTTCACGTCCACGCCGCGGCGGGTCAGCACGTCGTACAACTCGCGCAGCTTGTGCTGGGCCTGCGCCACCGCCAGGCCGTAGCCGGGAACGATGATCACCGAGCGCGCGGAATCGAGGATCTGGGCGGCGTCTTCCGCGCTGGCGCTGTGAACGGTGCGCTGCTCATGCGGGCCGCCGGCCGTGGTTTGTACCTGGCCGAAGGCGCCGAACAGAACGTTGGTGAACGAGCGGTTCATGGCGCGGCACATGACGATCGAGAGGATCAGGCCGGAGGATCCGTCGAGCGATCCGGCGATGATCAGGAGGCGGTTGCCGAGCGCGAATCCCATGGCGGCGGCGGACAGGCCGGCGTAGGAATTCAGCAGGGCGATTACGGTGGGCATGTCGGCGCCTCCGATGGGCACGATCAGGAGGACTCCGAAGATCAGCGAGAGGCCGATGAAGATGGGGAAGAGCCAGGCCTGCTCCGGCTGGATGGTCAGCCAGACGCCCGCCGCAACGGCCAGCCCGAGGATCGACAGGTTGATCACGTTCTGGTTGCGGTAAGTGATGGGGCGCTGCGGAAGAATCTCCTGGAGCTTGCCGAAGGCCATCATGCTGCCGGTGAAGGTGAGGAAGCCGAGAAGCGTTTCGAAGACCAGGGCGACCATGACGGCGCCGTGCGGGGTGGCGCGGTAATACTCGGCCGTGCCGACCAGCGCGGCGGCCAGCGCGCCGAAAGCGTGCGAGAGGGCGGTTCGCTGCGGCACCGCGGTCATGGGCATCAGGTAGGCGAGCGGCACGCCCGCTATGATGCCGATGACGAAGGCTCCGGCGATGAGCTTGTAGTCCACCACCTCAGGGCGCATGAGCGTGCCGACGATGGCGAGCAGCATGCCGACCGCTCCGGCGAAGCAGCCGCGGCGCGCGGTGGTGGGCGAGCGCATCCACTTCAGGGAGAAGACGAAGAGGGCGGCCGAGAGGATGTAGATGTACTGGACGGCGGTGTCGATCATTGAGCGGCTACCTCCCCTCGCGGGTCTGGAGACCCGCTGCAGGCGTGGACGCCTGCCCCACTGAGGGCTTGCTGGCCTTGCGGGTCTTGAACATCTTCAGCATGCGGTCGGTGATGAGGTATCCGCTGACCGCGTTCGTCATGGAGGCCGTCACGGCGATGAAGCCGAGGGTGCGGGTGAGAGTGCTCGCGTGCGCGGCGCCGGTGATGAGGATCGAGCCCACTACGGCGATGGCCGAAATGGCGTTGGTGAGCGACATGAGCGGCGTGTGGAGGAGCGGCGAGACGCGCCGGATGATCTCCAGGCCGAGAAACGTCGCGAGCATGAAGATGTACAGACCGACTTCGAGATCGGTGAGCATTCGATTTACCTCGTTTGTTCGGATACGGCTTCCGCGGGCGCTTGCGGGATGCCGAGCGCCTGCTGCACGCGGTGATTGACGATGCGACCTTGATAAGTCACCAGCGTTTCGCGGGTGATTTCGTCGGTGGTGTCGACGGAGAGTTCGCCGCCCTTGATGAGGTGGCAGAGGAACGTGGTCACATTGCGCGAGTACATCTGGCTGGCGTGATACGGGATCGAGGACGCCAGGTTGAGCGGGCCGAGGATGGTCACCTGGTGCTCGACCACGGTCTCGCCCGGTCGCGTCAGTTCGCAGTTGCCGCCTCGCTCGGCCGCCAGGTCCACGATGACCGAGCCGGGGGCCATGCCCGCGACCATCTCGCGCGTGACCAGGATGGGCGCGCGCTGGCCGGGGATTGCGGCGGTGGTGATGACGACGTCGTGGCGGGCGATGACCTCGGCCATCTGCTCGCGCTGGCGGCGGTAGAAGTCCTCGCCCAACGCTTTGGCGTAGCCGCCCTGATCCTGGGCCGCGGCGGTCTCGAGGTCGAGGGTGACGAAGCGCGCGCCCAGGCTTTCGACCTGCTCCTTGACGGCGGGCCGGACGTCGTAGCCGCTGACCACGGCGCCCAGGCGGCGCGCGGTGGCGATTGCCTGCAATCCGGCGACGCCCGCTCCGATGACGAGTACGCGGGCGGCTGCAACCGTGCCCGCAGCGGTCATCAGCATGGGGAACATTCGGGGCAGGGCATCGGCGGCGAGCAATGTGGCCTTGTAGCCGGCGATGGTGGCCATGGAGGACAGGACGTCCATGCTCTGCGCGCGGGTGATGCGGGGCAACAGTTCGAGGGCGAAGGCGGTGACGTAGGCGGCCGCCAGCTCGCGATAGGGCTCCGGCGCGGCGAGCGGCTCGGCCATACCGATGAGGGCCTGGCCGGCGCGGAGCAGATGCAACTCGGCTCGGGAGCCTTCGGGATCGGCGCCGGCCGTGCGGACGGCCAGCAGCACGGCGGCTTCGGCGAAGACCTCGGCACGCGTGGCGAGCCGGGCGCCTTTCTGCTCGTATTCGGTGTCGGTGAACCCGGCCTCGGCGCCGGCGCCGCGCTCGATCACCAGGCCGGCACCGCACTTGACAAGCGCGGGAATGCTCTGCGGCACAACGGCGACACGCCGTTCTCCGGGATATTGCTCTTTGACAACGCCTACCAGAATCCCCATGGGCCCTCTCGGCCGCGCCGGTCGGACGCGGCAAGCATCACCTTTATTTTAGATGCGCTTGGGGTGGTTGGGGACGCGGGGGGACACCCAGGCGGACTGGACTAGTCTTCTCAGGCCTGGCTTCGGCGGGTCTGGAGACCCGCTGCAGGACTGGAGTCCTGCCCCACTATTTGAGTTCGGCCTGCAATTCCTTGTGGACGCGGGAATGCGCGGTGGCGGGGAGGAGAGCGAGGCCTTCGGCCGCCGTTGCGCGAGCCTTGTCGGGCTGTCCCGCAGCGCGATAAGCGCTTGCGAGAGTGAGCAGATATGCCGGCTTGCGATGATGGCTCACCTCCACCATGCGCTGAGCGCATTCGACGGCCAGCCCGGGGTCGCGGAACTGCACGGGCACGACAACCGCCAGGCCCGTCGCCACTTGATCCAGGTCGAAGCCCTGGGCGTTTGGCAGCTTTCCTACGGCCTTCAGGATGGCCACCCCTTTTGCCGCCAGTTCCACAGTTCCCTGGGTCTGATGGAGCGCCTGCTGTTGCAGACTCATCCGGATCAGAACGAAGCCCAAGGTCGAGCGCCAGTGAAGATTGTCCGGTTCAATCTGGAGAACATGTTCAAGGAGGATGCGCGTGTCCGACAGAATCTTGAGGGCGCTGACGGCGTCTCCCGGTTGTCCGCGTTCTTCAAAGCACTCCGCCTCATTCTCCAGGACAGCCAACAGGTCGTTTCCGGCGCGAGTATCGTTGGGATCGGCGGCGAGGAAACGCTGGGTGATGGGTTTGACCTGCTCCATGTACGACAACGCTTCCTGATATTCTCCGATCTCCTTGAGCGCCATCCCGGTGCGGCGAAGCACGAGGGCCAGGGTGCGCTGGTTGGTGAGGGTGTTCCTATACTCCTCGGGGAGGGCGTTCAGGCCTTCGACCGCCTTGCGGTAGTCCGGCAGCGCCGCGGCCGGGTCCGTCTCACTCGTTACGTTGGCGATTTTGGCGTGGCTCATGGCGACTCCCCGCCGGGCGCGGACGTGGCCGGGATCGAGCTGGACGATGCGCTCATCGATTTCCAGAGTCTTGCGAAACGCAGCCAGCGCGGCCACTGGATCGCTCAGACTCGAAGTGCCGCTCTGTCCCAACTCGTCGCCCAGGCCCCCATAGGCAGTGGCCGTGTCCATCAGGGCATCCACTTTCGCCCCGGGCCGGGATGCGAGTTCTTCGAAGGTGGCCACGGCCAATCGCATCGTGGCGACCGCTTCCTGCGTTCTGCCCGCTCCCCAGAGCACTTCGCTGCGCGACTGTTGAGCCCAGCCCAGGGCGTGCGCCGCGGCTGCATTTCGCGGCTGTTGCCGGAGTACGGTCCGAGCGATGGACAGGGACTTATCAAGGCTGGTCAAGGCGCCTTCCCAGTCGCCGATGTTCTGGTCGTAGGGATTTCCTTGAACGTTGGCCAATCGCACGAACGCGTTCGCGAGGTCCAGTTGCAGCTGCGGGTCGCCAGCGGCATCCTTGGCCGTGCGGTCCAGATGCTTCAAAACGGTGCTGACGAGAAGTTTTTGGGCGGCGGTCGAGCCGGGGAGCTTCTGAATGGCCTCGTCGATTTCCGATAGCAGGCTGTTGCTGATCGCTCGCAGGTCTTCCGCGCGGGCCTCCGCCCTGCGGCGCTCGGCGTTCGCGATGCGGGACTGCCAGAGCACGCCGGCGATTCCCGCCAGTATGGCTACCGACAGCACCGCCGTGCCGGCGAAAGCGAGCTTATTCCGGCGGGCGAACTTGCCGGCACGATAGCGAAAGTTGCCCTGGTGCGCCGCCACGGGACGGCCATCGAGATAGGCGTCGAGATCGGCAATGAGCTGATCGACGCTGGCGTAACGTTGTTCGGGCTCCTTGCGGAGGGCTTTCAGGACAATGGCGTCGATGTCGGAGTCCAGCGTGCCGGGAGCGGCCTTCTGGCTAGGCCTGGGCGGCTGCTGCCCGCAGACGACGCGGACCAGCTCCGCTGTGGTGAATTCCTTCAGCTCGTACGGCGGCACGCCGGTGGTGAGCACATAGAGAAGGACGCCCAAAGAGTAGATGTCGGATGCGGTGGAGATGGACTGCCCCAGAACCTGCTCGGGGCTGGCGTATTGCGGCGTGTAGGAATGGTAGCCCTGGCGCGTGAACTCGGTGTCCACCAGCACGTCGGCCGGGGTGAGCAGCTTGGCGGTGCCGAAGTCGAGCAGTTTCGGAGTGCCGTCTTCGAGGACCAGGATGTTGTCGGGCTTCAAGTCGCGATGGACGACCAGATTCTGATGCGCAAAACGAACGGCGGCGCAGACGGACTTGAAGAGCTCGATGCGCTGGCGGATCGAGAGAGAGTTTTGTTCGCAGTAACGCTGAATGGGCAGGCCGTTGGCGTACTCCATCGCCAGGTAGAGCTCGCCGTCCTCACTGACGCCGCCATCGAGCAGGCGCGCGATATTGGGGTGGCTGAGGCCCGCCAGGATCTGCCGTTCCAGACGGAATCTTTCGCGAAACAGGTCGCTCGCAAGGGGCAAGCCGATCAGCTTCACGGCCACCTGCTGCTCGAATTGGCCATCCACGCGGCGAGCCAGGTAGACGGCGCCCATGCCGCCGCGGCCGAGGAGCTTCTCCAGTCGATAGGGCCCCACGCGGCGGCCGATGTGCGGGTCCGGGAGCTGCGCTGGATCAGTGGGGACGTAGGCGGCGGTGACGCGCTCCTCCTCGTCCTGGGCATGGAGAAGGGCGCGTGCCTCCTGGAGGAGGTCGCTGTCCCCGGCGCAGAGGGCCGCGAGGCGCGCGTTCCTCTCGTCGTCGGGAGCCTCGGCCACTTCGTGGAAGATGGCTTCGAGGCGGTGCCAGCGTTCTAAGGTTGTTTCTCGCAATTCCTTCTCTAGGTCTGCGTAGATTGCGGGGGGAATGAATCAGTCATGCGTGACCGCTCCCTGGCGGTCGCGGCTCGGTTGCGGATTGCCGATGCGCTGGTAGCTCAGGCATTCCTGACCGCTCCCTGGGTGTCGCGGTTCGGTAACGGATTTCCGATGCGCTGGTAGATCAGGCATTCTCGACCGCTCCCTTACGGTCGCGGTTCGGTGACAACTGACCGATGCGCTGGTAGAGCCAGCTCTTTACGAACTTCACTTCGCGGTCCACCGTGGCCTTCGAGACGTGCATGATCTCGGCGGTCTCCTCGGCCGTGCATCCAAGGAAGAACCTGAGCTCGACGAGTTGGACCTTGTGGGGATCGACGGCCTCCAGTTCATCCAGGGCGCGGTTGAGGTCGATCATGGACTCGCTGCCAATGCGGACCCAAGGGATCTGGTCGTTGAGGGGAACATGCTCGGCGCCGCCGCCTCTCTTCTGCGCGTCGTCGCTGCGGGCGTGGTCGGTCAGAATCATGCGCATGATTTTGGCGGAGAAGGTGTAAAAATGCGCGCGATCCGCCCAGTCCGCCTTTTCCTGGCCGATCAGGCGGAGGTAGACCTCGTTCACCAGGGCGGTGGCCTGCAGCACCCCGGGATCTCTCTCCCGGCGGATGTAGGCGGCGGCCACCTGGCGCAGGTGGGGATAGACCAGCGGCATCAACCGATCGAGGGCGTCGGGCTCGCCTTGCTTCCATTTGTGCAGAAGCAGCGTGATCTCGCCTGAGGAATCCAAATCGGCGCTCCGTTCCGGTCCGGGTAGGTCATAATAGCAGTTCCAGACCTGCAAATGTGGGCAGGTGAGGCAGCTCGCGCGATTCCTGCGCTGACTGTTCCAGGAGCCCTGGAGGTTCCTGGAGGCACTACCATCATGCGCAGCACTAATCGGCTTTCCACGTCCTTCGTTCTCTGGCTGTCTCTCGCTTTGATTTCGGCGGCCACGGCGCGGGCAGCGGGGTTGAAGACCATAGACAATCCCAAGGGCGGCAGAATCATGTATGGGCAGGTGGAGGGGCAAACCACCGAAGTCGGCGCCATAACCTCCATCCTGCGCAACCTGCACAGTCAGTATGGCGACCGGCCGCAGGTGGGGCGGCTCTTCGCGGCCCGCGGCACGCAATCCGTTGCCGTTTTCTTTACGCTCACGCGGCGCACACAAGACAACGGCAAGGTGGCGGGCCTGATCATTGTCGCTAAAGCCACCACCGAGCACGTCGAGGCCGCCCTGCTCACGGACGATGCGAAGCGGTTCGCCAGCACGCTGGGCCCTCTAACGCAGATGCTGTTCGCGGCGTGGCATCCACTGGAAGCCGCCCACACCTCCGGCGGCGGCCGTAGCGCCCCCGCGGCGCCCTTGCGCAACGTGGTGCTACGCGACCAGTCGGCGGCCGTGGGGGTGCCCGAGGGGTGGAGAGTCGTGCCCTCCAGCGCGAACGGCACCGTCGATGTGGTTGGTCCCCGTGGGGAATATGTCGGCCTCAACGAAACCCTTGTGGCGTTCGATACCAACAACCCGTGGGTGCGCCAGCAACAGCGAAACCCGTCCCGCCTCTACTATTCGTTCGGCTCGGATCTGGCCAGGGATTTTCCGGGCTTCTATGAGAGGTTCCGCAAAGCGTGGGGCGTTCGTCCCGCGGAGCTTCAAATCTCGCACGCGGAGCGGGTGCAGGGTTTCCAGGGCCGGCCCTGCGCGCATGTGAGCGGGCAGATGGACGGTCAGGACGGAAAAGGCGTGCAGGAGATCAATGCGATGCTGTGCACCACCTCTCCCAGCCAGGCGGGCAACTTCCTGGTTCTTCTGAGCTACGGTTTGGTTCCGAAAGCCCTGGCCGACCAGGAGCGCGCCACGGTGGGCGCGATGCTGGCCAGTTTTCAGGTGAACAGGGCAGTGACGGGCAGGCTGGCGGCCGCTTTCGCCGCTCCCGAAATCGCCGCCATCGAGACCATCGGCAGGGTCGCCGACATCAGGCGCGCCGCCACTCTGGAACGCAACGAGATTCAGAACAGCAGCTTCTACCAGAGGTGGGACGACAACGACAAGCGGAGCGCGGGGTTCCGGAATTATCAGCTCGGCTATAGCGTGGTGAGGGACATCGAGAACCCGGATGACCACGCCACCCTCTGGAATGAGCACGCCAACCCCCTGGTCCAGGCGTTTCCCGACCGCTTCGAGTACGTTGCCAACCCCGACCTCATCCGGGGCAAGGACTTCTGAGGGGGGATGTCCGGTCGCTCCCGCTCGCGGTTCGGTGCTGGCTTTTGAGGCATTTCAGGTCTTTTTCGCGCTGCCTGTCTGAAGGTCGATAAAACGGAGACTGGCGATGATCCTCAAATTCATGAAGGCTCTGCTGCTGACGATGTTTGCCGCGAGTCCCGTCTGGGCGCAGTTGCAGTTCATTCCCGTGACGCCGTGCCGCGTGGCGGACACGCGCGGGCCGGCCGGTGCTTTTGGCGGACCGACCATGACGGCCGGTACGCGCTCCTTCG
>Ga0265320_10001507_pt1 | contig 16966 bp, 11 predicted proteins | sample 4827metaG_FD_202087 | JGI IMG/M metagenome (GOLD analysis project Ga0265320, IMG submission 202087) | Rhizosphere microbial communities from Carex aquatilis grown in University of Washington, Seatle, WA, United States - 4-8-27 metaG | ecosystem: Host-associated > Plants > Roots > Rhizosphere >...
CGTCATCAAGGGTGAAGATGTCCAAGCCCATTCGGCCGGCCACCCGGATGAGGTCCGCGCTGGTGGCCTCGTCGATGTTCCGCTCGAAGGGTTCCCAGGTGTTATAGAGCCATGGCGGCTGGAAACTCCGCCCGCGGCGCATCAGAACGCGCGAGGTATACGTGGGCACCACCCAGCGGGCGTCGGCCAATCCCTTGCCGTCCACGAAGAACAGCACCGAACTGCGGGCTGATTGGAACGTCTCACCGGGCTCGAGGGTACGCTCGAAGGGAAACAGGTCTGTGTCGTACATCACCTGGATGCGATCGTTCCAGCCCCAACCGCCCATCTCGGTGCGCTTCAGGTAACCCGGCGCCTCGTTGAGGACCACCAGACCTTCACCCGTGCGCGAGTTCCTGGAAACCAGCGCCGTATCGGAGACGCGGCCCGTAAAGAAGATCTCGCGCGGCACTGTGCCGTAGCCGGCAAAGAGCTGCAACTCGGCCGGCACGCCCGCGCCAGCCGAGATCGACTCGAAACAGAAGCGCTTCAGGACGACCGCCTGCGCGCCGCTATTCCTCACCGCAATCCACTTCCGGATTACAGGATGTTCGTCGTAGACGGCGTAGACGACGCTGACCTCCAGCCCCGCCGTCGGATGCCTGAGCCGTACTTTGAGCGCCTTGCCGCCGTCGAGGGTCAGGACTTCGGATCCGGCCAGTTCGAAGCCGGACTTTCCGGTGAAGCTCGTGGTTCCCGCCTGGAAGCTGAACTCGTCGGCCAACTGACCGGCCGCTGCGGCGCGCTTTGTGAAGTCGGTTCCGGTGACCTTGTGGACCCAACTAACGGTGGACAATCCGGCTTGGGAATCGAATGCGACCCGGCGCTCGACAAAGGCGTTGCCGACGGCCCATGGGCCCCGATCGGTTTGCGCCCGGACGTAGGAAGCACCTGCGCCGGCGGCTACAAGTTGAGAGGCGAGCAGAACCGCTAAGAGACCGCCGGAGCCGAGAGTTGTGATTGGCGCGAACACGGCTTCGGAAAATATGTTATCAGAGGACCGACACGCCGCAGGCCGGTCGCGCCGCTCCGCTTCAGCCGGCCGCTCGGGTGGCCTCGCCTGGGATCTTGAGTTCGAGGCCGAAGTCCTTCTTCACCCGCGCTCGAAAAGCCTCGGCGTCGAGCGTATTGAACTCGGTCCACTCTTCGTCCGTCATCGCGGCTCGCCAGGCCAGAAACGGCGCGGCATCCGGGCCGGCGGGATGCCGCAGTTTCCAGGTGCCGCTTTCGATGACGTCTCTGATCACCGCTGCGACCACGGAGGGCGGCGTCCCATGCTCGAGCGACGCCTGGAACAGTGCGGCCAGGTGCCGCCCCTGCTGGTACCGCGATGGAGGCGCATCGTCGATGGCGTGCGCCATCGGCGTGTCGATGATTCCGGGCTCCACGATGGCCACGCGCACGCCAAACGGCTTCATCTCCTGTGCCAGTGCTTCGCTCACGGCCTCCAGCGCGAACTTCGATGCGGTATAGGAGCCCAGCGGCGAAGACGAGATCTTGCCCGCCACGGAAGTCACATTGACGATGCAGCCGCTCCCGCGCTCGCGCATGCGCGGCACAACCTGGTGAATGGCCCGCAGCGCTCCGAAGTAGTTCGTCTCCATGGTGGCCCGAAAGGCCTCCATGGGAAGTTCCTCGACCGAGCCGTGCCGCTCGACCCCGGCATTGTTGACCAGCACGTCGATGTGCGCCTCCTGCCGGTAGACGGACGCAAAACAGTCGGCGACGGACTGGTCGGAATCGACATCCATTGTGAGAATGGAAATGGGCAATCCCTCCGCGGACGCTCGCCGGCCCAGCTCCGGAGCGCGCGCGGGATTTCGCATCGTTGCGTAGACCTTGTGGCCTGCTTTGCCCAATTCCAGTGCGGTTGCCAGCCCGATCCCGGAGCTGGTTCCTGTGATGAGTACTGTTGACATCCCTTTTCCCTCTCTTGAATCCAGCGTACCAGCTATACTCCCGGATATGCGACCTCTTGTTCTTCTGCTTGCGCTGGTGGCCGGCGCCTTCGCTCAGACAATCACGGTGCAATTTCCGGCGTCCCGCTCCGAAAAGCCCCTGGACGGCCGGCTGCTGCTCCTGCTTTCGACCGACCCGAGCGACGAGCCGCGCATGCAGATCGACGACACCATGAAGTCGCAGATGATTTTCGGGGTGACGGTGGACGGATGGAAGCCCGGCCAGACCCTCACAGTCGGCGACGACGCGCAGGGCTATCCGCGGACGAGCCTGAAAGACGTGCCCGCTGGCGAGTATACGGTGCAGGCCGTGCTGAACGTGTACGAGACGTTTCACCGTTCGGACGGCAAGACTGTGAAGCTGGCGCCCGATCGCGGCGAAGGCCAGCACTGGAACCTCGCACCCGGCAACCTGCTGTCGAAGCCCCGGCTGGCTCGCATTGGGCCAGGAGCGCCGCCGATCGCTGTGTCACTCGATGACGTGATCCCGCCTATCGAGCCCGAGCCCGACACAAAATACGTTCGCCACATCCGCATCCAGTCGAAGCTGCTGAGCGAGTTCTGGGGCCGGCCGATGTTTCTGGCGGCGGTCGTTCTGGTGCCGGAGGGCTACGACTCCCACCCACACGCGCACTTCCCACTCGTCATTGCCCACGATCACTTCGTATCCGACATCAGCGACTTCCGCGAGACGCCGCCGGATCCGAATCTGAAGCCCGACTACTCCGACCGCTTCCACCTGGCGGGCTACAACCGCATCCAGCAGGAGGAGGCGTACAAGAACTACCAGGCGTGGATCGCGCCCGGCACGCCGCGGATGCTGATCGCGAAGTTGCAGCATGCGAATCCTTACTACGACGACTCCTATGCGGTGAACTCGGCGAACCTGGGGCCCTACGGAGACGCGATCGAGACCGAACTGATCCCGGCCATCGAGAGCCAGTTTCGCGGGATTGGCCAGGGCTGGGCCCGGTTCGCCTATGGCGGCTCGACCGGCGGCTGGGAGTCCCTCGCCGTGCAGATGTTTTATCCCGAGCATTACAACGGCGCGTTCGTCGCCTGCCCGGACCCGGTGGACTTCCACGCTTTCATGGCGGTTGATCTGTATGGCCAGGACAACGCGTTCTATCTCCAGGGCGCGAATAAGCAAGTGGAGCAGCCGGCCATGCGCGACTACCTGGGACACACCTTGATCTCGATGCGCGACAACGTCGCCTACGAAGCCGCGCTGGGCGATCGCGGCCGCTCGGGCGAGCAATTCGACATCTGGCAGGCGGTCTATTCTCCGGCTGCGGAGGACGGCTACCCGCGGCCGATCTTCGACAAGCGGACCGGCGCGATCGACCACGGCACGGCCGAGTTCTGGCGCCAGCATTACGACCTGAATGCGATCCTGCAGCGCGACTGGCTGACGCTGGGGCCGAAGCTGCAGGGCAAGATCCACCTATATGTCGGCTCGGACGACACCTACTTCCTCAACAACGCCGTCTATCTGATGGAGGATTTCCTGAACCAGACCGGCAGCCCCGGACACGGCGTCGCTTACCAGGGCGAGGTGCGCTACGGACCGCGCGCGGAGCACTGCTGGAATGGCGATCCGACGAAGCCCAACTGGTATTCGCGGCTGCACTACAATCAGATGTACCTGCCGCAGATCATGGACCGCATCCTGAAAACGGCGCCGCCCGGAGCAGACCTGACAAGCTGGCGCTACTGATCGAACCGAAAGGAGCCCCATGCGCAACCTCGCGCTTGCCCTCACGCTGGCGGCCGCCGCGCCGCTCGTCGCGCAGACGTACCGCGTCACGCATACCTACACGCTGGGCGGTGACGGCCGCTGGGATTACGTCGTCCCGGATCCGCCCAATCATCGCCTGTTCATCGCCCGCCAGACACGGGTGATGGTGGTTGACGAGGACAGCGGGAAGCTGCTGGGCGAAGTCACCGGCATCCAGGGCGCGCACGGGACCGCGCTGGCTCCGGCCACGGGCCATGGCTTCGCCACTTCGGGCAACGATCAATCGGTGGTCATGTTCGATCTGAAGACTTTCAAGGTGCTCGGCCGCATCCCGGCCGCCGAAGATGCCGACGCCATCATCTACGACAGCGCTTCGAACCGCGTCTTCACCTTCAATGGCGACGCACATTCTTCTACCGTCATCGACCCGGCCGGGAAGTTGATCACGAACATTCCGCTGGGCGGCAAGCCGGAATACGGCGCGTCGGCGGGCGACGGCAAGGTGTATGCGAATCTCACCGACACCAGTGAGGTCGTGGAGATCGACGCGAAGGCAGCCACGGTGGTGCGGCGTTGGTCCACCGCCCCGTGCAAGCAGCCGGTCTCCATGGCCATCGACACCGCACATCACCGCCTGTTCAGCGGATGCCGCAGCGGCTTGATGGCGATCTCCGATTACGCAGCGGGCAAGGTGGTCGCCACCGTTCCGATCGGCAAGGGTGTGGACGGCGCCGGCTACGATCCGGCTTCGGGCGACGCGTTCGCCTCGAATGCGGACGGCACGCTGACCGTGATCCATCAGGACACGCCGGACCAATACCACGTCGTCGAAAATGTGGCGACCGCCTCGGGGGCGCGCAACATGGGCCTCGATGCGGCGAACCATCGGGTGTTCCTCGTCTCCGCCAAGTTCGGACCTGCGCCGGCCGGGGGCAGAGCACCAGTGTTGCCGGGGACATTCACGTTGATGGTGGTCGAGCGCTAGCTGGCTAGTGGGGCAGGCGTCCACGCCTGCAGCGGTCTCCGGAGGGACTTGCGAAATTCAGTTCGTCGGATCCGCGGCGAGAGGTGAAAGGGCTGAAAAGCGGCGAACAGGCACCGCTGTCCACGCGCGCTCGAGACCTATCCCGTCGACCAGGCGGACATGTCGCTTGGGACAGCGGAGCCAGTCACCGTTTTTCAGCGGAGTCTTCAGTCCGTCAGATTAATGCCGGACCTACAGCATCCCTTCCACGCTGGCGTACACGCTCTCGAGCGCGGCCGCCAGCTTGGAGGCGTCTTTGCCGCCCGCTTCGGCCATGTCGGGCCGGCCGCCGCCCTTTCCGCCCACCGCTTGCGCCACGGCGCCCGCCAGCTTGCCGGCGTGGACTTTCGCGGTGAGGTCCTTGGTCACCGCCGAGACGATCGCCACGCTCGCATCCTCCGCCGATGCGAGCACGATCACCGCCGTCTTCCACTTGTTGCGCAGCGAATCCGCGAGCGCGCGCATCTGCTGGCGGTCCAGTCCATCCACCCGCTCCGCCAGCACCCGCACGCCCTTCAGCGTGCGAGCCTGCTGCTCCAGGCCGCTCAACTGCGCCTGCGCCACCTTGGCCTTGAGCTGATCGATCTGCCGTTCCAGGGCGCGCCGCTGATCGAGCGCCTTCTCCACCTGCTCCACCAGTTCGGCTTCGGGAACGTGCATCAGGTCCGCCACCGCGCGCAGGGAAGTCGCGGTCTCCTCGAAGCGCGCCAGCGCACCCTCGCCGGTCACGGCCTCGATGCGCCGCACGCCGGAGGAGATGCTGCCCTCGGAAACGATCTTGCACAGGCCGATCTCGCCCGTACGCCCCACGTGCGTGCCGCCGCATAGCTCCTTGCTGAAGCCGGGAACCTGCACCACGCGCACACGCTCACCGTACTTCTCGCCGAACAGCGCCATCGCCCCGGTGGTGAGCGCCTGGTCCAATTCCATGACCGTCGTCGAGACCGGCCGGTCCGCCAGCACCTGCTCCACCATCAAGCGCTCGACTTCTGCCGTCTCCACCGCGTTCAGCCCGGCGTAGTGCGTGAAATCGAAGCGCAGCCGAGACGGATCCACCACCGATCCCGCCTGCTTGACGTGCGTACCGAGCACGGTTCGCAGCGCCGCATGCAGCAGGTGCGTGGCCGTGTGGTTACGCATGGTGGCGCGCCTGGAGGCCACGTCCACCTGCCCGCGGACTTCGTCGCCCACCTTGAACGGCGCCACCGTGACCACTTTGTGAACGCTCAGTCCCGGCACCGGCGCATAGGTGTCTTCCACACTGGCCACGCGCTCGCCCGCGGCGGAATACAGCGCGCCCTTGTCGCCCACCTGCCCGCCCGCTTCGGCGTAAAACGGCGTCTGGTCGAGCACGATCTCGGCGCTCTCGCCCGGCCCGATCTCCTCCACCCGTTCCTGGCTCACCACGATCCCGCGGACGCGCGCCGTCGCTTCCAGCGTCTCGTAGCCCAGAAACTTCGTGCGGCCCTCCGCCTGCAACGCCTGGTAAACCGGAGCCACGGCCGCCCGCTCCGCGCCCTTCCAACTCGCCCGCGCGCGCTCGCGCTGCTTCTGCATCTCCACCTGGAAGCCTTCGCTATCGACCTCCAGGCCGTACTCGCGCCCCATCTCCTGCTGCTCCTCGAGCGGCAGTCCGTAGGTGTCGTAGAGCTTGAAGGCCACGCTTCCGGCCAGCGTTCCCTGCACGCCCTTGGCCTCGTCGTGGAAGATGCGCTCGGCTACTTCGAACGTGGTGGCGTAGCGGTGCTCCTCGTCCCGCACGATGCGCGAGACCCGCCCCACGCTCTCCATCAATTCCGGGTACGCCGGCTTCATCAGCTCCGCCACGAAGGCGCTGAGCTGATACAGGAATGGCTCCTGGACGCCGATCCGGCGCGCGTGCCGCATCCCGCGCCGCATGATCTTGCGCAGCACGTAGCCGCGGCCGTCGTTCGCCGGCAGCACGCCGTCGTGGATCAGAAACTCCGCGGCGCGGGCGTGATCAGCCACGATGCGCAGGGTCGTGTCCACCTTCGCGTCCTCGCCGTACCGCACGTGAAACAGGTCCGCGGCGCGGTGGATGATGGGGCAAATCAGGTCCGTGTCGTAGTTCGACAGCTTGCCCTGCATCACCGCCGCCACGCGCTCCAGGCCCATCCCGGTGTCGATCGACGGCCGGGGTAGCGGCGTCAGCTTGCCGCTCGCGTCGCGATCGTACTGCATGAAGACCAGGTTCCAGATCTCCACGTAGCGGCCGGATTCGCTGGGGAAATGGTCGTCTTCGCCGGGCAGGTCCGAGCCCTCCGGGCCCAGATCGTAGTGCAGCTCCGAGCAGGGACCGCACGGGCCGGTCTCGCCCATTTGCCAGAAGTTGTCCTTCTCATCCTGCCTGTAGATGCGGTCCTTCGAGACTCCGGTGACCTTCTGCCAGAGCTCCTCGGCCTCGTCGTCCTCGCGGAAGACGGTGATGTAGAGGCGGTCCTTGGGGAGGGCGTAGTCCTTGGTCACCAGCTCCCAGGCGAAGGCGATGGCGTCGCTCTTGAAGTAGTCGCCGAAGGAGAAATTGCCCAGCATCTCGAAGAACGTGTGATGGCGGCGGGTGTAGCCGACGTTCTCCAGATCGTTGTGCTTGCCGCCCGCGCGCACGCACTTCTGCGAGGACGTCGCGCGGTTGTAGTCGCGCTTCTCCATGCCCAGGAAGACGTCCTTGAACTGGTTCATCCCGGCGTTGGTGAACAGCAGCGTCGGGTCGTTGGCCGGCACCAGCGACGAGCTGCGCACGATGCGATGCCCGCGCTCCGCGAAGAAGTCCAGGAATTTCTGTCGTATTTGATGGCCGGTCACCGTCCCATTGTGCCATGGGGGGCAGGCAGCTATCAGCCCTCGGCTGTCAGCTGTCAGCCAAGGGAGGGTCCTCAGCGCGAGCTCGCCGGTTCCCCGGCAGGTACGTTGGCGCGGGACTTCACGGCGGTGTGCCATTTCCAGATCTCGTACACCGCCGGGTAGACCATGAGCTCCAGCAGGAACGATGTGAAGATGCCGCCGATCATCGGCGCGGCGATGCGCTTCATCACGTCGGCTCCGGTGCCGATGGACCACATGATCGGCACGAGGCCGAGAAACATCGTCGCCACCGTCATGAACTTGGGACGTATGCGTCTCACCGCGCCGTTCATGATGGCCCGCTGCAGATCGGACAGGCTCGTCATGCGGCCCTCGCGCACCGCCTGGTCGTACGCCAGATCGAGATAGAGCAGCATGAACACGCCGGTCTCGGCATCCACGCCCAGCAGCGCCACCAGGCCAACCCACACGCCCACGCTCATGTTGTAGCCAAGTAGATAGAGCAGCCACACCGCGCCCACCGCTGAGAATGGCACCGCCAGCAGCACGATCATGGTCTTTGTCACGGAACGCGTGTTCAGGTACAGCAGCAGGAAGATCAGCAGTAGAGTCAGCGGCACGACAGTCTTCAGCCGATCGGCGACGCGCTCCATCGCCTCGAATTGCCCGCTCCACGCGAAAGAGTAGCCCGCAGGCAGGCTGCCTTGCCGCCGCAGGAGCTGGTCCGCCTCGCCGATGTAGGATGCCGGATCGCGCCCCGCCAGGTCGACGTATACATAGCCCGTCAGCATCCCGTCTTCGTCGCGGATCATGGAGGGGCCGGTCACCGTCTTGATCTCGGCCAGTTCGGCCAGCGCGATTTGCCTTTGGCCTCCGGCCGACACCAGGACCCGTCCCAGCGCGTCCATGTCGGAGCGAAAATCGCGCATGTACCGGACGCCCACCGGGTAGCGCGCGCGCCCTTCCACGGTCGTGGTCACGCTCTCTCCGCCAATGGCGTTTTCGACCGCCGTCTGGGCATCTTCGATGCTCAATCCGTAACGCCCCAGCGCCGTCCGGTTCCAGTCGATGTCCAGGAAATAGCCGTCTCCGGTGCGCTCCGCGAACACGCTCCGCGCGCCCTTCACCGATGCCAGCAGGGTTTCGAAGCGCCCTCCGATCTCCTCGATCTGCTTCACGTCGGAGCCGTAAATCTTGAGGCCGACCGGCGTGCGCACGCCGGTGGTGAGCATGTCGATGCGTCCCTTTACCGGCATCGTCCAGGCGTTCGACAGTCCCGGCAGCTTCAGCGCGTCGTTCAATTGCGCGACCAGCTGCTCTTGAGAGATGTGGTCCGGAGTGATATGCCGAAGGAGGGATGCGGCCCACTCCGGCGTCCAGCTCGAATACCACGTCGGCACCTTGCGCCACTCGGACTTCGGCTTCAGTGTGATGACGGTTTCGAGCATAGACAGCGGCGCCGGGTCCGTGGACGTCTCCGCCCGCCCCGCTTTCCCCAGCACGCGGTCGACTTCCGGGAAGCTCTTGATGATCCGATCCGTCACCTGGAGAAGCTTCTGAGCCTCGCCGATCGAGATCCCCGGCATGGTTGATGGCATGTACAGCAGCGAGCCCTCGTCGAGCGGCGGCATGAACTCGGAGCCCAGCTTCAGGAACACGGGAATCGTCACCAGCACCAAGGCGACCGCCCCGCCGATCACCACCCACTTCCATCTCAGGGACCAGGCTGCTACGGGTTCATAGAGCCGGATCAGAACGCGGCTGATGGGGTGGCCGCTCTCCGAGTGAATGCGGCCCGCCAGAACCGTGTTCGCCACCCGCGCCAGCCACTGTGGCCGGAATACCACCGGCGTCACGCGAGTGAACAGCAGCCGCAGCGCCGGATCGAGGGTAATCGCCAGCAAAGCGGCCACCACCATGGCCAGCGTCTTGGTGTAGGCCAGCGGCTTGAACAGCCGCCCTTCCTGCGATTCGAGAGTGAGCACCGGCAGGAACGAGGCCGCAATCACCAGCAGCGCGAAAAAGCTCGGTCCGCCGACTTCCTTGACCGCGCTCAGGATCACCTCAGCGTGCCCGCCGATCGCGCCCCCACGCTCCCATTCTTCCAGTTTCTTGTGTGCCTGCTCCACCACCACGATCGAGGCATCCACCAGCGCGCCGATCGCGATCGCAATCCCGCCCAGCGACATGATGTTGGCCGTAGTGCCCGTCCACCGGAACGGGATGAAGCTGATCAGGACGGCGACGGGGATCGTGATCACCGGAATGGCCGCGCTCGGCACGTGCCAGAGGAACAGCAGGATCACCAGGCAGACCGTGACCACCACCTCGATGAGCGTGGATTTGAGCGTCCTGATCGCGCGCTCGATCAGCTCCGAGCGGTCATAGATGGGGACGATCCTGACGCCTTCGGGCAGCCCGGGCCCGATCTGGCGGATCTTGGCCTTCACGCGGCGGATCACATCCAGGGCGTTCTCGCCCTGCCGCATCACCACGATTCCCGACACGGCTTCGCCCGCGCCGTCCAGGTCGCTCACGCCGCGCCGCAGTTCGGGACCCAGCGCCACCTGCGCTACATCCTTGACGCGGACGGGCGCCCCATCCTCGCTCGCGCCCAGCACGATGTCTTCGAGGTCGCTGACGGAGCGCGCATAGCCGTGCCCGCGTACCATGTACTCGGTGCCGCCGAACTCAATCAGCCGGCCGCCGGCCTCGCTGTTGCCGCCCCGCACGGCCTCCACCACACGCGCGATCGGGATGCCGTAGGAGCGCAGCCGGTTGGGGTCGACGTTGACCTGATACTCCTTCCCGTAGCCTCCCAGCGACGCGACCTCGGCGACGCCGGGAACCGACTTCAGGTAGTAGCGCAGTTGCCAGTCCTGGTACGACCGCAACTCGGACAGCGTGTGTTTGCCCGAGGTGTCTTCGAGTACGTACTGGAAGACCCAGCCGAGGCCAGTGGCGTCTGGCCCCATCTCGGTCCGGACGCCTTGCGGGAGCCTCTCGCGGACCCCCGAGAGATACTCGAGCGTGCGCGAGCGAGCCCAGTAGATATCGGTGCCGTCTTCGAATACGACGTAGACGTAGGAGTAGCCGAAATCCGAAAAGCCGCGCACCGCCCGGACCTTGGGGGCGCCCAGCATCGCGGTCACGATGGGATACGTGACCTGGTCCTCCACGATGTCCGGGCTGCGGTCCCATCTGGAATAGACGATCACCTGCGTGTCGCTGAGATCGGGGATCGCATCTAGCGCCACCCGCTTCATCGACCACCAGCCATACACGGAGGCTGCGGCCACCAGCACGAAAACCAGGACCTTATTCCGTGCGGAAAACTCGATGATGCGGTTGATCATGGCGTCGCGCCGCCTTCACTTCGTCAGGTACTTGGCCGGATTCGCATCGAAGTCCTTCTTGCAGTTCTGGGAGCAGAAGTAGTAGGTCTTGCCCCCACGCTCGCCGCGCACCGCCCTGGCGGGATCCACCTCCATGCCGCAGACCGGATCGTGCATCTTGCTGTGGGCGGCTTGTGGGCTCGCTTCCGGACGGGCTGCTGCCGCCTGCATCCGGCTCTCGGAGTCGATCAGAAAATTACCGGCTACGACGATGCGCTCGCCTGCGTTGAGACCTCGAGCGATCCCTAGACGGTTGCCGAAACGCCACGATGTTTCGACGGCGCGCGGCTCAAAGTGCCCGTTGCCTCGATCGACGTACACCGTCTTGTGCAAGCCGGAATCGACCACGGCGTCCATCGGAACGCTGATCGACGCCGGCGGCGCAACCCGGAATTCAACCTCCGCGAACATATCCGGCCGCAGCGCATAATCCTGGTTGTCGACCGCCAGCCGGACTTTCAAGGTCCGGGTCGCTGCGTCGAATTGCGGCAGTGTTTTGCTGATCCGGGCCACCAAGGCGCGGCCGCCCTGGCGGGACACAGAGGCGGTCTGCGCCGTGCGCAGGAGCCAGGCATCGTGCTCGAATACATCGGCGTAAACCCACACGCGGCTGAGGTCGGCGATCCGGAACAACTCCGCTCCGCGCTCGAACGGCAGTCCCGGGTACACCTCCCTGGCCAGCACCTGGCCGGTGACGGGCGACCGCAGATCGATATTCCTGGCGATCTGCTGTGTGTTCTCGATCTCCCGAACCTGGGTCGAACTCATCCCCAGAAACTCGAGATTCTCCCGGGCTGCACGTGTCTGCGCCTCACTGAGCTTCAATTGCGCCGGGCTCTCGGTCTCCTTGGAGCGTGCCGTCGAGTTCAGGGCATACAGGTAGCTCTGCTGCGCGGTCAGGAAGTCACGGTTGTAAAATGTGGCCAGCAACTCGTCTTTCTGGACGATGGTGCCGCTCACGGCCGGGCCGATCTCACGCATCCAGCCGGAGGTCGCCGCCACAATCCGGTAGATGCGGGTCTCGTCCGCAATCACGCGCCCCGGCACACGCAGAGTCTCCATTCCGGAGCCCAGTGTGACTTCCGACGTCTTGACTCCAATGAGCTGCTGCTTCTCGGGACTGACCGTGACCGTACCCGGCGGCATCTGCGGCTGGTCGGTCTTCGCCTCCGCCTCGCCACCATCCGCGTAGACGGGCTCGAGCTGCATGCCGCAATCCGGAGCGATCCCCGGCTTATCGGACTTGTAGGCCGGATGCATCGGGTCGTGATAGAAAAGGATGCGCCGCCCGCCTGGCGCGGCAGGGGCGCTCTCCGGCTTCTGGCGAAGACCGAGGCCGGCAAGGAACGAGGCGGCCGCCACGCAAACAACGAGTGCGATCTTCGCGCGCGTTGTCACGCTTGCAGGCCTTCGAGCGGAGCGTACATCATGCCGGGCACTTCGTGTTCCAGTATAGAACAGTGCCTGATACGCTCGGCTCCGCAAATGCCATAACTGGCTTGCAGGCGAGGGCCGGGCGGCACACCCGGCGGCATGTCAAACGCATGGCCACAACTGCTCACAAAAATCGTGAAGACCTGCGCCGTGGGCAGGCGCTTCCACCGGCAGAACTGCTATCGTGTTGTCAGAAATGGAGAGGCTCCACTACCGCGAATTCGAAGCGGGCGCCCTTGCGCCTTTCGCCGAGTGTTTCTGGAGCGGAGACGCGCCAGCTGGGGTGCCATCCGACCCCATCTTGCCCGATGGATGCATGGACATCGTTTTCTGGCCGGAAGGCGGCCTGCGCGTTGTCGGCACCATGACCACGCAGCAGACGGTTGCGCTTCCGGCCGGCGCGCAACTTGTGGGCATCCGGTTTCGTCCCGGCATGGCCGGCTTCTTCCTCGGCGATGTGGCGCCGGACCTGGTGGACCGCTGGGCGCCGCTCGAGGATCTCTGGGGCGCTCGCGGCCGCGGCCTGCATCAGGGATTGGGCGACTCGCCCACTGCTGCCGCGCGCTTTCTGATGCTCTCGCGCGCCCTGCCCCCGCCCGAGCGCGGCCTCGACAGCGTACGCCGTGCCATTTCCGCCATTGTGGCCGCAGGCGGTGCGGTAGATCTGGACTGGGTGGCGAGCCAGGCCCGTCTCAGCCCGCGCCAGTTCCGCCGGCGCTCGATCGAAGAGACAGGGCTCTCGCCCAAGCGCCTTTGCCGCGTCCTGCGTTTTCGCCGCGCGACCGCGTTGGCCGCCCGCCTGGGCTGGGCTGCCGCCGCGGCCGAGTGCGGCTACTTCGATCAGGCTCACCTGATCCGCGACTTCCGCGAATTCACCGGCGCGCCGCCGTCCGGCTTCGGCCGTGGCGCGGAGATCTCAGACGTCAGTCGCCGAAAACCATCCGGCCCAACTGATCGCCCAGCTGTCTGACGTCTTCGGGGCCGGAGGCGGCGCCCAAGCGCTCGGCAAGGTCGAAGAACTCTCGCTGCCTGTCCTTCTCGATCGGATCGGGCTCTCCCATGACACCATTGTCCACCGAACTGCCCGGCCCCGACCAGCAGCCGCCTCCGGTCTCGCCTGTCCGTTCTTCGATTCGTGTTCATTCGTGTCCATTCGTGGCCAATCTTGCTTTCGTACGCATGACCGTTTTTTCCAAGACCCCGCCCCTCCCCACCGGTTAAGATCAGCCTATGAAACTCACGCCCGTTCTGGCTGTCGATGAGATAGAGAAATCCCTTCCCTTCTGGGTGGACCGCGTCGGTTTCACCAAAACCGTCGAGGTGCCCGAAGGCAACCGCCTCGTCTTCGTCATCCTGGTGAAGGACGGCGCCGAAGTCATGCTGCAAACCTGGGAGAGCATAAAGAAGGACGCGCCCAGTCTGGTCCCCGCAAGCCCCGCAACCGGCTCCTTCCTGTTCGTGGAGGTGGAGGATTTCGCCGACATCCTCAAGCGCGTCGATGGCTGCCAGATCGCGCTCGCGGAGCGGACAACCTTCTACGGCATGCGCGAAATCGTGGTCCGCGAGCCCGGCGGCCACCTGGTCTGCTTCGCTGCCAAGGTGTAGGACAGCATTCTGATTGGATGGCTGAGCACTCTGACCGCGTCGCGGTGCCGTCGCTTCCGGCGCGGTTCCGTCGAGAACCCGTCGCCGTTCATGCTCGAAATGGGAAACTGAGCTCATGGACCGCACCGGCGCCATCCAAGATGATCCGCTCTACCGATTGGGGTGGTTAGATGGGGACGAGACTCGTGAGTTTCGGCACGATGGTACGTTCAGGAGAGAACATCCAGCAGGGCTAGATCGGCTCCGTATTTGCCCGCAACGGGACCATCTGTCGTTGATGTGGAAGCTGGCTCGCGCATTGCCGGGACCGCTGACTATCCTCTACGTTCTGCATACGTCCCGCTGCGACAATGCGCTCGGCCGCTACCAGAGTCCCCCACTTCGCTTCGATGACGTGAATGGATTCTTAGCCGAGTTCTGCGAGTTCCTGAGTAACGATGGCCGTCACGACTTGTGGGTGCACTCAGACGCAGGCGATGCGACCCTCGTGTGGGACCGTCACAATATCATCTGGGCGTATGGTCCCCTGGATCTCATCTCCGAGATCCTGCGCGACCAAGGGCTCGAACCGGGTGATGGGGTGGAGCTTCCTTGCCCGCATGTTCACCTCTACCATCACGAATACGACGACGCTGAAGTCAAGGTCCTCGGTCATTTCCGGTGGACGAGCAGTCCCCTTGCGCCGTCCGACGTGCAGTACTCGGAGCAGTAGCGCCGCAGAAGCGTTGATCTACAGCCGTTCCAGCAGCCCCGTCAGCAGCCTATAGAACGGCCCCACCGACGAGATCTTGACCTTTTCGCTCGGGCTGTGGACGTCCACGATGTGCGGGCCGAACGAGATCATCTGCATCCCCGGGTGCTTCTCACCGATCACCCCGCACTCCAGGCCGGCATGCATCGCGATCAGTTCGGCCTGCTTGCCGAAAACGTCCTGGTGGGCGGCCTGGGCCACGCGCACGATGTCGCTGCCCGGTTCCGGCTTCCAGCCCGGATAATCCCCGGATTGCTCCACCTCAAACCCAGCGAAACCAAACACCGTCGCGACCATCCGGGCGGCGGCGCGCTTGCTGCTCTCGATCGGGCTGCGCTGGCTGGTGGCGATCTCGACCGAGTCCTGGCTGGTAGCGACCGTGGCCAGGTTGGTGGACGTCTGCACCAGGCCGGCGACATCCGGGCTCATGGCCAGAACTCCGTGATGCTGGCTCGCCAGGATGCCCGCGATCACCGCCGCGTCGGCATCGGCAATGACTTGCTCCGGACGCGCGGCGGACTCGGCCACGATGCGCAGGCCGGGATCGAACGAGCCCAGATCCGACTTCACCGCCGCCTCATAAGCGGCCAGCACCGACTTCAATTCCGTCGTGTTGGAGGAGTCGAGCACCACCACCGTGGACGCTTCGCGCGGGATCGCGTTGCGCTTGCTTCCGCCCTGGATCTCGGCGACCGCCAGCGGCAGGCGATTCGTCAGCGCCAGCAGCGCGCCGCCCAGGATGCGAAGCGCGTTCCCGCGGCCGCGATGAATGTCGACCCCCGAGTGCCCGCCCGCCAAGCCCGCAACCTTGATGCGCCACGCGTCGCCCGCAGGCGCCGCTCGCCGCGCGATCTTGCGCCGGGCCACCGAATTGACGCCGCCGGCGCAGCCGATGCAAAGCGTGAATTCCTCTTCGTTGTCGAGATTGAGGAAGTACTTCGACTTGAGGATGCCGGCCGGAAACTTGGACGCGCCGGTGAGGCCGCTCTCTTCGTCGATCGTGAAAACGAACTCCAGCGGGCCGTGGGCCACCGTATCGCTCTCCATGACGGCCAGCGCCGCGGCCACTCCGATCCCGTTATCGGCGCCGAGCGTGGTGCCGTCGGCTTTGAGCCAATCGCCGTCCACTACCAGGTGGATCGGGTCGGTATCGAAGTCGTGGACCGTGCCTTCGTTCTTCTCGCAGACCATGTCCAGGTGGCCCTGGATCGCGGCGGGAATGGCGCCCTCGCGTCCCGGGCGCGCGGGCTTGCGGATGATCGTGTTGCCGACGGGATCCTGCGTAGCTTCAAGGCCCAGGCGGGCGGCGACAGCCAGCACGTAGTCGCGGGCTGCGGCTTCCTTTTCCGATGCGCGGGGAATCGCCGCCAGGGCGGCAAAGTGCTTCCAGACGGCCTTGGGTTCGAGATGGTCGATGGGTGTAGACATGGCTGGAATCATGTTAGCGTAAACTCGGGCGAGGGCTTCATGACCATATCGACCCGCTTAGGGCAGTGGAAGGAGCAAGGAGTCATTTCGCCGGAGCAGCATGCTCTGCTCGAAGGCCTCTCGCGGGGAGAGCCCTTCTCCGTTTTTCTCGAGCTGAACATTCTGCTTTACGCCGGGATCGTGGTGTTCGTCGCCGGCCTCGGATGGACCGTCAGCACATGGTCGAAACAACTGGGTGACGTCGTCGTCCTGACCGTCCTCTCCGCGATGCTCGCCGCTTGTCTTTGGTACTGCTTCTCGCGCGCGCCGGCCTGGTCGCGAGCGGCGGTTGCTTCGCCCAGCCTGGCATTCGACTACGTGCTCTACCTCGGCAGCCTCACGTGGTCGGTCGAGCTCGCCTATCTCGAGAACCGGTTTCAGCTGCTCTCCGGGCAATGGGAGCCCTATCTGCTGACGACCGCCGCTCTTTTCTTCTTCCTCGCTTATCGCTTCGACAACCGCTTCGTGCTGTCGCTCGGGTTGTCCGCGCTCGGCGGATGGTTCGGGCTCACCATCTCCCACTGGCCGTCGCATCAGGACGCAGAGTACAGGCAATACGCGATTCTTTACGCTGTGATCGTCGGCGGCGCCGGTGCCATACTCAGGCGCGGCGGCTTGAAACCGCACTTCCTCGGCGCGTATCTGAATATCGCGGCCAACGTTTTCTTTTGGGCAGTCGTCTCCGGGGTCTTCGAACACGAGAGCGACGCGGTGTGGTTTCCCGCTCTGCTC
>Ga0265320_10001508_pt1 | contig 16955 bp, 11 predicted proteins | sample 4827metaG_FD_202087 | JGI IMG/M metagenome (GOLD analysis project Ga0265320, IMG submission 202087) | Rhizosphere microbial communities from Carex aquatilis grown in University of Washington, Seatle, WA, United States - 4-8-27 metaG | ecosystem: Host-associated > Plants > Roots > Rhizosphere >...
GTACTGGTAGCCCGTCCCGTTGCGCAGGTTGAGGGCTACGCACCAGATCAGGTTCGTCGTGAACCCCCCGAGGAGGACGACGACCAGCTTGGGCAGGCCCGTCCATATCTCCCTGGTGCCGGCCGCGGCCGAAAGCTCCGAGATCGGGGCGCCGGCGTTGAGGCCGTACGCGAAGCACGAGCTCATTATCCCCGAGAACACCGCGACCACCATGCCCTTTGAGAAATTGAACTCCTTTATCGCGGCCTTCTTCTGCTCCGCGGGCATCTCCCGCTCCTTTGAGAGCCCTGCCAGGGCCGCGATGGCGATGCCGGTGAGGCAGACGCCGACCCCCAGCAGAATGATCTTGCCCGACGTGCTGCCGGCGATCGCCACGAGCTGGCCCCTGAAGATCGGCGGCACAAGCGTGCCGAATGCGGCGCAGAAGCCGAGGGCCACCCCCATGCCGAGCGACATGCCCAGGTAGCGCATCGTCAGCCCGAAGGTCAGGCCGCCGACGCCCCACAACGCCCCGAAAAGCCAGGTATAGAACAGGGTCCGCCCGGGCGTGCGGCCGAGTACCCCCACTAGGTCGTTGGTCATCGCCAGCCCGAGCACCCACGGCGCGATGATCCAGCTGAAGAACCCTCCGACGAGCCAGTAGGTCTCCCACGCCCAGTTCCTCACCCGGCGGTAGGGCACGTAGAAGCTGCCGGAGGCAAGGCCGCCGAGCCAGTGAAAGACGACGCCGAGAAAGGGGTTGGGGTTCATTTTTGGGAAGCGGGTGGGGCGGATGCGGGCCTGCCGGGTTCAGGTGCGCCTGCGGCGCCAATGGTCGGGGGACTGCCCGAACTCCTTCTTGAAGGCGGCCGAGAGGTGGTAGGGGGACGCGAACCCGAGGCGCTCGGATATCGCCTGGAGGCTGTCGCCCGAGCCGCCGATCATCCGGCGGGCCTTCTCAAGGCGCAGCCGGCGCACGTACTGGTAGGGCGCGAGCCCCGTGTGCCGCTTGAACTCCCGCCGGAAGTAGGAGTAGGCCACGCCGAGCTCGCGCGCCAGCCCGGGAATGGCGGGGGGGTTGTCGACGGAATCCATGAGCATCTGCTCCGCCCGGGCGACGAAGCCCGTTATGGGACGGGGCGGCTCGCTCAGGCGCGGGGCCTCGACCACGAGCGAGAGCGCCTGGAGGGCGAGGGCCGCGGCCTCGGGATCGAAGCCCGCGTTCGGCCCGCGCAGGCGCTCGCCGATGGCGTCCATGAGCGCCGCGAGCTCGCGGGCCCTGCGCATCGTGACGACGGCGCGGGCTGGGCCGATGACGCCTTTGGCGCAGAGGGCCTCGGGTATCGGCCCCTGGACCTCGATCCACGCCTCGGTCCAGCCCGTCCCCGGATCCGGCGCGTAGCGGTGCCACACGCCCGGCAGAACGACAAGGGCGCTTGCGGCGGCGACCTCGACCAGGCCCGTCGCGCGGGACTCGAACACGCCCCGGCCCTCCGAGATCAGCACGATCTGGCAGGCGCCGAGCACCCGCCCGTTCTCCCAGCTGAAATGGTGGTCGGGGGGATGCCCGGGCGGCGGGTAGGGGGACCCCGCGGGGCACGCCTGCCTTCCGCAGCCGGTCACGGCCATTCCCCACGCCTGCGACTCCGGCGGGAGGACGAGGTACCTGCGGTAATCGGAATGGCCGCGCATGCAGGGTCAGATTATGAATGCTAAAGGTCAGTCCCGGCATTCCAAGTCAAGTTTCAATGGGATATAATGCCATTTTCATCCCCAACGGCCCCTCTCCGGAAGTGTCAGAAACTGCATTGAGCTTCGCCCGCATACCCGCCATCCTCCCGCCGTGAACCCTACCTCCTACCGCTCCGCCGCCGAGGTGTACGCCGCCCTGGGCGTCGATGCCGACGCAGCGCTGGCGACCCTGGCCGCCACCCCCATCTCGCTCCAATGCTGGCAGGGGGACGACGTCGGGGGCTTCGAGAGGCCCGGTGCGACGCTCGGCGGGGGCGGCATCCAGGTCACCGGCCGGTATCCGGGGAAGGCGCGGACCCTCGAAGAGCTGCGCTCCGACCTGGACCAGGCCCTCCGGCTCATCCCGGGGCGCCACCGCGTCAACCTTCACGCCATCTACGGGGACTTCGCGGGCAGGAAGGTGGAGCGCAACGAGATCGGACCCGAGCATTTCTCGGGGTGGATCGACTGGGCGAGGACGCGGGGCCTCGGGCTCGATTTCAACCCGACCTTCTTCTCCCATCCGCTCGCCGACGATGGCTTCACCCTGTCGCACCGCGACCCGTCGGTGCGCCGGTTCTGGATCGAGCACGCCGCCGCCTGCCGCCGGGTGGGTGCCGCGATGGGCCGCGCGCTCGGGAAGGCCGCGGTCACCAACCTTTGGATTCCGGACGGCAGCAAGGAGGCGCCGGCCGACCGCAAGGGGCCGCGCGAGCGCCTTGCGGAGTCGCTCGACGCCGTCTTCAGGGAGCCGATCGATCCCAGGCACCAGCAGGACGCCCTCGAGAGCAAGCTCTTCGGCATTGGCTCGGAGAGCTACGTGGTCGGCTCGCACGAGTTCTACCTCGGCTACGCCGTCATGTACCAGAAGCTGATCTGCCTCGACATGGGCCATTTCCATCCGACCGAGTCCGTCGCCGACAAGGTCAGCTCGGTGCTGCAGTTCGTGCCCGGGCTCCTGCTTCACCTCAGCCGCGGCGTCCGCTGGGACAGCGACCACGTCGTCCTCTTTGACGACCCGACCCGGGCGGTTCTCGAGGAGGTCGTCCGAGGCGGATTCCTCGGGCGCACCCACGTCGGCCTCGATTACTTTGACGGCAGCATCAACCGGGTGGCGTCGTGGGTCATCGGCTGCCGGAATGCGCTCAAGTGCCTGCTGGCCGCGCTGCTCGAGCCGGCGGCGGAGCTGAGGCGCCTTGAGGGCGCGGGCGACTACACGGCGCGCCTCGCGCTGATCGAGGAGGGGAAGACGCTCCCGCTGGGGGCCGTGTGGGACGAGTATTGCCGGCGCCAGGAGGCCCCGGCCGACCGGGCCTGGTATCCCGAGCTCAGCCGCTATGAGAAGGACGTGCTGGGGACCCGCAGCTGATTTTCCCATGAAGAGCACCTTCCGGCACGTGAGCTACCTCTGGGACGACGCCAAGGCGGCGTCCCTCGACCCGATCGAGCGCCTGGTCTACCGCTCCAATCTCCTCGGCAGCGACCCGCGCGTCACGAACACGGGCGGGGGCAACACGTCTTCGAAGCTCGGCGGGAGGGACCCGCTCACCGGCAAGCAGGTCGAGGTGCTCTGGGTCAAGGGCTCGGGCGGGGACCTGCGCACGAGCAAGAGGGAGAACTTCTCGTCCCTTTGCCAGGACAGCCTGATGGGCCTCAGGCGCGCGTACCTGGCGCGCGCCGACCGGGGCCTCAAGTCGCGCGCCGAGGACGAGATGGTGGGGATGTACGCGCACGCGACGTACAACCTCAACCCGCGCGCGCCCTCCATCGACACGCCCCTGCACTCGTTCCTTCCCGGCAGGCACGTCGACCACATGCATCCCAACGCCATCATCGCGATCGCCGCGTCGGCCGAGGCCGAGCGCCTCACGCGCGAGATCTTCGGGGACGAGATGGCCTATGTCCCGTGGATGCGCCCGGGATTCGAGCTGGGGCTGGCGATGCAGGACATGGTCGGGACCAGGCCGAAGCTGCGGGCCATCATGATGGGCCAGCACGGATTCATCTCCTGGGCCGACGAGGACAAGGAATGCTACACCGCGACGCTCGGCTTCATCGAGAAGGCGGCCGCCCACATCGAGGCGGCCTACCTGAGGAAGGGCGGCGACAGGGCCGCCTTCGGAGGGGCGAAGCACGCCGCCCTCGGCGAGGCGGAATGCCGGGCTGTCCTTTCGGAGGTCCTGCCCTGGCTCCGGGGCCAGGTGTCGGCCGAGAAGCGGCTCATCGCGACCGTGCAGGGCGGGGAGCCGGTGCTGCGCTTCGTGAATTCCGCGGACGCCGCGCGCCTGGCGGAGCTTGGCACGTCGTGCCCCGACCACTTCCTCAGGACCAAGATCAAGCCCCTGTACGTCGACTGGGACCCGAGGGGCGGGGACGTGGGCGCCCTGAAGGCGGCGCTGGGCGCCGGCCTCGAGCAGTACCGCAAGGACTATGCGGCGTACTACGCGAGATGCGCGCGCGCCGACTCGCCGGCGATGCGCGACCCGAACCCCACGGTGGTCCTCATCCCCGGCATCGGCCTCGTCGCGTGGGGCAGGGACAAGTCCGAGTCGCGCGTGACCGCCGAGTTCTACACGGCGGCCGTCGAGGTCATGCGGGGCGCGGAGGCGATGGGCCGGTACGTGGCGCTGCCCCAGCAGGAGGCGTTCGACATCGAGTACTGGCTGCTCGAGGAGGCGAAGCTCAGGCGGATGCCGCCCGAGAGGGAGCTTGCGAGGCAGGTGGTGGTCGTCGTCGGGGCGGGCTCCGGCATCGGGCGCGAGACGGCCCACCGGCTCTCGAGGGAGGGGGCCCACGTGGCCTGCGCCGACCTGAGCGAGGAGGCGGCCGTCGCGACGGCGAAGGAGATCACGGACCGGCAGGGGGCTGGAATCGGCGTCGCGGGCGCGGGCCTCTCGGCGTGCGGGCCGGCGGTGGGCCTCGGCGTCGACATCACCGACCGCGCAAGCATCCGGCGGATGCTGGACCAGGTCGCGTTCGCCTATGGGGGCTTTGACTCGATCTGCGTCACGGCCGGCGTGTTCGCGCCGAGCGACACCACGGGGCACATCCCGGACGACAAGTGGCCGCTCAACTTCAGCGTGAACGTCACCGGGAGCTACCTCGTGGCCGACGAGGCCGCGAAGACCTGGAGGCTGCAGGGCCTGCCCGGCAGCCTGGTGCTGACCACCTCGGCGAACGCGGTCGTGGCCAAGAGGGGCTCCCTCGCCTACGACACCTCCAAAGCCGCCGCCAGCCACCTCGTGCGCGAGCTCGCGATCGAGCTCGCCCCGCTCGTGCGCGTGAACGGCGTCGCCCCGGCCACGGTCGTCCAGGGCAGCGCCATGTTTCCGCGGGAGCGGGTCATCGGCTCCCTCGCCAAGTACAATCTCCGCTACGCGGACGACGAGCCCACCGAGGCCCTCGTGGCGCGGCTCGCGCAGTTCTACGCGGACCGGACGCTCACCAAGGCGCCGATCACGACCGCCGACCAGGCCGAGGCCTACTTCCTCCTGGTGGGCCGGCGCCTCGGCAGGACGACCGGACAGATCATCGCGGTCGACGGCGGCCTGCCCGAGGCGTTCCTCCGCTGATATGAAGCCGGTGGCGTGCGCCGCAGTCGACCTGGGAGCGACCAGCGGGCGCGTGATCGTCGGCGAATGGGGCCGCGCGGGCCTTGCGCTCAGGGAGGTGCACCGGTTCGCGAACGGGTTCCGCTCCATGGCCGGGCACGAGTACTGGGACATTCCGCGCCTCTGGGGCGACGTGTGCGCGGGCCTGGTCAAGGCCAGGAGGCTGTATCCGCGGCTCGCGTCGGTGGGTGTCGACGGCTGGGCGGTCGACCATGTGCTGGTGGACGGGAGGGGCCGGCCGGTCTTTCCGGTCCACGCCTACCGCGACACGAGGACGGCCGCGGCATCCCGGGAGCTGGGGCGCCGGGGGATCGGCCGGGTGTACTCGCTCACGGGGATCCCGAACTACCCGTACAACACGAGCCTCCAGCTCCAGGAGACGCTCCGCGCGTGCCCCGCGGTCGCGAAGGCCGCGTCGCGCTGCCTGTTCATAGCCGACTACTTCAATTTCCTCCTCTCGGGCCGGATGGAGAACGAGTTCTCGGTCTCAAGCCACTCCCAGCTGATCGACGTCCACGGCACAGGCTGGTCCCGGGGCGCCCTGGACTTCTTCGGGATACCCCGCTCGTGGTTCGCCAGGCCCGCGCTCTCCCCGCGGCGGCTCGGCCGGGTGACGGGGGTCCCGGAGCTGCGCGGTGTGGCTTCGGTCCTCGTCCCCGGCCACGACACGGCGTGCGCGTTCGCGGCGATGCCGGCCGCACCCGACGGCTCGGACCTCTACCTCAGCTCGGGCACGTGGTCCCTCATGGGCTTCGAGAGCGCCGTGCCGCTCCTCGGCCCCGGCGCCCTCGAGGCCCGGGTCTCGAACGAGCGCATGGGCGACGGCAGGCACAGGCCCCTCAAGAGCTGCCTCGGCCTCTGGCTGCTGGAGAGGATCGTGCCCGAATTCAGCTCGAGGCCCGAAACGCCCGGGGCCTGGAGGAGGCTGATCGCCGCGGCGGCCCTGGCGCGGGCCCCGGCCAGGCTCCTGGACCTTTCCGATCCGGGCCTCTTCAATCCACGCTCCATGCGCTCGGCGATCGACCGGCACCTCGAGAGGCGGGGGGGCCGCCCTCCCCGGGACCTCGCGGGCTACGCGAGGCTCGTCTGCGCGTCGCTTGCCAGGGGCCACGCCGACGCCGCACGGGTGCTCGAGCGCCTCTCCGGAAGGTCGTTCAGGCGCATCATCATCGTGGGCGGGGGCTCGCAGAACCGCCTGCTCTGCCAGGCGACCGCCGACGCCTCGGGGGTGCCCGTGGCGTCGTTCTCCCTCGAGGGGGCGGCGGTGGGAAACATCGCGGCGCAGCTCGTGGCCCTTGGGGCGGTGAAGGATCACGCCGAGTTCCGCGCCGCCCATTCCCGGCAGCTCGCGGCGACCGAGTTCACGCCGAACCGGGACGGCCCCTAGCGCCCCCGCGGCGCGCCGGCCCGCTCACTCCCAGTCGAGCACCAGCAGCGAGACGGCCTGGCGCGGGAGCGAGAAGCGGAGCGTGGCGCCGGCGTCCGCCACCCCCGTGGGGGTCGCGTCCGCGAGGAGGCCCAATTCGCCCGCCTTCTTCATCGCCGCGTACTGGGACCCGTCGGGCTCGGCGGGCGAGCCGAGCCGCCTCCACTCGGCGTACGCGTTGCTGTGGGCCTCGTCGATCCGGTAGTGGGTGAGGCGCGCCGACCCTGCGCGCAGGGGCAGGTTGCCGAGCGCCAGCTCCACGCGGGCGTCGGGTCCCGGGACGTCGTCGTCGTGATAGTGCCAGACAAGAACGCACAGCCGCTTTCCGTCCAGGCTCGCCAGGGCCGCGACGTCGGGGGCCCCCCGCACGCCGCCGGCGACGATCGCTTCCAGGGGCACCTCCTGCGAGCTCCTCGCCTCGACCCGCCGGCCGCCCATCCGGCCGAGCATCCTGAAGAGGTTCAGCACCGGCAGGTCGATGCCGTTGCTCGCCAGGACGCGCTGCCCCGCGAAGTACGGCTGGTCCTCGAACTCGAAGGCCCACGTGAGGGCGCCCTCGAGGTTCACGCCGTGCCTGTCGGCGAGCGCGTACTCGCGCGCGAGGCTCGCGGCGGTGTAGCTCGGGTACATCGTGCCCGTGCGGTAGCCGAGCTGCGGCCCGAGGCAGGCCGCGCAGCCGTCGGGATCGGACTCGCCGATCACGATCGGCTTCTGCCTGAGCTCCGGCACGGCGGCGATCAACGCAAACCCCCTGTCGATCTCTCCGAGCTGGGCGGAGATGCCAAGGCGCACGTGGCCGTCCACGAACGACGGGGAGCCCTTGGCATGGAACGACAGGAAGTCGGTCGGCGTGCCCGAAAGGCCCGTCGCGTAGTTCCTGCCGCGCGCGCAGTGGGCGAGGAAACCCTGCATGAAGCTCCCCCCGCTCCCCGCGACGTCGGGCCCGCCCACGCGCGCCGTCGGAAGGGCGCGCCGGACCGCGTCGACGGCAAAGTCGTGGAGCCTGAAGAACTCCTCGGGCGTCCCGTGCCAGTACGCGGCTCCGTTCGGCTCGTTCCAGACCTCCCAGAACCACGTCTCGACCTCGGCCCTGCCATAGCGCTCCACGCAGTGCCGCGCCCACTGGTAGACCAGCTCCGCCCACCTGGCGTAGTCGGTCGGCGGATAGGACCAGCCCGTCCCTATCACGTCGTATTTCAGGCCCGGCCTCCATTCGTGCTGGTAGGGCAGCGGCCTGGTGGAGAGGGCCTGCGGCATGAAGCCGATCTGGGCGTACGGGCGGACGCCGCGGGCGCGGTAGGTGTCGAAGATCCCGTCTAGGATGGTCCAGTCGTAGACGGGCTTCCCGGAGCGGTCCTCGGTGTAGGCGTTCGTGCTGCCCCACTTGAAGGCGGGGGTGCCGTCGCCCGTGCACAGCAGGTTGTGGGCGCGGAAATAGACGCCCTGGGGCCTGAGCTCGCCGAGCTCGGCGAGGAGCCTCCTGCCGTCCTTCATCGTGGCGTAGTTCGGCTCGTCCGCCCCGAAGAAGCGCCAGATGGGCGTCATCTCCCCCATGGGCCGCGAGGCGTCGACGCGTATCGTGACGGGGAACGGCGCCGCTGCGGGCGCGGCCGGCCCGGCCCGCGCGGCGAGGGCTGGCAGGAGGCCGAGCAGGGCGGCAAGCGCAACGTGGCCGGGCTTCATCGGTGCAAACGGGGTGGAATCCGGCCGGTATCCGGGCGGCGGCCTCCCTCTTACAGGGAGGGGCGGGCGACACGACGCTCCGCGTACTTGACCGTTAGGTGGAAGTGGCGATCCTGTGGTTCGCAGCCGAACGCCTATGCCGCGCCCCACGCTCAACGACATCGCCCGGGCCATGGGCTACTCGAAGAACACGATCTCCCTCGGGCTGCGGGGGAGCCCTCAGATCCCGGCCCCGACCCGCGAACGCATCCGGGCGACCGCGGAGCGCCTGGGCTATCGGCCCAATGCGGTCGTCTCCCAGCTGATGGCGCAGCTGCGGTCGGCCCGCACGAGCCGGCTGCAGGCGACGCTCGCCCTCGTCAACGCGAACCTCGACCGCCAGGCCTTCAAGAGCCACCCGACGATTCCCATCTATGTCGAGGGATGCGAGAGCCGCGCGGCGAGCCTCGGCTATGATTTCGACAGGTTCTGGATGCATGACCCGGACCTGACGGCGGAGCGGTGGCTGCGGATCCTCTCCGCGAGGGGCATCAAGGGCGTCGTCCTGGTGGGCCTCATGGACACGAACCACCTGCCGGCGCACCTCGCGCCCGTCTGGGAGAGGCTGCCCACGGTTGTCACGGGCGTGCGGACACGCGACCCGGCCCTGTCGTACTGCTGCGTGGACCACTACAATCTCGCCCTGATCGCCTTCGAGCGCGCCCGGGCGCTCGGCTACCAGCGCCCGGGCCTCGTGCTCGACGACGTGATCGACGCCCTTGTGGAGCGCCGGTTCTCGGCGGGCTACGTCACGGGGCAGCGCGCGCTGGCCAGGGCGCAGCAGATCCCCGTCTTCGGCGACGTGAACGGGCCCCGCCGGGCCGACGCGTTCCGCGCCTGGCTGGACCGGCACAGGCCGGATGTCGTGTTCACGCTCTACAATAGCGTCATCGGCTGGCTCAAGGCGGCAGGCAGGCGGATACCCGACGACGTCGGGGTCATCCAGCTCGAGTGGAGGGCTTCGCGGCCGGAGATCGCGGGGATGAACCAGCACAACCGCGTGACCGGGGAGGCGGCGGTCGACATGGTGGTGAGCCAGATCCACCAGAACGAGTCCGGCGTCCCGGAGTTCCCGCGCGCGACCCTCATAGGCGCGACGTGGGTGGACGGGGCGTCCGTGCGCGGGGCCGAGGAGCCGAGGCCCCAGTCCCCGCGCAGGGGGGCGGGGGCCTAGAGCTCGAGCACGACCACCGACATCGGCGGAAGGACGACCGTCAGCCCGCCGCCGGAGACGGCCGCGCCGCTGAAGGCGGCGGGCTCGACGACGTGGGGCGAGTCAAAGGTGTTGTGCGAGGTCATCGACGGGGCGGTGAGCACGCGGCCGCGGACGCTCCCCGGCGCGGCGCCGACGACCGAGCATGCCACCGTCACGGGACCGTCGGGGTTCGTGTTGACGAGCGAGAGGTGGATGCGGCCCGACCCGTCGCGCGAGGCCGAGGCGCTCACCTCGGGAATCTTCTCCTTGGACGAGGCCAGGTCGGGGGTCTTCAGTTCGATCGGGATGGAGGTCGCGCCCTGGTGCACGTTGAGCATCTCGAAGACATGGTACGTCGGGGTGAGGACGATCCTGTCCTTGTCGGTGAGGATCATCGCCTGGAGGACGTTCACCATCTGCGCGATGTTGGCCATGACGACCCGGTCGGCGTGCGCCTGGAAGATGTGCAGGTTCAGGGCCGCAAGCAGCGCATCGCGCAGGGAGTTCTGCTGGTAGAGGAAACCGGGGTTCGTGCCGGGCTCGACGTCGGTCCAGACGCCCCATTCGTCGACGGCCAGGCCGACCCGCTTCTTCGGGTCGTACTTGTCCATGATCGCCGAGTGCTTGGTGACGAGCTCCTCCATGCGCAGCGTGTTGGCGAGCGTCTTGAAGTAGGCGTCCCGGCCGAAGTCCGTGGCGGAGCCCTTGCTGCCCTCCCAGCTGCCGCTCGGGAGCGTGTAGTAGTGCAGCGACAGCCCGTCCATCTGGCGGCTGGCGATCCGCATCACCGTGTCGGTCCACTCGTAGTCGAGCCCGTTTGACCCGCAGGCGACCCGGTAGATCCTGTTCTCGGGGCCCGGCTCGTAGTCCTTTATGAACGTGTTGTAGCGCCTGAAGTTGTCGGCGTAGTACTCGGGACCCATCGATCCGCCGCATCCCCAGCTCTCGTTGCCGACGGCGATGTAGCGGACCTTCCACGGCTTGTCCCGGCCGTTTGCGCGGCGCAGGTTCGCCATCGGCGAGTCGGCGTCGGAGGTCATGTACTCGACCCATTCCATCGCCTCCTGGACCGTGCCGCTGCCGACGTTGACGCAGACGTACGGCTCGATCCCCAGCATCTCGCACATGTCGAGAAACTCGTTCGTGCCGAAGTGGTTGTCCTCCACGACTCCGCCCCAGTGGGAGTTGTACATCGAGGGCCGCTTCTCCCGCGGCCCGATCCCGTCCTTCCAGTGGTACTCGTCCGCGAAGCAGCCGCCGGGCCAGCGCAGGATCGGGACGCGCAGCTTCCGCAGCGCGTCGAGGACGGCGTTGTTGTAGCCGCGCGTGTTCGGGATCGGCGAGTCGGGTCCGACCCAGATGCCCCCGTAGATGCAGTGGCCCAGGTGCTCGGAGAACTGGCCGTAGATGTTGCGGTTGATGACGGGGCCGGACTGGTCCGCGTGGAGGGTGAGCTGGGCGTCGGGGCCCGCAGCGGACAGGGACGGGGCGGCGAGGGCGGCGAGGATCGCGGCCAGGCGGACGAGGGGTGGGGTCATGGCTGAAGTGATAGGGGGGGGCTAGGCGGAAACGATTCTGCCGTTACTTGACAGTCATATGGGGAGGGCGCGCAGGCCCTGGGCGGACGGGCGTCCCGGGTGGCGTCAGACCTCGATCATCGCCTTCACCACACCGGTCCCGGGAAGGACCCATTTGGGAAAGGCATCGGGGACGCCATCGAGCGGGGCGCGGTGGGTTATCCACGGAGCCGTGTCGATCCTTCGGGCCTCGACGAGCCGGATGATCCGCGTGAAGTCCTCGGGCAGGGCGTTCCTGCTGCCCATCAGCGTCAGCTCCCTCCGGTGGAAGCCGGGGTCGCCGAACGTGACGTCGCCCTGGAAGAGCCCGACGAAGACCATCCGCCCTCCATGCGCCGGATAGTCGAAGGCCGCCTCCATGGACTGCGCGCTCCCGGTGGCGTCGAGGACAACCGTCGGGAGGTCGCCGCCCGTGATGCGCCGCAGCGCGGCCAGGGGATTCGCCTCCGCGGCGCCGACCACGTGCGCCACACCGAGCTGCCTCCTGCAGAATTCGAGGCGGGAGGCGTTCACGTCCAGGACGATGACCTGCGCGCCGGCCTCCATCGCGAACTGCACGACGGACAGGCCGATCGGGCCGGCGCCGATCACGAGCGCGAACTCGCCCCCCTTCAGCGCGGCGCGCTCGACCGCGTGGCAGCCGATGCCAAGGGTCTCGACGAGGGCGAGCTGGTCAAAGGTCAGCGAGGCGGAGGGGTGCAGCTTGCGCGCCGGCACGGTCATCTGCTCGCGCATGCCGCCGTCGCAGTGGACGCCCAGCACGCGCAGCTCGGAGCAGCAGTTCGGCTTTCCGCTCCGGCAGGCGAGGCACGCCTGGCAATTCAGGTAGGGCTCGACCGCGCACCGGTCGCCCGGCTTCACGCGGGTGACGCCGGGCCCCACCGCCAGCACTTCGACCCCGAGCTCGTGGCCCAGGATGCGGGGGTACGTGAAGAACGGCTGGCTGCCTCCGTACGCGTGGATGTCGGTGCCGCACACGCCGACCCGGTGGATGCGCACGAGCGCCTCGCCGGGCGCGGGCGCTTCCGGCGCCGGGGCGTCCATGGACGCCAGGACGCCAGGCTGTTCCAATCGGATTGCCTTCATGGCGGGTGCGGGCGACCGCCATCCTTGGCCCCGGCCCGCGCACCAAGGAAAGGTGACCCTGTTCGCCCTGTGCGCGGCGCGGCGGCCGGTTGAATTTGCATGGACAATCCGGAGAACCCTGCGTTGTCATGGGCCCACATGCAACAGCAGGAAAACAAACTCGTCACGCCCGCCAGCCTCGCGGTGGACGCCGTCCTTGTCGTCATTTTCTTCGTCTTCATGTACAGCGTGGTGTCCACGCACGTGCCCTCCAGGGACCACAGGATGATCCTGCTCTGGGGCGGCCTGGGCTCGGCGTGCCTGACGCTCGTGTTCTGGCTCGCCCTGCAGATGCTCCGGGTCGTCGTCCGGGCGCAGCGCGCGGCCAAAGACGCGGGCTGACCCGGCGTCAGGCCGGGCTCCGCCTGAACGGGGCGCAGAAGAAGCCGTCGCCGTTGTGCGACTGGGGCAGGAGAGTCCTGCCGGGAGCCTGCGCCGCGTAGGCCGGGTTGCCCCCGAGGAAAGCCGCGGCCACGGCCTCGTTCTCCGAGGCGCATAGGGAGCAGGTCGCGTAGACGAGAAGGCCCCCCGGCCTCACCCGCGGCGCGCTTTCGTCGAGGAGCCGCCGCTGGAGCTCCGACGCCCTGCGCACATCGCCCGCGGAGGTGACCCATTTCAGGTGGGGGGCCCGCCGCCAGGTGCCGGACCCGGAGCAGGGAGCGTCGAGCAGCACTCCGTCGTAGCCGCCCCGGGGATCGGCGCCGGGCCCCACTTGGATCCGGCCCGCCACGCCGGCGCGCGCGGCCCGGAGCTGAAGCTCCTCCAGCGCGGCGCTCCTGATGTCCCGGGCCGCGACGCGGCCCGCGGGGCCGAGGAGGGCGGCCAGCTGGAGCGTCTTGCCGCCGGAGCCCGCGCACGCGTCGAGCCAGCGGCCGCCGGGCACGACGCCGACGGACGCCAGGATCAGCTGCGAGCCGATGTCCTGGATCTCGACCCTTCCCGACGCATACGCCTCGGTCCTGGCGACGTCGGTGCCCGGCGGCAGCTCGACGGCATCCGGACGCAGCGCGCTCCGCCGCCACCTCCAGCCCAGCCTGTCGAACTCCCCGAGCACGGAAGCGGCGTCCCCGGTCTGGAGCCGCAGCCACAGGGGGGCCCTCGAGAGGAGCGCCTCGCGCAGGGGGGGCAGGAACGCGCCGGGGCACTCGGCGCGCAGCCATGCCGGGCTGAGGGCGTCGACGTCGGCGCCGAGGATCGAGGCCTTCTGGTCGGCGCCGGCGGGGCAGTCCGGAAGGCCGCTCGCGATCTCGGCGCGGAAGGGTGCCGACTCCGGCGAGTCCGCGGACAGCCAGGCGATTCGCCGCACGGCCTCGGCCGGGGCCGACTCGAGCAGCGGCTCGATCCAGGGGAGGTAGCGCACCGCCGTGTAGACGAGCTCCCGGTAGAGGCGCCGGTCGCGGGAGCCGAGACGGCGGTCCCCGCCGAGCAGCGCGTCGATCCTCGCCGGCAGGCCCGCGTCCCTCCTCCAGTGGGGGCGGACGCGCCCGAGGATTTCGAGAAGCGTACGCTGCTGGCTGCCTGCGCGGCTCACGGCTCGGGATGGGTGGCGCGGGCCCCGGTCAGAACCGGAGGAGGTTCAGGCCCACCTCCATGCCGAAATGGCCCTGCCCGTTGTTCGGCCCGGCCGAGAACACCACGGCGTACTCGAGGTTCCACGTGTTCGAGATCCTCTGGTTGACCCCGTAGTACTGGTTGATGAAGAGGTGGGTGCGCGCGTCGAAGTCGCAGCGCGTGAACACCTCGTAGACCTCGTTCAGCCGGGCCCGCAGCTCGAGATGGTACGTGTCGACGCCGACGATCGGATTGTACCCGAGGCCGGGCACGAAGAAGGTCCCGTACCTGTCCGACAGGAAGCCGACGCCGAAGCGGGCCATCCACACGTCCCCCTCGTGCACCGTCACGTCGCTGTCGATCGCGCGCTGCGCGGCCCTCCTCGTGGAGACCGTGTCCTCGACGCTCAGGTCGAGCCAGTGGGTGATCGTCGCGGTCAGGTCCGCATGCGTGTCCGAGAAGTCGGTCTGGCCGGGCGCCCGCTTGAAGCGGAAATCCTCGGCGAAGTCGACGGTGAGGAGATCGCGCGAGCCGTAGGTCTTGTCGCGGGTCTGCAGGGTGTTGTTCAGGCCGAGCCGCAGCACGTTCGCCGCCTGCAGCTGGTCGACCGCCCTCATGTCGCCGAGCTCCATGATCGGCAGGTAGTTGGTGAAGGTGCTCCGGTCGATCGGGGGAATCCAGGCCGCGGACTTGTCGGCGCCCGGAATGTAGCGGTAGCTGACGGTCGGGGTCACGAGGTGGCGCACGCCGTCGATGTGGAAGACGGAGTTCTCATAGTCGAAGACCGCGCTCATCTTCAGGTCCGCGTCAAATCCGAGCTCCCCGATGGCGCGGCCCGCGCCGCCCGCGTTCGGGGCCCCCTTCGTGTCCCAGTACTGCGTGTAGCGGCCGCCGGCCACCGGGGTGAAGTCGAAGATCCCCTTGTAGGTGAACGGCCGCGAGACTCCGACAAACGCGTCGAACCGGTCGCTGGCGAGGCGGGTTCCCCCGAGGGGCGGATCCTCGACCAGGTGGGCGATGCCGGAGTTGAAGCGCACGTAGATCCCGCCGCCGACGGCGGTCGGCAGGAGGTCGAACCGGATCTCGGGAAGCCTCTGCTGGACGGGATAGAACGAGTCGGGCTGGAACCGCGCGAACGCCGACGCAAGGAGATCGGGGCCGGTGTAGACCGCCTCGAGGGTGTTGTCCGGCTCCTGAACCGGGACGAACTCCTTCGAATGGAAGTCGCGAATGACCTCGGAGTCGGTCGACCAGTTGATGTCGCCGGTAAGCGCCAGGTCCGGGGTCACCTGCTGGCTGTGCTCCCAGTGCGCGTAGGCGCGGTTGGGCGGCACGGGTCTGCCGAGCAGGTCCGCGAACCTGCGCCCATAGTCGTAGATGTAGCCGGACCTCAGGGACCCGGCGGCCCTGTCGTCCCCGCTTGCGATGTCGTAGGTCGCCGCCGGCCCGATCATGAGGCCCCGGCTCGTGTAGATCCCAAGGTCGGGCCCGGCGCTTGCGCCGGGCGCTACGGGCGTGTTCAGGGTCGCGTCGGCCCACGCCCCGAGAGTCTTTCGGTAGCCCGCGGCGACGGTCACGTCCGAGAAGGCCCTCTCGTGCGACAGGTCCTGGCCCATGCGGTAGACCGGTAGCGGCCGGAAGGAGCCGACTCCCAAGTTCGCGCCGGCCAGCCTCAGGTAGTGGCCCGGGGACCAGATGAGCGTCTTGGCCCGCATGGTGGGCTGCCATGCGCCGGGCTCGCGGTAGGTGACCGTCGCGTCGTGGACCACGACCTCGGACCGGTTCCCCTCGGCCGAGAGACCCTCGACGAAATAGGGGAACCTGCCGATGCGCAGGTTTTTCGCGGTGAACTTGCCGGTGCCGCGGTTGATGCTGACGATGTCGGCCAGGAGGCGGTCGCCGAGCCGGTCGAGGACCACGTGGCCGCTCGCCACGGCGACCTGCGTCCTCTGGTTGAAGCGGATCTCGTCGGCGGTCAGCAGGAAGTCGGAGCCCGAGAGCCGCGCCTCGGGCCCGGCGACCGCGTCGCCGGTCAGGGTGTCGATGGAGATGGGCCCGTTGGCCGATAGGTCCGCCGGGGCTTCGGCGCGGGCCGCCGGGGAATACACGGCTGCAAGGGCGAGGATAAGGGCGAATCGGCGCATCACTCGGCCCGAGCAAATGCTCCGGGGCCCGCGCTAGCAAGCCTCTCAGCCGGGACCCGCGGCCCGCGCCTAATTGTCTCCGGAGCGCACTTTTGGCTTTTTAGACGGGCCCTCCGGCCCCATCGTGACGGGCCGCCATGCCCAGCAAACGACACAAACGCATGTCCAAGGCCGTGCGCGACATGGCGCCCCTGAGGTCGGAGGTTCGGGAGCTGGGCGCGGCGCTCGGCCGCGTCATCACCCAGATCGAGGGTCGCGGGACCTTCGACACGGTGGAGCTCCTCAGGAGGCTCGCCAAGGCCCGCCGGGCCGGCGAGGCCGACGCCGAGCGCCAGCTCGGCAGGGCGATCGCGGGGCTCGAGCCCGAGGCGGCGTTCAACCAGGCGATGGCCTTCACGCTCTATTTCGAGCTCGTGAACCTCGCCGAGGAGAACTTCCGGGTCACGCTCCTGAGGCGGCGCCGGGTGGCGCACGCCCTGGGCAGCGACGACGGGCGCCCCATACGCGAGTCGATCGACGCCGCGGTGACGGAGCTGAAGGCGGCGGGGGTGGAGCCGCCCGAGATGCAGCGGCTCGTGGACAGCCTCGGCATCGAGCTGGTCTTCACCGCGCATCCCACGGAGACGAAGCGCCGGACGCTCCTCGCCAAGCTCCGGCGCCTCTCGAGGATACTGCGGGCCCGCTCCCAGCCGGAGTCGACGCCGGACACCGCGGTCCTGGAGGCGGAGACGCTCGAGCGCGAGATCGCCGCCCTCTGGCTCACCGACCGCAGCCGCACGGTTCGCCCGGAGGTGAAGGACGAGGCCCGCACCGGGCTCTGGTATTTCGACAGGACGCTGATCGAGACCCTGCCCAGGCTCCAGGGGGACATGGAGCGCGCCCTCGCGCGCCACT
>Ga0265320_10001509_pt1 | contig 16953 bp, 8 predicted proteins | sample 4827metaG_FD_202087 | JGI IMG/M metagenome (GOLD analysis project Ga0265320, IMG submission 202087) | Rhizosphere microbial communities from Carex aquatilis grown in University of Washington, Seatle, WA, United States - 4-8-27 metaG | ecosystem: Host-associated > Plants > Roots > Rhizosphere >...
AAAAGCTGGGCAAAAACCCGAAAATCATCGAGCCGCTCGTGCCGGTGGACCTGGTGGTGGATCATTCGGTGCAGGTGGACGTGAATGGCACACCCGATGCCTTCCGGCAAAACCTGGAGATTGAATTTCAGCGCAATCGCGAGCGCTATCAGTTTCTCAAGTGGGGCATGCAGGCCTTCGACACGTTCAAGGTCGTGCCGCCCGGCATCGGCATCGTCCACCAGGTCAACCTCGAATACCTCGCCAAGGGCGTGCTCGAGGCGGAAGGCGTTTATTATCCGGATACGCTGGTCGGCACGGACTCCCACACGACCATGATCAACGGCATTGGCATCGTGGGCTGGGGTGTGGGCGGCATCGAGGCCGAGGCCGGCATGCTCGGCCAGCCGGTTTATTTTCTTACACCGGACGTTGTGGGCGTGCATCTGACCGGCGCGCTGCGCGAAGGCGTCACCGCCACCGACCTGGCGCTCACCGTCACGCAGATGCTCCGCAAGGCGAAGGTCGTCGGCAAATTCGTTGAGTTCTTCGGTCCCGGCGCGTCGGCGTTGCCGGTGGTGGACCGGGCGACGATTGCCAACATGGCGCCCGAATACGGCGCGACCATGGGTTTCTTTCCCGTGGACGCCGAGTGCGTGAATTATCTTCGGGCCACCGGCCGCAGCGACGAGCATTGCCGGGCCTACGAAAATTATTACCGCGCGCAAGGCTTGTTCGGCATTCCGAAGAAGGGCGAGATTGCCTTTTCCCAGGAACTGGAACTCGACCTGGGCACGGTGGTGCCGAGCGTGGCTGGTCCGAAACGCCCGCAGGACCGCATCGAGCTGCCGAAGCTGAAGGAAAATTTCATCGGTGCGTTCAGCAAGCCGGTCACGGATAACGGCTTTGGCATGAAGGCCGAAGAATTTGCCACCACCCGGGTGGAGGTGCCGGTCAATGGCCAGGGCAAGACCACCATCGGCCATGGCTCGGTTTTGATCGCCGCCATCACAAGCTGCACAAACACCTCGAACCCCAGTGTGATGCTCGCCGCCGGGTTGCTGGCCAAGAAGGCCGTCGAACGCGGGCTCAGCGTGAATCCCGTCGTCAAGGCCTCGCTCGCGCCCGGTTCACGAGTGGTCAGCGATTATCTGGGCAAGACCGGTCTGCAGCCGTATCTCGACCAGCTCGGCTTCAACCTCGTTGGTTACGGTTGCACCACGTGTATCGGCAATTCCGGCCCGCTCGCCGCACCGGTCGAGGATGCCATCGTCAAAAACAACCTGATCGCCGCTTCCGTCCTTTCGGGCAACCGCAACTTTGAAGCGCGCGTCCATCAGAACATCAAGGCGAACTTTCTCATGTCGCCGCCGCTCGTCGTCGCCTTTGCGCTGGCCGGCCGCGTGGACATTGACCTGGACACCGAGCCGCTGGGCACGGGCAAGGACGGCAAACCGGTTTTGCTCAAGGAGCTCTGGCCGACCTTGCGCGAAATCCGCGACCTCATGCAGTCGGCATTGCAGCCGGACGTGTTCCGCAAATTGTACAAGGATTTCGCCGGGCAAAATCCGAAGTGGAACGAGATCCCGTCATCCGTCGGCAATGTCTATGAGTGGGACCGGCAATCCACCTACATCCAGGAACCACCGTTCTTCACGAATTTTTCGCTGTCGCCCGGCGGCATTGCGGAAATCAAAGGTGCGCGTCCCCTCGGCATCTTTGGCGACAGTGTGACGACCGATCATATTTCGCCCGCCGGTTCCATCAAGAAAACGTCGCCGGCCGGAAAGTACCTGATCGAGAACGGTGTCGAGCCCGCGGATTTCAACAGCTATGGTTCCCGACGCGGCAACGATCGGGTGATGACGCGCGGAACGTTTGCCAACGTCCGCATCAAGAACCTCATGGTGCCGGGTGTCGAGGGCGGCGTGACGAAATTCCAGCCCGGCGGGGAGCAAATGAGCATTTACGACGCGTCCATCAAGTATCAGTCGGCGGGCACGCCGCTGGTGGTGATTGCCGGGCAGGAGTATGGCACCGGTTCGAGCCGCGACTGGGCGGCCAAGGGCACGAATCTGCTGGGCGTGAAGGCCGTGGTGGCGCAGAGCTTCGAGCGCATCCATCGCAGCAACCTGGTCGGCATGGGGGTGCTGCCGTTGCAGTTCCGGGAGGGCACCACGGCGCAAAGCCTCAAGCTTGACGGCACGGAGACCTACGACATCGTCGGGCTGGACGCGAGCCTCAAGCCGCAGCAGGAGTTGACGCTCAAGATCACGCGTGCGGACGGCCGGGTGGAGAACGTGCCGGTGCGTTGCCGCATTGATACGCCCATTGAGATTGATTACTACCAGCACGGCGGCATTTTGCCATACGTGCTGCGCCAGCTGGTGGCCAGGGCATAGGCTGCGTGACATGTTTTGACCGTGCAATCCTATCCGCACCAGCTTTTGGATGACGGACGCAAGGTTTACTTCGGGCAAAACCTTCAGGAAGTCGAATGCACATTTGCGACAACGGCCATTGATATTCCGTCACGAATTGCGCGAGCGGGAATAGACAAGAAAATTGTTGCGCAGGGCATATCCCTGCAATTTGACACTGAGCGGCTGAACACAATCGAATTCTCGAAGGACTACCGGTTCAAGAACCCGGCGAAACCATATTCTCAATCGTGGAAAAATTTTGAAGTCATCGGTGACCTAGGCATAAAGGGCAGAATGGATCGCGATGATTTCATCGCCTACTTAGCCGCCTGGGAATTTCGTGCGCGCGAGTTAGGAGCCGAAAAAGTCGATTTGGAAGATTTGGTGGAAAATCAATATCGATTCTCTTTCGACAAGGACCAATTTGCGGACATGTTTCACCTGGCTATGGGGCCGTCGCGAAGGGCCGGAGGTGGTGGAATGTGGGCTGATGGTTGGACCGCGTTTTTTACAGCCGAAAGTGACGCTTCGGCAAAGCGCGTTTCTGGCGGAAAATTGGAATCGCTTTGTGCGTTTTGTGATGAGTTCAACACGGTAGCCAAGAGAAGGAGCTAAAGCTTTCAGCACGACGCGGTGGTGAAATGAATCGCAACGGGTTGTGCCTGAGGCTGATGCTCCAATCATACCCGGTTCTTCTCCGGTTTTGTCGCCAAACCCGCCTTTGCGGGTTGTTAATAATTTAGGCTTGAACCGCCGATTTAACCGGTTACATGATTGCAGCAAGCCGTTCCAATCATGATCGAACTCAAGGTCCAATGCGACTGCGGTCAGAAGTACAAGTTTGATGTCGAGCCAGTCGATGGCCAGATGCCCTTTACGGTGGCGTGTCCCACTTGTGGTGCGGATGGGACGGCACAGGCGAACGGGTTGCTGCAACAGACGTCGCCTGCGCCGGTGGCTGAATTGGCGGTGCCGCCCGTGCCGGTTGCGGTCCCATCCAGACTGCGCATCAGCACTTCCACACCCGCCACTTCTGCGGCAACGCCACCACCTCTGGCTCCTGTAACTCCTCCTCCTCCCATTGGAGCTATTCGGGCAACGCCACCGGCAGCCGTCAAAAAGAATCGGGGCGAACCCAGCTTCGCCCTGGGCTTGCTCGGAGGGGCTGTGGGGGCCCTGGTAGGAACGTTGGTCTATTATCTGGTGTTCCATTTCCTGGGATTCCGCATCAAGCTGCTTGCGGTGGGGGTGGGCGCCTTGGCCGGCTGGGGTGCGGAATTTTTGGGCCGGGGCGAAGGCAGCAAGGAATTGGGCGGGCTCACCGCCATATTTGTCCTGGCCGGTATTGTCGGCGCGCAATATCTGGTGGCACTGAGCTGGTGGCATGAAGCCGTGCCCACCGGCTTGTTTGGCTCGGCCTACACCAACAGCGTCATCGAAGCGAAGGCGATTATTAAAGCTGTGCCCAACGGTTCGGATGAAGAGATACGGAATTACCTGGCTCAGGAGCAGGCCAAAGAGGATGGCGAACCCGGCGTGAAACCCAATCCGGCCGCCATCACCAAGGAGCAGATCAAGGAATTCAGGGAAACGGACCTGCCGCAATTCCAGGACCTGGCCAGCGGCAAAATGACCCACGAACAATACAACATCATCCATCGAATTGACTCCGTGGCAGAACAAAGCCAGGACAGTGAGGAAGGTACTTTCAAGGCGATTTTCCTGCTCCTGCTGTTGAGCAAATACAACCTGGTCTCCCTGTGCGTGGCCGCCGGCGTGGCTTTCAAGATGTGCACCAACGCTTGAAGTGTGTCCCGACCCGGGCGCCGGCCCGGAGGGCGACCTTCCCATCAAGCCGGGTTATTCCCCGGTTTTACTATCGCCACCACCGCGGCCTCCGGCTTTAGATATTTCTGCGCGGCGGCCTTGATCTGCTCCAGCGTCACGGCCTCGAATTTGGCGTCATCCAGTTCCGCGCGCTGGTAGCCCAACCCGTAAAGTTCGTCGAGCGCGGTCGTGGAGGCAAGATGGCCAAGTTCCTGCCGCGCGATTTTTTTCTGGCCGATGATTTTGGCCTTGGCGCGTTTGAGTTCCTCGGCGGTCAGGCCCTCGAGGCGCAGCAGGCCGGCTTCCTTGAGGATTTCCTGTTCGACCAGGGCCGCCTTCGTCGGCTCGGTGCCGGCGTAAAAGGCAAAATAACCGGGCGCCAGGCCGGCGAAATGTTGCGCGCCAACGTAGTAGGCCAGGCCGAGCTGGTCGCGGATCCGCAAAAACAGCCGCGAGCCCAGGTCGCTGCACGATTCCTGGATCAGTTCGAGCGCGTAATGGTCCTCGCTCTGCAGCGTCGTGCCGGGGAAACCGACGACAATGACCGCCTGTTTCTTGTCGCGGGTTTCCTCCACGCGCTGGACGAGGGCGACGGGCATGGCGGAGGCGGGACGGATCAATTCCCTTGCGGCTTCACTGGATTTCCAGTGGCCAAAGGCCTTTTCAACCGCGGCCGTTACCTCCGCCGTTTCCACGTCGCCGTAAATGGCGAGGACGCAATTATTGGGCACGGCGAGTTTTTTGTGGAATGATTTCAAGCCGCCTGCCTTGAGTTTGGCGACGGTCTCCTCCCGGCCGGTGGAATCGAGGCCGTAGCCGGCGTTGCCGTACAGCGCCCGGCGCATGGCCAGGCTGGCGCTCTTGAGCAGGTTGTCCTTCTGCGCGTAAATGTCCGCAATCTGCACCTCACGCTCACGTTCCAGCGCGTCGGTGGGAAATATCGGGTTCAATAAAACGTCGGCGAGCAAATCCAGGCCGATGGCAAAATCACTGCTCAACGTCTCCAGGTTGACGCCAAAGCTGTTGTTGCCGCCATAGCTGTCGATGCTGCCGCCGACCGATTCAATTTCCGTGGCGATGTCCCGGGCGTTGCGGTGCGAGGTGCCCTTGAGCAGCATGCGGCTGGTCAACTGGGTGATGCCGTTGTCCTCCTTGGTTTCGGCCAGCACGCCGCCCTGGAACATGGCGCGAAATTCCACGAACGGCAGCCGATGGTCCTCCTTCAGGAGCAGGCGCAGGCCGTTCGGCAGCTCAATTTTCCGGATAGCATGCTCATTCGCTTCCTCGACGGCCACGGTCAATTTAGGCGCGGTACCATTGGGTAGCAACGAATAGAGGGTGCGGTTTTCCGCCGTGAGATAATCCCGCGCCACCCGCAGGACGTCATCAGGCCGGACCCGCTTGACGGCGGCCAGGTAGCGTTCGGAAAAGTTCAGGTCATTCGCCGCCAGCCAGTTGGATCCCAGGTTCTGCGCCTGGCCTTCCATCGTCTTGCGCGCCGCGAGCGTGGCGGCAATGAATTGTTTCACCGCCTTCCCCAGTTCGCCGGCCGAAACCGGCGAGGTCTTCGTTTTTTCCACCTCGGCCAGGATCGCGTCGCGCGCCGCGGAGAATTTTTCCGCGTCCACGATGGCGCTCATGCCGAACAAACCCGGGTTGCCCGGACTGTAGGTCCACGCGTCCACGTGATGCACCACGCCCTGTTTCTCACGGACCTGCTGGAAGAGTCGCGAGCTGCGGCCGCTGCCGAGCAACACGGCCAGCACATCGAGGACCGGCACGTCGGGATGCCGCAAATCGGGGATGTGCCATGCGAAATGAAAGTGCCCCAGTTCGATGGGCGCCTCCTCCACCACCTCGCGGGCCGCGGTTTGCCGGGGTTCCTCCGGTAATACCACCGGCGGCAAGGCCCGGGTCTTGGCCTTATCGTAGGCATGACGGATTTGCCCAATCACATCATCGACCTTCACGTCGCCGACGACGACGTAAAAGACGTTGTTCGGCGCATATTTGTCGGCGTAGTAACCTCGGATATCGACCGCCTTGAGTTCGTTGAAGATGTCGGGGTAACCGATGATGGTGTGGCGATACGGGCTGCGGGTGTAGGCGGTTTCAAACAACCGGCGGCTGGAACGGCGCCCCGGATCGTCCTGGCCCATGTCCATTTCGCGCCGGATGACGTCGAGTTCCTTGGTGAGTTCGTCGGCGGGCAGGGTGGCGTGCTGCATGATGTCGCACAGGATGTCAATCGCGGTGCGCGCACCGGTGGCCGGCACGTCGATGTGATAGACCGTGCGGTCGAAGCTGGTGTAAGCGTTCATGTAGCCGCCGGCTTCCTGCACTTCCTGGTCGATCCGGCTGCCGGGGCGCGTCGTTGTGCCCTTGAACAGCATGTGTTCGAGCACGTGCGACAGCCCGGCCCCGAGCCAGCGACCCTCGTGAACGCTGCCCGCCATGCACCACGCCTGCGCCGACACGACCGGTGCGCTCCGGTCCTCGCGCACGATGATGGTCAGGCCGTTGTCGAGGGTGACGATCGTGACCCCGGGCGGCAGCGATGGAATTTTCATCGCGGCCGAGCGGGTCGAAAAAGAGGTGTCACTCATAGTGGTAAAATCAGAAGGACAAGATATGGGAAAACGGGTTTTGGGCAATTCAATTTGGTGAACGGTAATAGTACGACCTGCAATTTCGGTGGGGCGAGCATCTCCGCGAGCCGACTTGGTACGCCAAACCCTAGGACAGCGGCTCGTCAGGAGCCTTCCACCCTCCGTAGCAGAACTGCTGCGGAGGACGGGCGCCCCGCCAAATCCAGCCTCGGTGGGGCGAGCGTCCCCGCGAGCCGCTTCACCTTCCACTCCATATCAAATCAAAAATCCCGCCCTTGAATGGCCATTCTCCAATCCGCTGCGCCAATCCTTTCCGCACCGGGTTCTCCTGCAGACGATGCGCTATTTCGTTGGCCAGCCAAGGTTCACGTTTGTCGGTGTTGATGCGTTCACATCACCGAGAATATTGGAAGTCCTGCCCGGTTTGGAAGTTTGAATTTGGAACGGCGGCTCGTCAGGAGCCTCGCCCCACCAGACAAGTCAAAGATAGTCGCCTACCCGGGTCCGGACAAGGGGAAGGAAACGACAATCGCATTCTGCGGCTTATTCAACCACTGGCTTGATTTCGGGAGCAGGCTTGCGTGATGGCCAGAACGGCTTGCGGAACGCGTCGGTGAAATCGTAGCCGTTCTGGAAATCTTCGCGGCTGTCACGCTCGGTCTTGGCCAGCAGCCCCGTCTCCACCATGTTGAAAACGATCTCGCCGAAATCCTTGCAGTTGCGAATGCCCCATTCCGCCAGCACCGTCACCACCATCGGGCCGAATTGCTGCAGGGCATATTGCCGGATGCCATCCAGCAGTTCCTGGCCGCTGACGTGCCGGATTTGGCTCCGGTTTTCTTTGACGATGAGTTTTTGGGTGAAGTCGAGCGCTTCGCGGACAAACGTGTAGGCCTCGCGCGTGTAACGCGAATCCCGGCTGAGAATGATCTCCACCGCTTCGTCAAAATTGATTTCTTGCATTTTAAGGTCTCGCCGACTGAATCACTGCCTGGGGCGGGTGCGCGGTGCGATACCATTTCACCGCCCAGCCCGTCAGCAGCAAACCCAGAACAATACATAGCACCATCTGTTCCTGGCTCGTTAGGCGCTTCACGGCAATAATCTAACGGAATAAGGCAGTTTCGGCAAGTCAGACTAATCTTGGAGCACGGTTTTGGCTGAAATTCGTAAATTCCTTTGGCCACCATAACTTGAACGCATTGCTGAGACGCCAGCGCTCTCAGGAAGACATTCGCTCACAAATCCTAAATCGGACGTCGTAAACGGCCTTAAATCCCGGCTTTAATCTTGCGACGGTGCCACCCGGCCTGTTAGACTGAAGACCCAGTTATGGCAGCCATCGGCCGATTTCAAAAGGGTGACGACATTTTTTACGCCAAGGTTGTGGACGGCGAGTTGTTTCGGCTGCGCGGTGATGTTTTTGGCTCGCCGTCCTTCGACCGCAAGCCCACGCCGCGCAAGGGGATAAAGACGCTGGTCCCGATCGTGCCATCCAAAATCATCGCCGTCGGTCTCAATTATGCCGACCACGCGCGGGAGACGGGCAAGCCCCTGCCCAAGGAGCCCTTGATCTGGCTCAAGGCCACCACGTCGCTTATTCCTGATGGCGGGAAAATTGAAATTCCCTTCCGGAACCATCGTACAGATTATGAGGCCGAACTGGCCATTGTCATCGGCCGCCGCATCCGCAATGTCACCGCCGCGGCCGCATCACGGTACATCCTCGGTTATACCACCGCTGAGGACATCAGCGACCGGACGATCCAGAATTCCGAGAGCCAGTGGGCGCGATGCAAGTCGTTCGACACCTTTACGCCGCTCGGACCTTACGTGGAAACAAAGATTGACCCGAACGAGCTGAACATCCAGCTGTTCCAGAACGGCCAGTTGCGGCAGAACTCGAACACCAAACAGCTGATCTTCAAACCGGCCGAGCTGGTAAGCTTCATCTCCACCAACCTGACGTTACTGCCTGGGGACGTGATCCTTACCGGTACCCCAAGTGGCATCGGTCCCATCCAGTCCGGCGACCGGCTGGAAGTGCGCATCCAGGGACTCGCGCCGCTGGTAAATACAGTAAAATAGGTTACTATTAACAACAGAAAGATAACAAATCAGACTCATGGCTCATTGAAGCCATCTCACCCTATGAAACATATAATTCGATCGCTATGGGTTGCGGTGTTTGCCCTGGGTTTTTGTTCTTCAACCATCGGCCAGACCGGCCGGCCGGTCAAGGAGTGGACGCATCTGCCCTCGACCCCGCCGGACAAGGCGGGAGCGGCGCGTTGGGTGCAGCCGTTGCGCGGGGAATTGTTCCGGCTGGACAATGCGGTGATCGGCAAAAAACTTGCGGCCGTCGCGCCGGGGGAACCGTTTGCGGCCAAAGGGATCGGAAAGGAGATCGAATTGCCGATGCCTGATGGCACGACGGCGCGTTTTGCCATTGTGGAAGCACCGGTGATGGCGCCGGAACTGGCGGCGAAGTTTCCGGAAATCAAAACTTACGCCGGGCAGGGGATTGATGACCCGGGCGCAACAGTGCGGCTGGATTTTTCCCCGTCAGGTTTTCACGCGCAGGTATTGTCACCACGCGGTGCGGTCTATGTGGACCCGGCGTATCGCGCCGATGTGAACTACTACGTCAGTTACTACAAGCGGGATTTTTCAAAGGCTTCGGATGATTGGAAGTGCCTTACCGAAGGTCCCGGGAAAACCATATCCGCACCTGCTGGCATAACAGTGAACAAAGTCCAATCGGGGGCGACGTTGCGAACGTTTCGGCTGGCCGTGGCCTGCACCGGCGAATACGCGGCTTTTTTCGGCGGAACCGTCCCGAATGCCATGGCCGCCATCGTGAGCGCGGTGAACCGGGTGGATGGAGTCTATGAAACCGAACTGGCCGTCCGCCTTGTTCTGGTGGCAAACAACAATTTGATCATCTATTTGAATTCGGCCACCGACCCCTATGACAACACCGATGGGTTTACCATGCTGGGACAGAATCAGACTACCCTGGACAGTGTGATTGGCTCGGCCAATTATGACATCGGGCATGTGTTCAGCACGGGCGGCGGTGGGATTGCGCAGAGACCCTGTGTGTGCCAGGCGGGGTCCAAGGCCATGGGGGTGACCGGTTTGCCGGCGCCGACGGGTGACGCATTCTGGATTGATTACGTGGCGCATGAGATGGGGCATCAGTTCGGCGGCGACCATACCTTTAACAGCTCGGCCGGCAGCTGTAGCGGCGGCAATCGCAATGCGGCGACGGCCTTCGAGCCGGGCAGCGGATTGACGATCATGGCGTACGCGGGTATTTGCCCGCCGGACGATTTGCAACCCCACAGCGATCCTTATTTCCACGCCGGCAGCCTGGACGAGATTCAAACCTACCTCTCCGGTGGCGGCGGTTGTGCGGTCACTTCGGCGACCGGCAACACCGCGCCCACGGTTAGTGGCGGTGCCAGTTACATCATCCCGGCTTCCACCCCGTTTGTGCTGACGGCGACCGGCAGCGATCCAAACAGTGATCCCTTGACCTATATCTGGGAGGAAATGGATGCCGGTGCGACGGCGGCATTGACCGATCCGGACAACGGCAGCATGGCGCTGTTTCGCAACTTTCCGCCGACGAACAATCCGGTGCGGTATTTTCCAAAATTGTCGAGCGTGCTGGCGAACACGAATTGGAACCAGGAGAAACTGCCGACGACCAGCCGCACGATGAAGTTTCGCGTGACGGCCCGTGACAATCGCGTTGGTGGTGGCGGGGTGGCTGACTCGGATATCACCGTCACGTCGGTCGGCACCGCCGGCCCGTTTGTGGTGACTTCGCCCAATACGGCTGTCAGCTGGTCCGGCACGCGCACCGTGACCTGGAATGTCGCGGGTACGGCGAGTGCCCCGATCAATGCCAGTGGCGTGAATATCTATCTTTCCACCAACGGCGGCCTGACCTTTCCTTTCCTGTTGGCCACCAATGCCCCCAACAACGGCTCGGCGGTGGTGGTATTGCCCAACCTCATCTCCAGTACGGCACGCATCATGGTCCAGGGTTCGGGTAATATTTTTTATGATGTGTCGGACGTGAACTTCTCGGTCAGCCTGGGCGGTTCGGTGCCGCTGGTTCAGCTTTCCGGAACCAGCCTGGTGTCCGAGTCCTGTGCCCCCACGAATGGCGCGATCGACTCCTATGAAACCGTCACGGTCAACTGGTCGCTTTTTAACGCGGGCACCGGGCCAACCACGAATCTGGTGGCGACATTGCTGGCGGCCAATGGTATCTATTATCCCGGCGCAGCGCAGAACTATGGCGCCATTCCCGCCGGAGGCACCGTGACGCGGCCGTTTACCTTTATCCCGGCGGGCGTTTGTGGCGGTTCTGTGACCGGTTTGGTGCAACTTGTGGATGGCCCGGCCAACCTGGGTACCCTGACCGCCGTGTTCCCGCTGGGAGCCATCCAGACGACCGTCGTCACCCAGGTGTTCAGCAGTCTGACGAGCTTCTCTATTCCCAGTGTTGGCAATGCGACGCCGTATCCTTCAACGTTGTCGGTCTCTGGTGTGGCCGGTAATGTCCTTCAAATGAGCGTGACACTGAATAATCTTTCGCACACGTATCCGGATGACATTGACATACTGCTGGTGCGCACCAATGCCAGCGGTATCACTAATGTCATGTTGATGTCCGATTGCGGCGGCGGGCTTGGTCTTTCGAGTGTCTCGTTGACGTTTGACGATGCGGCAGGCAGCCTGCCGGATGCGAGTCAAATCACGACGGGGACATACCATCCAACGGACTATGCGACAGTAGATTCTGGCGGATCATCAGCATTGGATCCATTCACAGCGCCTGCCCCAACCTCTGGCTTTGGCACGGCACTTTTACCGCTGGCATCGTCGCCAAACGGAAACTGGTCGCTTTATGTATTGGACGACACAGCGGGCGATAGTGGCAGCATCTCCGGCGGCTGGAGCCTGAAATTTGTCACTTCAAGTTCCACCACGAATTGCTGCACCAGTTTCCCGCCGCCGACGCTCACGACGACGATGTACTCCAACAATGTTGTGCAGTTTAACTGGAGCGCCCTGCCCGGGCCGCATTACCAGGTGCAGTATCGGACGAACCTGGTCCTCGGGTCGTGGCAGAACCTGGGTGGCTCCATCCTGGGCACCAATACGACGATGGGCATCACCGACATCGTCACCAGCCCGCCGACCCGCTTCTATCGCGTGACCGTCGGGCCTTGAGCAACTTGTGCGTCTTTGCCGCCTCCTTTGCCGCCATGAGGCAGGGGAGTGGCATCGGCCCGATTTCAATCCAGCGACCGGCTGGAAGTGCGCACTCAGGCGCTCTCGCCATGGTCAGTGTTGTGAAGTGACGGCGTAACGGCGTCTCGGCAGAGCGCCGCACTTTCTTTTTTGCTGGAGCGCCGATCTCCGAATCGGCGTCGAAATCCAATCCAATCCCCGCGTGAATCTCACGCTCTTTGCGTGAAAGTTTCGCGCAATCCATCAAATCCCGGAGTGTGACCCTCTGGATATCGCAGGAAAAACAACATGGCAAAGGCAATGCTAAGGCTGCGCTTACATCAGGGGCTTGAGCTGCCCCTAAAATGGCATAACCAAACATCGGTCCGAATGTGTTATGAAAAAAACAACCTCTGGAGTATTTCGTTGTCTTTCATGGCTAACCCGGCTGGCTCTGTTGCTGTTGTTGCTGCCTGCCGCGGTGCAGGCCCAATTCAATTACACAACCAATAAAGGTACGATCACCATCACCCAATACACCGGTCCCGGTGGTGATGTGACCATCCCAGACACGATCAACGGCCTCCCCGTTACCAGCATTGGTGACGAAGCGTTCTATGATTGCATCAGCCTGACCGGCGTCACGATTCCCAACAGCGTCACCTCCATCGGGTATGGCCCGTTCGAATACTGCACCGGCCTGACCAATATTATCATGGGCACCAACATGACCAGCATCGGGTGGTATGCGTTTGCCTACTGCACCAGTCTGGTCAGCGTGACGATCCCCAACAGCATGACCTACATCCCCACCCGGGCGTTTCTTGATTGTGCCAGCCTGGCCAGCGTGACGATTCCTGCCAATGTCACCGTCTTCTACCCGGGAGCGTTCCTGAACTGTACCGGCCTGGAAAAAATCTACTTCAGGGGAAACGCCCCTGGTATCAATGATTCAGATGTGTTCGGCGGTGACACCAACACGATCGTATATCACGTGCCCGGGAAATCGGGCTGGAGTTCGACTCTTGGTGGCCGTCCGACCGCGCTGTGGCTGCCGCAACTGCAAATCCGCGATCACAGCTTCGGTGTGCAGACCAATCAATTCGGGTTCAATATCAACTGGGCCAGTGGTCAGGTCGTCGTCGTGGAAGCCTGCACCGATCTGGCCGATCCCCTCTGGTCTCCGTTGCAAACCATCACCCTGGCGGCGGACTCAACTTATTTCAGCGATCCGCACTCCACGCATTACCCCAGTCTTTTCTACCGCGTGCATTCGCCGTGAGACGGCGCAACCTTGCCTTAATCTGGATCCGCGGATTCCACGGACGACGGGGATAAAGAATCTGTGGAATCCGCGTAATCTGCGGATTCAGGGCGTTGTGTCGCTTGCGGCATAAAAAACTTCGTTCCTTTGTCCCTTTGTTGTTAAATTCTCCGCCACATGAAGTGGACACAAACTTTGATTCCGACCCTCCGCGAAGCCCCGGCTGACGCGGAAATCACGTCGCACAAACTGCTCCTGCGCGCCGGCCTCATCCGCAAGCTCGCCGGCGGCGTCTATACCTTCCTGCCTCTCGGCCTCCGCGCCCTGCGCAAGGTGGAACAAATCATCCGCGAGGAAATGGACCGCGCCGGCGCCCTCGAGATGTATATGTCCACCCTCCAGCCGCCGGAAATCTGGCAGCAAAGCGGCCGGTACGAAACCGCCCGCGACGTCCTCTTCAAAACCAAGGACAAGGCCGGACGCGAATGGATCCTCAGCCCCACCGCCGAGGAGGTCATCACGTCGGTCGCCGCCGCGGAAATCAATTCCTACCGGCAGCTGCCCAAAAATTTTTACCAGATCGGCATCAAGTTCCGCGACGAAATCCGCCCCCGGTTCGGCCTCATGCGCGCCCGCGAATTCATCATGAAGGACGCCTACAGTTTCGACGTGAGCGACGACGCGGCCCAGGTGTCCTACCAGAAAATGTATGACGCCTATACGCGCATCTTCGCCCGGTGCGGACTGAAGTCATTCCCGGTCGAGGCCGACACCGGCGTCATCGGCGGGAAATTCTCGCACGAATTCATGGTCCCCGCCGAGACCGGCGAGAACGAAGTCGTTTATTGCGAAGCCTGCGGTTATGCCGCGAACATCGAAAAAGCCACCAGCGGCATCCCCAAAACTGCCGCGCGCGAAATCGGGCCCGCCATCGAAAAATTCCCCACGCCCGGCGTTGTCACCATCGAAGCCCTGACCAAGGCGCCTTACAGCGTCCCGGCCAATCGCCAGATCAAGACCCTCATTTATATCGCCGACAGCAAGCCGGTCATCATCCTGGTCCGCGGTGACGACCAGTTGAACGAGGCCAAGCTTGCGGGTGTCATTGGCACCACGGCGTTCCGTGCCGCCGAAGCGCAGGAAATTTTCGACTCGTTGGGCGCACACCCGGGCAGTCTCGGCGCCATAGCCGGCACATTGGGACGCCGAGCACCGTCTCGGCCCGAAAGCCCGTCTTCATCACAAGCCGAGTCAGTGCTCGGCGCTCCGCAAATATATGCCGACGAACGGTTGCGCGGTGCGAACGACATGACCACCGGCGCGAACGAGGATGGCTTCCATTTCAAGAACGTCTCCATCGAACGTGACATCAAAGTCGGCACCTGGACGGATTTACGCACCGTCACCGCCGGCGAGCCTTGCGGCAAGTGTGGCAAACCGCTGAAAATCCGCCGGGCCATCGAGGTCGGCCACGTCTTCAAGCTCGGCACGAAATACAGCGAGAAGCTCAACGCGACCTTTCTGGACGAGGCCGGCGCGCGCAAACCCGCGGTCATGGGCTGCTACGGCATCGGCGTCACCCGCACCTTGCAGGCCGTCATTGAGCAGAGCAACGACAAGGACGGCATTATCTGGCCGCTGAGTGTGGCGCCTTACACCGTATGCATCACGCCGTTGGGCGTGGCGCCCGAAAGCCCGACCATGAAACTGGCGGAGAAAATCTACGCCGACCTCACGGCGCGCGGCGTGGACGTGATCCTGGACGACCGTGACGAGCGGCCCGGTGTGAAATTCAAGGATTCCGAGCTCGTCGGATTTCCCATTCGCATCGGCATTGGCGAAAAATCTCTGGCCAAAGGCGAAGTGGAACTCAAGCCGCGCAGTGGCGCCCTGCAATGCGTTAAATCCGAGTCCGCCGTGGAAGCCGTGTTGAAACTCTTGGCGGGGTGAAAGTCTGAGGAGACGAGCTCTGGACGTTAGGCAACTTGCACATTTATGAATAAGGTCACGCTCAACCTTGTGGTTCTACGGTCGCCGGATATTGCACTAGCGTCGGCTTTCTACACGCGGTTGGGTTTGCATTTCACACTTCACCGGCATGGCAAAGGCGCAGAACATTTCGCAGCCGAATTTCCCGGCGGTGTTTTCGAGCTATACACACAGACCGCAGACAGTCCGACCACCCTTGGCACGCGCATTGGTTTTACGGTTCCGTCAGTTGATGCCGTGATTGCTGCATTGACTGATTATCGGGCAGCGGTAGTTTCAGCACCGAAGGATTCGGAGTGGGGTCGCCGCGCTGACGTCGCCGATCCAGACGGACATCGGGTTGAGTTGATTGAATCCAAACCATGAACTAGTCGCCTGACAAATCGCAGGAGACAACGCGGGATGGCGGTTCCAGTTCCGATTCGCGGTTCACGCTGGTTGGTCCCGCGCGCCTGAGCTCTGGACGTTAGCCCACCAGACACGCTATGCCACATTTGAGCAATTCATGCAGCGGAGCATTGAGAACATTTGCATACTTTATGTCTAGCGGAACCCATTACATGCTCGAAGGCGTTGATTACCTTCACGTGTATGGCAACGAGCCGAGTGCGATTGAGCAGGTCTATGCTATCTTCGCATACGTATTGGAGCTGGATGAGAATGGCCAAGTGATAAACGCCCATTACGCACAGAAAAGGGCGACCGACTACCTGCGGGCATTTTGTGATCCCAAGTTCAAAGTTGATCCGCCATATGAGGATTGGGAGACGGTGCTGCATGAGCCACCACCGAAGCAGGATTTACGATGACGACGAAGCGGTTTAGCCAATCCTTACCGGCAACGCCGGATGGCGGTTTTGGCTGGTAAACGTAACGGCATCCGGGGTGGTTCGGGTTATTGTTGTATTTTTCGTGTTTGTTTTACCGGGGCAGGGGATGAAAGGTGAATTGTGCCGGGCGGTTGGCCGCGGGGTCAACCAGCACGGTGTAATAGCCGCCGTCGTTCAACAGTTCAATGCCGGACAGGGCCGGGCAAAGCCGCACGTTGAATGGCCACCAATGGTGCGCCTCATGCAACGCCGAAGTGAAGCGGTCAACATGGCGTCCCAGGAACCGGATGGGTGGGATGCCCGCCAACACCCGGCTTTTCCACAGGATCAGCGGGGTATGCAGATGGCCAATGATGGTTTGCTCCACCTGCGACAGGCGTCGGCGCACGGATTCTTCACGCCACAAAAACGGCAGGGCCGTGGGGTCGTGGCAGAACAACAACACGCGCTGTTCCGGTTGCAGCGCGTCGAAGGCGGCGCGGATTTCGGCCAGGTGCATCTCGCGCAATCGCTGCCACTCCGGCCATTCTTCCGGCCGCGTTTCGGGCCTGGTCGCGGGCAGGGCGATGAGCGATGAGGTCACCCCCACGAGCAGGTAACGCCCGAGGGACAGTTTCCAGAACGGTGGCAACCCGAGTTGTTGTGTGCTGCCCTGCCAGCTGGCCAGCCGCATTTCGCCCAGGCTGCCAAACAAGGTCGGCTTGCCCAGCTCATGGTCGCCAATGGTAAACCGGGTGCGGTCGCCGTATTTCGCGCGGAGTTTATCGAGGCATTCCCGG
>Ga0265320_10001510_pt1 | contig 16939 bp, 16 predicted proteins | sample 4827metaG_FD_202087 | JGI IMG/M metagenome (GOLD analysis project Ga0265320, IMG submission 202087) | Rhizosphere microbial communities from Carex aquatilis grown in University of Washington, Seatle, WA, United States - 4-8-27 metaG | ecosystem: Host-associated > Plants > Roots > Rhizosphere >...
TTCCTACCTTCGTGCGCCGGCGGTGAACGAGGCATCCGCCGAGGCGCCGACATGAAGCCGGGTCGGTGAAAGCACGATAAGCGGCGCCGTTCGAACCATCTATCCGCTTCGTACGGGCAAACTCGGAGAGCCAATTCGAACGCTCGTCTAGCTGGGCTCAAAACGATCGAAAAATACGAGCTGTCCGTCTAACGATTCGATCAAAAACCGCCTCTTCAGCGCATCGCAGCGGCGAATCTCGGTGAGCGGCCGCTGCCGAGCGCGGACAAGGTGCTCGAAGTCACCGGCAGGGTTCATGAGACGGTGTTGACCGACGGGCCTCGCTTCTTGATGCGTTCGTGACGTGCGGGGGCGTAAGTTGATGTAACGACCGACGACAGCACGCGGATGGAGTCGCCCACGTTTACGCAGGCGACGTTCGCTCTTTCGCCGGACGAAACGATGGTCACGGGTGAAGCATGACCGCATTCGTGAAGAGCCCGGATACGCGCGAGCTCACGGTGCTGACCATCGAAGATGAGCCGCAAATGCGCCGCTTTTTGCGGGCGTCGCTGCCTGCGTTCGGATACCGGCTCATCGAGGCATCGACCGCTCGAGAGGGCGTCGTGGATGCGGGGACGAGAAACCCCGACGTGATTCTGCTCGACCTGGGACTACCCGATGCGGACGGAATCGAGGTGACCAGGCAGCTCCGCAAGATCACCAACGTCCCGATCGTCATCGTTTCCGCTCGAAGTTTGGTTGGGGACAAGGTGAGCGCGCTCGACGCGGGCGCCGACGACTATCTCACGAAGCCCTTCGCGATCAACGAGCTCCTCGCACGACTGCGCGTGGCTGGCCGCCGCGCCGGGCATCGAGATGCACCGGTCGAACGGGTCGTCGTGGTCGGACCTCTGCGCGTCGACCTCGACAGCCGCCTCGTATTCATCGACGATCGAGAAGTGCATTTGACTCCGACCCAGTGGAGGCTTCTCTCGGCCCTCGTTCGGCACGCGGGTCGCGTGATGACGCATCAGGAGCTCTTGCAGGAAGGATGGGGAGCCCGCTACGGAACCCAGACCGAATACTTGCACGTCTACATGGGACAGCTGCGAGGCAAGCTCGAGCAGGATCGAACTCGTCCGCGGCTCATCATCACCGAGCCGGGCGTCGGCTACCGCCTCAAGGCGGAATAGTTCGTGGCGCAACACGCGAAGCCGTAGGAACCATGGCTCGTCTTCTCGGTCCGGTCCTCGTCCTTTTCATTCAAGTCCTCGGCACGTTCGCGGTCGGGTGCTGGCTGCTCCTCACGCCCGGTCGAGCCGCCAATTTGCTGCACGACGCATTCGTCGTCTTCCCGCAAGTGGGTCCCGAGGACCATCTGAAGAAGCTCTGCCTTCGCATTCTCGGCAGCGGACTCGTCGTGGTTGCAGCCCGGGCAACGGCCGGTTTCGTCAAGGCGCTGGCGCTGCTTTCGAACTGAGCATTCTGCGGTCCCCCGAAAGGGCTCGGGAGCGACATCAAAAAGGGATCAAGATTTCGCCGCTGATCGCGAACCGTGCGGTCTCGCTGACTAGAGTAGCGCAGCCGACCCAGGCGCCGCCGGCTGCGCAACGTGATGGAGCAATTTCGGGACTTCACGACTCTCGACGAAACGGACCTCGCCGCCGATCGTGAGCTGACGACCAGCGTCCTCGTCGAGCACCTGAACCTAGAACGCCAGCGTCGGGTGCGCCTGCAGCTCGTGCACGTGGTCGCCGTGCTGAGTGGGCCCGTCGGGGTACAAGTCGTTTTTCCGGCGTTGCTCTCCGCCGAGAGTCGCCGCGTCGTCTTCGCCGCTTGGCTCGGCGCCGCGATCTCGGCGCTCGTCGCGGCGGCGTCCGAATGGAGGACGGCGAGGCGTCAAGCCCGCGGAATGCAGGCGCTCCGTCGTCTCTCCGACGGCGCGAAACAGCGCGGATCCCGATGATTCGGCACCGATGACGCTTTCTTGAGATGCCGTGAGCCAAGCTTGACGGCCTCGTGATGCTCCGGAGCTTAGTTTCTGGGCACATGAACTGCGTCGGAATCATGGTGCCGTACGGGCGTGGGACGCGATTTGGTCATTCGCGGCATCGTTTGCGTCTTCGCGCGCCGCTTGCGTCCCTGGCGGTATCGGCGCCGCGCACTTCGATTCTCCGGGGATTCGCGCCGTCGAGTTTCGGCGATCTCCCAGTGAGCGGTTGTGGGCCGACGGCGGCACGCGTCGTGCACTATGCGCGGCGTGAGACATTCAGGTTCTGAGGGCGAGGGGCGTGGCCGTGCAAACAAATTTGCCAGCGTGGCTCCACGCAATCCATTTCGATCGCTTCGTTCGATTTTCCAACGTTCCCCATCGACGAGACGCGCGTTCCCATCGAAGGCCCGTCTCTAGAAGAGCATGACCATGGCCGACTTCGTCTACCTCGTGATCACCGTCGGATTCTTCGCGGTGTCCATCGCCTACACGCACGGCTGCGAGAAGCTTCGCGGGAGGCAGTCGTGACCGACACCCTTTGGGTTGGAGCCGCCACCGTGTTGGTGTGCGCGTATTTACTCTACGCCTTGCTCGTGCCGGAGAAATTCTGAGTCATGACCCCTATCGCAATACTCCAGATCGTTTTGTACTTCGGCATCCTGCTGCTGATCACGAAACCCCTTGGTTCGTACATGGCGCGGGTGTTCGAGGGTGAAAAAACCTTCTTGCACGGCCCGCTCGGATGGCTCGAGCGCGGCACTTATCGCGCCCTCGGCGTCGACCCGGACCGGGACATGAAGTGGACCGAGTACGCCACTGCGATGCTCATGTTCTCGCTAGCGTCGATGGTGTTCACCTACGGCGCGCTCCGTCTGCAGGGGGTCCTGCCGCTGAACCCCCAACAGTTCGGGGTCAAGCAGATGCCGGCGGACCTCGCGTTCAACACCGCGGCGTCGTTCACCACGAACACCAACTGGCAGAGCTACTCGCCAGAAGTGACGATGTCTTACTTCTCGAACATGGTCGCGCTCGCGATCCACAACTGGGCGTCGGCGGCTGTGGGCATCGCCATCGCGATCGCCGTGATTCGCGGCTTCTCGCGCAAGAGCGCCGACGGCATCGGGAACTTCTGGGCGGACATGGTCCGCTGCACGCTCTACGTGCTCCTACCGCTCTCCTTCATCGGCGCCTTCATTTTTCTCGCGATGGGCGTCCCGCAAAACTTCGACCCATACACGGTCGTCACGACCCTCGAGGGTGGAAAACAGACGATCGCGCTCGGTCCGGTCGCGTCGCAGGAGATCATCAAGCAGCTCGGCACGAACGGCGGCGGCTTCTTCAATGCGAACTCCGCCCATCCGTTCGAGAACCCGACGCCGCTCTCGAACTTCTTCACGCTCGTGCTCATCTGGTCGATCCCCGGCGCCATCACCCACACGTTCGGCAAGATGGTGGGGAACACCAAGCAGGGCTGGGCCCTCTTCGGCGCGATGTCCGCGCTGGCGCTCGCAGGCATGCTCATTTGCACGAGCGCCGAACAGGCCGGCACGCCGCATCTTGCGGCTGCGCACATCGAGACCGCTGCGACCGCGATGCAGTCCGGCGGCAACATGGAGGGCAAGGAAGTGCGGTTCGGCATCGCGGCGTCGTCTTTGTTCGCCACCGTGACGACCGGTGCGTCCTGCGGCGCAGTGAATTCCATGCACGACAGTTTCACCCCGATCGGCGGGCTCGTGCCGCTGTTCAACATGCTCACCGGCGAAGTGATCTTCGGCGGGGTCGGCGCGGGGCTCTACGGCATGCTGATGTTCGCGGTCCTTGCGGTCTTCATCGCCGGATTGATGGTCGGGAGAACTCCGGAATATCTCGGCAAGAAGATAGAGAAATTCGAGGTTCAGATGGCGATGCTGGCGACGTTGGTGCTCGCGGCCAGCGTGCTCGGCTTCGCCGCGCTCTCGAGCACCATCGATCTGCCGAAGACGGGCGCGCTGGCGGCGCTCAACACGTGGCCCGGGAGCGCGTACGGCGGCGCGGACTCGGTATACGGCGCCGCGACCGGCAACCTGAACAACGGCGGACCTCACGGCTTCAGTGAGATCTTCTACACGTACGCCTCGGGCACCGGAAACAACGGTTCGGCCTTCGCCGGCATCACCGCGAACACGCCTTGGTACAACGCCACCATCGCGCTCGCTGCGCTCATCGGTCGCTTCTTGATGATCGTGCCGCTCCTGGCGATGGCCGGCGCGCTCGCCAAGAAGGTCAATATACCGGCCTCGTCCGGAACCTTCCCCACCGACACACCCACCTTCGCCGGGCTCCTGGTCGGCGTCGTCGTCATCGTCGGGGCACTCACCTACTTCCCCGGGCTCGCGCTCGGACCGATCGTCGAGCAGTTCCAGATGAACGTGCTCGCCACTCATTGACGGGAACACCCACATGGCTATCCAAAAGCAGCTAGAGCTCTCGATCCCCGCTGGGATGGACGACCCGCCGGTCCACGTCCATCACAACGTTCGCCCCAAGAATGCGCCGCGCGCGCTGTTCGAAGGCGCGATCGTCAGGCGCGCCATCAAGGAAGCGTTCGTCAAGCTCGACCCGCGTGTCGTCGCCAAGAACCCGGTGATGTTCGTGGTCGAAGTGGGCAGCGCGATCACCACGTACTTCTGGATTCGCGGCGCCGTGACCCACGCCGCCGACACGCTCTTCGTCGGCCAAGTCAGCCTCTGGCTCTGGTTCACGGTCGTGTTCGCGAATTTCGCCGAGGCGATGGCCGAGGGGCGAGGCAAGGCCCAGGCCGACGCGATGCGGAAGACCAAGACCGACACCATGGCGCGTCGGCTCGTGGGTGAAAAAGAGGAGCGCGTGGCCGCGCCTCAGCTCGTGAAGGGCGATCTCTTCGTGTGCGAGGCCGGCGACATGATCGCCGCCGACGGCGAAATCATCGAAGGCGTCGCCAGCGTCGACGAGTCGGCGATCACCGGTGAGTCCGCGCCCGTCATCCGCGAGAGCGGTGGCGATCGCAGCGCCGTCACCGGCGGCACGAGGGTCCTGTCGGACCGGATCGTCATCCGCGTCACTCAGGACCCCGGCCACAGCTTCCTCGATCGCATGATCGCGCTCGTCGAGGGCGCCAAGCGGCAGAAGACGCCGAACGAGATCGCACTGTCGATTTTGCTCGCGGGCTTGACGCTCATCTTCTTGTTCGCGACGGTCACCTTGTTGCCGTTCGCGAAGTACGCGGCGGGTGGCACCGACGCCGTGCCGAGCATCACCGTTCTCGTCGCTCTGCTCGTCTGTCTGATCCCGACGACCATCGGCGGCCTCTTGAGCGCCATCGGCATCGCCGGAATGGACCGCGTCATGCAGCACAACGTGCTCGCGATGAGCGGCAAGGCGGTCGAAGCCGCCGGCGACGTGAACACGTTGCTCCTCGACAAGACCGGCACCATCACGCTCGGCAATCGCCAGGCGACCCAGTTTCACGCGGCGCTCGGCGTCAAGATCGACGAATTCGCCCGGGTCGCGCAGCTGGCGTCGCTGGCCGACGAGACCCCCGAGGGACGCAGCATCGTCGTGCTCGCCAAGGACAAATACGGAGTCCCGACGCGCGAGATCGCGGAGCTCGGGGACGCCACGTTCGTCGAGTTCTCGGCGAACACACGGATGAGCGGCATCGATCTGAACGGAAAGCAGATCCGAAAAGGCGCTTCCGACAGCGTGAAGCGCTTCATCGAGTCGCAGGGCGGCACGTTCCCCGCCGACATTCAGTCGACGGTCGAAGGCATCTCTCGCGACGGTGGCACGCCGCTGGTGGTTGCGGAAAACGCTCGCGCGCTCGGCGTGATCCAGCTCAAGGACATCGTGAAGGGTGGCATGAAGCAGCGCTTCACACAGCTCCGAGAGATGGGGATCAAGACCGTGATGGTCACCGGAGACAACCCCCTCACTGCTGCAGCCATCGCGGCGGAGGCCGGGGTCGACGACTTCATCGCGGAAGCGACGCCGGAGATGAAGCTCGCGTTCATCCGTAAGGAGCAGTCCGGAGGGCGTCTGGTCGCGATGACCGGTGACGGCACCAACGACGCGCCCGCGCTCGCTCAAGCCGACGTGGGTGTCGCCATGAACACCGGCACTCAGGCCGCCAAGGAGGCCGGCAACATGGTCGACCTCGACTCCAACCCGACGAAGCTCATCGAGGTGGTCGAGATCGGCAAGCAGATGCTGATGACGCGCGGCGCGCTGACGACGTTCAGCATCGCCAACGACGTCGCCAAATACTTCGCGATCATTCCGGCGATGTTCTTGGTCACGTACCCGGCGCTCGGACAATTGAACTTCATGCGCCTGACCAATCCCCACTCGGCCGTGCTCGCGGCGGTCATCTTCAACGCGTTGATCATCATCGCGCTGATTCCGCTCTCGCTCCGCGGCGTGAGCTACCGCCCGTCGAACGCGATCTCGACGTTGCGGCGCAATCTTCTCATCTACGGCGTCGGGGGCGTGATCGCACCGTTCCCGGCAATCTGGCTCATCGACCGACTCATCGTCCTATTGGGGCTCGCCTGATCATGAAACAACTACGTCCAGCCATTCTCCTGACCGTGTTCTTCGTCGTCCTGACCGGCATCGGTTTCCCGGTGGCGGTCTGGGCGATAGGCAAAGTAGCCTTTCCGAGTCAGGCCGCCGGCAGCTTGATCAAGGACGCGCACGGCAACGTCGTGGGCTCCTCGCTCCTCGGTCAGAGCTTCACGAAGCCCGAGTACTTCCACCCTCGGCCGTCCGCGGCCGGCAACGGCTACGACGCGGCGAATTCGAGCGGGACCAACCTGGGTCCGACCAGCGACAAGCTGATCAACGGTATCAAGGACGATCCGGCGACCAAGGACGTCGACGAGACGTACCCCGGCTTCAAGGATCTCGCGAAGGCGTACCGTGAGGAGAACGGACTCGGCCCGGATGCCGTCATCCCGGCGGATGCGGCGACGCGCTCGGCGAGCGGGCTCGATCCCGACATCAGCCCGGCGAATGCCGACCTCCAGGTCGCCCGCGTCGCCAAGGCGCGAGGACTCAGCCCCGACCGGGTGCGCGAGCTCGTGGCAGCACACACCTCGGGACGCACGCTCGGACTCTTCGGTGAACCGCGCGTCAACGTTCTGGAGCTGAACCTGGGGCTCGACGCGCTGAAGTAAGAGCCTCAGTGGTCGGCGCTGGCGTCGCGGGTCTTCCCGCCGTCGGCGCCGGCGTCTTTGTGCGACGGCCCTGCGTCGGTCCCGCCACCGCCGCCGGTGCCTCCGGCTCCCAGGATTGCTCCGGCATCCGTGAAGCAGCTGTCGTTCGCCGGGTCTTGATTGGCCGGGCACGGATCGACGAGTGCGTTGACCGTGTAGACGTCACCGAGGATCGCCGGTCGCGACGTCCAATAGACACCCATCGATAGCGAATCGCACTCGGTCGTGGCGTCGGCAATTCCGTTTATACCGCTGTACGTGTCGATCTGCTGGCAGATGTTGGCCTTGAACGTGGGGTAGGTGACGGCCTGTGTGCAGAGCGGCGCGCGGTGATCGGTGATGCTCGGGTTCGGAAACTGACCGAGCTGATGCACGAGGTCGTCGGCGCGCCAGCGTCCGCCGAGGGTGCACGATACGGCATTCCAGCCCCAGGGACCGGCGTCGGTCGGCTCGAGATTGCACACGATGATCGAACCGCGGAGCAGCATGTCGAGCTTCACGTCGCCGAGGTTCGAAAGGCCGACGTCGAGCCGGAGGCTCGTCGACTTGAGGCTCGCGACGACCTGGTAGTTTGCGACGTACGCGTTCGCGTCGCGGTAGCGCGAGTTCGCGCGCACGCCTCCGTTCACCGAGTCGGAAGCGATCGGCCAGACGTCGTTGCCTGCCCACTTCGGTGACGAACCTTTGGGGTTGTCGATCGAGTCGAACGGCGCAGCCACGTACGTTTCGACCAGCACCTGGTCGTCGTTCGCTTGTCCGTTCCACTGCGAGATTCGATAGATGATGTTCGACGCGCCGGTCTGCAGCGCCGTCGTGTAGTTCTCGGAGCTGAACGAGCCGATGAGATCTCGCACCTTCTGAATGACGCCGCCGAGCGCGTTGTCGACGCCGCCCGGCCCGTCCAGAACGCCAGGGTCGCCACTCGGGAGCAAGCACTCGCCGAAGGACGTGAGGGTCGCACCAGCAGAGCAGAACTTGTCGAGGTCGAACCCGATGGTGCGATACCGGCTCGTGTCGCCACTGACCGGATTCGAGTCCCCGAGGTCGATGGTGTACTGGACGGAGACGGCTTCGACGTCGTCCTTCCCGGCGTCGTTCTTTTGCGGTGGGGGCTTCGGGGGGAACGTCTTCTGCGGTGCTCCAAGACAGTAAGCAGCGGCTCCGCTGCTTCCGCCGCTGGAGTTAGTTCCGCCACCGCTGCTCGTGGCGCCGCTTCCGCCGCTGCCCGCCGTACTGCCGCCCGCGCCGCCGGCCGACGAGGCCGCCCGGCCGAGCAAGGACGAGTCGTAGACCGAGCAGGCCGTCGCTCCCGTGACTGCGCCCAAGATGAGATAAGAAATGCCCCGCATCGATACCCTACCTATATCACGCGAGCCTTGCTCGGCTAGTACGCGCGGCTTCACGGGACCGCGGCCCTCACCGCGGCGCAGGTGGCCCCGCTCGGAACGGCCGCCGCCGAGTAGGTGGCGCTCGAAACGGTGTAGTGAGGGCGAACGGCATCGACGATTTGTTCGTTTTGCGTCGAGCAGGCCGCATTGCCGCTCTGCGCGTCGAGGAGGCACCCCACGATGTGATTGTCGAGGAAGTTCACCGTGACGGCCCCGTGCATCGACGTGCAGCTATCGAGGGACCCGACCTCCGAAGAGACCTGCTTCACGGCCAGATAAAGCTGGTCCGCGCGAGCAGGCGGCGTGTTCAAGTCCGCGATGACGTCGGCATATTGGCCCGTGCTCGAGGGCTTGTCTGCGGGCGGGAGCGCGCCGGTCTTCACGTTGGCGGTGATGCCGTCGTGCTTGTCGCCGTCCGGGTCCGATACGGCCACGCCGGGCTGCTGGACGAGATCGGTCCAGGCCACCGTCGGATCGGTCCACGTCCCGAGCGGGGTCGCCGGGCTCGTGAACGTGACCCCGAGCAAGATGACGACGGTGTCGAGCTTGATGACCGCCCCCGGGGCCCGGTTACTCAAGGAGCCCGTCGCGTCGACGACGGGGATCCCGGGCTTCTCCCAGAGCGCATCGGCGAAGGTGACGCCGTACCACTCTCCGCCCAAATCGGTGGTCGTCGGAAAATCCGGAATGCTGAGCCCGCAGGGCTTGAGCTTCATCGCGAGCTTCAGATCCGAGCCCTGGGTGATGTTCGAGAGCTCCGCCCACTGAACGAGCTGCCCGGTCGTCGGCTCGAGAATGGTCCCGTCGCCCCAGCCGACGTTGACGGCAATTTTCACGCCCCACGTCGTTCCGGTGAGATCGCATTTCACCTGTGCCTTGCAGTTGGCGTCGCAGGCGCCGGTGTTCGGCGGATCGCATTCCTCTCCGATGCTCGAGTCGGTGTATCCGTCGCCGCACACGCTCAGGCGGCAGCCCCCGGCGATGCAGATTCGTCCGGTGCCGCACGCGGTATCGTCGCCGAGCGCGGTGCCCGGCGCGCAGACGTTGGACGCACACGTTTCCGATCCGTTGCAGGGATCGCCGTCGTCGCAGTCCCCGTTCCCCTGGCAGGAGCAATTCGCCGTGCACCCGGGGGTGTTCTTCTTACAGTCGTTCGTGCAGCCGTCCTTGTCGTCGAGGTTGCCGTCGTCGCACGCTTCACTCGGCGCGACGATGCCGTCGCCGCACACCGCGTTGCGACAAGTCCCCTGGACGCAATTTTCTCCGGTTCCGCAGCCGGTTCCCGCGGCCTTCGGTACGAACGGGTCGCAGACGTGGCTGCTCGTGTCGCAAGTGCCCGCGTTGAAGCAGCTGTTCGGCGCGCCGCAATCGCGCAGGGGGTCTCCCGCGGCGCAGGTGTACTTGCAGTTGGGCTCGCAGCCGTCGCCGGTGATGCCGTTGCCGTCGTCGCACTCCTCGCCCGGATCGACGACATGATTGCCGCAATACTTGCTCGAACAAACGCCGCTGACGCAGGCTAGGTTGGTCCCGCACGGGTGGAGGTCGGCGAGCGGCGTTCCGGGCAAGCAAGTGTGGGTCGAGTCGTCGCACCGCGGGCTGCCCGCGCAGATGTCCGTGGATTTGCAATCGCGAGTCAAGTCGGTGGAGACACACGTGAACCTGCAATCCGCGCCGCAGCCCTTACCGTCGGGTGGGTCGCATTCCTCGGGCGCGATGACGAGCGTGTCGCCGCAGTCCGCCGTCGCGGATCGGCAGACGCCGCCGAGGCATTTGTTCACTTCGCCGCAGATCGTTCCGTCCGGAAGGTTCGTCGTGGACGCCTGACAGAGGTGGTTCGCGCTGCACGTCTCGATGCCGTTACAGAAATTGCCGTCCGAGCACACCGCGTCGCCGACGGGTCCCGCAATGCACGTAAACCGGCAGTCGGCGTCGCACCCGTCGCCGTTGATCTTGTTACCGTCGTCGCATTGCTCGCCCGGGTCGAGCACGTGGTCTCCGCAGTGGAGGTGCGGGTTGACGCCGCCGCCGTCCTTGGTCGTCGTGCCCGAGTCCAGGCCCGTGGATCCGTCGATCGTCGACCCCGCGTCCGTCATCGAGCGGCCGGCGTCGGTGCCGCCACTGCCGCTAGTGCCGCCACTGCTACTCGAGCCGCCGGTGCCGGCCGGCGGTGCGCTGCCGCCGCTGCTACAGCCCGCAGCGACGATTCCAGCGACGAATACGAGCGCTCTTGCGACGACTCCTCTCGAGGTCGGCATTCTGATCTCCCGGTTCGGGCCCTGCGCGGGCAAGTCTAGATCGCGGAGCATAGCGCGTGGGTCGCCGCGCACACACAGTCTTCTCGAACGCGACGAATCGTTCCAGAATCGGCGACCGAAAGGGACACCACGCGACATGGCGAACTACTGGCTCACCAAGAGCGAACCGGACGTTTACTCGTGGGACCGGCTCGTTGCCGAGGGTCGCACCGTGTGGGATGGCGTTCGGAACTTCCAAGCGCGCAACAATCTTCGCGCGATGAAAAAAGGCGATCTCGTCCTCTACTACCACTCGGGCGACGACAAGAGCGTCGTCGGGATCGCCAAGGTCGTGCGGGAAGGCTATCCAGATCCGAGCGCAAAAGAGGGGGATTGGACGGCCGTCGAGCTCGCGCCGGTGCGACCCTTCAAGGAGTCGGTCACGCTCTCCGCGATGAAGGCCGACAAGAAGCTCGCCGGTCTCGCCTTGATCAAGCACTCGCGACTGTCGGTGGTGCCGGTCGGCGAGGCGCATTTCGCGCGCATTCTCGAGCTCGGCAAGACCAAGGCATGACGCGTCGAGCCGTGCCGTCTCGAAGACGTCGCGGCGCGCCTCAGGTCGTCGCCGACGTCTCTGCGCCCGTAGCGCGCACGTCGCAGAGCTCGATGAGGGTCGAGAGCGCCTCGATTTCGCGCTTCGCACGGATCTCCTTTTGGCGGAGCGCCTTGAGATCGGTCTCGAGCTTCCGCTGATCCACTTCGAGTTCGCGGAGCTCCGTCTTGATCCGGTCGCGTTCGGTCTTGAGCGATTCCACGTCGATGGGCACGGTGATGGTTCCTTCCAGCGAGACGGGGTCGACGCTAGCCCGGTCTTCCCCGCAGCTCAACCGAAGGACACGAGCCGGGAGTTCTTTTTTCGCGCCGCGCGCTCGCTGGAGGGGCTAATCGGTCGCGACGATGCGATTTCTGCCAGCCGCTTTCGCCGCGTAAAGTCGCCGATCGGCCGCGGCGATCAGGGCATCGGCCGGCCGCTTGTCACAGCCGAACAGCGACGCACATCCGACGCTGACGGTGACGTCGATGCGGCGCCCGTCGTAGTCCGCGCCGGCGGCGTGAACCGCAGCCCGCAGGCGCTCGGCCGCCCGCGCCGCGCCGTCGATCGCGGTCGACCGCAGGAGCACGATGAATTCCTCGCCCCCGTAGCGCGCGAACACGTCCTCGGTTCTGAGGACGCGCTGCACCGTTTGCGAGAGCTGCCGTAACACGGCGTCCCCCGCCGGGTGCCCGAAGGTGTCGTTGACCCTCTTGAAGTGGTCGATGTCGAAGAGCAACACCGAGACGTCGACATCGTGGCGCGTCGCGAAGGCGAGCTCGCCGGCCATTCGTTCCATGAAGTAGGTGCGGTTGTACGCGCCGGTGAGGGCGTCACGGACGCTCGACTCGTAGAGCTGGCGCAACATGCGCTCCTGGTTTTGGTCGAGGACCGAAAACCGGAAGTGCACGCGCGGCCCGAGCTGGATCAGCGCGCCGTCGACGAGCTCGGCCAGAGCGATCCGCGCCCCGTTCAGATACGTCCCGTTGCTCGACCGCAAATCTTCGACGAAGTATTTCTCGCCTTGCTTGTAGATGCGCGCGTGCACCCGGCTGATCCCGTCGTCGTCGAGCACGATGCCGTTGTTCTGGTGTCGCCCGAGCCGGAGCTCGACGTCTTCGAGCGCGCTCACTCGCCCCGCGTGCGCGGCGTCCATGCGGACCAGGACGGCCCGATCGCGCTGGGCGGCCGGGGGCGGAATGATCTGAAGATTCGTCGACGTGATGGACGTCAGCGTTTTTTGCTCGCCGCGTCCCGGCGTGGCCGGGCCCGTGAGCGAGGACATGGCCGGCTGAAGGCTCGTGCTACCCGTCATGCGATCGACGATCTGCGCGATGCCGCGGTCACAAGCTCACGACGGGGAACGGTTTACCGGGCTTTGCGAAGAAGTAACCTTGCAAGAGGTCGCAGCCGAGCTCCACCAGAGCATCGCGCTCCTGGACGGTCTCGACGCCTTCCCCGACGACGAGCATTCCCATGTCGCGGCAGAGCTCGGCCATCGAGCGAATGAGCTTTTGCTTCGTCGCGCTCTGGTGCACGTCGCGGATGAGCGTCATATCGAGCTTGACGATCTCGGGCTCGAGGAGAGCGAAGCTCGTGAGGCCCGCGTAGCCCGCACCGAGGTCGTCGACGGCGATGCGAAACCCAATCTCGCGGAGCGACGCGATCCGTCCGCGGAGATCTTTCACGCGATCGAGGGACGCGCGCTCGGTGATCTCGAGGACCACGCGCTCCGCGATCTGGGAGAGGGGAGCGGTCCGCGAGAGCAGGGTGGGGTCGAGCAAGTCCGTGGTGTGCAGGTTGACGAACAACATGCCCGCCTCGGGCCGGCCGAGAATGGGCTCGACCGCGCGGTCGCGGATGATCTGTCCGAGTGCTTCGAGCTGACCGAGCCGTTCCGCGGCGTCGAGGACCGCGCCCGGGTGCGGCAAGCTCGGCTCGTTGCTACGGAGGAGCGCTTCGTAACCATAGATCGTCTTCGACTTCACCGAGACGATGGGCTGATAGGCGATCCAGAGCGAGGCGAGGGCGCGGTCGAAGTTCTCGGCGAGCCGCTTGGCGTCGTCGCTCTCGATCGGATGACCGAGGAGCTCCGCCGCTTGCCGCTTCATCATGGCCATCCGGTGGAGGCGAACCGCTCGCTCGACGACCTCTTCCAGGTCCGGGATCTCGAGCGGCTTGGTGAGATAGTGAAACGCGCCGAACTCGAGCGCCTTCACTGCGGTACTCACCGCCGGCTCGCCGGTCACGAGGACGACGGGGATGTCGAGGTTCCTCTCGCGAACGAACTGAAGGAGCTGGATGCCGTTCATCCCCGGCATCGCGATGTCGCTGAGCACGGCGTCGTAGCCGTCCTTTTCGACGAGCATCTTCGTCGCGTCGTGACCGTCCGCGGCGCACTCGACTTCGTAGTTTCGCGACCTGAGCACGCGCGCGATGCTTCGGAGTTGGAGGGGCTCGTCGTCGACGACGAGGATGCGACCCTTCGGGGCGGAAGCGGTTCGGACTTCGCTCGTGGCCGGGGAGTGCTCCGGTCTCGATGTCGGTTCGTCCGAGCGCTGCTGCGCAGGACTAGGCAAGTAGAGAGCACTCATGTTCGAGTGGAACGGTCCTTTTTCCGCGATCTGTAGCGGTGTTCGATCTCCGATCGGCCCCCTGCGGCTGTCAGCGTTTGGCTGACACGCGTAGCGATTCGTGCGGTCGCAATTTTCTTACTTGTATCCGAGAGTTGCGAAGGAGAGCTTCCGCAGCGCGCGGAACTTGCGACGGCGGAGCGTGCGTGCGTACCCTCTGTCGCATGACAGCCCCTTGGATCGCCAAGGTGCGCGGGGGTGGGCAGGATTGAAGCAAAACGCAACTGAGACGGGCAAAGGGGCACCCCCCGACGTGTACGACCTCACCGCAGGTGACGTCGCCCGACTGCTCTCCGTCGACCTGAAGACGATCCACAACTGGGTGAACCAAGGTCATCTCTTCGGCCGGCGCACCGAAGGACGGCATCTGCGATTTCACCGCGTGGAAATCGTTCGATTTCTCAGACGCTCGGGCCATCCCGTTCCGGAGTCCATCGGCCGTCCTCCCCCGCGCGTGCTGCTCTGCCGGCGCCGGCCGCTCGACAATGCTTCGCTGCGCGGGGTGATCCAATCGGTGAGCAACGGCCTGTTCGCCCCAGCGCTCGAAGTCGCGACCGGGTACTACGAGGTGTTCGTGCTCGAGATCGATTCGCACGATCTGGAGCTCACCTGCGAGCTGCTCGCGGCGCTGCGCAGCCGGCCGACGACCCAAGCGCTCTCGGTAGTCGGGCTCAGCCGAAGCGCCGAACGCCGCCGACACTTCGTGAACCAAGGCGGCGACGTGGGGCTCGCCGCCGGGAACCTCGCGGACATCGTTCACACCGCCAAGTGGCTGACTGGCGCCGTCGCGACGCCTCCGACTCGGGCCATCACGCGTTAGCGTGACGGCGCGCGGTTCGGCACGCGCTCGAGCGAGCCGTCGCGCTTCACGTGGAACGTCGTTCGTCGAGACGCGGTCGGTCGGCCCTTCGAGGTGCCTCGCAGGTACTTCATCGGATCTTGCCGCGCGTCGGCGCGCGGCGTGGTCTCCACGCGAAGGAGCTCGGTTCCGGCCGGCACCGCGATGCGGACGGCGCGCTCCCAGACGGTTCCCGGACCGGCGCTCTGCGCCTCCGCGACGGCGCCGGGCCATTGCGTCACGTTCACCCAATCGTCGTCGCGTCGCACGAACCACGTCGTGCGCGACGTTCCTCGCGCTACGACACGTTCGTTCTCGAAGACCTGGACGGAGCGGTCGGCAGAGCTCACTGCGCGTAGCCGGGCTTCGCCGGCGGGGGGACCACGGCGTCGCCCTCGTCGTTGCCGGGGGTCGCCGCCGCGGGCTCGGCGCCGTGGCTCGTCGCGGGTGAAGCGTCGTGCTTCGGATGATCGTCGTCCTTGTCGTCGTGCCGCTCGTGCTTCGCGTCGGGCTTGGGCCGAATCACGAAACGAGGCCGCGTCGTCGGATCGCAACCCGACGTGAAGCCGGTCGCGTCGAAGTCCGAGCCGAGCGTGCCGTACACGTCCTGCCCTTTTTCGTCGGTCGTCGTGACCTTGATGCGGAAGTGCCGATCGCCGGCGCGCGCGGGGGAGCAATAAGAGAGGAGATAGTAGCCGTTCACCGCGGCCGCGAGTGTCTCGCCGGCGTGCTCGAGCGTGCCGTCGATCGTCGCGATCGTGTCGGCCGTGAAGGTGCCGGCGCGGCCGAGGCGCGACGCGTGGAAGCCGGGACCGTCCTTGACGTCGACGGTGTAGACGAGGTCGTCCGAGTCCTCGATCGCGTCGGTCATCTTGTCCTCGGACACGCGCCCCGCGAGATCCGGCCCTCGGGCGAAGACGACGAGCGAGCCGACGCGGATCGGTTTCTGCTGCGTCATGAGGCGCGCGTCGAGCTCACTCAGGGCTTCGACGATGGCGCTGTTCAAGTTGCTGGACGAGTCGGTCTGCGTGTACGACGCGAGCGACGCGATGTCGGCGATGTCGTCCGTTCCCTGCGGATACTCGCCCACGAGCTTCACCGAAGCGCCTCCGTCGAAGGCGAACACCGTGACCGGTTCGCTCGCGTGCGCCTTCGTCACGAAGCGCGCGACGGCCGAGGCGATCTTCGCCCGGGTATCGCCGATGGCTACCGGGCCGCTCATGTCGACGAGCAAGAGCGCGCGGTGCACGGCGACCATGTCGCGCGGCAAGAGCGTCTGCTTCGTCTGATCCGCCGTCAGGTCCTGTCCGTCCTCGGAGATCTGGAAATTCTTCTCGAACAGTCCGGCGACCGGCGCATGATCCTTGTTCACCGAAAAGTAGACGGCGACGTTGCTCGGCTTGTCGACCGAGGTGGCGACCGTGTTCACGCGAAGGCCGCCCATACAACCCGTCGTGCTCGCGGCGAGGAGCCACACGAAGACGCCGAGCCCACTTTCGCCGTGGCCGCGTTTTCTCTCGGCGCTCATTCCCAAAAAACTCCTTCTTTTCGGGCGTTCTGGATCATGTCGCTCATTCCCATCCCGATGTTTTCGGGCAGCGAACCGTCGGCGAACAGCCGCACTTCCCGGATTTCGACCGGATTTTCGGGCGGGCGCGTCGGTTCCGACACTTCGGCGCACACCACGACGGTGACCGCGTGAAATCGCGGGTCCCGGTCGCTCCGCGAGTACACGCCGCTGACTCGCCCGAGCGATTCGACCGTCGCACCCGCCTCTTCGAGCAGCTCGCGCGCGACGGCCTCTCGGAGGGTCTCGCCCCACTCCAGGGTGCCCCCGGGCAGCGCCCACTCGCCGGTGTCTCCGCGACGAATCAGAAGCCAGCGCCCGTCGCGCGTGCGGGCGGCCGCCGCCACGCCGACCACGGGGCGCCGGAGGAGGTGGCGGGACGCCTCGCGCACGAGTCGCCAAACGCCGCGGGGGATCTGCATGGCGGCGAGCATGCCCGAGCCGGCGCGTCGGGGCGAGTCGCGAGATGACGCTCGCGGCG
>Ga0265320_10001511_pt1 | contig 16937 bp, 12 predicted proteins | sample 4827metaG_FD_202087 | JGI IMG/M metagenome (GOLD analysis project Ga0265320, IMG submission 202087) | Rhizosphere microbial communities from Carex aquatilis grown in University of Washington, Seatle, WA, United States - 4-8-27 metaG | ecosystem: Host-associated > Plants > Roots > Rhizosphere >...
CCTCCGCGGCGGCGGCTTCAGGACGTAAAGGTCCTTGGGCTGCACGTTGCCTTCGGGCAAGCGCATCTGATACTTCACCGGCCGGCGGTGGTCGGCCAGCTGCCGGTCGGGATTGAAGACGCTGTTCCACTTCCAGAGCATGCGCACGAAGTTGGTCTGGCCGCGCGCGACCAGCTTGGCGGCCAGCAGCGCCGTGTCCTTGAGCGCCGCCATGCCCAGGTGCTTGGTGTTGAGCACGCGCTGGGTGCGGACCAGCTCCTGGTAGAACTTGTCGAGCGGCAGCCGTGTCGGCAGCACCGCGTGCTGGATGTCGAACAGGCGGTAGTCGCGCGTGGCCAGGTTGCGCCCCTGGTCGAGAAACGTCTCGGTGCCGGGGTAGGGCGTGTTGACGCTGATGTTGACGATCTCCGGCACCGACAGCGCCCACTCGCGGATCGCGCGAAAACGCTCGGCGTCCCAGTCGGGGTCGGCGATGATGTTGATCGCGACCATCATGCCCAGCGAGCGCGCGAAGTCGAGCGCCTCGAAGTTGGTCGACAGCTTCACGCGCTTGCGGTGCAGCTCCAGCGCCTCCTGGTCCACCGCCTCGACGCCGATGAACATGTAGTCGAGGCCGAGGCGCCGCCAGTAGCGGAAGACGTCCTTGTTGCGCAGCAGCACGTCGCCGCGCGTCTCCAGGTAGTAGCGCTTGCGCACGCGGCGGCGTTCGAGCTCGCGCCCGATGGCGAAGCCGTGGTCAGCCTGGATGAAGGCGACGTCGTCGACGATGAAGACGCCGGGCTCGGGGATGCGCGCCAGCTCGTCGGCGATCCGCGCCGGTTCTAGCCGCCGGTAGCTGCGGCCGTAGAACGTCCAGGCGCTGCAGAACGAGCAGTCCCAGGGGCAGCCGCGCGTCATCTCGATCGACGCCGCCGGGTCGAGCACGCCAATGAAGTACTTGCGCCGCCGTGGCAAGAGGTCGCGCGCCGGCATCAGGGTATTGAGGTCGCGTACCTGCTCGGGTGGTGGGCCCTCGCCGGCGGGTGTGACGACGCCGGGCAGCGTATGTAGCGACGCGCGATCGTGCGCGGCGGCGTCGAGCAGCCGCGGCGTGATCTCCTCGCCCTCGCCAAGCACCACGCAGTCGATCGCGCCGCCCGCGTGCTCCAGGATCTCGGCGGCGGTGAACGAGGCGCTGTGGCCGCCGACGAAGAAGAACGCGCGCGGCAGGCGGCGCCGCGTTTCGCGCGCCAGGTCGACGACCTCGGGGATGTTGGCCAGGTAGTTGAGCCCGAAGGCGACGGCGTCGGGCCGCCAGCTGTCGATGGCGTGCCGGTAGTCGTCGAGCGACGCGGCCTGCAGATCGAGGATCCGCACCTGGTGCCCCGCGCGGCGCGCGGCCTCGGCGCACAGCTCGACGCCGAGCGGCTCGAGGCGCAGGAAGATCTCCGTGTACATGAGACCGCTCGGATGACAGAACAGCACCTTCATCGGACGCCTCCTCGGTCGCATGCGCGGACGGTGGCCGAGACTGCGACCCAAGCCGTGACGATCATCAGCGCGCGCCGATCTCGCGCACGGGGCGCGCGTCGGCGCCGGCGGCCGGCTCGTCGCGCGCGGGGCGAAACGCGAGCTGGCGCCAGACCGGCAGCAGATCGTCGACCAGCACCTCGTGCCAGGTCGGAACGTGGCGCAGCGACCAGGCGCGCGCGGCGTGACCCATGGCGCGCAGGCGCGCGCGGTCGTCGAGCAGGCTGTGCAGCGCGCGCGCCCAGGAGGCGGGCTCGGAGTCGGGAACGATGAGACCGGTCTCGCCGTCGACGACGAAGCGCCCGCTGCCGCTCGACGCCGCGACCAGCAGCGGCAGGCCCGAGGTCGAGGATTCGAGCACGGCGTTGGACAGCTCCTCGACGATCGCCGGCTGCGCGGCGATGTCGGCCGACGCGTACGCGCGCGCCAGCGTCTCGGGGTCGAGCACTCCGGGGCAGCTGACGCGGCTGCCGAGCAGCGCAACCAGCGCCGTACGATCGGCGCCCTTGCCCGGGCAGAGCAAGTGCACGGGCAACCCGCGATCGATGAGCAGGCGGACCGCGCGCGCCAGCGTGAGCACGTTCTTGACGCGATCGAGCCGGCCGACCGAGATCACCGCGACGCTGTCGGCGGGGATGCCGAGCTCGCGCTCCAGCCACTGGCGGTCGCGCTTGCGCGGAGCGAAGAAGCCGTGGTCGACGCCGCGGCGCAGGCGGCCCACCCGGTGGTGCCCGAGCAGGCCGACCAGACGTAGCTGATCTTCCGCGTTCGATGCCAGCACGCGCGCGCAGGCACGCAGGTGGTCGTCGAGCCGGCGCTGAACGCGGGCCTCGGCGCGGGCGGCGACGTGCCAGCGATCGAGGAACAGGCGCGCGAGGCGGCCCGAGCCGAGGAAGCGCTCGACGGTCGCGGCGGTGAAGACGCGCGCGTAGTACGGCTCGGTGGTGTGGATCGAGCTCACGAGCGGAATGCCGTGGCGGCGCGCGACCCGCGCCGCCGTGCGCGCGAACGCGAAGACGCCGTCGGTGGTGTGGATGACGTCGTAGTCGGCGAGCCGCTGGGCGAGATGTGGATTGTAAGGCGCGATGTCGCTGTGGTCGGGCACGTGCGAGAGAAAGGGAAAGCGGGCCGTGCTGAGCACGGGGCGATGAAACCGATACCGCACGTGAGGCGCGACCACGTGCATCGCCTCCTGCGCGCCGGAGAAGTGCACGGTCAAGTCCAGCGCGGGGCCGAGGGAGGCCGCCGCCGCCGCGACGCGCTCCCAGGTCTTGACGTGCCCGCCTGCGTTCGGGCTCCAGTGCAAATCGACGAGAACTCCCACCCGCAGCGCCGGATCGAGCCGGGGCCGGCCCTCGATTCGCTGGTTATTCATCATCGTCCCATTTCGGTGAGGGGGATGGCTCCTCGCTGTGCACGGCTCCAACGGCGGGGGTGCGGAGGGCCCGGACGGTACCGTCGGGACTGATGTGCATGATCCCGGGCGAGACCGCCTTCATGTGTCCCTATTCAGTTGCCCATGCGACGAAGCGCACGCGATGCGGGTCGCGCTGTATTTGGGCCTGGGGCGAATCGACAGTCCCTCACTTGACAGTGACGTTGTTGTTCGCAGGCTTGACACCGGCGTTGCTGTTCCCAGGTTCTTCCCGCGATGACCGTAAGGGAGACTACTCAGGGACAGGTGCGCAGGACTCGGGGACAGCTATGGGGAGGAATCGCTCAAGCGGCGGCTCTTTCGCTGGTGGTCGCGGTTTCCGGGGTTATAGTCACGTTCGGACAGACGAACGACGCCGCCGGGGTCGGGAAACAGGCGGCCTCGTCGCGGGCGGATCGACTGCGCTTGCTGGCGCCCCTGTCGACGTCTGTTGCGAACTCGCAGCGGCCGCTCTTCCTCTGGACCGGCGGGCGCGGCGCGGTGACGCTTGAGATCTGCCGTGACCGCGGCTGCCGCCATTCGCTGGCGTCCGTGGAAACGACGGGCTACTCGGCGCGGCCGTCGCGCGCGCTGCCCCCCGGTGTGGTGTTCTGGCGCGTCGTCGATCCCGCGAGCCGATGGTTCTATGACCGACACCCCGAGGAGACGTCGGCGATCTGGGAGTTGACGATCCCCGTGGGCGACATCGAGCGCGCCGAGAGCTGGGGCGCGATCCCCGACTTCAACGGTGACGGGTTCGGCGATCTCGCGGTCGGCGTCAAGGCCGCGGGCGCCGTGGTGAACGGCGAGATGCGCATCTTCCCCGGCGGCCCGCAGGGGCTCGGGACGACGGCCGCGCAGACGCTGGTCGGCACGACGCCGGGCTTCGGTGACGAGTCGGGCCCGGCCGGCGATCTCGACGGCGATGGTTTCGGTGATCTGGCGGTCTGGACCAGCGGGCCACCGACGTCGGTCACGGTTTATCGCGGCGGCCCGGATGGTCTCGGCTCGCCGGTGACGTTCCCCACGCCCGCAGCCGACTCCGGCACTCAGATGCGCGTCCTCAGCGCGGGTGACGTCAACGGCGACGGCTACGGAGATCTGCTGGTCGGCGGCCGCGACTTCGGGGCGATTTATCTCGGCAGCGCCACCGGTGTGAGCCCGACACCGATCGCGCAGCTGCCGAGCGCCTGGGCTGGGGCGGGCCGCTCGGTCGACGCCCCCTGGCCGATCGGCGGCGGCGACTTCAACGGCGACCTCTCATCCGACTTCCCCGACGCGGTCATCGCGGGCTCCGACGGCGCGATGCTGTTCGACGGTGACGGCCAGACCCCGGTGGCGACGTCACCGCCCGGCACCTTCTATCAAGGCGTCGGTGACGTCAACGGCGATGGCTTCAGCGACGGGCTCGCCCTGATCTCGTCGCTGTTCGGCGTGCCCGAGGCGGGGCGCGTGTACTTCGGCGGCACGACGCCGTGCCTGTCGACGGCCTGCCTGACGTTCGCGCCCCTGCTCGTTCCCGGCCGCGTCAACAACGACCAGGGCCTGGCGGCGGTGCTGGCCGGCGGCCTGGGCGACGTCAACGGCGACGGCTTCGACGAGATCGCGTACGGCTCGCCCGGCGCGGGCGCGGTCTACGTGTTCATGGGCTCGCCCACGGGCCCCCCTTCGACACCGTCGCTCACGATCACGGCCGCGCAGGGCTTTGGATTCTCGTTCGCGCGGCTCTGATGCCTCCGGCCTGACGCGGGAGATCGCCATCCGCACCCATCAATGCTCCCCGGGCGCATCCTCCAGCGCGGTCAGCACGCCGCTGACGCCGACAATCTCGCCGGCCTTTACGGTCGGTTGCAGATAGATGTCGTGGGTGCGACGGGCTCCGTCGAAGCCGAGGGGAATGCGCCGGCGCAGGGGCTTGCCTTGCGCGAGCACCTCGCGCTTCAGATCCGCCAGCAAACGGCCATCGCTCGCGAAGAGCTCCTGATCCTTTCGGCCGATCATGCGCTCGGCGGCCTGACCCAGGATCGTGCCAAACGCCCAATCGTAGGTAAGGTCGCTGCTCTGTCCGAAGATCGCCGTGGGCGCGCTGCCCAGTGCGACGATGAGCCGCCGCCAGTCCTCCTGCAGGCCCTTGATCTTGGTGATGTCGACGAATGTCACCACCAGGCCGTCAATCACGTTGTCGGTCGTCCGGTAGGGAAGCATTCGCATCAGGTACCAGGCTCCGTCGTCGCTCTGAACCTCAGCTTCCTTGAAGCCTAACGTGCGCAACACCTCGGCGGCGTCATCGGCCAACGTCTGGTGCTTGAGCTTTGAAACCAGGTCGCCGACGGGGCGGCCCACATCCGAAGGGATCAGACGGACGACCTTCTTGGCCTGGTCGGTGTAGCGCTTGATGTTGAGGTCGTTGTCGAGAAAGATGGTCGCGATGTCGGTGCCATTGAGCAGATTCTTCATGTCATCGTTGGCGCGCGAGAGCTCCTCCACCTTTCCTTGAAGCTCGGCGTTGACCGTCTGCAGCTCTTCGTTCAAAGACTGCATCTCCTCCTTGGAGGTCTCCAGCTCTTCATTGGCGCTCTGCAGCTCTTCGTTCGTCGATTGCAGCTCCTCGTTGGTCGATTTGAGCTCTTCGTTTGCCGTCTCCAGCTCTTCGACCGTGCTCTGGTGCACCTCCCTGGCGTGCTGCAGCTCGCGCTCGAGCTCGGCGATCCGCCCCGGCGCCGGCTCCGCTTCGGCGGACGGCGTGCTCGATGACGGCGCTTCGATCACCGGGACCGGCTCGACGTGATCGAACGCGACCAGGTACAGGCCGCGTAGATGCTCTGGTTGGGTCAGCAGCTTCACGCGCAGATCGACCGTGACCGTGTGTCCGTTGGTCTTGACGCGGACCCCGCGCTGGATCACGCCCGCCTCGTTCTCCGCCGCTTGTCGAATGGCCACGGCCAGGTCCAGCTGCAGTCCTTCGCGCGCCATGTTGTAGACATTCGTGGTCGTCTGCGGGCCCGGAGCCGGTTCCAGAAACTGCCCGGTACGGCCGTGAATGTGCACGATCTCTCCACGCTCATGCATCAGCAACGCCGGCGGCACCAGATGTTGGATCAATGCCCGCTCCGCGTGTTGCGCGAGCGTGGGTTCGGCCAGACGCCGGCCAAACGAGGCCGAGACCAGCTCACGAGTCGCGATGTCGCTGGGACTGGCCGGTAGGTCTGCGATATAGGCGGTCGACGGGCCGTCCTTGCGGCCGAAAATCTTCCACTTCTTGTCCAGCGGCTCGAAGAGGTGAGCGAAGCTGCCAATGGCCTCTGACGTGCCCAGGAACAGGATGGCCCCGGGGCGCAAGGCGTAGTGAAACATCGGTATCAAGCGTTGCTGGAGCTTGGCGTCGAAATAGATGAGCAGGTTGCGGCAAGAGAGCAGGTCCAGCTTCGTGAACGGAGGATCCTCCACCACGTTCTGTGGGGCGAAGACCAGCATCTCGCGGATCTCCTTCTTGATTCGATAGAACCCATCGGTCTGCGTGAAGAACCGCTCCAGGCGCTTGCCGCTCACGTCGGCCGAGATGCTCTCCGGATACTCGCCGGTCCGGGCAATCTCGATCGCTTCGGGGTCCAGATCGGTCGCGAAGATCTGCACGCCGTAGAGCGATTTGGCACGGTCCATGGCCTCCTTGAAAGCGATGGCCAGCGAGTACGCCTCCTCGCCGGTCGAACAGGCAGGGACCCAGACACGAAAGACGTAACCGTCCTCCTTGCCCCGACACAGATCGGGCAACAGCTTGGCCAGGCTCTCGTGCGCTTCGGGATCGCGAAAGAAGGATGTGACCCCGATCAAGAGCTCCTTGAACAGTCGGTCCAGTTCGGCCGCGTTGTTCTGCAGGAAATAGAGGTAGTCACGCAGTGACTCCATTTGGTGGACGTTCATTCGGCGCTCGACGCGCCGGCGAATCGTCGTGCTCTTGTAGTAAGAAAAATCGTGGCCGCTCCGGCTGCGCAGGAGCAGGAAGATGCGCCTGAAGAGATCGACGCTGTCGGATGCCGGTTCACGGGTCAGCTGGATCCGCCGGGCCAGTGTGCTCGCATAGTTGACGAGCTGCTTCGGCATATCCGCCGGGCTGAGAATGTAGTCGACGTGGAGGCTGGCGATCGCACTGTGAGGCATCGAGGAGTAGCGCGCGCTCCCCTCTTCTTGCGCCATCGTCATCCCCGATTGCGCCTTGATCTCCTTCACGCCGAGCGTTCCGTCACTGCCGGTCCCCGACAGCACGATGCCAATGGCGTGCTCTCGCGCCTCGCGAGCCAGTGAGCGAAAGAACGCATCGATCACCAGCTGGCGCCCGGCGCCTTGGTTCGGCTCCCCGGGCACCAGCTTGCCGCCTTCGATTCCCAATGCCGCGCCGCCGCGCGCGAGGTAAACGTGATTTGGCTCCACATCGATCGGGCCGTCGACCCCGGTGACCGGCATGGGGCTGTGCCGCGCCAGCAACTCCGGCATCAAGCTGACGCGCCCGGCGGGCAGGTGGGTCACCACCACGAACGCCATGCCGCTGTCGCCCGGCATGTGATCGAAGAACTCCTTCAGCGCCTCGAGTCCGCCGGCCGAAGCGCCGATGCCGACAATGAGAACATCGAGAACATCCCGTTCCGGGTCAGCGTGATTCGCGTCCTCGTCGTCCGGCCTTCCCTGTTGGAAGTTGCCACCGTCGGCCCCCTGCCCATCGGCGGAACCGCCGGCGGCGCTCTGTTCATCGTTCATCAGGCCCTCTTTGCGCCGACTATACGCGCGAGCAATCCCACCTCAAGGGGTTCGCCACCGGCGGCAGTTTTTGATCGACATCCGATCGGATCGTCCTATGCTGAGGCTGCGCCATGGCCGAGGCTTCGAAATGGGTCAAGTTGTCGCACGATTCACTCAGGCGGGCGCATGATCAACTGACACGAGAGTTCCATGCGTCGCTGGCCGTGATGGCTCAGCAGCGGCGCGAGACCAGCTACCTGCACACCATGGCGGCGTGGGCGCTGCGTATGAGCCCGACTGGCTGGGCGATGGTACGTGGCGGGAAGTTGGTGCTGACCAACCGCTCATTCGACGCGATGGATCGCGGCAGCGTCATTGGTCCGGGATGGAAGCCGTTCGGGCGCGATTCGTCGGAATCGGCGCCGGCGTCCGAGGACCAGCCCGCGCGCTCGTTGCGGGCGATTGCAATAGAGGAGACGCAGCTCTTGTTCACCGACGGTGCTCCTCATCGTCGGGAGCGTTACGCCCGATGCGGAATTGTCGTCGAGCTCATGGTGGAGCGTCCCTTGTCCTCCCTGGAAGATCACGTTGGGCTGGTGCTGGTCCGCGACGTGACGGAGCAGGTCCGTGCCGAGACGCAGATTGCGATGATGAGCGCGTGTCTCAATGAAACCGAACGCGCGCGCGTCGCCGCCGAGCTCGCCGTCGGTGTGGCGCACGACCTCGGCAACCTGGTGGGCGCGCTTCGCACGCGTGTCGCCTCGCTGCCACGCGAGTCGGCGCTGGGCGCCGAGAGCGAGGCGCTGCAAGCCATCATCGAGGCTCAGGCCGGATTGGTCGACAAGCTCCAATCCGTCGCGCATCCGAGGGCAGCGCCCTCGGTGCGCCTCGACCTTTTGAACGACGTCATCCAACCCGCGATCCTGATGGTGGAGACATCGCTCCGGATGGGCGACCATTCGGGCGCGGGCCGTATCTCGATTTGCCTCAATCCGCTCGGTGAACAGACAACGTTTGTTTGGGCGCCGCGCGACGAGCTGGTCAATGTGCTGATCAATCTCTTCTTGAACGCGCGCGACGCCATGCCCGACGGTGGGACGATCAGCGTGAGCGCCATCTTGCTCCCTGGTGGTGTCGCGGTCCGTGTCGAGGACGAAGGGACAGGGATCGCTCCCGACGATCTTCCGCGGATTTTCGAAGCGCTGTTTTCGACCAAGGGAGACCGCGGCATGGGCCTCGGCCTGGCGACGGCGGCCGCGCTGATGCGCCGCCTGGGCGGATCGATCTCGGCGCGCAATCGCGTCCAGGGCGGGGCCCGCATCGAGCTCACGTTTGTAAACCCGGACGGCGATGCGTGGCCTGGCCCTGCTAGTGTCGTTTGAAGTACTGGACCGCCTTCTCGTGCTGCTCGGCCGCGGCGCGGCTCTTGAACGTGCCGAGATTGCGACGGCGGCCGGTCTTGGGATCCAGCTTGCGCGAGTAGAGTCGATATTGGCCTGAAGGGAGCTTGCGAATCATCGTCTACCTCCTGTCAGTGGGGGCGGCGCCTCTTGCGTCAAGATAAGCAGACCTCAGGTTTGCGATATGCCACGCAAGGAAACGGTGGACAAAGCGAAGCGGGATCTCGCGAGCGGGAAGAGTGCATCGACGGCGGCGGGTGAGTTCGTGCGCGAGGAGATGGATCACATTCGCCAGGGGAAGCACGGCGCGCGCTCGACCAAGCAGGCGATCGCGATTGGCCTCGCCCAGGCGCGCCGGGCCGGGGTGCCGTTGAAGCCGCCGAAGCGCGGTCGCGTCTCGAGCCGCACGCAGCGCTCGGCCGAGCTGGCGTACCAGGCGGGGCAAGGGCAGGGACGCAGCCGTCCGCGCGCGCCCTCGCGCCGGCGCGGGCGCGCGGCGGAACGCGCGCTCGAGCCAGAAGGCCACGACGCCGCGTCGCCGCGCGCGCTCGCCAAGCAGGCCCGAGGCGCTGCGAAGCGGCGCAGCGCCGCCGATCGGTCGCGCGCCGCCAAGCAGGCGGCGCGCACGCGGCGGAAACGCAGCTGAGTCGAGGCCTTCAGCTCGACGAGCCGCCCTGAAGGCAGTGCTTTCGTATCAAATCCAGCTGCGGGTCGCCGAGCTGTCGTTCGCGGAACGTGGGTCCGTCGACGACCGGCATCATGAGGTCGAGCAGGATCACGCACGGCGGCGGATCGAGCGGTCACCCCCGTGCGCGCGATGTCTCGGGAGGCGGCGAAAACCAGTCCTTCTTCGGCCCCAGCAATGACAGCGGGAGGACGAACACCGCGACCATGGCGTCGTTCCAGAACGTGCGCGGGTCGGCGGGCCGGGTCATCACCAAGAAAGCGAAGAGCCAGGCTGCGAGCGCGACCGTCACGTAGCGCGCCCAGCTTCTTGCACAGGCAATCGTGCCGAAGACCAGCAGCCCGACGCCGACGATCCAGTTGTTGACCAGGTTCGCGTGTGTATGGGGCCACAGGTAGCCGGCGAACAGCACCCAGCCCGACAGCACGACGATGGCCACCCGCTTCCACATCCTCGGCAACCCCCGTTTTACAGGTGGATCCGCATTGACCGCGAGCAAGCGCAGCCGCGTGATTCGCTCCGGGGCGTTCATTGATTGTTGATTGACGTGACGGGACGCCGCCCTAGCTTGGGGACACCCCCAATGCCGGCAGCTTTTCCTCACCCGCGCGACACCGCGGTGCGCTCCCCGCGATGACCCGAGCGGCTGGCGCGCGATTCGAATCGGACGTCCCCGCGCGGCTGGATCGCCTGCCCTGGTCGCGCTGGCACACGCGGGTGGTCGTGGCGCTAGGCATCACCTGGATGCTCGACGGGCTCGAGGTGACGCTCGTGGGCGCGATCGGTCCGGTGCTCATGGAGCCGGCGACGCTGCACCTGTCGGCCGGGCAGGTCGGCGGCGCCGGCACCGCGTATCTGGCGGGAGCGGTCACCGGCGCGCTGGTGTTCGGGCGTCTCACCGATCTCTACGGGCGCAAGCGTCTCTTTCTGATCACGCTCGCGGTTTATCTGCTGGCGACGCTGGCATCGGGTCTCGCCTGGAACTTCTTCTCGTTCGCCGTCTTTCGCTTCGTGTGCGGCGCCGGCATCGGCGGCGAGGCCAGCGCCGTCAACTCCGCCGTCGACGAGCTGATCCCGGCGCGGCAGCGTGGCCGCGTCGATCTCGGGGTCAACAGCACCTACTGGCTCGGGACGGTGGTGGGCGCGGTGCTGGCGCTGGTGTTGCTCGACGCGCGGATCCTGCCGACCGCCTACGGCTGGCGCTGTGTCTTCGTCGTCGGCGCGGGGCTGGGATTGTCCGTGCTCTTGATGCGGCGCCATCTTCCCGAGAGCCCGCGCTGGCTGCTGCTGCACGGCCGCGACGACGAAGCGCAGGCGATCACCACCGCGATCGAGGCGGAGGTCGCTGCGGATCTGGCCGCCGCGCCTGCGCACCGGCGCGGGACATTGCCGCCAGCGGGCCCACCCGTCACGCTGCAAGCCAAGGGGCGCGTGAGCTTTGCGAGCATCGCGCGCGTGTTGCTGGTCGACCACCGGCGGCGCACGATCCTGGGTCTGTCGCTGATGAGCGCGCAGGCCTTCACCTACAACGGTGTCTTCTTCACGTACTCCCTGGTGCTGGCGCGTTTTTACGGCGTCCCGTCGGGGCGCATCGGGCTCTATCTCATCCCGTTCGCGCTCGGCAACCTCCTCGGGCCCTGGATCCTCGGCCCGCTCTTCGATCGCGTCGGGAGGCGGCCGATGATCACGCTGACGTATGCGTTGAGCGGCGTGCTCATCGCGATCACCGGCGTGGGGCTCGCGCGAAGCTGGTTCGATGCGACGACGCAGACGCTGATGTGGTCCGCGGTCTTCTTCGTCGCGTCGTCGGCGGCCAGCGCCGCGTATCTGACGGTCAGCGAGCTCTTTCCCGTCGAGCTGCGCGGGATGGCCATCGCGCTCTTCTACGCCGCGGGCACCGCGATCGGCGGCCTGAGCGCGCCGGCGCTGTTCGGATGGCTGCTCGACACCGGAAGCCGCGCCGACCTGGCCATCGGCTATTTCGTGGGAGCGGCGCTGATGATCGGCGGTGGCGCCGTCGCGGCGGTGCTGGGCGTGGCCGCGGAGGGGCGATCGCTCGAGGCCATCAACCCCAGTTGACAGGCGCGCCGGAGTGGAGACGCTTGTGGCCACCCGATGCCTGCGACGAGCCGACGAGCCCAAGGTGGATACGACGTGATCGTGATTGGCGCGGGGGTGGCCGGGCTCGAGGCGGCGCGCCGGCTGGTGCAGCGTGGCCTGCGCGTCGTGGTGCTCGAGGCGCGCGCGCGCCTCGGCGGGCGGATCCGCACGGAGCGGCCCGCGGGATGGCCCGCTCCCGTCGAGCTCGGCGCGGAGTTCGTGCATGGCCGCCCGCGCACGTTGGTGCAAGCGCTGGCGGCGGCCAGAGCGCGGGTCATCGAGCTCTCGTGGCGGCACGCGTTCGTCCGGCGCGGCACGATCGACCTCGGAAGCGCGACCTGGCGCGCGGCGCAGGCCTGGATGGATCGCTTGCCTGACGAGGACGTGTCGTTCGCGTCGATGTTGCGGCGGCCCGGCTTCACGCGCGGCCTGTCGCGTGAAAGCCGCGCGATGTTGCTCGGGTTCGTCGAAGGATTCAACGCGGCGGACGCGGAGCGGATCTCTGTCCTGGGACTCAACCGCCAGACGCGCGCTTCCGAAGCGGAGGAGGGCGATCGCATCTTTCACGTGCCGGGCGGGTACGATCAGCTGGTGCGGCACCTGGCGCGGCCGCTCGCGCGCCCCCGAGTCGCGCAGCGCCTGGGCACGACGCAAGGCGCGCTGCGCCTGGGCACGGTCGTGACCGACGTCGAATGGGGCGCGGGTGGCGTTCGGGTTCGTTCGCGCGGCGCGCTTGGCGGCACACTGGCGACGCTGCGGGCGCGCGTCGCGCTGGTGACGGTCCCGCTCAGCGTCCTGCAGGCGCGACGGCCCGCCCGGGGCGCCATCGCATTCGCCCCCGCGCTGCCAGCCGGGAAGCGCGCCGCGATCGATCATCTGGCGATGGGCAACGTGGTCAAGATCGTCGTGCGCTTTCGCGATCGGTTCGGCTCGGGATGGTCGTCGCCGATCCCGCGCGACACCGGCTTCCTGCACGTGCCCGGCGCCGCGGTCCCCGTGTGGTGGACGTTTGGTCCCGAGCCGCACCGCTGCCTGGTCGGGTGGGTCGCGGGTCCGGCAGCCGATCGATTGGCGAGGGTGGGCAACGGCGCGCGCGGCCCGGTGTCCGGCGATCCATCTTTGCCGCGTTTGCGGGCGGCGATCGCGGGTCTCGCGCGCGGGCTGGGAACCAGCACGCGCGATCTGCTGACCGCCGTCGAGGACGCGGTCGTCGTCGACTGGGCCGAGGATCCTTACGCGCGCGGCGCCTACAGCTACGTCCCGGTCGGCGGGCTGGATGCGCCGGCCGAGCTCGCCGCGCCCCTGTCGGGCCGGCTCTTCTTCGCCGGCGAGGCGACCGACACAGGCGGCGATCCCGGCACGGTCCATGGCGCGCTCAGGAGCGGTGCGCGTGCCGCGCGCGAGGTCGCCGCTCACCTCTCGAGCTGAGCCGCTGTCCTCGCGGTGGCGGCGTGCGATTGCGACCTCGGGTCGCGGTGAGAGGCGCGAACATGACGCCGATCGAATCGGTGTGGTTCGGGCCTTGACGCGCGGGATCTCCGGTCTGAACTTTTCGAGCACGATGGCGCCTACGGACAGGTCTGTGAGCGGCTTCGGGCGGCGGGCGTTCATCTCGGGAGTCGCGGGCGGCCTGGCGGCCTGGCCTCGGGGCCTGGCGGCCGCCGAGCCGCCGAAGACGCCGCAGCCGGGCGCGCCCGCGGCAGAGGACTTCAAGCTGCCGGCGGGCGGCCACATGCCGACGCGCGCGCTCGGCCGGACCGGCGTCGAGGTCTCGCTGCTCGGTCTCGGCGGATTCCACATTGGCCTCGCCAGGGACGAGCAGACCGCGACGCGCATCGTGCGCACCGCGATCGATCACGGCGTGACCTTCCTCGACAACTGCTGGGACTACAACGACGGCCGCAGCCAGGTCTGGATGGGGCGCGCTTTGCGCGACGGCTACCGCCAGCGCGCCTTCCTGATGACCAAGATCGACGGGCGCACGCGCCAGGCGGCGGCGGACCAGATCGATCAGTGCTTGCGCGCGTTCGGCACCGACGTTATCGATCTGGTGCAGATCCACGAGGTGATCCGGATGTCCGACCCGGAGCGCGTGTTCGGCGCGCAGGGGGCGATCGAGGCGCTGGAGGCGGCGCGCAAGGCGGGCAAGATCCGCTTCGTGGGCTTCACCGGGCACAAGAGCCCCGACATTCATCTCAAGATGCTCGCGACCGCGCGCGCCCACGGCTATCGATTCGACACCGTGCAGCTGCCGATCAACGTGATGGATCCGCACTACCGCAGCTTCGGGCGGCACGTGGTGCCCGAGCTGGCGAAGGACGAGATCGGCGTGCTCGGAATGAAGCCGCTCGGCTCGGGGCTGTTTCTGCAGAGCGCGCCGATGGTCGAGCACACGGTCACGCCGACGGAGTGCCTGCACTACGCCATGAGCCAGCCGACGTCGGTGGTGATAACCGGCTGCGACACACTGGGGATCCTCATGCAGGGGATCGACGCCGCTTACCGCTGGCACCCCATGAACGAGCCGGAGAAGCGCGCGGCGCTCGCGCGCACGGCCGCCGTGGCGGCGCACGGCGAATGGGAGAAGTACAAGACGTCGGAGACCTTCGACGGCACGGCTCAGCATCCGTGGTGGCTCGAGACCGCGTCGCTGACGAAGTGACCGCGAAGGGTTCGGGCGCCTCCCGTCGCCTTCCGAGTGCGCGATTTCGTGAGAATGTTCTCAGGTGAGGGCCGGCGGGTGTCACCGCCGCCGCCTTCGAGGAGGAACGCCATGGCCGAGGTCTTGGAGACCGAAACCATCGAGGGTGCCGCTCAGCCGGCGTCGAGGAACTTTCCCATCGGCCGGCCGCGCCTGAGCTGGGGCGCGGTGTTTGGCGGCGCGGTTGCGGCGCTGGGGTTGTGGACGTTGCTGTACGTCTTCGGGCTGGCGGTCGGACTTTCGACCATCGATCCGAACGGCGTGCGCAGCCTGCGGCCGTCGGCGTTGTTCGCGGGGATCTGGGCGGTGATCGCGCCGCTCATCGCGCTCTTCATCGGCGGATGGGTCGCCGGCCGAGGCGCCGGCTTCGTCGGGCGCGCGGGCGGCGCCGTGCACGGGCTCGTGGTGTGGAGCCTCACGACCATCTTCGGCGGCGCGCTGGTGGTCGCCGCGCTGTCGACGATCGTCTCGGGCGTGGCCTCCGTGGGGCACGCCGTCGGCAGCGCCGAGGAGCCGTCGGCGCCAGTGGCGGGGCGCACGCTCGGCGGCGGTGCTCCGTCGCTGTCGCTGAACATCGACGACGCCCTGCGGCCGGTGAACGAGCGGCTCGTGGCGCGCGGCCAGCCGCCGATCTCGGTCGCTGCCGTCGAGGACGCCGCGCGCCGGGCCGTCGGTGCGGCGACGGCGGAGGGGCACTGGGATCGCGACACGCTGGCCACCGCGCTCACGCTGGACACCGGGCTGTCGCAGGCCGACGCCGGCGAGGTGGTCGATCGATTGGAGGTCCAGTACCGCGAGCAGGTCACCGAGATGCAGATGCGGGCGCAGGACGCGGCCGATAACGCGCGGGCAGGCGCGCTCAAGGCGGCGGAGAGATCAGGCAAGGCGTTCTGGGGACTCTTCGGCGCGCTGGTCTTTGGCCTGGCGGCGTCGGTGCTCGGCGGCGCCGCCGGCGCGTCGGTCCTGCCGCGGCGGCTCTGGCGCGAGCGCCGCCCGGTCAGGCGCGCTTCGCCTGCGACGAGCGCGCCCGTGAGCCCGCCGCGCGAGGTCTACCCGTAGCGGCGAGCGCCGCCTGCCGCCTCGCCTTCCAGAGTCGCTGCCTGCGCCCGGGCGGCGCTCCGGTGGCGCGCGGACGTCGGGCGCGACGTAGTCCGGCGAGCCGGCGCGCGTGGTGCGCTCGCCGAACGAGACGATCGAGCGCCTGGCTGCGCCGTCGTTCCAGGACGCGAGCTCACCCGCGGCCGTGCCGCCTTCGCGCATGCGGATGAACCTGCGTCGAGCGGCGGCCGCCGCAATACCGGGAAGACTTCAGTTCGCGGGCGGCGTCCAGCCCGCGAGCACGACCGACGGATCGCGCATCATCGCCGCCTGCGCCGCCGTCAGCTGCTTCGATCCGTTGAGACGGCTGCCGGTGTTGATCAGATTGCCGCTGGCGTCGACGCTCTGGTACTCCCAGAAGCGCAGCATCGAGACGTCGGTGCCGGCGGTCAGCTGCCAGCCGACCGCCGCGATCTCGGATGTCATCTGGCAATTGATGTAGGCGACGTGGCTGGCCGGGTAGGTCCCGACGTCGATGCGCGCCAGTACGCCGCCGGTGAGCCCGGCATCGCTGGTGATGCGCGAATCGACGAAGACGTAGCCGTAGGTGTTCGCCGGGTTGCGTGCCTGCACGATCGGGCCCGAGCGGCCGATGGTGCGGATCTCGCAATTCGCGAAGTAGGCGGCGCCGCCGCCCCACACGTAGTCGACGTTGCCCTCGATCAAGCAATTGTTGGCGTAGATGCGCCCGTCCCAGAGCAAGGTGTCTTGCAGGCTGATCACGGTGGCGTCGCGGACGATGCACATGTCGCAGCTCTCCATGCGCAACGCCTCGGCCTGCGATCCGCCCTGGGGCGTCTGGTTGTCGATCGTCAGGTTGCGGACCGAGAAGCCGGTCGCGTTGTCGATGCCGACCAGCGAGCGGCCCTTGGTGCTGGGGTTCATGGTGTTGTTGTTGGTCGCGGCAATGACAGTCCCCGTGCGGCTGGCGCCCATCAACGTGACGTTGCTCTTGTTGGTGACGTGGATGATCTCGTGATAGGTCCCCGCGGCGATGGTGATGGTGGTGGCAGCCGTGTTGTTGGCCGGCACGAAGTCGAGTGCGCCCTGCACCGAGCAATAGGGGGCGCTGCCGTCGGTCGCGACGCTGATGGCGGTGCGATTGGCCGGCGCCGCCGCCGCGGTCGTGAAGCGCCAGGTGGTGGCGCCGGTCACCGAGAACGCGGCCCCGCCCGGCCCCTTGATCGCGCCGGAGTCGACCGTGACGTAGAAGGTCTGATTGAACGCGAGCGCCGCGACCGGCAAGACGACCACCGCGGTGTTGCCGTCGATGTACACCGGACGCTGCGTGTTGAA
>Ga0265320_10001512_pt1 | contig 16930 bp, 26 predicted proteins | sample 4827metaG_FD_202087 | JGI IMG/M metagenome (GOLD analysis project Ga0265320, IMG submission 202087) | Rhizosphere microbial communities from Carex aquatilis grown in University of Washington, Seatle, WA, United States - 4-8-27 metaG | ecosystem: Host-associated > Plants > Roots > Rhizosphere >...
CGTCGCACCGGAGATCTATCTTGATACCGTGTCGTTCGAGATCCGCGCGCATGAAGTCGAGTGCGTCGCGACACACTTGGCCGATGTCTTCGTTCTCGAGGCGCGGCGGTTTGCGGCGCGCGACCGAGAGGTAGCGTTCGCTCAGGGCCGTGAGCCGTTCGACCTCGTTTCGCATGGCGCGCAGCAAGGTCTTCGCCTCGCCGTTTTCGCCGATTTCCTCTTCGAGAAGCTCCGCGTTGAGCGCCAGGGACGACAGCGGGTTTCGGATCTCGTGCGTGACGTGGGCCGCCATCTTGCCAATCGTCGCGAGCCGCTCCGTCGCGAGGAGCTCGACGTTCGCGCGCGCGATCGCCGCCACCATCGACTCGAACGTCGTCGCGAGCTCGCCGATTTCGTCGTCGGACGAGGGCACGGTGTGCGGCGTGAGGTCGCCGCTGGCGACCGCGTTCGCGCGCAGCGTCACCGCGGCGAGCGGCGACAAGACCCGCCGCGCGTACAACGCGACCGCGACGCCGACGAAGAACGTGAACACGCTGAGCGCCACCAAAAACCCGAGCGCCCAACGTTCGCGCGCCTGTGCATCGGCGATGAGCGAGTCGATGAGCTTTTGCACCCGCTGCTCGAGCTGGCTCAAGCGCTTCTTCGCCTGGTGGCCGCGGGTCACGAGCTGCTCGCGGAGGTTCTCGGCGCGCTCGTCGTCGCGCTCGTTCAAGGCGTCGAACAACCGCGAGACCAAGTCGCGATCGGCGTCGAGAAATCGCTCGATGTCCGTCGCTTCGCCGGACAGCTCCTCGCCGATGCCGCGGAGGGCGACGTCGTTCGACGCGAAGGCGCGGGCGAGCGCGGCGCGCAGCTCCTCGAACGTCTTCGGGCGACCCCCGCGGAGCGCGATGTCGAACCAGATCAGTTGATCGGCCGGATTCTTCGCGGTCGTGACGTGGTTCAGCTGGGTGTTCCAGATATCCTGGCTCCCGACGGCGTCGCGCAGCGCGAGCGCGAGCGGCAGATACCCGGCCCGCATCAACACTTCCTCGCGCGCGGCGCTGCGAAGCGCGGTCACCGCCCAACCTGCCACGACCGAAAACGCGAGGGTCACGATCGCGTACGAAATGACGATGCGCGCCGCGACGGAGCGCCGCCTTCGCGAACCAGGCGCCGGAGCCGTCGTTTCGCGAGCGGTCTCCACGGTCGCGCCGGCAACGCGCGACGGCACGGCGCTCATGAGGGGTTCTTCTGAACGCCGTTCTTGCGCACCGGCCGCTTTCGATCGAGCCGCCGTGTCTTCGCGGGGGTCGGCTTGCGCTTGGCGCGCGCCGGACCGTCGCTCCCTCGAGTCGGCTTCGGTTCGGAAGGCTGCGGGATCCGGAGCTCGAAGGTGGCGCCCTCGTTCCCCGATTCGACGGTGACCTTGCCGCCGTGTTCTTCCACGATCTTCTTCACGATCGCGAGGCCGAGCCCGGTGCCGCCCGGTTTGCCTGCGGTGACGAACGACTGAAATAGCCTTCCCTGAATCTCCTTGGGAATGCCCGGACCGGTGTCGGAGACGGAGATCACGAGCTCGTCGTTCTCGAGTCCACCCTTGATCGTCAACCGACCGCCTCGCTCGGCCATGGCCTCGATCGCGTTGCGCGCGAGGTTGTGGATCGCGCGAGCCATGCGCGTTTCGTCGAAACGCGCGACGACTTTGTTGTCGACGTCGAACTCGAGCTCGATCGCGCGGCCGTCGACCTCGCGTCCGAGTTGCTCGCGGATCTCCTCGAAGAACTTGTGCAAGTAGACGCGGCGCACGAACACGTTGCGCTCGCCGCGAGCGAACTCGAGCACCTCGCGCTGCATCGACGTGAGGACTTCGAACTGCTTCAAGATGCGCTTCGCGTACTCTTCGCGCTCTTTCTTGCTCTCCATCGTGGCGAGGAGCTGCACATAGCCGCTGATGACGGTCATCGGCGTTTTGAAGTCGTGAATGACCTGCGACAAGAGCCGGCCGATCGTCGTGAGGCGTTCGCCGCGTTCGCGTGCGCTACTCGCGCGGAAGAGCCGGACGGCGGTGGAGACGTTCGCGGTGACCAGACCGAGAACCGACAGATCTTCGTCGCTGAACGCGCGCCCTCCGCGCTTTCCGAAGACCCCGAGAGCGCCGATCGGCGACGTGTCGCCCTCGAGCGGCAGCGCGACGACCGAGCCCACCGGGAACGGAAACCGTTCATCGACGAGCCCGGCGATGACGCGCGCGCCGCTGGCGCTGCCGAGGCGGACCGGCGCGGAGTCGATCATCGCCTTCGCGAGAAACCCCTCACCGACTTTCACGGTGACGCGTTCGAGGCTCTCCGCCGATTCGGCGTCGTGCACGTACTCGACGAGATCGCCGCCGCCCTCTTCCTGTAGCAAGAGCGCCGCGCCCCGCGCCTCGCTGGCCTTGCTCGCCGCCTTGAGCGCCGCGAGCGCCAGATCTTCGACGGACGCGGCCCGCGCCGTCGACCGCTCGAGCTCGAAGAGCAGCTCGAGATCTTTCACGCGATATTCGAGCTGTGCCTTGGTCTCGTGAAGCTGCTTGTTCTTTTGTGTGAGCGACAGGAACAGGATCGAATTGTCGATCGCCACGGCGGCTTGAGTCGACAGGGCCGCGAGAATCGCCTCGTCCTCGGCGGTGAACTCCATCGCCGTTCTCTTGTTCAGTACCTGGATGACGCCGATCGTTCGACCCGCGTGGTTCTTCAGGGGTGCGGCCAGCATGCTGGTCGTTCGGAAGCCGGTCAGCAGATCCCACTCCGGCTCGAACAGCGAGTCGCTGTAGGCGTTCTGGAGGCGGATGGGTCGTCCGGTCTTGGCGACGGTCCCGGCGATCCCATGACCGATCTTGATGCGAATCGAGCGCACCTCCTGTCCGACGACGATGCGACTCACCAGGTCGCCCGCCGCCTCGTCGAGGAGGTACAAGGTCGACCGCTCGGCCTCGAGGAGGTCCGTCAGCCGTCCGAGGATCAACTCGAGAAGATCATCGAGCTCGAGCGTCGTGCCGAGTGCGTTGCCAACCTCGCGAAGGGCGCGAGAAATCCGCTCCTCGCGCGCGAGGGTCGCGCGGAGCTCCTGGAGCTCCTCCTTGGTGATGGATTCCTCACTCGGACCGGCCACCTCACGATCGAATCACGGAAGTGCCTTCGGGATCCATGAAAAGCCCGGCGCGAGTCCCGCGACAACCATCGGCAAAATCTCGTCGCGGCATCGTCACCGAGGCGCTTGGTTGCCGGGGAGCCCCCTATTGGGTAGTAAGGTCCAAACATGGCCTTGAAGCAGCTTCAGCTGATCGTCAGGGGCCGCGTGCAAGGTGTGTATTTTCGCGCCTCAGCGCAGCGCGAGGCCAAACGTCTCGGTCTCGGCGGGTGGGTGAGAAACCGCACCGACGGTTCCGTCGAGATCTTGGCCGAGGGTGAGGAGGACGCCATTCGCGAGCTGTTCGGCTGGGCGCAAAAGGGCCCCGGTGCGGCTCGCGTGGACCGCGTCGACACGCGCTGGCGGAGCTTCACTGGGGATTTCTCGGACTTCCGCATCGTCGAGTGATGAGGCGCTGCGGACGCGTCCGAGCGCCCGGAACTGGAGCGCGCCGTCTCGGGAAGTCCGCGCGCGTCATTTGGGCGCTGTCGCTCGCCGCGGGAATCGGCAACGCGGCGCCGTCCGACGTGGTGCCTCTGCCGAGCTCGAGCGCGCGCGCCGCCGACGAAGGCGTCGTTCGAGCGCCGGAACGCCCGCCGCTTTCGCCGCTCCCGAAACCACCGTCGCTCGAATTGCCGATGCCGGAGCCCGTCGTGCTCGAGGCACTCGACGCACACCTCGCCCGTTTGGTCTCGAGTGACGCGACCGTGCGCGAGACCGCGCGCGAGGAGATTCTCGAAGTCGAGCTCGACCGGCTTCCGTCGATCCACCGAAGGCTCGTCACCCTCTCGGAGTCGTCCGATCACGAGGGCATGAAGGACTTGCTCTCGGGCATTCGCGACAAGGCCCGCGACCTTGCGCGGCAAAAACTTCGTGTGCAGGGGGTGAACGAAAAGGTCGTCACGCCGGACTACCTCGAGATGCTCACGCAGCACGCGAAGCCGGACTCGAAGAACTGGCGCGACCTCGTCGCGGTCGTCGCGATGAGCCGCATGCTGCGGCAAATCGGAACCGTCGCCGCGGGGCGCGAACTGGTCGGCGTCTACGCCCGCTTCGGCGAATTTCTCCGCGTCGACGTTCAGCTCCAGTTCGAGAATATGGGCGATCACGCCATTGCGCCGCTCATCGAAGCCGAGCGGCACCCCGCGCCGAAGATCGCCCACTGGGCGGCGCGCCAGCTCGACGCGATCGGCAAGGCGATTCCCGGCGAAGCCGTGCAGGTGAGCGACCCCGAAGTGCTCGCCGATATTCTTCGCGCCTACGGGCTCGCTCGCGATCCGGACGCCGCGCGGCTCGTCATTTCGTTCGCCAACAGCGAGCGTACGCAGATCCGCGAAGCGGCGCGCCAGGCCGTCGCGCTCCTCGGAGAAGTCGGCAATTGGCAGCTTCGTGACACCTACGAAAACGTCGTCGGAAAAAAGCCACCGCGCGAGTGGTCGTGGGATCGCACGGCGCGCGAGCTCTTCGCCGAATTCGATCGCACCCGGCTCGCGCACGTCTACGTCCTCTTCGAGCAAGGTCTCGCCGATCAGAAAGCCGGCAAGCTGGACGACATGATCCGTTCGTTCGACGAAGTGCTCGCTCGCAGCCCGGTCTTCGAGCACGGCGCGGAGATGGTTCCCGGCTACGTCGCGTACGCGCACGCGCACCTCGACGACTCGCGCGATCTCGCGACGCGAGCGCTCCGCCGCATCGAACGGCTCGCTCCCGACGGCGACCCCGACGAAAAGCTCGCGAAGAGCCTGCTTCTGACCCTGGAAGCCGAGGAGCTCTTCGGGAAAAATATCGCCGATCCCATCCTCGCCGAGCGCGCCTTGGAGCTCGACCCGACGAACGCCCGAGCCCGCTCGCTCCTCAAGAAGATGAGTCAAACCGACGGTGAGGGCGAGAGCCGCTTCCATCGGTACATCGCCGCCGGCGCGATCGCCGCAGCCGCGATCGGCGCCGTGTTGGTTTTGCTCTTGCGAAAGAAGCCCGGACCCGAACCGGCGTAGCGCTGTAACTCAGCTCGCGGCTTTTTCTACGGGCGCGCCTTTTTCGACGAACTCGATGAGGCACATGGGGGCGTTGTCGCCACGGCGCGGGCCGAGTTTCACGATGCGCGTGTAGCCGCCGGGGCGGCCCTGGAAGCGCTTCGCCAGGTCGACGAACACCTTCTCGACGAGGTCGACCTTGCGGCTCTCCTCGGCGGTGGCAGTGACGCCGAAGCGCTGGAGAAATCGGCCCACCTGGCGCTCCGCCGCGAGACGGCGCGACTTGTCCGCGGGCGACAAGTCCTTCGACGGCGTGAACGCCACCGCACCCAAGCGAATGGCCTGCGACAACAGCCGCTCGGCGACGCGACGGAGTTCCTTGGCCTTCGCGTCGGTCGTTTCGATCCGCTCATGAAGGACGAGGTTCGCCGTCAGCGCACGAAACATCGCGCGCCGGTGACTGGTATTGCGGCCGAACTGACGGCCCTGTTTCTTGTGTCGCATGGGTTTCTCCCGGTCCGGCGCCCACGCCGGGGCTTCCGTCTCAGCCTTGCGCTTGCTGCGCCTTCCAGCGGTCGACCATCTGCGGCCAGTTGTCGAGCTTCATGCCGAGGGAAAGCCCCATCGTCCCGAGGATCTCTTTGATCTCTTTCAAGGACTTTCGGCCGAAGTTCTTCGTCTTCAGCATGTCTTGCTCCGAGCGCTGCACCAGCTCACCGATGAGCGTGATGTTCGCGTTCTGGAGGCAATTGGCCGAACGGACGGAGAGCTCGAGCTCGTCCACCGATCGGAACAGGTTCTCGTTCAGCGGCTCGTCGTCCGAGCCCGGCATCGTGTAGATGGTCTCTTCGGTCTCTTCGAAGTTGATCCAGATGGAGAGCTGCTCCTTCAGGATCTTCGCCGCGAAGGCGACCGCGTCGGTCGGCGACACCGCGCCGTTCGTCCACACTTCGAGGATCAGCTTGTCGTAGTCGGTGATCTGCCCGACGCGCGCGTTCTGAACCGTGTAGTTCACCTTGCGGAGCGGGGAGAACAGCGCGTCGATCGGGATCGTTCCGATCGGCATCGTCGGGCTCTTGTTGCGCTCGGCCGAGACGTAGCCACGACCGACGGCGACCGTCAGCTCCATCGAGAGCGGACCCTTCTTGTCGAGGGTCGCGATCTGATGGGTCGGGTTCAACACCGAGAGGCCGTCCGCGAGCTGGATATCGCCGGCGAGGACGGGCCCGGGGCCCTCCTTCTGGAGGCGGAGCGTGTACGTCTTCGGGTGATGCGTCTTGAACACCACCTCTTTGAGATTGAGGATGATGTCCGTGACGTCTTCGATGACGTCGTCGATGCTCGTGAACTCGTGGAGCGCGCCGTCGAGGCGTACCGCGGTGATCGCAGCGCCCTGAAGCGAAGAGAGCAGCACGCGTCGTAGCGAGTTGCCAACCGTGATCCCGTAGCCACGCTCGAGCGGCTCACAGGTGAACTTGCCGTAGAACTCCGTCGCAGTCTCCGGCTCGATCTGAATCGCTTTCGGACGAATCAAATCACGCCAGTTGCGGCTGACCATTGCATTGACCATGTCTGTCTCCTTTGGTTCGTGACCTGCGCGGCCGTCCCGAACACCGGGGGAAACCTGCTTCCCATCGGCGTTCCGCGGCCTGCCCGCCAAACATCGAAAATCAGCGCGAGTAGTACTCGACCACCAGCTGCTCACGCATCGACGGCTCGTTCAGCTCGTCGCGCGGGGGGACACCCTTCAAGGTGCCGATGAATTTCTCTCTGTCGACCTCGACCCACGACGGGATCTGACGGCCCTGCGAGGCCTTGAGCGCCGCCTCGACGAAGCCGAATTTCCGGCTCTTCTCGCGAATTTCGACCTTGTCGTTGTCGTTCACGCGGTAGCTCGGGATGTTCACGCGCTTGCCGTTGATGAGCACGTGGTTGTGGCGCAAGAGCTGGCGAGCCTGGGTGCGCGTCGCCGCGAAACCCATGCGGAAGACGACGTTGTCGAGACGTCGTTCGAGGAGACCGATCATCTCGTCACCGGTGCGGCCCTTCATGTGGGACGCCTGATGGTACGCGAGACGGAACTGACGCTCGAGAAGCCCGTAGATGCGGCGCATCTTCTGCTTCTCACGGAGACGGAGGCCGTACTCCGAGAGCTTGAAGCGCCCCTGGCCGTGCTGGCCCGGCGGATACGGACGACGAGTGACGGCGCACTTCTCCGAGAAGCAACGCTCGCCCTTGAGGTAGAGCTTCCCGCCTTCACGGCGGCACAGCTTGCAAACGGGACCGAGGTAACGTGCCATTTCGGTACTCTTTCAGACCCGGCGCCGCTTGGGCGGGCGGCAGCCGTTGTGAGGGATCGGCGTCACGTCGCGGATGAGCGTGATGCGGAAACCGGCGGATTGCAGCGCGCGGAGAGCGCTCTCGCGGCCCGCGCCAGGACCTTTCACGAACACGGCGACCGAGCGCATGCCGTGCTCCATCGCGCGCCGCGCAGCTTCTTCGGCCGCGAGCTGCGCCGCGAACGGCGTGCTCTTGCGCGAGCCCTTGAATCCGCGCGAGCCCGAGCTTGCCCACGACACCACGTCGCCGCCCACGTCGGTGATCGTGACGATGGTGTTGTTGAACGTGGATTGAATGTGCGCGATGCCGGCCGCGACGTTCTTCTTCGTCTGCTTTTTGCCGGGACGCTTTTTCGGACCACCGGTGGGCGGAGTCGAGGGGCTGGTCGGTGCTGCCATGGGAGCTTACTTCTTCCGCTGGATGAGGCCGCGACGCGGTCCCTTGCGAGTCCGTGCGTTCGTGTGCGTGCGCTGCCCGTTCACGGGCAGACCCTTGCGGTGCCGGAGCCCTCGGTACGAGCCGAGATCCATGAGCCGCTTGATGTTCTGCTGAACTTCGCGACGAAGATCGCCTTCGACCTTGTAGCTGCCCTCGATGATGTCGCGGATCGCCTTGATGTCCGACTCGGACAACTCGTCGACTTTCTTGCTGTGCGGGATCTTCGCTTTGTCGCAGATGACCCGCGCCGACTCGCGGCCGATTCCGTAAATGTAGGGAAGCGCGTAAGCCACAGCTTTCCGCCGCGGTAGATCGACTCCGGATATACGTGCCATGTTTCTTCTCTTCTACTCTCGTCCGCGCTCAGCCCTGGCGCTGCTTATGGCGCGGGTTCTCGCAAATCACGCGAACCACGCCGCGACGGCGGATGACTTTGCACTTCTCACAGATCTTCTTGACGCTCGGTCGAACCTTCATGGGGCTTCTCGCTAAAGCTTCTTCGTTATCTCGCCGCGGGTTGGGTCGTGTTCGAAGGAACGCACGAGGACGGGGTCACCGGGTAGGAGTCGCACGACGGCGTGCCTCGATGTCTTGCCGAGCCCTGCTTTCATCGTCCGTCCGTCGTTCAATCGAACTCTGAACATCGACTTGGGCAGGATCTCTTCAATCACTCCCGGTTCACCTTCATCACTTCGCGTGTCGTTCTCTCCTTCGGGTCTGAGTCATCCGCCGAGCACCTCGAGGATGCGACGAGTGACTTCGTCGAAACTGCCGGTTCCGTCGATTCGACGGAGGAGCCCTCGAGCCGCGTAGTGCGGGAGGAGCGCCGCAGTCATCGCCTCGTATTGATCGAGGCGCGTGTTCACTTTGTCCTCCCGGTCATCGTCTCGATGCTCGAGGACGGCGCCCGGGGGCGGGATACTGTACTTGAGGTGGTAGATGTGTCCAGTCTGAACGTCGGTCCGCCGGAGCGTCGCTCGCTCGACGAGGAGCGCCCGCGGGACGTCGATCTGGATCACGTGGTCGAGCGGCTTGCCCAGGACCTGAAGGACGGCATCGAGCGCGTCGGCCTGCGGGACCGTTCGCGGGAAGCCGTCGAGAATGAAGCCCTTTTCCGCGTCAGGGAGCTTCAGCCGCTCACCGACGAGGCCGATCACGACGTCGTCCGGAACGAGCTTCCCGGCGGTCATGAACTTCTCGGCTTCGATGCCGAGCGGCGTTCCGGCGGCGCGCGCCGCGCGGAGCATGTCGCCGGTCGAGATCTGAGGGACGCCGAGCCGCTCGACCAGGATTTTCGCCTGGGTGCCTTTGCCGCTCGCGGGCGGGCCAACCAGAACGATGCGCGTCACGCCGGCCTCCGCCCGCTGAGCCGGGTGGTCTGCGGGCCGGTGAGGCCCTCGTAGCTCCGCGTGATGAGGTGCGCTTCGATCTGGTTCGTCGTCTCGAGCGCCACGCCGACCACGATGATCAAGCTCGTTCCACCGAACTGGAACGGCACGTGGAACATCTGACTGACGAGGCTCGGGATGATGCAGATTGCGGCGAGATACGTCGCGCCGCCCACCGTGATTCGCGTCACGACGCGGTCGATGTACTCGGCGGTCTGACGACCGGGACGAATGCCCGGGATGTTCGCCTGTTGCTTCTTCAGGTTGTCCGCGACGTCGACGGGATTGAACGTGACGGCCGTGTAGAAGAAGGCGAAGAAAATAATCAAGCCGGCGAAGAGGACGTTGAAGGCCCAGTCTCCGCGGTTCAAAACCGAGCTGAACGTCGACATGCCGGGCAGGTTGAAGTTCGCGAGCGTCGCCGGGAACATGAGCAAGCTGGAGGCGAAGATCGGCGGGATCATGCTCGCCATGTTCACCTTCAGCGGCAGGTGTGCGGTCTGCCCGCCGTAGACACGTCGCCCGACTTGCCGGCGCGCGTACTGAATCGGGATGCGGCGTTGCGCGCGCTCGAAGAACACGACCCCGGCGATGCAGGCGAGCAAGATGCCGAGGAGAAGCGTGACGGTGAGGAGCTGGATATCGCCGCCGTTCGCGGCCCAGTAGCTGCTCACGCCGTTCGGGATGCCGCTCACGATGCTCGCGAGGATGATCATCGACGTGCCGTTGCCGATGCCGGCATCCGTCGCTTGTTCGCCCATCCACATCAGGAACGCGTGCCCCGTGGTCAGCGTCAAAATCGTGATGAGGCGAAAGGACCAGCCGGGGTTCGAAACGACGTCGGCGAAGCGACCGCCACCGACGTCCTGGTCGTTCAATCCTTCGAGCCACATCGCGACGCCGAACGACTGGAAGATGCTGAGCGCGACGGCCGCATAGCGCGTCCACTGCTCGAGCTTGCGACGGCCGCCTTCGCCTTCCTTCCGCAGCTCTTCGACTTGCTTCGAGACGAGACCGAGGAGCTGGAAGATGATGCTCGCCGACACGTACGGCATGATGCCGAGCGCGAAGAGCGACAGGTTCGCGACCGCGCCGCCGGAGAACAGATTGAACAGGCCGAGGAGACCGCTCTGTCCGCGCACGACCGCGCGCATGACGCTGCGGTCGACGCCCGGCGTCGTGACGAACACGCCGATCCGGTAGATCGCGAGGATCATCAAGGTGAACCCGATCCGTTTCCGGAGCTCGGGGACCTTGGTGATGTTGGAGAACCCGCCTACGACCGCCATCTCACCCTCGACCCGCGCGCGTGAGCCGCGAGAAAATGGCCGGGAGCGTGTTGAAGCGGTTCATGACGAAACGACGACGGGGTTCGGTCGAAACTCAGCTCGCAGGAGCCGCTGCAGCGGCGATGGCGGCGGCATCGGCGATGACGACGGTCTTGCCCTTGGCGCGCTCGATCTTCTCCGTCGCCTGAGCGCTGAAGCCGTGTGCGTGCACCGTGAGCTTCTTCGTGAGCTCGCCGGTCGCGAGGATCTTGATGCGAACGCCGACGCCTTGGACGAGCCGAGCGTCGCGGAGCGCTTGCTCGTCGACGGTCGCGCCATCGGGGAAGCGCTCGAGCTGACTCAGATTCACGATCGCCGTCACGATCGGAAACGGAACGCGGAACCCGCGCTTCGCCACGCGACGCTGAATCGGCGTCTGACCGCCCTGGAAGTGGATCTTGTGAAAATTCCCGGGCTTGCGGGCCTTCTGACCCTTCATACCCTTGCCGCTGGTCTTGCCGACGCCCGTTCCCGGGCCGCGACCGAGGCGGCGGACCTTGTGCTGCGACCCCGCGGGGGCAGCGAGACGAGAAAGCACGTCGCTCATGGGCGCTCCTCCACTTCGACCAGGTGCAAGACCTTCTTGATCATGCCGCGAAACGACGGCGTGTTCGCGACTTCGACGGTCGTACCGAGCCCATGCAGCCCGAGACCTCGCAAGATGAGGCGCTGCTTCTCGGGTCGGCCGATCATGCTGAGCCGTTGGCGCACGAACAGCTTTTTCACGTTCCGCCTCCTTGGCCTCCGGCGGCATGCACGGGCGTCGTGATGGCGTACTTCGCGACCGGGTAGTCGTGAGCGACGTCATCCAACTGCTTGCCACGTGCGCGCGCCACGTCTTCCGGCGACCGAAGCGACTTGAGCGCTTCGATCGTCGCGTAGACGGCGTTGTACTTGTTCGCGGACCCGAGGCATTTCGTGAGGATGTCCTGGATGCCCGCCGACTCGACGACGGCGCGGACCGGACCGCCCGCGATAACGCCCGTTCCGGGCGCCGCCGGCCTGAGAAGCACCTGCCCCGCGCCGAAGTGACCGGTCACGTCGTGCGGAATCGTGGAGCCGATCATCGGCACCTTGAACATGTTCTTGCGGGCCTGGTCGTTGCCCTTCCGAATCGCTTCGGGGACTTCGTTCGCCTTGCCGAGCCCAACGCCCACGTGACCCGCTTCGTCGCCGACCACGACGAGCGCCGAGAAGCTGAAACGACGTCCACCCTGCACCACTTTCGCGACGCGGTTGATGTGGATGACGCGCTCCTTGAGTCTGTCTTCCTCGAAGTCCTCGAATGCCATTTCTATGTCGTTCCTTCGCCTGACTGAAACCCGTTGCTCTCACTCGTCGAGCTCAGGCTCAGAACGTGAGACCCGCCTCTCGCGCCGCGTCGGCAAGTGCCTTCACGCGACCGTGATAGAGGTAACCATTGCGGTCGAATACGACCTTGTCCAGTTGCTGCCCGAGGCAAATCTTCGCGATGAGGGCGCCCACCTTTTTGGCAGCGTCCGTCTTGGATCCGTCATCGAGTGTCCCCTTCAAGTCGGGTGACAGCGTCGATGCCGCCGCGAGGGTCTTGCCGCTCACGTCGTCGACGACCTGAGCGTAGATGTGACGCGCACTCCGAAAAACGCTGAGGCGCGGGCGCTCCAAGGTTCCGGAGATCTTCTGACGGATTCGTAGCTTCCGTCGTTCACGACCGATGAGTTTCTTCGCCATGAGACTCTGTCCGTTACTTCTTGCCGGCCTTGCCCGCTTTGCGGCGGACGTTTTCGCCGCGATACCTGACGCCCTTGCCCGCGTACGGCTCCGGTGGCCGGAACGACCGCAACGTCGCGGCGACCTGGCCGAGCAGACCCTTGTTCGCCGACGTGAGCACGATGACCGTACCCTTCGAATCGCCGGGGATCGTCGCGGAGATGCCCGCGGGGAGCGGGAAGATCACCGGGTGCGAAAGGCCGAGCGCCATGTGCAGCGTCTGTCCCTTGAGCTCGGCGCGGTAACCCGTGCCGACCAGCTCGAGGATCCGTTCGTAGCCTTCGCTCGTGCCCTTCACGATGCTGGCGAGAAGCGCCCGCGCGAGGCCTTGCCACCTCGCCGCGTCGCGGCCTTCCGCGCTGCTCGTCACGGTGAGGGCGCCGCCGCTCTGGGTGATCGTGACGGTGGGCGGAATGGGCTGAGTGAGCTTACCCTTCGGACCCTGCACGTCGACCTTGCCGGTTCCGATGGAGACGGTGACACCCTTCGGCACCACGATCGGACGCTTGCCGACGCGGGACTGAAGGAACTTCGACGGAGCCGTCGGTTCTGCCGCGGCAGCCATCACCACACCTCACAGAGAAGCTCGCCGCCGACCTTCTGGCGACGCGCTTCCTTGTCGGTCATCACGCCGTGAGACGTGCTGAGAATCGAGACGCCGAGGCCGGAGAGCACGCGGGGGATCCCCTCATGACCGACGTACACGCGGCGGCCGGGCCGCGACACGCGGCGCATGCCGGCGAACGCGGAGTCCTTTTCGCGGTTGTACTTCAAGACCACGCGGATCTGCGGGTACTTGGCTTTCGCGCCTTCGACCGGCTCTTCGTCACGGACGTCCGCGATGAAGCCTTCCGCCTTCAAGATTTCCGCGATGGCTCGCTTGACCTTGCTCATCGGAATGGCCGTCGAAGCGTGCCGCGCCATCGCAGCGTTCCTGATTCTTGCCAGCATGTCGGCAATGGGATCAGTAGTCATATTTTCTCACCAGCTCGCCTTCGTCACCCCGGGCAACTCACCCTTCAGGGCGAGGCCGCGGAAGCACAATCGACAGAGATTGAAGTCGCGATAAACGGCACGCCCGCGACCGCACATGTGGCAACGGTTTCGGTGTCGGGTAGAAAACTTCGGGGGACGGTTGAGCTTCGCCCACTGGGATGCACGTGCCATCTGCTTAGCTCCTGAATGGCATTCCGAGCCGTTGAAGAAGCTCCCGGGCTTCCTCGTTGCTCTTTGCGCTGGTGACGAACGTGATGTTCATGCCTTTGACACTGTCGACGGCGTCGAAGTCGATCTCGGGGAACACGATCTGCTCCTTGAGACCGAGGGTGTAGTTACCGGCGCCGTCGAACGCCTTCGGGCTGGTGCCGCGGAAGTCGCGAACGCGAGGCAACGCGAGGGTGACGAGGCGATCCAGGAACTCCCACATCCGTTCGCGGCGGAGAGTGACCTTCACACCGATCGGGAGCCCTTCACGGAGCTTGAAGTTCGCGATCGCCTTCTTGGAGCGCGTGATGACCGGCTTCTGTCCGGTGATCGTCTTCAGCTCTTCCACGGCGCTGTCGATGATCTTCGGATTTCCGACGGCGGCTCCGAGGCCCATGTTGATGACGATGCGCTCGAGGCGAGGCACCTGCATCGGGCTGGTGTAGCTGAACCGCTTCATCAACCCGGAAACGACGTCTTTCTTGTACCGCTCGCGAAGGCGAGGTTCGACTGCTTCGGTCATTGGCTCAGCTCTCTCCGACGATCTCGGCGCCGCTCTTCGCGATCCGAACCTTCTTGCCGTTCTTCACCTGATAGCGGACCCGCGTGCGCTTGCCCGTCTCGGGATCGAGCGGCATCACTTTGCTCACGTGCATCGGCGCCTCGACCTCGAGGATCCCGCCGGGTCGCTGCGGCGTGGCAGCGAGATGCTTCTTCACGAGGTTGATACCCTCGATCACGACGAGGTCACGCTCCGGTACGACCCGGACGACCTTGCCTTGCTTGCCCTTGTCGTTGCCGCGGAGGACCACGACGCGGTCTCCCTTGCGAATCCTGGCCATCAGAGGACCTCCGGCGCGAGCGAGACGATCTTCATGAACTTCTTGCCGCGGAGCTCGCGAGCGACTGGGCCGAAGATGCGGGTTCCGAGCGGTTCCTTCTGGTTGTTCAGAATGACCGCGCTGTTCGTGTCGAAGCGGATGTAGCTGCCGTCCGAACGGCGGCACTCGCGCTTCACGCGAACCACGACTGCCTTCGTCGTGTCGCCCTTCTTCACCTTGCTGTCGGGGAGCGCTTCCTTGACGCTGACGACGATGATGTCGCCGAGCCCCGCATAGCGACGGCGCGACCCGCCGAGCACTTTGACGCACTGGACGAGCTTCGCCCCGGAGTTGTCCGCGACATCCAAGAACGTTTGTACCTGAATCATCGGCCGTTCCTCATTCCCCCGCGGAGCGGCTGATCAGGCGCGCGACCATGAACCGCTTCTCCTTCGAGAGCGGACGATGCTCGACGATCTCCACGCGGTCGCCCGTGCGGTACTCGTTCTTCTCGTCGTGTGCCTTGTATCGCTTCCGAACGCGCACGTACTTCTTGTAGACGCCGTGCACCTTGAAGCGCACGACCTCGACGATGACGGTTTTGTCCATCTTGTCGCTCATGATGCGACCGATGAGCCGACGACGACCGGATTTGCCCGGCTCGTGCTTCGGCACGGGAACGACTTCTTCAGTCACGACTTACCTCCAGCGGCGGCGGCAGCAGCCTGCGTGCGACCGCGAAGAATGCCCTCGAGCCGGGCGATGTCGCGCCGCGCTTTGCGGATCAGGCTCGTGTCTTCGAGCTGATTCGTGAAGTTCTTCATGCGGTGCGAAAAGAGTTCCTTTTTGATGCTCGCGCGGAGCTCGAGCAGGTCTTCGGTACTGCGTTCGGTGAGGTCTTTCGCGTCCATCACGTGATTCCTCGCGCCAGAAAGCGCACCGAGACGGGGAGTTTCGAGGCGGCGATGCGGAAAGCCTCTTCGGCCTCCTGCGCGGTCACCCCCGAGAGCTCGAAGAGCACGCGGCCCGGCTTCACGATCGCAACCCATTGTTCGACGGCGCCCTTACCGGAACCCATTCGAACTTCGAGCGGCTTCTTGGTGACCGGCTTGTCCGGGAACACGCGGATCCAGAGGTTGCCCTGGCGCTTCACCTTGCGGGTGATTGCCATACGGCCGGCTTCGATCTGCCGCGACGTGAGACGACCGTGCTCGACCGCCTGCATGCCGAAGTCTCCGAAGGACACGTCACTGCCGCGCCAGGCCATGCCGCGGTTCTTGCCCTTCTGCTGTTTTCTGAACTTGGTGCGTTTCGGCGAAAGCTGGGACATGTCTCGTCCTTATTGGAGAATCCGGCGAGCTTTGCGCTGCAGCACTTCGCCCTTGAAGATCCACACCTTCACGCCGATGACGCCGTAGGTGGTGCGCGCTTCGGCGAGCCCGAAGTCGACGTCGGCGCGCAGCGTGTGAAGGGGAACGCGCCCTTCACGGTACGTCTCGACGCGGCCCATTTCGGCGCCGCCGAGGCGGCCCGCGCAGCGGACGCGCACACCCTTGGCGCCGAACTTCATGGCCGTCGTGAGCGCCTTCTTCATCGCGCGCCGGAACGCGATACGGCGCTCGAGCTGCGTCGCGATGTTCTCGGCGACGAGCTGGGCGTTGGTCTCCGCCTTCCGGACTTCCTGCACGTCGATGAAGACTTCGTTCTTCGTGAACGACTGCACGCCGGGGAACTTCACTTCGCCCTTGGCGGCCGTATCGAGATTGCCGACCTTGAGGATCTCGATTCCCTTGCCGCCCTTACCGATGACCATGCCCGGACGCGCGGTGTAGACGATGACCTTCACCTTGTTCGCGGCGCGCTCGATTTCGACGCTCGCGACGTTGGCGTTGTAGAGGTAGTCCTTCACCGCTCGCTTGATGCGAAGGTCCTCGTGCAGCCAGGTGCTGTACTGCTTGTCTTCGTACCACTTGCTGGTCCACGTCTTGATGACGCCGAGCCGAAAGCCATACGGATGTGTCTTCTGTCCCATTGAATTTGCCTGTCGCTAATTAGGCGGGCGAACCCTGCTCAGCGCTCGTCGAGCTCGATGTGGATGTGGGAGAGGCGTTTGACGATTTGAGTCGCGCGGCCCATCGCGCGGGGACGCCAGCGACGCATGTGCTGGTCAGGGCCCTTGTCGACGGAAGCCACACTGATGAAGAGCGCGTCGAGATCGACCTGCGGCTTCTTCTGGCGAGCGTTCGCCAGTGCGCTCGCGATGAGCTTCTTGACGAACGGCGCCCCGGCCTTCGGCGTGTAGTCGAGGAGCTGAAGCGCCTCGGCGGCGTCGCGACCTCGAACGAGATCGACGATGATCCGAGCCTTACGCGGACTGATCCGCTGATAACGTGCTGTCGCCTTGCTGATCATAGGGCAGTTTCTCCGTGAGACCCGCCGTCCCTCGAGACGACCGAAGTCGTCTCCTCATCCGCGAGTGTCGGACCAGCGTTCGTCGACGACGTGTCGAAACGACGTGGCCCTCACCGCGGCTGTCGAGC
>Ga0265320_10001513_pt1 | contig 16927 bp, 13 predicted proteins | sample 4827metaG_FD_202087 | JGI IMG/M metagenome (GOLD analysis project Ga0265320, IMG submission 202087) | Rhizosphere microbial communities from Carex aquatilis grown in University of Washington, Seatle, WA, United States - 4-8-27 metaG | ecosystem: Host-associated > Plants > Roots > Rhizosphere >...
CATTTGGTGATGCTATAACTCTAGGTTACGGTCCCAGGGCATACAAGACATTCTGGAACTAAGCTTCCACCAGCCTCCTTTCTCCTTCGTCAAGGAATTGGGCCGTGTACAGGTCAAAATAGCGCCCCCGCCGTTTCATCAGCTGACTGTGGGTTCCATCCTCTACCACCCGGCCTTTCTCAAGAAACAGAATGCGGTCGGCCCTCAAAATGGTCGAAAGCCTATGCGCGATCAGAAAGCTTGTGCGACCAGCAAGGACCTTTTCCACCGCGTCTTGAATCAACCGCTCGGTTTCGGTGTCCACCGAACTTGTGGCCTCATCGAGGATGAACAGAGCCGGATCGGCCAGCACGGCGCGGGCGAGGCTGATGAGCTGTTTCTGCCCCGTCGAGAGCCGGCTCCCCCCCTCGCCGACCGAGGTTTCGTAGCCATTTTCGAGGGCCAGAACAAACTCCTCGGCGTGAACCTGGCGGGCCGCGGCCTCGATTTCAAGGTCGCTGGCTTGCAGGCGGCCGTAGCGGATGTTGTCTCGCACAGTTCCCTGAAAGAGCTGCGGGGTTTGAAGCACGTAGCCGAGCTGAGATTGAAGCCCCCGCTGGGTGTACAGGCGGTAGTCGACGCCGTCGATGAACAGGCTTCCCTGGGTCGGCTCGTAGAAACGGCACAAAAGGTTGACAATGGTAGACTTGCCGCTTCCCGTTTCGCCCACGAGCGCGACGCTTTGCCCAGGCTCGACCGTCAATTCAAAGTTCTGAAGCACGGGCTCCCCTTCCCCGTAGGAAAATCCCACGCCGCGGAACTCGACCCTTCCCATCAGTTTGCCTTCGGGATTCCTAGCGTGTGGGGCATCGACGATCTCGGGCTGAGTTTCGACAAGGGCGAGCAGGCGTTCGGCCGAAGTCTGAGCCTGCTGGAGTTCGCTCATCACGCGGGCCAGTTCACGCACCGGTTCAAAAAACTGCACCGTGTAAGAAACAAACGCGACCAAGGTCCCGACGGTGAGAGTTCCCAGCGCCACCATGGGCGTGCCGTAGCTAAGGGCCAGGGCGGTTCCCAGGCTGCCAAGAATCAGCACCAAGGGGAGGTAGACCGCCGAGAAAAACGCCGCCTTGACCGAGGCCTCGCGCATGCGTCCGGACTTCTCCTGAAATTCCGCGTTGTTACCTTCCTCGCGGACCAGAACCTTGGTCGAGCGGGCGCCCTGAATTCCTTCGGAAAACGACGCCGAGAGTTCCGAGCCGAGTTTCTTGACGTGCCGGTACCAGATCACCAGCTTGCGCTGAAAGTAAAGACTCACGGCGACCAAGGGAGGAACAACCACAAGCGTCACCAGCCCCAGTCTCCAATCCAGAACCAGCAAGAACACCATGATGGCGGTCATGAGGCTGGCTCCCCAGGTGATGTCGACGAGACCCCACGATATGGTCTCGCCCAGGCGGTTGGCGTCGCTGGTCAACCTGGCCAAAATCCATCCGCCAGGGGTCTTGTCGTAGTAGGAAAACGAGAGTTTCTGCAGCCTGGCGAAGCCGGCTTCCCTGAGGTCGTGAACCAGGCCTTGGTCGATCTGCCCACCGATACGGATCATAAACCAAACCAAAAAGGCCTGGACAAACGCCGCTGTCGCGTAGAACAGGGCAAAACCGCCAAGACCTACAGATTTTCGGGGAGTCATGAACTCGTCGACGGCAATCTTGGTCATGTACGGAAAAATGGCGTCGACACTTCCCACCGTCATCATGATCGCGGCCAAAAGGACAAAACGACCCCGGTACGGCTTGGCGTACTTCAAGAGCCGTTTCCACAACCCGAGGTCGAATTTTTTCTTATACAGTTGATCTTCCCATTTCATATCAAGCCTCCGAGAGCGTCCATTCTTTCCTCAACGCGTTTTGCAATTCCGCCATGCGGCGGTAGAGTCCGGGAACCCGCGCCAGCTGTTCGGGACTTCCGGTTTGGACCAGCCTTCCCTGGTCGAGGACAAACAGCACATCGGCCTGCGCCAGCGACGACAGCCTGTGCGAAATCAAGATCACAGTTCCCTTGGCCCGTTCGTTCAGCGAACGGCGGATCAAGGCGTCGGTCCTGTTGTCAACCGCCGATAGCGAATCGTCAAACACAAGGATGGGACGAGGCCTCACCAGCATCTGCGAGATGGCGGCCCTCTGGCGCTGTCCACCCGAGAGCGTGACACCGCGCTCGCCAAGCAGGGTTTGGTAGCCTTGGTGAAAACTCGAAACCACCTCGTGCAGGCTGGCGGCCCTGGCGGCCGCGATCATCTCGTCGTGGTCGGTGTCGGCGTGCGCCAGCCCGATGTTCTCGCCGATGGTCTTGGCAAACAGGTAGGGTTCCTGCAGAACGAGGCCCACCTGCTGGCGAAGCTGATTCCTGGGAATGGTCCGCAGTTCCCGGTCGTCAAGGTAAATTTCTCCTTGGTAGTCGAGAAGTCCGGCCAACAACAGAACTAGGGTGGTCTTGCCGCTGCCTGTCGCCCCCAAGAGGGCGGCAGTTTGGCCTGCGCCTACGACGAAGCTCAACTCGTGGAGCAGGACCCTTCCGCCACGGGTCACGCTTACTTGGCGGAATTCAATCCTGCCTGAAAGGGACCGGGCGAGCGGACGACGAGTTCCATCGCGGCTGGTCTCGGGGTCTTCGGCCTCAAGCCGGAAGATCTCTCCTATCCGAGACCAAGCGATTCGGGCCTTTCCCATATCGGTGAGCACCCTGCCCAGTTGCCTAATCGGCCAGATCAACATTCCAGTCATGGCCAAGAACAGCACGACGGTGCCGACGCTGGCGCGGCCGTCGAGCACGAATCCAACCCCAACGAACAAAACAAGGCCGGTTTGAAGCATCGACAACAGGTTCACGGTGCCCCAGTAAACGGCAAAAAGGTTGACAACCTTTCGTGTGACGTGGCGATAGGTCCGAATCTCCTTGCCAAAGCGCTCGGTCTCAAAGTCTTGCCTCGCAAAGGCCTTCACCACCCGCACGCCGATGATGTTTTCCTGAAGGATGGCCGAAAGCCGTCCTTCCGATTCATCGCTGGCGCGGAACGCCCTTTGGATCTTCACGAAAAAAATCGTCGAGAAACCCAGAACCACGGGGATAAGAGGAATGGCAAACCAGGCCAGGTCGGGCTGAAGAAGAAACAGAATGGGGAGCGCCCACGCCGATTGGAAAATATTGGCCATCAGTTCAGGGAGCTGCAAGGCCCAAAGCCGCCGCATGGTGTCTACATCGGTGGTGCACCTCTGCACCCAATCCCCCGTTGGCGATTGTGAGAGGTCTTCATAGCGCAAAATCTGAATATGCGCATAGAGCCGTTCGCGCAGTCGCCTTGTCAGCGATTCCGCCGAACGCTGGGTGCCAAAGCTGGCCAGAAAGCTCAAGGCTCCAGAGATCACGGCGAACGCGAGCATGAGGGCGATGGCCCGACCGATCTCGCCGGCGACCAAACCGTTTAAAGGCTCGGGAAGACTCCAGGGAGCCCCGCCCAGTCCGGAATCCAAAATCGACCTGAGAAGAAAAGGGGGGAGGTAGGAAGCCAGGGATGCGGCTCCTGCGGCGGTCAGCGCGCCCAGGTAGACGGCAAGGTGGCCCCGGTACAAGCCGGGAAGAGACCAAGGTTGCGATTTCATCGTTGAAAACCTTGAGGTGAAAACACCTCGACGGAATTCCCGAACAAATTCAGGAATTGAAACGACAGTCCGCGTCAGCAGACAGAAATTCAAAAAAGGGTGGGGAACGGCAGGACAGGCCTCAGAACGGGGCGGTCCTCGAACGGCAGCGAGCCGTCAATCCCGAAGGATCGTCGATCCGAAAGCGTACCAGACGCCTTGGACACCCATCCGGGAAAGGCCGTAAGCGGCGACACTAGCGTTTGTGTTTTTCATCTTTACGTCCTCCTGGAATGGTAAGAGTGAGGCTACCGGGAAAATTTCTGGCTGTCAACGGCGCAAGCCCGACATGTCAAAAATGTCATCGAAGCGGGGCAAAAGACGGCAAAATCACCTTCTTTTGTGCCTCTTCGCGCGTCCGTAGCGTGGCTGGACCGGGCCGGAGCCCAGAATTCGAGAGGAAATTCGGCCGCAAAGCGAGGTCAGCACGATGATCAGGGCGCCAACCAGCGCAAACTGAACCGGGCCCGTGATCCGTGAAAACCTCAGCGCGTCGGCTCCGTCGACCAAAGAAAACCCCGTCACGAGGCCGAGAAGACTCGAAACCACCCAGAGAGCGACCAGCATGATTCGCCTCCCCCTGCGTGTTACTGCAAGAAGAAGCAAAATTCAAGAGACCGACTCTAGGCTCGCGAAAGGCTTGCTAGTTTCTTGTCCAACAAGTTCCTTCAATGGGAATTCAACAGGATTTTCAGGATTCTGGGGAGATTGACGTGATCGGGAAGAAAAGTTCGAAGTACCGCGAAAACATCCAATTTATTATCCCGTAAATATTTGAATATACAAGGCAATGGCGGTTTGGCCTTTTGATCTCGTAAATCCTCTTCGATATCCGGTTTATCCTGTTGAGTTCCGGCCTCAGTTGTGCGAACTAATCTGCGGGACACGACAATGGGTCAAGGTTTTCCGTAACCGAAATCGGCGAAGACTTTCTGGGCTTCGGACGAAGCCAGGAATTGGGCAAACGCCTTAACGTCGGGCGCGGCCTGGGCCGACCCAAGCACGACGTACCCTTGTTCAATCGGGGAGTACAGCTTGGGGTCGACCTCGATCCAATACTTGCCTTCTTGGTTGTAAGGCTGAACATCCTTGGCGTAGAGGGCGGATTTGTTCACGAAGCCGAAATTGGTCGCGGTCAGGGTGAACTGGAGCGCCTGGGTGACGGTTTGAGCGGTCACCTGTTTGGCCTTGACTTGGTCAAAGATCCCGGCGTTGACCAAAGCCTCGTTGGCGGCGTGCCCGTAGGGGGCCGTCTCCGGATTGGCGTTCGCGAACTGCACAACGGCCGGGTCGAGAAGCACCGCGAGGCCCTTCGAAAGGTCCACAGGTTTGGTGGCCAGAAAGATCAGCTTTCCAACGGCGTACGTCTTGACGGGTCCTGACGCGAGACCCGTATCGACAAGCTTTTGAGGAAAGCCCCGGTCGGCCGAGAGGAAGACCTGGAACGGCGCCCCTTGCGTGATCTGCGTGACCAGCGCGCCCGAGGCACCAAAGGTAAACTGCAGCGACAGGCCAGGGAACTTTTTGGCGAAGGCGTCCTTCAAGCGTGCCTCGACGGCGCTGAGGTTGGCCGCCGCTGCCACCGCGACGGTTTGCGACCAGGCGGCCATCGCTAGGCTGAGCAAGGCAAAGACCGACAACACAAGACGCTTCATCGAAGAGTTCCTCCTTGGGACCATCATCACGGAAATCCTTGCCTGGGTAAAGGCGATTCTGCCGGGATTGTCATTGCAGACTTCCTGCACTACGCTTTGGTCGCAACAGGAGACCGAGAATGAAGATCAGCGCAAAGAACCAGCTCAAGGGCAAGGTCAAGAGTATCGTTTCAGGAGCCGTCAATTCCGAAATCGTGATCGAACTGCCGGGCGGAGCCGTCATCACGTCGATCATCACCAAGGGGTCCGAACAGGAGTTGGGGTTGAAGGTCGGCATGACGGCCTACGCCGTGATCAAGGCATCGAATGTCTTGATAGGAGTCGATTGAGACCAGCTGGGCTCGAACCAGCGACCTACAGCTTAGAAGGCTGTTGCTCTATCCAACTGAGCTATGATCCCTTATATTCTGATCGGGATGGTGAGATTCGAACTCACGAAATCTTGCTCCCAAAGCAAGCGGAATAGACCGCTATCCGACATCCCGTAGCGCGGTATGATACAGACCGAAGACGACCCCTGTCAAGCAAGCCCCCTCCAACTCGCCCTGATCGAGAAGATCATCCGGCACTTCCCCGATACAGCTCCGTTTCTCGAGTCAGAAAACCCGTTCCAGCTGCTTGTCGCCGTCATCCTCTCGGCCCAGTGTACCGACGCCAAGGTCAACGAGGTCACGCGCATCCTATTCCGTGCCTTTCCCACCCCGTCACGTCTGGCTGCCGCGCCGTTGGCCGACGTCGAGAAGATCGTTTATCCAACAGGATTCTACCGCGAAAAGGCCGCCCACATCGTTGAAACGGCACGGCTTATCCTCGAAAAGCATGGAGGCGAGGTCCCTTTGGACATGGAAGCTCTGACGGCTCTGCCGGGAGTGGGCCGCAAGACGGCCAACGTGATCCGGGGGCAGGTCGGAGGACTTCCCGCCATTATTGTCGACACGCATTTCAAGAGAGTGACGCGGCGCTTGGGCCTCACCGAGCGTGAAGAACCTACCGCCATCGAAAAGGAACTCGAAGCCCTTGTGCCTTCGACGCTTCAGTTTTCTTTCAGCATGGCGGCCAACCGACTGGGCCGCGCGTTTTGCAGCGCCCGCAATCCGCGCTGCGGCGACTGCCCCGTGCAAAAACTTTGCCCGTCGGGGTAACCTCGCTTGCGGTCGGCGGTATTAATACTTGTTAATCTCAATGGAGCATCAAAACTATGCGCTCCGCTCTGGCTGGACTGGTCTTCCTCTTATCAATCCCGCCCGGAATTTTCGGGCTGACCTGGAAAGCCGATCTCGGGTTTTCCGGTTTGATTCCGACAGGAACCTGGGTGCCGTTGCGTGTGACTGTGGAAGGTTCGGCCTCCCCCTGGACGCTCGAAGCCATAACGGTCCCCTTGGACAACACCGCCCGCTGGACAGAAGCCGGCCCTGGGGTTTTCGAGTACCCTGTCTTTGTGCCGGAAGGAGTCTCAAGCCTGCACCTAATCCTCCGCGCGGACGGCGGGCAAGTTGATGCGGTCGACCTTGCTGTAGCGGGACAAAGCTTCCCCGGACACTTGATTTTGGTTTGGGGCCAGGACGGCGGTGTGAGGCGGGGTCTCGAAAGCCTGTTGTTGCCTTGGGAACCCCTGCGCGTGGCGAACGTCAACCCGGCCGCCTGGCCCACTTCACCGCTTTCGCTTGAGGGAGTTTCCGCCCTTGTCGTGCAAGACCCGGGGCCGGTACTTTCACCGGCGCAGGCCGTTGCGGTCAAAGCGTGGGTCGCCTCGGGCGGGCGGCTCGTGGTCGACCGTCCCCGTGCGTCCTCTTTGATGGGGCAACTTGGCGAGAGCGCCGGTCTTGGCCGCTTAGTCTCGGCCACCGTCTCCGATACACCTTCCTTCTTGAAAGCCGCCTTGGCCCTCAGGCCTTGGGGCGAAGTCCGAAAATTGGGCGAGGACTTCGAGCCGGCCTCCCCGGTATCGACTCCAGGGCGCGAGGCTCCCCTGGATTTGGGTTTCGTGCTTGTCTGGAGTCTTGCAGGTGGACTGCTGGCCTTCGGCCGCCGCCTGAAGCTGACGATGGCCATCGCCTGCCTGGGCACTTTGACGGCGGCGGTCCTGTGGGGTTCGGGGCAGCTGTCCTCAAACAACGAGCTGTCGATGCACGGACGCGAGGTTGTTCTTCCAGGGGGAGCCGGCCGGTTCACCTCGCTTGAAGTCGCCTTAGGAACGGCGAAGATAGACCCGTTTCAGTGGCCGGCAACCTCGCCCTGGGCCCTGGAGGCGTGGAAGGCAGCCCACAGCGAGTTTGAGGCCTCGGCGCGCATCTCGGAGCCGCAGCGTCTGGTTCTCGAATCGTTCGCGCCGCCGGTGGCGCGAACGTCGGAGTTCTGGGTCCGTTGGTCGGGGGAGTCCTTGATGTGGTCGGCGCGAAAGGGCTCGGGCTCGACGGCTCTCGAACAGACCCCCGCGGAATTTCGGCCCGATGCGGCCTGGTTGGCCAGAGTCGCGGCGATCGACCCCAAACGGTCATGGAGCGTGGGCCTGGAAGGTGGCGTCTGCTGGATCTCGCCCGGAGTCCCTCGATGATGCGGGTCTTTTGGGACGAATGGCGCTCGGGCTCCTTGGCGTTGGTGCGAAAGGGCCTCCCTGGTCTCGCGCTGGTCGAGGGCGTGGTGCTCGTGCTTTCCCACTTTGTTCCAGGATTCTTCTTTGAAGTCCTGGCAGGCGGTTTCGTTCTGGGGGGGCTCGCTTCGGGGACCAACCGCTGGAACACCGTTCAGAGCTGGGACTGGGTTGGCCTTCAGGCTGTAAGCCCGCTCGCCTATGCCCTGGGAAAGATCTCGGCGCTCCTGTTTTTGGGACTCGTCACCTTGGCCTTCCTCCTTCCGCCCTTGGTTCTGATCATGGCGCTTTGGGCGATGCCCGTTGCTTTTGTGCTGTTCTGCCTGGTCTGGGTCCTGGTCGGCGGCTTGGCGGCACAGGCCCTCTCGCAGTTGGTCTGCTGGAATGAGGCGTTCTTTTCGCGCCCGATTGGCGCCAGTCTTGTGGTGGCCTGGCTGGGCATTACAGCGGCCTTCCGGGAACTTCAAATGTTCAATCCCTTGTGGCAGATCTGGAGACTTCACCGTGACGTGACCGCAGAGCCCGGCTGGGGTGCGTTGGCGGCTGTGGTCGGCGGCACCTTCCTGATTTGGGCGCTGATTGCTGTGATCCTCACCCGGGTCAAGGAGAGCACTCGTGCGAGTTGACGAACGTTCCCCCGAAGTCGATTACTTTCTTCAGAACTTCCGCCGTCGCCTCAATCTCAGGTTTCTGGTAGGAGAGGCGCTGGCTGCGTGGCTGGTCGCCAGCGTCCCCGCTTTGGTTCCAGGCCTCCTTTTGGGGTCGAGTCCCCTCCCCCTTCGGCTTATAGCCTGTGCAGGAACCTGTGCTTTAGCCTGCGTCTCATTTCTGATTGTCCGCTGGCCCAGGCGCCTGTCGACGGGTCAGGCGGCCCTGTGGCTCGACGAAACCCAACAGACCAACGGTTTATTCCGAGCGGCGGTCGACGGCTTGGCTTCTAGCAAGCGCGCCTACTCCGAAGAATGGGTGCTGAATCAGGCTAGGCGCCAAGCCGACCTGCTGGTGGGCACCAAGAGCCTGCGCCTGCCGCGAAAACGTTTGGTCTTCCGCGGCGTTGCGGCGGTCGCGCTCGCTGTGGTCTCGGTCTTCGTCCTGCAAATCAAAGTCGCCCCGACAATCAAGAATTCCAAAGAGGCGGAGACCCAGGCCACGGCCCCTGACGCCGCCCAAACGCCTAACTTCTTTTCGCAGGCTCCGTCTCGGATCACCACGCCGCAGGAAGCGGCTCGCCGTCTGTTCCCCGAAAATCCGCGTCTTTCCGCCTTGGCCGAGCAGGCCTTGGCTTCTGGCGATGAAGGGGCCCTCAAGTCGCTTCTCGATCAGAACGCCACCCCGCAAGAGACGCAGCCTGGAGCGGGTCAAGCTGGAGGCAAAACGGGCTCTTCGGGTTCGGGTGACGGGCCAAACGGACAACCCGGAACGCCTATGCCCGGGGAACAGGGCGAAGGTTCCGGCGAGGGTTCGGCCAAGGCCACCGACCGCGGCGGATCAAGCCAGCCAGGGGGAGGATCGGGTTCCCCCAGTCCTGGAAAAGCAGGCGAGGGGTCCGGTCAAGCCTCGGGACCGCCGTCGGGTCCGGGCTCAGGCGCCGGAGCGGGTTCGCAGGACCGAAGTGCCTACAATCTTCCCGGTTCGGGCGGTGCCGCGGGCAACGGCCACTCCGATCAGGCGCTTGGTCGTCACGGTCCCACACCGTCTTCCGACAGGAGGATGGTCGTCCCGCAGCCCGGCAACCCTGGAATCTTCGAGTTTGTCCTGCCGGGTTCCGATTCGCGGATGCCGCTGTCGCAGGCTTTAGCCGGTAGCAAGAGGAGCGCCGAAACGGCGCTCGATAGAAGCTCGCCTCCTGTAGAGTTTGAGACCACTGTGCGCGACTACTTTCTTACCCTGTCCCGGGAGGTGACACGATGAAACAAGAGCAGCAAGTCCAAGAGGGAATATCGGGTCTGGCGGAAGTCCGCCGGCAGCTGGCCAAGGCCATTGTCGGCCAAGACGAGGTGGTCGAACTGACGCTCATTGCGTTGTTGTGCGAGGGCCACGTGCTATTTGAAGGCGTTCCCGGACTGGGAAAAACCCTGCTTGTGCGGAGTCTGGCCAGGACTTTGAACCTGAGCTTCTCCCGGGTGCAGTTCACTCCCGACCTGATGCCGGCCGACGTGATCGGATCGACGGTCATTTCGCAAGAAAAGGGCCAGAACTACAGTCTCAGGTTTGAGCCAGGTCCGGTCTTTGCCAACCTTGTCCTCGCCGATGAGATCAACCGGGCGTCGCCTAAAACGCAATCGGCCCTGTTGGAGGCGATGCAAGAGCGCGCCGTAACGGTCAGGGGTCACCGTTCGGAGCTTCCTCGACCGTTTCAGGTTTTGGCCACGCAGAATCCGCTGGAGATGGAAGGAACTTACCCCCTCCCCGAAGCGCAAATCGACCGCTTCTTCTTTAAGATCCTTGTCAGACACCCGAGCCTCGAACAACTTGTTGCCATCGTCGACCTGACGGCGGGCGGGGAAGAGGCCGAATTGGCCGTCTGTCTCGACGCCGAGAAACTCCGGGCTCTTCAGAAAGCTGTCCGTTCGGTTCTGGCTCCGGCGCCCATCACCGAATTTGCGGCGAGGATAGTCTTTGCCACCCAACCCGACCAAGAAGGAGCCCCGCCGGAAGTCAAGCGCTGGGTCCGTTACGGTTCGGGACCACGAGGGGCTCAAACCCTCGTCCTCGCGGCAAAAGCGAGGGCTCTCCTGGCCGGCCGCTTTCACGTAGGTCTTGAGGACATCGAGGCCTTGGTCGAGCCCGCCCTCGGCCACCGCATCGCGCTGAACTTCGACGGCCAAAGCGAGGGTGTGACCCCGGCGGTTCTTCTGGAGGCCGTGGTGGCCGCCGTCCGCAAGGCGCGTTCCTGGCCTTCGGTCATCCGTCCCGATTCTCCCCAGGGGGAATGAGCCATGAATCCTCTTCTCGACGCCAAGGACTTGGAACTCATCCACAGGCTCGAACTGTCGGCGCGGCGTCGGCTCGCCGGTCAGGCCACCGGAGAACAACGAAGTCCGGCGTTGGGCGGCGGCATTGAGTTCGCCGACTACAGGGAGTACATGCCTGGCGACGACGTGAGGCAAGTGGACTGGTCGGTGTTCCTCAGGTTTCGAAAACTCCTTGTGAAACTCTGCGCCGAAGAGAAAGAACTCACGCTGATGCTTCTGATCGACACAAGCCTGTCGATGGCGTGGGGCCAGGCGTCAAAATACAGGCAGGCTCAGAAGATCGCCGCGATTTTAGGCGGCATCGCCTTGGGCTCGGGAAACCGGGCGGGGGTGTTGTCGTGGGGCAACGACTTGGGCGAGGTCGTGACGCCGCAGAGGGGCGCCCGCTCGCTTTCCCTTCTTGTCGAAAGAATCCGCCGTTTGGAGCCCCAGAGCCAGAACCGCCCTGTGGAATGCGCCCGTCAGTTCGCGACCCGCTGGTCACGCCGGTGTCTGGCGGTTCTTCTGACCGACCTGCTCTACCCCGAATGGTCCGCGGTCTTGACGGGTTTGAAGGCGTCGGGTTGTGAGACCCATGTGCTGCAGATTTTGGCTCCTGAGGAGCTCAGTCCTCCCGAACGTGGAGAGCTCACTCTGGTTGACCTTGAAAATGGTTCGGAAGCGCCATTGCATCTCGATACGCCCCTGCTCGAACTCTACGAGCAGCAGACCAAACTTTGGCTGGGCGAGGTCGAGGCCGAATGCCGCGGTGCGGGTCTGGGTTACACCTTCGTCAGGTCGGACAGTCCCCTCCCCCGGACCTTTTTGCAGGATCTGAAACGGTCGGGCCTTGTATGCTGAACCTCGTCACGCCGCTGGCTCTGGGGTTTCTGGGGGCCCTCGTCCCTGTGGTGTTCTTCTATTTCTTGCGGATGAAGTTCCGTCGCCAGCCGGTCTCGTCGACCTACCTGTGGCAGAAGCTTGTCAAGGTCAACGAAGGGGGAGCGAGGCTGCGGTGGCGGTCGTGGCTTCTGCTCGTCTTGCAGGTGCTCGTGGTGTTGGCTCTCGGTGCCGGTCTGACGGGTCTGGAATGGGTGGGACAAAAAACAACCAAGCCCGGCACGGTCTACGTGCTCGATGTTTCGGCCAGCATGGGGTCGCGCGAGACGGCAGGAATCCGCTTGGATCTCGCCAAAAAGGCCCTGCTGGAGGACCTTCTGACTCTGCCTCAAGGCACCCCTGTCGCGGTTTTTCTGGCCTCGGACGAGCTGCGGCCGCTGGTGCAGAACCGTGTCTTTGACGCTCAAGACGGTGAGCTTGCCGGGCGGCTCGGAGCGGTTTCGGCAGGCACGGCAGGGTTCTCGGAGGCTCACGTCGCCGACGCTCTGGCGGCCTGGTTACAGACCCGACCCGAGGCTTGGTCGGGGGTGCTGCTCACCGACGGCGGCGTCGATCTGGGCGGCGGCCGGCTATTTCGCGCGTTCGAGAGCCGAATTCGCGTTCTTTCCTTTGCTGGCCCCGCGCCCAACCTCGGACTTGTCAGCCTCACGGTGGGCGATCCCACCGGGTCGGCGGGTTTGGGCTTTTTTAACGGCTTTCCCTCCGAAAAGAGGGTCGTTGTGGTCTTGAGCAGGGACGGCGTGGAGCGGGCTCGGCGCGAGGTGAACCTGCCGACCGGTTCCAGCCAACAGCAATGGGAGCTTTCCCCTGCCGAAAATCTGCTTCTCCCGGGGGTCTGGAAAGCGGAACTGGTGGGCAACCACGACGCGCTGAGTGCCGACGACAGCATCCTCTGGGCGGTGAACCCTCCCCGGCAGGCCCGCATTCTGCACGCCGGGGAAACTGACCCGTTTCTCAAAGCCGCCTTTCCCGGAGCCAGCTACCAGGAGAGCTCGGGCACGGAGACTCCCGACGAATGGGATATTGCCGTCGGGAGCGCCCTGGTCCCCGGATGGAAGGGAAATCTCATCACCTTTGGCGCGCTCCCGCCAGGGGCCCCTGTTTTTTGGGGACCGCCCGTCTCGGGGACGCTGACACCGGCGTCGGACCATCCCCTCTCACGCTGGGTTGGGTGGGCCGAGGTTCGGGTCGAAGGAGGCCGAAGTCTGGGCGTCAAACCTGGCGCGACCGTACTCGCCGAGGCCGGAGGCTGGCCCGTGGCCGTGACCTGGGAAACCGACGGCGTCCGCTTCCTTGCGCTCGGCTTCGACGTGTTTCATTCCAATTTCGGCCTGACCGCCGCCCTGCCCATCCTCATGAAGAACTTCCGCCAGGCGTGCGTGCCGCAAGAGGCCAATCCGCTGACCGACAACCTCCGCGTTGGGGTTCCCGTTCTCCGGGCCGGATCCGCGAACGGGCACCTTGAGGGATCCTCGGCGCGTTCGGGGATTTCGGGGCTCCGCGTTGTCCGGCGAGGAACCCAATGGGAGTTGACAGCTCTCGAAGCCGGGACGTTCCGATGGTCCGACGGAGCGCAGACCGTGACCTTGGTCGGAAGACTCCCCGCCGCCGAATCTGATACGGCGCCCAGGGCGCTGGCCGTTGCGGGTGCTGCCTCGTCGCCAGTTTCGCACCTTAAACCCAAGGCCGAGGAGCTCTCCTTGGTCGGGTGGTTGGCCTTGGTAACCTTGGCGCTATTGATCGGCGAATGGTGGCTGTGGAACGGCCGCCTTGAACGAAAGACCAACCCGGGTCTGGCCGCTCTCCGCTTGGGCGCCATCACCGCCGCCCTTCTGGCGATTGCGGGAGTCTCGGCTCCGTTACCGACCTCTGGGCGCAACTTGACCCTGCTCTTCGACGTCTCGGCCAGCCTGGGGCCCGAATTGGCCGAAAAGGAGAGGGCTGCCGCAGTCAAACTCGTCGAAGGACTAGACGCCACCGACAGGGTCGCCATCATCACCTTCGCCGGGTCACCTCGGGTCGACGCCGGTCTTCAGCCAAGACAACTGGCGCTGACCAGCCTGGCGGCCGTCTCGTTTCACGCCCAAGACGACAACGCCACCGACGTTCAAGCTGCACTGGCGGCCGGTGCCCAACTGCTGGAGCGCCAGCCTGGGTCGTCGGCCCAGTACCTGTTCACCGACGGCCGTGCCAACCGCGGCGGTGACCTTGCGCACCTCGCCCCAGGACCATTTCCGGTTTCGGCCGTCCCCTTGGGCCAAACCCTCGAAGGCGTCGTCTTGCAGGGTCTCGACCTCCCATCGTCCGCGAGGCCGGGTGAGGCTGTCAGAGTCGTCTGGCGCGGACAAAGCGAGAAGGAACGCTCGCTCAAATTCTCCCTCGTGATCGACGGTCAGACCGTGGCCTTGCAAACCGCAACCGTGGGTACAGCCGGAGCCGTCGCGTTCTCCTTCGTGGCGGGGCAGGCGGGGACGCAGAAGGTTGAGGTGAGTGTCGCCGATGAAGGCGGAAGACCGCTTCCTTCGGCGGGCGCGACGGCTCCCCTCGATGTGGAGGGAAGGAACGCGGTCCTGGTGGTCCAACGATCCCCTTCGTCCGTGGCGCCGGCCCTGATGCGGCAAGGGTTTCCTGTCTTGACCAGAGCGCCCAAAGGACTGCCAAACCAGGCCGCCGGTTATCAGGGGCTTTCGGCGGTGGTCTTGGACAACGTTCCCGCGACGAGTCTGACCGCCGACCAGCAGCAGACCTTGCAGCAGTGGGTGGCCGGAGGTGGGGGCTTGCTGGTGATCGGCGGCGACGCCTCGCTGGGCCGAGGGGAGTATTTCGACTCTAAGCTTGAGGACCTGCTTCCTGTGCAGACCGACACCCGGCGAAGACTTCAGTTCACCCGCACCAGGGTCCTGTTCGTCGTCGACCATTCGGGTTCGATGTCGGACGACGTGGGCCAAACCACAAAACTTCGGGCTGCGGTGGGCGGCATTACCCAAACCCTGCAGGAACTGACCGCGCAGGACGAAGTCGGCATCCTTCAGTTTGATACCACCGCCACCTGGGTGCTTCCGTTCACCCCCGTCACCAAAAAAGCTACAGTCCTGGCCGCCCTAGATTCGTTCAGCGAAGGGGGAGGAACCGACTTGGCCGTGGCTCTTGAAGAGGCCGTTCGGGCGTTCTCGCACCCAGGCCCCGTCAAGCGGCAGGTCATCCTCATGACCGACGGCCTCTCCCCGGGCGAGGATCCCGCCTTCCGGGCCTTTGCCGAGAGAATGCGGGCGGCCCAGGTCAGCGTCGGCATCGTCGGCATCGGGAACGAGGTGAATGACACTTTGCTGGAGAGTCTTGCCAGCCGGAGCGGCGGCGTGTACTACCATGCCCAGGGGGAAGACCTTCCCACCATCCTTCACAAAGAAACCGTCAGGGTCACCCGCGAGCTTCTGCAGGAAGGGACGTTTGTGCCCCTGGCCGTCGGCAACGACCCCCTTCAAGATGTCGGAGGCACCCTGCCCCCGGTCCGCGGCTATCTTGTGACCCAAGCCAAGCCCCTGTCGAGAACCCTCTGGGAAGTGGAACGCCCCGACGGCGGACGCGACCCCCTCCTCGCCGACTGGCGCTACGGCGCGGGCCGAGTGGCCGTTTTTGCCTCAGACTCGGGGTCACGCTGGCTGAAGTCCTGGTCCGGTCTGGCCGTCCTCAACCGTTTCTGGGGCCAAACCGTGCGGAGTCTTGAAACACCTGATCGAGACAGAAACCTGAAGGTCGCTGTGAAAGTGAGCGCCTCGGTGGCCCGCGTGGCTGTCGAGGCCCTCGACGCCGGGCGGCTCAAGACGGGTTCCCGACTCGTTGCCCGGTCAGGCAATCAAACCTTCGCTCTGGGCGAAACGGCCCCTGGTGAGTACCAGGCTTCTATTCCGGTTGAACAAGGGTTGAGCCTGATTACGGTGTCCGATGAGGCAGGGTCTGGCCGAACTTGGGCCTGGGCTTGGAATCCGTCGGGCTCCGAATTGGCCCAGGGAGGAGCCGACTGGGCCGGGCTGGGCCACCTGACTTCGACTACGGGAGGGCTATTGTGGCCCCTGGCAGGTCCTCAGCCGCCGACCCGGGTCTGGACTTGGGCCCTCGCCGACCTTCGAGGATGGTGGCTGCTGGCCGCGCTGATGCTTTTCTTGGTGGAGTTGGGCTGGCGAAGCACTTCGCTAGGGCAATTGGCGCTTGCCAAGGCCCAGTTCCTTGAATGGTGGTCGTCGCAACGCCGCCCCTGGGTCAAGCCCACCGAGGCGCCCGTCGTCCGGGGTCTTGCCGAACAGGAGAGGCGAACCCAGGACGCCTACAGGTACCTGGCCAGCCGTCACCGCAAGTCGGTGTGAAAGTCCCCTCGCCTTCTTGGGCAGCCTAGTTCCCATCAGGTTTTCCCAGTTATCCAGATAGAACAGCCCTTCCCCAAGATAGAAAGTTAGTTTTTCCATCTGGTTTCCTAACCTTCTCATTTTGGGGAGACTCTCCCCAACTTGGATACTTCAATTTTCCAGAGGATTCCCCCGGTTTCTCCTCTGGATGAATCACTCCCCAAGAAAGTCTGTCGGATTTCACTAATAGAGATAAACTTCTTTCGATTCAACAAAGGAGGAATCTGAATGAAGGGTTCATATGCCGACCAGATCAATGCCGCCAGGTTGTTGCTTATTGGTCTCAAAAATCAGGGAAAGGTCTTGGCCAAACGCGGCCTCGATGACGCCTTCGCCGTCCATTTCGATACGGTGCTGGCCGATGCTCAAAAGCTCGACGGCGAACAAGAGGCTCTCAAGTCCAGGCTTGCCGAGAAGACTGCCGAACTGACCGCCAAGCTGGAAGAGGTCGCCAAGGCGTCCGCCGAGGTCAAGAAGCTGGTCAAGCTCGACCTCCCCAAGGTCTCCTGGAAGGAATTCGGTATCTCCGACGCCCGTTGAGATTGCCGAAGCGTCTCCAAAAAGAAAACGGGAACCGTTTCCAGTTCCCGTTTGATCCTCAGTTTCTTCGACGCGTGGCGACTCGCTTCGCTCGCGGCCTAAACCTACGTTCAACCTGACGCTCGGCTTCGCCGACCGCAGGTTAACTGGGAGAGGGCGAAGTTATACTGATCAGCCTAAGCGCGGCTTCAGATACGGCTTTGGATTGTAA
>Ga0265320_10001514_pt1 | contig 16909 bp, 14 predicted proteins | sample 4827metaG_FD_202087 | JGI IMG/M metagenome (GOLD analysis project Ga0265320, IMG submission 202087) | Rhizosphere microbial communities from Carex aquatilis grown in University of Washington, Seatle, WA, United States - 4-8-27 metaG | ecosystem: Host-associated > Plants > Roots > Rhizosphere >...
CTTTTTTTTGGGGGGCGGCGGGGGGGGGGGCTTCCGGGGGGGCGGCGAAGAGGCGGGAGAGTTCCGGCGCGAAATGCCGGCCGGCGAAAAAACTGGCCACCGAAAAGGCGACGAGCAGCATACCCATCATCCGACGGCGGGCAGGGGATGGGCGGGCGGGCTTCATGGGGTATATCCAATCGGGCGACGGCAAGTGAAACCACGTCAGGATGCGGTAGGTTCCAGATAATTTTTCATTGTGGCAAAAATCATCGCCAATCGATCACAACCGAGTCCGTCGCAGCCGGGAACAAAAACGAGTATACGCAGATTTGACTTCGGTCGCCCTCAGCGCAACTCCAAAAGTGCCGCATGCTCCGGCTGGGCCTGGTCACTCGACTTCGACAATCGCACCTTTTAAATAATGCGTTTCGGGGCAGGCGAGGAGGACGGGGTGGTCGGGGGGCTGGGCGGTGACTTCGAGGAGGCGGGTTTCGCGGTGGGCGTCGGCGGCGGCGTCGGCGAGGGTGTCGAGAAAGGCGGAGGTGGTGACGTTCTGGCTGCAGCAGTAGGTGGCGAGGATGCCGCCGGGGCCGAGCATGCGCAGCGCGCGCAGGTTGAGTTCCTTGTAGCCGCGCATCGCGCCGGCGAGCGCGCCGCGCTTCGGCGCGAAGGACGGCGGGTCGAGGATGATTAAATCGAACTGACTGCGGGCGTCCTTGCGCGCGGTGAACCAGTCGAAGAGGTTCGCGGTTTCAAATTGGGCGACATCGGCGAGTTGGTTGTGGTCGGCGTTTTGCGCGGATTGCGCGACGCTCGCGGCGGAGCTGTCCACGCCGAGGACGCTTTGCGCGCCGGCCTTGGCGCATTGGAGGGCGAATGCGCCCTGGTTGCAGCAGCCGTCGAGCACGCGGCGGCCCCGGGCGAATTCGGCGACGCGGCGGTGCTGGGCGCGCTGGTCGAGGTAGAAGCCGGTTTTTTGCGCGCCGGGCAAATCGACGAAATATTCGAGGCCGTCGATGGCGAGCCAGCGGGCGGGGTAGGGGCGGCCGGAGAGGGTGCGGGCTTCGAGGGGCAGGCCCTCGTGGCGGCGCGCGGGGGCGTCGTTGCGCAAAATAATTTCCTCGGGCGCAAAGCGTTCCTGCAACGCCGCGCAGATTTCCGGGAGGGCGGCTTCGATGCCGGAGGTCAGCGATTGCACGACGAGGGCGGGGCCGTATTGGTCCACGACGAGGCCGGGCAGATGGTCGGCCTCCGACCAGACGAGGCGGCGGACGGGGCCGGTGAGGCCGGCGGCTGCGCGGTGGGCGAGCGCGGCGGTGATGGCGCCGTCGATAAACTTTCGGTCAAACGGAATCGGTTGCCGGCTGTAGCGCCGCCAGACAATGGCCGAGCGGGCGCTGCACAATCCGGCGCCGAGCGGGCGGCCACCCGCGTCGCGCAGCACGGCGGCGTGGCCGTGGGCTTCGGGCGGGACGGCTTCGCGCAACTCGCCGGCGAAGACCCACGGGTGTCCGCGCAGAACGCGGGCGGGCGCATGGGGCCGGAGGCGGAGGGTGTGCATGAAGAAAATTACGAATTAAGAATTATGAATTAAGAAAAAAGGGCCTACTTTAAAATGTTCGGAGTCATGGATTATTCCTCCTCCGCCAATCGTCATTTCGGCTAGGCGGCGCGGCGGAAGAGCCAGAGCGAGAGGGCGAGCATGAAGGCGATGGGCGCAAAGGCGGCGGCGAACGCGGGGAAGTAGTGCTGATTGCCGAGGTGGGTGCTCAGTCCGGAAATCATATAATAGACGAAAAACAGGCCGACGGCTTTCGACGCCCCCACGGCGGGGCTGGCGCGCACGCCGGCGACGGCGAACGGCACGGCGAGGCCGACGACAAGCAGGCAGATCAGCGGCTTCGATAAAATCGTGTAATACTGCACGGCAAACGAATCCACCGCCCGGCTGGCGGTGGGGGCTTCCGTGAGGGTTTTGCCCAGTTCGTCGAGCGAGAGGTCCCTGGCGTCCTGGCGCAGGTTGAGCATCGTCGCGGGATTTTCAGATAGATCGGCGAAAGTTTTTTCCGCGGCAAACGGGAGGCTGCGCAACTGGCTGTGGTCGGCGTTGAAGGTGATGACGCGGCCCTGGTTGAGCACCCACTGGTTGGCGGTCTCGTCGAAATGGCCGTCGCGGGCGTAGATGGCGCGCACGTCATGGCCGTCCGGATCCAGCTCGTTGATGAGAATGCCGGTGGCGTGGCGGGTTTGCTTGCTGAAGCTATTGATGAGCCAGAAACGATGGGCGGGGGCGTTGTCGTAAGTCAATTGGCGGACGATGCCAGCGTCGGTATCCGGGTGGGCGCGGCGTTGGGCGGCGAGGTGGAGGTCGTCGCGAAACGTGCGGGCGTCCTTGACCGAGGCGGGGACGACGGCGGCGTTGATCCAGCCGAGCAGCGCAGCGAGGACGGCACCGCCGATCCAGAGCGGGCGCGCGATGCGCCAGAGGCTGAGGCCGGCGGCGCGCATGGCGGTGATTTCCTGGTGGCGATGCAGGTTGCCGACGGCGAAGAGGAGCGCGACGAGCTGGCTCATCGGCAGCACGGCAGGGAGAAAGCCGGGCAGCAAAAGGCGGTAATAATAAAACACTTCGCGCGGGTGCGCGCCGTCGGCCAGCAAGTCGCCGAGGTTGCTATACATGTCCTCGAGCAGGAGCACGGCCAGCGTCGCACCGACGGCAAGGCCGAGGGCCTTCAGCCATTCGGCCAGCAAATACCGGTCAAGCACGCGCATGGCGCAAGGATGTAGCAGGAAGCGGGTGGGATGAAGACTAAAATCCTCCGCCGCACCCTGGCCGCCCCGCAAAAACCAGCGGCGAATGCTGTGCCTTAAAACCCGGCTTGGTCGATGTTGTCTTTGTTGAAGACGAAGGGTTCGCCGAGGAGGACGTTGTCGCCGTCGATTTTATAAGTCGTGGCGCCGACTTTGAATTCTTTGTCGCCGGCCTTGAGCTTGCCTTTGGCGAGGGCGTCCGCAACTTGGACGGTGAGGTAGCCCAGATCCTTGGTTTGCCAGAGGATGACGCTGTCGGTGACGCCGGCGTGCACGTAGTCCGCATTTTCGCTGGGCAGGCCGAGGCCGATGACTTTGACCTGGCCGATTTTGCCGGCCTGCTTGACGGCTTCCGCCGCGCCGGGGACGCCGGGGGTGCAGATGGCCATGATGAGCTTCAAATTCGGGTGCGCGCTCATGAGGGTGGTGGCTTCGGCCTGGGCCTTGGCCTTGTCGTCGTCGCAGGGGCGGAAGTCGACGAGCTTCATGTTCGGGTAATTTTTGACGAGGTCCTCGTCGATGTATTTCTTCCACTCGTTCTGGTTGGCGGCGGTGAGGGAGGCGGTGATGATGGCGAACTCGCCGGTGTTGCCGGTCAGGCGTGCGGCCTCGTCCATCAACTTGTAGCCGATGCCTTGCGGGGTGGCTTGGTTGATGAAGAACGTGCGGGCGTCGGGCAGCACATCGGCGTCGAAGCTGATGACCTTGATGCCTTTGGCCTGGGCCTTGCGCAGGGCGGTGGAGAGGCCGTCCTTGTTTTCCGCGGCGACAGCGATGACATCGACGCCGGAGTTGATCCAGTTCTCGACGATTTCATTTTGCTTGCCGGGGTCGGTTTGGGTCGGGCCGTCAAAGATGAGGGTGTCGCCGAGTTCGGCGGCGGCTTTTTGCGCGCCCTTGGCGCAGGAGACAAAGTAGGCATTGCCCTTGGACTTGGGCAGCAGACCGATGGTCAGTTTCTTGCCGCCTGAGTCGGGCGCGGCGGAAGTGGAGGCGGTGGAGCTGGTGTCACTTTTGCCACAGCCGGAGAGGACGAGGCCGGTGGCGAGGAGGAGGGCGAGAATCCGTTTCATGGGGAAGGAGGGGAGGGTTGAGGGGTGGAAGGGGCAGTTTGACGGTGGGACCGGCGGTTTGACAAGATTTTTGGCAAGACGCTGGCGGTGAGGGTGAGGATGAGCAGCAGGCCGGTCAACATGCCGCCGATTTCGCTGGGTTGGGGGCAGTGGGAGAGGCTTAAGCCGTCTTTTAACACAGCCACAGCGGCCGCGCCGAGCAAGGTGCCGTGGACGCTGCCCGAGCCGCCGAAGATGCTGGTGCCGCCGAGCACGACCGCGGTGATGGCGAGGAGTTCATAGCCGGAGCCGAGGTCGGCCTTGGCCTGGCCGAGGCGCGCAGTGAAAATAATTCCCGCCAGCGCCGCCACGACGCCCGCCAAAATATAGGCCAGCGCGAGCCGGCGGTTGACGGGCAGGCCCGCGTAGCGCGCACCTTCGGGCGAATAGCCGATGGCGCGGAACGAACGTCCGATGGCGGTTCGATGCACCAGGAGCCATACGCCGATGGCCACGAGGATGAAAATATATCCCTGCACGGGCAGCCCCTGCCAGGTTGGGTGGTCGACGGGGCCGAATGACGGCCAGCGTCCATTGCCGAGGAAAATAAAGGAATCCGGAAAATTGGTGTAGGTGATGGTGCCGTGGGTGATGGCCTCAGCCAGCCCGCGAAAGAGCGAAAAAGTGCCGAGCGTGACAATGAGCGGCGGGAGGCGCAGCCAGGTGATGAGGAGGGCGTTGAGGCCGCCCGCCACCGCGCCCATGGCGAGCGCGCCCGCGGCGGCGACCGCAATCGACGCGTGGGCATCGTGCCACAGCAGACCGAAGATTATCGCGCTGAATCCGAGCACCGAGCCGACCGAGAGATCAATGCCGCCGGTGAGGATAATGGGCGTCATCACGAGCGCAAGCAGGCCGATTTCGCAACCGTGGCGGAAGATGTCGATTTGCGCGTCAAGGGTGCCGAAGCCGAAGGTCGCGCCGCTGAAATTTTTCGACGTGCCCGTGAAGTAGAAAAATATCCACTCCGCCACCAGCACCACGAATAGGATGAATTCGTGGCTGCGGAAAACGGCTGGGACGCCGCCGGATTTAGGCGCGGATGCGGACATGGCAAAATTAGCGCGGAGCTTTCCGGTTGCGCAGGCCGTCGGCGACGACGGCGAGCAGGATGATGGCGCCCTGGATGGCTTTTTCCCAGTAGGCTTCGACGCCGAGGTAGGTGAGGGCGGGGCTGATGCAGGTCAGTAGCAGTAGCCCGACCAGCACGCCCCACAAATTGCCGCGCCCGCCGGAGATGGAAACACCGCCGACGACGACGGCCGCAATCACTCGCAGCTCCAGCCCGTTGCCGGTGTTGGGGTCCACTTGCAGGGACTGGACGCTGAACATCATCGCGGCCAGGCCGGTGAGCGCGCCAAGGAAAATAAACGTCAGAAATGTGACGAGGCGCGGCCGGATGCCCGCGAGCCGCGCGGCCTCGGCGTCCGTGCCGACGGCATAAACAAAGCGCCCGGCGGCGAGCCGCTTCATCGCGAGGGCGATGGCCACGAGGAGGATGAGCGCGCCGAGGACCATGCTCCATTGCCCGGCGGCCTGGCTCAGGCCAAACCATTGCGCGGAACCGATGTTGATTAATTCTCCCTGGCGCAGCCAGCGCAGAGCCTCGCGCCAAGTGACCATGGTGGCGAGCGTGACGACGATGGACGGCAGGCCGAGTCCGGCGATGAGCGCGCCATTGAACGCGCCGAGGAGTGCGCCGAGGACGAGGGCCACGGGAATCACTGCGACGGGCGGCCAGCCGTGGGCCATCAGCAACCCGCCGCACGCGCCGCAGATGGCGAATTGCGAGCCGACGGAAATATCAATTTGCCGGCCAATGATGACGAGCGCCATGCCACAGCAAATCACGAGCGTCGGCGCCATGGCCGTCAGGCGCGAGAGCATGGGTTGCCATTCGTAAAAACGCGGCGCGAACACGGCGAGGGCGAGGAGCATCACGCCCAGCGCGCCGGCGACCGACCATTCGCGAAAATAGCGTTTCACGAGGGGCCTCCGTTCGCCGTTGCAACGGTGGAGCGAAATACGCACGCGGTTGCAGGCAAGCCGGAGGCTTGCCAGAAATTAGCCGGGGGTCGGAGCGCAGCGCAGACCCCCGGAATCGGAATGCAAAAACCCCGCACCCCGGAGGGGTGCCAGCATACCGCATTATGCAGGGGGGCAATCACAGCAGATATTTGGGGTCAAATGATATGCCGTTTTTATTCAGGAGATTTTTCAATTCCGTGGCAAAGTCGAGTTTGTGGTGATGCGCGTCCTGCGTGGCGATATATTTCTTCAGCGCTTGGACATGTGTCGCGCTGACGCTGAAGGCTGAATAACCCTCCTGCCAGGCGAAACCGGGCGAGTGGCTTTCAGTGATCCAGAGGGATGAGGCCTTTTTGAGTTCGCGCATGAAATCGGCGAGGCGATGCGTGGCCTGAAAGCCGATTAAGAGGTGCATATGGTCGGCGACGCCACCGATGGCCTCGGGCACGGCTGCGAGGCCGCGAACCGTTCCGCCCAGATAGCGATGCAGCTGTGGACGCCACGCGTCACGGATGAGTGGCAGGCGGTTTTTGGTCGAAAACACGACGTGGAGGTGGATGCTGAGGAAGGTCGATCCCATAGTGTCAGGGGAGGTGGCACCCCTTCAGGGTGCGGAGATTGTTGCGCCTGTGACCGGGGGTTTCGCTACGCTCAACCCCCGGCTAATATCTGGCAACCCTCCGGGTTGCGAAACGACACGCGGTTGCGAAATGACACGCGGTTGCGAAACGACCGGGTGTTGCGTAATTGAACACCCGGAAAGGGTGCTAGAAATGTATGGCAACTCTCCGGGCTGCGAAACGAAAAGAGATGGCGAAGCGACATGCGATGACGAAACGACAAGCGATGATGAAAAGACAACTGATGGCGAAACGAGAAGAGATGGCGAGGCGATATGCGATGGAAAAAAGACAGGGTGTTGCGCAATTATGCACCCTGAAAGGGTGCTAGAAATAAGCCGGGGGTTGAGCGCAGCGACACCCCCGGAACGCCATTCAACAAGTTCCGCACCCCGGAGGGGTGCCAGAATTTCTGGAAGAGCGCCAAAGGATTGCCCGCATTTTTCTGCGATAAAGCTCATCCGATGCCTCCTTTCACTTTTTGGCCGAGGGCGGCGGCCATGACGGTGTGGGCGTCGGCCGAGCCGGGGAGAATCGAGACGAGTTCGCCGCCGCGCATCACGCCGATGCGGTCGCTCATGCCGAGGACTTCGGGCAGGTCGCTGGAAATCATGATGACGGCGAGGCCGTCTTTCGCCAGGCGGCGGATGATTTTGTGGATTTCGCTTTTCGCGCCGACGTCCACGCCCTGCGTCGGTTCGTCGAGGATGAGTAGTTGCGGTTTGGTCGCCAGCCAGCGGGCGAGCGAGACTTTTTGCTGGTTGCCGCCGGAGAGCGAGCCGCCGGGCGCGTCGGGGCCGTAGGCTTTCACGCCGAGGTCGCGAATGTAATCGAGCGCGAGCTGGCGCTCCGCGCCGAAGCGCAGCCAGCCGCCGGGGAAAATTCGCGGGTGAATCGCCATCGTCATGTTTTGCGCGATGGGCATTTCGAGAATCACGCCATGGCGGCGGCGGTCTTCCGGCACATAGGCGATGCCGTGGGCGACGGCGGCGGCGGGCGAATGGATGGCGTGGGGCTGGCCGTGGAGTAAAATTTCGCCGGAGTCGGCGGGCGTGAGGCCGAAGAGGATGCGGGCGAGTTCCGTGCGGCCCGCGCCGACCAGCCCGGCGAGGCCGAGGACTTCGCCGGCGCGCACTTGCAAATTCACCCCGCGCACGCCCGAGGCCGCGCAGCCGGTGTTCCGCAATTCGAGCACCACGGCGCCCGGCGCGGATTCGCTGGGCGGATAAATTTGCGAGACTTCGCGCCCAACCATCATCCGGATGAGGGCCGTTTCGTTGATGTCGTCGACCGGGTTGGTGCCGACACTCTGGCCGTCGCGCAGGACAGTGACGCGGTCGGCGAGGGAAAAAATTTCCTCGAGGCGGTGCGAAATGTAAATGACACCGACGTTGGCCTTGCGCAATTCGCGCACGACGGCAAAGAGCAGATGCTGCTCCTTTTGCGTGAGCGAAGCGGTCGGTTCGTCCATGATGACGATGCGGGCGCCGGAACCGAGGGCGCAGGCGATTTCGACGAGTTGCTGCTCGGGCATCGAGAGCGAGCGGACTTCACTGTCCGGCGAGATGTTCGCGCCGATGCGTAGCAATAATTCGGCGGCGCGGGAGCGGCGGCCCGGCCAGTCCACCCCGCGCAGCGGGCGGGCGGGTTCGAGGCGCAGGCCGATGTTTTCGGCAACGGTCAGGTCGGGGAAGAGGGCGGGCTGCTGGTAGATGCAGGCGATGCCGAGGCCGCGGGCGAGGGCGGGCGAGAGATTTTCGAGGCGCTGGCCGGCCAATTCGATGGTGCCGGAGTCGGGCTGGTGCGCGCCGGTGACGACTTTGATGAGGGTGGATTTGCCCGCGCCGTTTTCGCCGAGCAGGGCGTGCACCTCGCCGGCGTGCAAATCGAAGTCCACCCCGCGTAGGGCGCGCACGCCAGCGAACGACTTGGCGATGTGCCGAATGGCGAGCAGGGGTGCGGCGGTGTCAGGCATGGCGGGGCAAAACGCGGGAGTCCACCGGAAAAACGGGCTGGTGGCAATCCCGCGTTGCGAGGAAAAACAAAAACGCCCGCGGGAGCCGCGGGCGTTTTTGAGAAAACCGAAATCCGGATGGGCGGTTTAGGCCTTCGGGGCGGGAGCTTCCGGGGTGGTCGCGCCGGCTTTGCCGGTTAGTCCCGCTTTTTGCAGGGCGTCCATGACCGCCTTGGGGCTGAAGTCGCCCGAGACAGTGAAGCTGGCCGCGTTGGGCTTGGCCGTGTTGCCGGTCACGCCGTCCACTTTGGACAAAACACTATTAACGGCGGTGACGCACTTGGCGCAGCAAAGGTGCAGGTCGGAAATTTCGAGGCTGCTGACTTTGGCGGTTTTGGCGCCGGTGTCGGCGTTGACCTTGATGTCGGCGGAGCTGGACTTGCCAAAGAAACCCTTGTTGGTCAGGGCGTCGACGGCTTTTTGCGCGGTGGCTTTGTCGGGCGCGGTGACGGCGATGGACTTGCCGGCCTGGTCGCCGACGGCGCTGACGTCTTTCAACGACGAAACGGCGGAGGCGGCGCCTTTGACGCAATTGCCGCAGCACATGTGGACGTCAGTCAGAGTGACCGTGTAGGGGGCGGCGGGAGCCGGGGCATCAGCGGCGACCGCGAGAAACGCGGCGGTGCTGAAGAAAGTTGCGAGAGCGAGGAATTTGGGGGAGTTCATAGGTGGAGATAACGAAGGGGAGGATTTTCCCCACTTTGGCAGCAGGATGCAAGCGTTATTTTGATCGAGGATGGCGGCAAGGCGGCACCTGTCTTGGCCGCCGGGAAGGGTGACAAATTCCGCCTTAATTCCGCCTTAACGGCGTTTGAGGGTTGACCCCGGCGCGTGCTGGAATGAAGAACAGCCCATGAACGACGGCGGCTCCTCCACGCGGCAAACCGGCGCGCGCGGCGTGCTGGCGTTGTTGCTGGCGGTCAATATGTTCAATTATATTGACCGGTATGTGCTGGCGGCGGTGGTCGGCGACGTGAAGGAGAGCTTTTTGTCGCCGGGTAGTTCCGGGGGCGACAGTCAATTGATGCAGGGCATCCAGAATTGGACGGAGCAGCACCTGCATTTCAAGCCGGAACTGGCCTTCATGGGATTTCTTTCGATGGCGTTCATGTCGGTGTATATGATTGGCGCGCCCATTTTCGGGCATTTGGCCGACCGCTACCCGCGCCGGGTGCTGATTGGCATTGGCGTGATTCTGTGGTCGCTGGCGAGTGGCGCATCGGGACTCGCGCCGACGTTTTTGGCGCTGCTGCTGACGCGCTGCTGCATCGGCATTGGCGAGGCGGCCTACGGGCCGGTCGCACCGACGGTGATATCGGACCTGTATCCGGTGAAGAAACGCGGGCTGGCGCTGGCGTGGTTCAACATGGCGATTCCGGTGGGCAGCGCGCTGGGCTTTGCGCTGGGCGGGGCCGTGCTGCATTTTAATTTAGGCGAGTGGGGCGCGCAACATTTGGGCATCCACGCCGAGAGCTGGCGGTGGGCGTTTTTTCTGGTGGTGCCGCCGGGCCTCGCGCTCGGGGTGCTGTGCTTTTTCATGCGGGAGCCGCCGCGCGGGCAGGCGGACGAAATCGGCGAGGTGAAGCCCGCGCACTGGCATGATTATCTGGCGCTGGCGCGCAATCCCTCCTATGTGCTGTGCACGCTTGGGATGGCGGCGATGACATTTGCCATCGGCGGCATTGCGTTCTGGGTGCCATATTATTTTTCCCACCTGCCGGGCGCGCCCTCGGCGGGATCGGTGAGCCTGATATTTGGCGGCATCGTCTGTCTGGCCGGGTTGACGGCGACGCCGTTGGGGGGCTTGCTGGGCGACCGGCTGCGCGGGCGGATTCCCGGCGCGTATTTTCTGGTGTCCGGCGTGGCGATGCTGCTCGGGTTTCCGATGTTGTTGTGGTTATTGGATGCGGGGTTTCCCGGGTGGGGGATTTGGGTGCTGACGTATGCGACGTGCTTCTGCCTGTTTTTCAACACGGGCCCGTCGAACACCATTCTGGCGAATGTCACGCATCCCTCGATTCGCGCGGTGGGATTCGCGGTGAACATTTTTTTCATTCATGCGTTCGGCGACGTGATTTCGCCCGTCATCATCGGCGTCCTCGGCGACCGCTATGGGATGAAGTCGGCCTTCATGGTGGTCGGCGCGATGTTCCTGCTGGCGGGCGGATTCTGGCTGTGGGGCATGAAGCACCTCGCCCGCGACAGCGCCCGTGCGGCGCGGGGGGTGGGTTGACGTGCGGGGTGGGAATCAGACAAAAACTTGTCCGCTTTCAAGGATGGGCGGCATCATTATGATAAACGCCACCATGGACGACCATGCCTTGCTGCGGGAATACCTTGAACAACAGTCGGAGACCGCTTTTTCCGAACTGGTGCGACGGCATTTGCCGCTCGTTTACGGCACGGCGTTGCGCCTCAGGGGCGACGCATCCGCTGCGCAGGATGTGGCGCAGACGGTCTTTATCCAACTCGCCCGTCAGGCCTGGAGTATCCGCGAGGGCCGCGCGCTGCCGGGCTGGCTCTACCGCGCAACGCGCCATGCCGCCTTCGCCGCCCGGCGAGCGGAAATCCGCCGCCGCCAGCGGGAAAGTGAAGCCATGAAACTGGCCGACCAAAACCAACCGAGTGTTGACACTTGGGAGCTGATCGCACCGCTCCTGGACGAGGCCATCAGCCGGTTGAGCCGCGTTGAGCAGGACGCCGTGGTGCTGCGCTTTTTTCAGGACCGGGGTTATCGGGAAGTTGGTGCGATGCTGGGCCTCAAAGAAGAGGCCGCGCGCAAACGCACCGAGCGCTCGCTCGAAAAAATTCGCGCCCATTTTGCGCGCCGGGGCGTGACGACCACCACGGCGTTGCTAGGCTCGACGCTGGCCGCGCACGCGGCCGTGCCGCCGCCCATCGGGCTGGCGGAGAGAGTGAGCCACCCGCCAATCAATGCGGTGGCCTCCGGCGGATTGGGCTTTGTTATCCGGGAAATATTTATCATGAATACTAAAACCAAAATCGTCATCGCGGCGGCCATTGTGGTTATTTTGGCGGCCTTCTTCTGGAATAGGCGCAACGGACAGGATGCCTCAACCAATCGCCAGGTGGCCAGCCCGCCAGTGTCGCAGCCCAGCCCATCGCTGCCGGTTGCGACGGTGCCGACGGCGGTGAAAGGGGGGATTTTGCCGCCGAAGCTGACTCCCGCGCAGATCGCCGCGTTCAACCAACCGGTTGCCGAATCTGGTTCCGCCCCCGTGCCATTTACCCCTGACCGAGCGACGCGCCGAAATTCGGCCCCTCCGGTTGCCGCTCCGACTCAACAAGAACTTAGGTCCATTACCACCAACCTGCGCTTGCTGGCCAACGCTGCGCGTGTCTATATGGCACAAAACAATACAACTGAGGCCAACTATAGCGACCTTGTCGGTGATAGCACAGAATCTTACATGGGATCCGGCAAGGTGACACCGGTGATGGGTGAGGACTATACGGGAATTGAAATAAAGAAAGGAGACTCGCAAGTGACGATCTCGACCCCGGATGGGACGAATATCATCTATAACTTGTGATGCCAATATGGAGACATTATTTTGGTTCAGAGCATTTTCGATTTACTTGGACTGATTTGGCTGGCTCTGGCACCCCTTCAGGGTGCGATATGTGCACAATCCAAGACCGGGGGTCTGCGACCCCCGGCTAATTTCTGGCACACCTTCAGCGTGCGAATTCGGGCCAGGGCCTGACGTCAGCCAAAATTGAAAATACTCCAGAATGAACGGTCTCGGCGCGGGTGTTGCGTCGATTGTTTTTCCATTCTCCAATGGCCTGGGTGGGACGCCCAGCCCCGCGACCGGGACGGTCGCTGCTCCGCGGGAATAACTTCAATGCGGGCGGGTGCCTGCCCCACTGCTACTCTACTTCCCCGGATTGGCGCCTTTGACGTTGGTCTGGATGCAGTAGAAGCCGGTGCGCGCGGTCATGTAGAGCATGGTGCGGTCCTTGCCCGCGAAGCACATGTTGGCCGGCTGCTCGGGGACGGCGATGAAGCCGATTTGTTTGCCAGTCTTGGTGTCCACGACGGTGGCGCCCGGGTTGCCGTTGCTGCCGGAGCTCATGTAGAGGTTGCCGTGGTCGTCGAGGGTCATGCCGTCGGAACCGAAGGCGCAGACGAGCCGTTTGTTGGTGAGGGAGCCGTCGGGCTGGATGTCGAAGCCCCAAGTTTGGTTGCCGCTGATGTCGGCGACGAAGAGGGTCTTGCCATCGGGCGTGCCGGCGATGCCGTTGGGCGTGCCGTTTTGGCCGTTGGGGGAATTGAACTCATCCAACACGCGCTTGAAGGTTTTGTGGTCGGGGGAGAGGTAGTAAACCGTTTTCATATCCTGTTCCTGTTTGCGGCCGGGAGCCCACCACGAGCGGGCGTAGAAGGGGTCGGTCAAATACATGCCGCCGTCAGGGCGCACCCAGACGTCGTTCGGCCCGCCGAGGAGTTTGCCGTTGTAGCCCGTGACGAGGACGGTGTGCTTGGGGCGGGTGATGGTGCCGGGTTTGACGGGGTCGCCGACGGCGGGATTGAGCGGCTGGGGATAGGGAACCGTTTCGGTCTCGGTGAGGGAAATGGACCACAGCTCATTGCGTTCGTCGGCGCAGGAAATGAGGTTGCCATGGTAGTCGAAGCACATGCCGTTGGAAAAGCCGGAGGGGTGCATGAAGACGCTGAGGGTTTTGTCCGCGACGCTCCAGTGCATGATTTTGTCGCTGTTTTGCTCGACGAAATAGACGTCACCATTGGGCGCGCAAGTGGCGCCTTCGCAGAACGGGCCGGTCACGGTGTAGCTTTCCTTCGGCAGCGCGGCGAGTTTCTCGACTTTTGCATCAGGGGCAATCGTGGGCGGCAAGCCCATGGTCGGGCCGCGGGCGCCCCGACCGCCGCGGGGGGCCATGCCGGAACCAGCGGGAGCGGAAGAAGAGGCGGAAGCCGCGGCGGGGGCGGCGGGTTGGGCGTCGGCGATGCAGGGCAACGCGGCTATGAGGGAGAGAACAGCGAGGAGGGTACGAGGGGTAGTCATGGGTGGGATAAAAGATAATTTTTGGGCAAAATCAAAGCAAATTATGCGGAGAGCGGTCACCGGCTATCGTGGCCGTGAAATGGCCAAAGAACGAATTCGGCTACAGACCCAGTGCCGCGACGGCGGCTTTTTGGAACTCGATGCGCATGGGGGAGTTGTCGGGGTTGCCTTGGGCCTGCTTGTCCAGCTCGAGCATCATGATATAGATGAGGCCGCTTTTCGGGTCGGCCCAACTGCTGGTGCCAAAGGCACCGCCGTGGCCAAAGGATTGGGCGGAGAAGATGTAGTTCGCCTCCATTTTGGTCGGGTCTTCGATGATGCAGAAGCCGAGACCCCAGGGCATGCCGGGCCGGGCGTTCAGGTCGGCGGTTTGCTTGCGGAGCATTTCCGCGATGGTCTCGGGCTTGAGGATTTGCTTTCCGTTCATGGTGCCGTTGTTCAGCATCATCTGGTAGAATTTGGCGACATCGGAGGCGGTCGAGAACAGCCCGGCACCGCCGAGGGGCGGACGGCCATGGTCGGTGGGCAGGGTGCCATACATGTAGGAAATGACGGTGGGGGTGATTTTGCCGTCGCCGCCGCGGCGGTAGGTTTCGGCGTAGCGGTCTTTATTTTCCGGGGAAATCCAGAAGGAGGTGTCCTTCATGCCGAGCGGGTCGAAGAGGCGTTTTTGCAGAAATTGGTCGTAAGGCAGGCCGCTGACTTTCTCGACCACGGCGCCGGCGAGGTCCAGCCCGGCGGTGGAATAGGCCCAGCGGGTGCCGGGCGCAAAGCGCAACGGTTCGCGGGAGAGCACGTGGGCCATTTCCTGGAGGGTCCAATGCGGGCCGGTGACGGCGTATTCGCCGAGGCCGCTGGTGTGGGTGATTAAATCGCGCAGGGTGATGGGGCGGGGCGAGGGCACGAGCACGCGCTGGTCGCGCCCATTGCCGGTTTGCAGCCAGAGGTTGTTGAATTCGGGCAGATATTTGCCCACGGGGTCGTCGAAGTTCAATTTGCCGTCATCCACGAGGATGGCAACGGCGACGGCGGTCATCGGTTTGCTCATGGAGGCGATCCAGAACAAATCGTCGGGCTGCAATTTGCGGCCGGTGGCGAGGCTGCTCTGGCCGACGGCACCGAGGTGGAGGATTTTGTCCTTGGTGGCGACGAGGGTGACAACGCCGGCGACGGTGCCCTGGTCGACGAACGACTGCATTTTCGGCGCGATGCCGGAAAAGTCCGGGGCGGCCGGGGCGGCGGGCGCAGCCGAAACCGCGAGGGTGAGGGCCAGAAATGAAAGCGTGAAAGTACGGGGCAGGGGTAGGGGCATGGGCGAACTTAATTAAGTTCCTCCGTTTCACACAATCCCGAAATTACCGCCCGGCCAGGGTGGTATTTAGACGCGGAAGATTACGCTTTCGCGCTGGAACATCGCGACGGCGACGCCGAGCGCCGCCGACGCGTAGACGACCGAGGAGACAAAGACCTCGGCGATGAAGCCCCAATGGCAGGTGCCGGAGAGCAATTCCTTGGCGAGCAGGCTGACGTTGATGACCGGAACAAGCGCGAGGGCGGGGTTCAATTCCAGCCCCGGGAGCAGGGAAATCAGCAGCGGCATGATCATCAAGATCATCAGCGGCTGCATGTAGCTTTGCGCTTCTTTCATGCTGCGCGCGAACAGCCCGATGGCCACCATCACCGCCGCGAAAAACAGCGCCATCGGCACCATAATCAAAAACACCCCGGCCAGCGAGGCCGGGTTGAGGGTGAATTGGAGGCCGGTCTCGCGGGCAATCTCGCCGCCCTTTTTCGCCACGCTGAGCAGGGAAATGCGGGCGGACAGAAACAGCAGGACCATGGTCGTCAGCGAAACCGTCAGCACGACGAGGCATTTCCCCAGGGCGAAGTGGATGCGCTGCACGGGGGAGCAGAGCAAGGTCTCCATGGTGCCGCGTTCCTTTTCGCCGGCGGTGAGGTCAATCGCGGGATAAAATGAACTGGCGAGGCAAGTCATCAGCACGCAATAGGCGACCAGCGAGCCGAGCAGGTTGCCGCTGACTTTTTCGGGGGGCGCGACATTTGCGGTCTGGATCTCGAAGGGATGAATCAGGGATTGCGGCAAATCGCGCTGCCGGAGACGGCCGTCCACCGTCTGACTTTGCAAATTTTGGAAGTAGTTGCGCAAGCCGGCGGCGGCGGACTGGGATTTGATTTCGCCCTCGTAGTCGTAAATCTGGATGGTGGCGGGCGCGCCCGTTTGCAGCGCGGCGTCGAAGCCCGGCGGAATTTCCACGGCGGCGCCGATTTTTTTGTCCGTAATCAACTGCCGGTAGGCGGGGTCGGCGGGCGAGAACACAAATTTATCCAATTTATGCAACGCCGCCACGGTTTGTGGCGAATCGTCCCCGCCGAGGATCATCACCTGCGAGGATTCGGCCATGGTTTGGCGGACCTGATGCAGGGCCAGCGCGCCCAGGCCAAACATCAATAACGGCATGATGACCACCGGGGCGACGATCATGGAAATGATGGTGCGGCGGTCGCGCAGGAGGTCGCGCATTTCCTTGCGGTAAACAATGCCGAGGTGGCGCAGGTTCATGGCCGGGCCTCCACGATTTTCACAAAAACATCCTCAAGGTCGGCGAGGCCGGTGCGTTCGCGCAGTTGCGCGACGGTGCCTTCGGCGAGGAGGCGGCCATCGTGGATAATGCCCACCACGTCGCACAATTTTTCGACCTCGCTCATCACATGCGAGGAGAAGATCACGGTTTTGCCGCGGGCGCGGCAGTCACGGATGAAGCCGACGATGGTGCGGGCGGTCAGCACGTCGAGGCCGAGGGTGGGTTCGTCGAAAATCATGACGGCGGGGTCATGCACGAGGGCGCGGGCGATGGAGACTTTTTGCTTCATCCCGGTGGAGAGCTTGGCGCAGCGGCGGTCGCGGAATTCCTCCATCTCGAGCAGGGTGAAGAGCGAATCCACGCGTTCGCGCAGGATGTTTTCCGCGAGGCCGTTGAGGCGGCCGAAATATTCGACGAATTCGCGCGCGGTCAGCCGGTCGTAGAGGGCGGTGGCGGTGGAGAGGAAGCCGACGCGGGCGCGCACGGCTTGCGGCGCGGCGACGATGTCGTGGCCGGCGACGTTGGCGGTGCCGGCCGTGGGCCGCAGAATGGTCGAGAGCAGGCGCAGGCAGGTGGTTTTCCCCGCGCCATTGACGCCGAGCAGGCCGTAGATTTTTCCCGGCTGGCAGCGGAAGCTAACGCGGTCCACGGCGAGAAATTCTCCGCGCTTTTTGTCGCGAAAGGTTTT
>Ga0265320_10001516_pt1 | contig 16887 bp, 10 predicted proteins | sample 4827metaG_FD_202087 | JGI IMG/M metagenome (GOLD analysis project Ga0265320, IMG submission 202087) | Rhizosphere microbial communities from Carex aquatilis grown in University of Washington, Seatle, WA, United States - 4-8-27 metaG | ecosystem: Host-associated > Plants > Roots > Rhizosphere >...
GGCGGCAGGCGCGTGCTGTTCTGCGCGCCCAAGATCGGGGGGAAGATCGGTTGCGTCACGCCGTCGTGCAGGTCGCCGAAGCTGCCGACAACTGGCGTTCGCGGCATGCCAGTGGCGTAGCGCACGCGCCCGCTGAACGTCCAGGCGGCGCGCTGCTGGCTGGCGACCGCGGTCAGCACGTGGGTCTGATCGAAGTCGAGCAGGCGCGCGGGACCGTCGCCGCTCCAGCGCTCGCTGCGGCCGAGCGTGTAGGTCAGCCAGCCCTGCGTGCCGCGCGCGAGCTCGCGGCGCAGGATGACGTCGAGCCCCACGCTGCGCCCGCGGCCGCCGGAGACCAGGGCGGAGGCCAGCAGCGGCGTCGCCAGCGGCGAGCGCACCGCCAGGTGATCGAGTCGGCGGTAGAAGAGGTGTCCCTCGACGGTGGTGTGCGCGGCGAGGCGCGCCCAGAGCGACAGCGTGCCGTGGATCGCGCGGCCCGGCACCAGCGACGGCGATCCGAACACCGCGCTCAAATCGGCGGCATCGACCGGCTGGTGGTAGACGCCGCCCGCCATTGTCGCGATCAGCGCGGGCGAGATCGCGCACGCGACCGACAGCCGCGGATCGATCGCGCCGTCCAGATGCGCGTAACCGACGACCGGCGTCGCGCCGATCGGCGGCAGCGAGCGGCTGCCGTCGACGGGGAAGGCGTCGGCGCGCGCGCCCGGCGTCACGCTCCAGGCCCCGCGAGTAAACGTGGCGCTGACGTAGGGTGCGACGTCGCCGATCGTGGCTGACCATCGGTCGGCGTTGACGTCGTCGCCGGGCGGCTGGCCAAACACCACCAGATCGCCTTCGCGCGCCGGGATGGTCAGGCTGCCCGCGCGCCGCACGTCGGATGACTGGAGCCACCCGTCGAGCCCCATCGTGAGGCGCCAGGCCGAACCGAGCCGCGCGCGGTAGCGGGCGCGCAGGCCGACTTCGCGGCTCGAGATCGATTGCGACCCGGGAACCGCACCGAATTGCTGGTCGTCGCCGGTGTCGTCGCCACCCGCGTAGACCGTCGCGCCGAGGCCGTCGTCGTCGTCGCTCTCTTCGTAAGTGATCGCTGCCCGCCACCAGTTCGAGCGCTGCGCTTCGGTGCGCGCGGGCAGCGCCGCGGCGTCACTGGAGAGATCGCGGCGCACGCGATCGAGCGACGCCAGCGCGAAGGCTCGCAGCGACGCGTGTTCACCGAGCGGCAGCGCCGCCAGGATCTGCCCGTCGGAGTAGCGCGGGATCGGAAACAGCGCCTGCGCCGACGTCGCATCCAGCGTCGACGCGGGCAGCACGCGGCCGTAGGTCTGGTCGAGATAGCTCGTGCGCGCGGCGGCGGCGATGCGCAAGCGACCGACGCCGCCGCGCCAGGCGGCGCCGCCGTCGAGCAGGTTGGCGTCGACCACCAGGTGCGATCCGCCGGTCTCGAGCGGACGCGGCTCGATGCGCACCAGGCCGCCGAGCGCGCGACCATAGTCGGCGCCGTACGCGCCCGGGACGACATCGATGCGCCCGACGAGCTCGGCGCCGACCGTCGAGCGGAAGCCGCCGAAGTGGGTGAGCGCGGGGATCTCGACGCCGTCGAAGAGGATGCGCGACTCGGCCGGCGCCGCGCCCCAGATGACGAGGCCCGTGGCGCCGGGCGCGGCGCGCGCGACGCCGGGGAGATCCTGCGCCGCCAGCGCGGGATCGCCGCCGGTGCCGGGCAGGTGGCGCGCCGCTTCGCGCTCGATCCCGGTCCCCACCGGCTGCGGCGGCCCGCCCGGCGCGCGGACGACAGTCGTGTAAGGCGACGTAGATGTGGACGTGGACGTGGACGTAGACGTAGTCGTAGTCGGCGCTGCTGCTGCCACCGCCGCCGGTACCGGTTCAGACCCAACGACAGGTGCCGTCTCCGCGGCCGCGCGTCTCGCGGTCAACGCCGCGAGCGCAAGCAGCACCGCCGCCGCGCGCCTGCCGCGATCACGAGGCCGGCACATCGAACGCCAGCGCCTGGATTCCGCTGCCGGGTCCCTTCGAGAATCGGGCGTCGCCGGGCAGGCTCTCGCCGGCGACCGCGCCGATCGGCGTGCCGTCGAAGGTTGCGTTCACGGTCCAGCGCGCCGCTGCGGCTCCGCACAGCGAAGCCGTGTCGACGCGCACCAGGTAGCTACCCGCGGGCGGCGGTACCTGCCAGACGACATTCTCCTGGCGGCGGCCGTCGATCACGCAGCCGGCGTTCGAATCGAAGTCGAGGATGCCGCCGGTACGCCAGGCCGCCGCGTCGACCGGCGTGCCCGGCGGCGGCAGGCGATACGAGTTGATGTTGCCGGCCCAGACCTCGACGCCGCCCGGGATGACGACGTGCAGATCGAGGTCGGCTTCGGTGTCCCAGCTCAGGCTCACCACCAGCGTGCCCGTCGGTGGCGGCAGGGCGGCGCTGTCGAGGGGCACGGTCGACGGCGCGCCGAAGTGGCCCTGCGCGTCGATGGCGCGCGCCACCAGTGTCAGCGACCCGAGCGGCAGCGTCGGCGCGAACGAGAGCGTCGCCATGAACGTCGGCAGGTCGGGCGCATCGAGCGACGGCGGCCCCGCGACGACGATCCAGTAGCCGCGATCGCCGCGCAGGCCCAGCGCCACCGTGGCCGCCGTCGCGGCCAGCGTGCCGCTGAGCGGCTTCTCGCGCTCGCCCGGCCGCACCGCGGTCAGGCTGTTGAAGATGCTGACCACCGCCGGTCCGTCCGCGGGCGCGACCGCGTCCAGATCGCCTGCCACGAACTGCGCACCCTCGACCCGCAGCTGCGCCTCGAGCCCGATGTCGACGTTGGCGTCGGCCGTGCTGCGGCATCCGAGGGCGGCGGCCGCGATTGCCAGCGCGCACACGCACGTGATGCGCGGCCTCACCATGCGATCTGCCCGCGCACCATTACGGTCTCCCCGCCCAGCGTCGCCGGCAGGCCCGCGGCCGTGCGCCCGAGCGGGTTGGTCAGATGCTGGTACTCGACGACGATCCGATCGAGCTCCGACCAGCGCCACGCCGCGGTCGCCGTCCAGGCCGCGTCGTGCGCGTCGACCGGGACGACCACGAGCGCGCGTGGCTCGGACGCGTCGGCGTCGGGATCGTAGCGATCGTAGCGCCCGCCGATCGCGAACCATTTGCCGAGCGCCTGCACGAACCCCGCGACCCAGCCGCGCTCGCGCAGATCGCGTCCGGTCGCGACCGGGTCGGCGGGCGCGAGGCCGCGATCGAGGTTGGTGGCCCAGATCGCCTCGCCGACGATCTCCAGCGCGCCGAGACGCGGAAGCGCGATCCGCACGCGGGCGTCGGCGCCCAGCGCGAAGCGGTGGAAGTTCACCGACGGCGTCGCCGCCGATCCGGAGATCACCTGGATCTCGCTCAGCTCCACGATGCCGTCCTCGTTCTGGTCGCGCCAGACCAGCACGTCCTTGGTCTCGGGCGTGCCGCGATGGAAGCCGGTGCCGGTCAGTCCAGAGACGCCGGCCGCGAAGGCGACCCGACCGCGCGCGCCGCTGACGCCGAGGCGGCCGACGATGTCCTTCGCGTGATTCGGATCCTGGACCGGAAAGGCGCGCTCGCCGAGCGGGTCGCCGTTGACCATCGCGATCTGCGCGTCGATGAAGCGCCAGCCGCCGCGCAGGCGCACGCCGAGATCGAAGACGCCGGGAAAGAGCGCGCGGCTCACGCTGCTGCGCTCGAGGAAGAAGCGGTCCTGGTCGCGCTGGTTCACCTCGTAGCCCCAGGGTGTGCGCAGGAGCCCGATGGTGGCGTAGCCCCAGGCGCGTCCGGTCTCGTCGGGCGTGCGCGCGTTCACGCTCACCTCGGCGTCGATCAAGCCGGCCGCGGAACCGTTCACGGTGTTGCCGTCGAGCTCGAGGCTGCCCGACATGCGCGCGTGGTCGATGTCGAGGTGCAGCCGCGCGCGCCGGATGAAGTAGCGCGTCTGGTTGAGCGGGGCGCCCGTCGACGGATCGACCTCGTCCTGCGACGACGCATCGTGGAGCGTGCCGTCGGCCTGGACATAGCCCGTGAGGCGCACGCCCACCGGCAGCGGCGTTGACGAGGGCGACGACGATGACGGGCTGGGTGTCGCGGGCGCGACCACGACGGCCGCGGGCGGCGCCTCCGCATCATCGCTCGCCGCCGCCGGCCACGCGGCCAGCGTCGCGACCAGACTGGCGGCGACGCCGGGAGCCAGCCAGCGCGGCAACTTCGTCACGGCAGCGCGGGCAGCACGCCGCCGTTCTGCATCTGCAGCACCGGCTGCGGCCGCGGCGGCGCGACGGCGCGCGCCGTGCAGGGATTGTTGATGATCGCCCCGTCGGTGGCGGGCGCCGTCGCGCAGTCGACCAGCGGCGTGCGGCCGTTGGCCGCCTCGCAGAAGCCGTGGCGGCACGTCTGCCCGCCCGCGCAGTTCGCGGCGCCGGTGCAGGTCACGCAGCTCTGCGGCGCCGTGCCGACCGCGGCCTCGTACGCGCAGCCGCAGGGATCAGCCGACTGATAGGTCGTGAGCGCTCCGCCTTCCGCGTCGCGCTCGACGTTCATGGCGCAGATCGGCACGAGGCCCTTGCCCGCGACCAGCGTCAACGGATCCAGCCCGGTGGGCGGGCTCGCGGTCGGCGAGCCGGTCAAGATGTCGACGACGCGCGCCGCGCGGGCGTCGGTCGGGATCGCGTTCGCGTCGACCCCGATGAGATAGAACACGTGCGACCAGCCGACGTAGTGGCCGTCGCGCACGTTGCGCTTGTCGAACGCGGTCGCCGTGGTGTCGGGCAGGTAGCCGCCGGTCTGCATGTAGCCCTGGAACGACAGCGAGCGCAGCCCCATGCGATTGGCGGCGCTGTCGTAAATCTCGGCGCCGAGGATGCCGATGGTCTTGTCCGGCGCGCTCGACGCGGCGACCATCGACGCGACCGCCGTCGATTGATCGATCGGCTGGCCTTTCCATTTCGCGGCCGGCACCCCGATCATCGCGCCCATGCTGACCTGCGTCCCCTTGGTGGCGGGCCGTACGAAGTAGAAGGTCGGGTCGAGCCACGGCGACACCATGCCGGCGGCCCCGAAGCCGAAGGTCAGGTAGGCCTCCTCTGCGCTGATGGCGTGCGCGGTGCTGGCCGTGGGGACGACGAACACAAACGACTGGATCGGTCCCTTGTACGCCTTGGTCGTCGTCGGTGGCGTCGCGGCCGTGCAGCTCTCGGGGAAGACGATCGGGATCCCCAGCTGCACCGGCACGCCCGCGGCGTCCGGCGTGCACGTCGGAACGGTGCCGGTGTTGGGATCCCAGCTCGGATCGCTCGGGATGTACGACAGGTTCTGCTTGAGCGGCGTGTTGTTGTAGACCGCGTCGATGATTGTGCACGACCCGGTGGCGAACCAGACCAGCGTGGTCGGCGTCGTGGTGTCCTGGCGCAGCGCCTGGCCCAGCGTCTTGAGGATCGGAACCTGCGTGTCGCCCGCCATGATGTAGAGCGGGTTGATCAGCGTCGAGCACGCCACCGACGGCGCGGCGTCGGAGCCATCGGTCGTGGCATCGCTGGCCGTCGAGCCGTCACCGGGCGCGACGTCCGCGGCGTCGGTGTCGCTGGCGGGCGCGTCGCTGCCGCCGTCGGGCAGGATGACCGCGTTCGGCGCGCCCGACGACGAGCTGCAGCCGAGCGGCGCCGCCAGGGCCAGTGCGACGGCGCCAGCCACGGCGGCGAAACGCGGCCAGTGACGACGGGATGAGGCTGAGGAATCGAGTGCGGGCTTCATGTGAGGCTCCGTTGGTCTGGGTTGGCAGAAACCGCGGTCGTGTCGGCGATGAGCCGCCCGGACTCCCGGGTCACGTAGCCGCCGAGCGTCTCCATCTCGCGGCGAAAGCTGCGTCCGCTCAAGAGCTCGAGCAGCCGGACGACGCGCGCGTCGCCCGCGTGCTCCTTGGCGAGGATCAGGTCGAAGCGCTCTTCGGCGAGCGGGATGAAGCAGAGGCCGTGCGCGCGCGCGGCCTCGGGCAAGGCGATGCCGGCGTCGGCGAGGCCGAGCGCGACGAGCTGCGCGACGTCCATGTGGCCGCGCGCGATGAGCGGAGCGGGCGGCATGGCAGCGTGCAGCCCCTCGCGGCGCAACAGGCGTAGGACCAGATCTTGCGCGCCCGATCCGCGCGGCCGCGCGACGAAGCGGACATCGCCTCGGTCGCGGGCGAGGTCGCGCACGCCGCGGATGCGCCGCGGATTTCCCGGCGCCACCACCAGCCCGGCTTGCCAGCGCGCCAGGTTGAAGATCAGCATCGCGCGGCCCGGCAGCCGGCGCTGCACGAAGGGGACGTTGAATTCGCGCGCGTCCTCGTCGTAGAGGTGCGCGCCCGCGACGTGAACCTGGCCGCGCGCGAGCAGGTCCAGCGCGGCGCCGCTCGAGCGATCGAGCCAGACCACGCGATCGCCGCTGCGCGCGGCGCTGGCGCGCGCCGCGAGGATCCCACCGGCCGGCGCGCAGCCGGCACACAGGAGGGTGTCGCGCGCGCGATCGAGATCCGCGAACGGCGTCACGCGCGTGTCGCGGCTCTCGTGCGCCGAGGGTGCCGAGCGTATAGAGTTCGCAGCGATCGCGCCGTCGGCCGCGGTCGCCAGGGCGCCGGGATCGTTCGTGCTCAGGCGGTGCGCGACCCAGCGTCCTCCGATCGACGCGAGCACGACGCGTGCCTCGGCGGGCGGCTGCCGCCGGGCAGCGGCACGGGAGCCGCGTCGCGCGTCGCGCGCCGGAAGCTCGTCGTCGGCGAGCTCGGCGCGGATGGGGGCGTGACGCTCGTCGAGCCAGAAGAGATCCTCGACGTGGCAGCCGAGCTCGCGCGCCAGCCGCAACGCCAGCGCCGCCGACGGCACGCTGTGGCCGGCTTCGAGCGTGCTCAAGCTCTGGCGGCTCACACCGACCCGCGCCGCGAGATCGTGCTGGCGCAGCCCGGCCGCCGCGCGCCTTCGCCCGACGCAATTTCCGAGGGCCCCCATGCGCCCGCGTCTTGTCGCGCAAACACGACGGAGTGTCAAGGCAACCTCACCGGCGGCATGCCGGGGATGCCAGGGTAGACTCGCCCGGATGAAGCTCGCGGAGGATCGGATGAGAGGCCGTCGCGGCGCGTGCGGTGGGGGCGGTCGGGCGTGGACCTGAAGGTGCTGGCCCTGATGATCGGCGTCGCCGGCGCGATCGCGCTCGGCGTCCGCGCGGCGCGCGCCTCCGCCGGCGACGATCGCGCCGCCGCGCCCGACACCGGCGTCCCTCCGACGTCCGACGGGCCGGTCGCGATGCCGCCCCCGTCGGAGAAGGCGCTGCGCTACTACCGCGGCGGCAACGTGATCTGGCTCGTCGAGCAGTTCCTGGGCCTGGCGCTGCCGGCGCTGCTCCTGTTCAGCGGCTTCTCCGCGCAGCTCCGGACGCTCGCTTCGTCGCTCGGGCGCGGACGCTTCTATCCGACGCTGCTGATCTACCTTTGCGCCTTCTCGATCGTGACGTCCCTGCTCGAGCTGCCGCTGTCGTACTACGTCGGCTACGTGCGCGAGCACGCGTTCGGTCTGTCGACGCAGCACCTGTCGAAGTGGGTCGGCGACCAGCTCAAGGGCCTGCTCGTCGGATTGGTCATCGGCGCGCTGATCCTCTGGGTGCCCTATGTCTTGCTGGCGCGCAGCCCCGCGCACTGGTGGCTGTGGACCGGCGGGCTGTCGCTGCCGCTCATTGTGATCATGTTCCTGGTGGCGCCGATCTGGATCGCGCCGCTGTTCAACAAGTTCGGCGCGATGCAGGACAAGAGCCTGGAAGCCGAGGTGCTGGCGACCGCTCGGCAAGCCGGCGTCGAGGGCGCCCGCGTCTACCAGGTCGACAAGAGCGTCGACACCGAAAAGGTCAACGCCTACGTCACGGGCATCGGCGGCACCAAGCGCATCGTCCTGTGGGACACGCTGCTCAAGCGCCTCTCGCCGCGGCAGATCCGGTTCGTCGTCGGGCACGAGCTCGGCCACTACGTGCTCGGCCACGTCGTGATGAGCATCTTCGTGTCCTGGGCGCTGATCCTGCTCGGGCTCTTCGGCGCGCACCTCAGCGCGGATCTCCTGCTGTCGCGGTTCGGCGGCCGCTTCGGCTTCACCCACCTCTCCGACATCGCGTCACTGCCGCTGCTGATGCTGCTGCTGTCGGTGTTCTCGCTACTGATCGGCCCGGCGACGCTGGCGCTGTCGCGGCACCACGAGCACGAGGCTGATCGCTTCGCGCTGGAGCTCACCCACGACAACCACGGCGGCGCCAGCGCGTTCGTGGCCCTGCAGCAGCAAAACTTGGCGGTCCCGCGGCCGGGTTGGCTGTTCAAGGTCTTCCGCGCGAGCCACCCGCCGATCGGGGAGCGCGTCGATTTCATCAACGCGTACCGTCCCTGGGAGCGGGGCGAGCCCGAGCGCTACGCGGATCATTTCCGTCGCTGAGGTGCCCCGTTCCTGTCCGGGGACGTTGACACCCCGAGCATGGCGACCTTACGATTGACCGGGGCAATCATGAGCCGGCCGAGCATCCTCCTGGTGGACGACGTCGAGGCGAACCTGGTCGCGCTGGAAGCGCTGCTGGCGGACGTCGACTGCGAGCTGGTGCGCGCGAAGTCGGGGAACGAGGGGCTGCGCCAGCTCCTGAAGCGCGAGTTCGCCGTGATGCTCCTCGATGTGCAGATGCCGAACATGGACGGCTACGAGATGGCGCACTACGCACGCGAGAACCCCGACACGCGGCAGGTGCCGATCATCTTCCTGACGGCGATGAACCAGACCGAAGACAACATGCTCCAGGGCTACGGCTCAGGAGCGGTCGACATCCTCTACAAGCCCTTCAGCCCGATGATCCTGCGCAGCAAGATCCGCGTCTTTCTCGATCTCTACAACACGCGCCGCCATCTGGCCGACGGCCTGGCGGCGCACCAGAAGACGCTGGTCGAGCTCAAGGCGTCGCGCGACGAGCTGGAGCGGCGGCATCGCGCCCTGGAGCAGGCGCAGCGCGACCATCGCGAGCTGACCGCGTTCGTCGTCCACGATCTCAAGAACCCACTGTCGATCGCCTACTCCGGGCTCGACTGGGTCAGCGAGCGGATCCCGGCCTCGCAGGGCGAGATCGGTCAGGCGATCGCCGACGCGCGCGAGGCGACGACCCGGCTGCGGTACATGATCGAGGACCTTCTCACCATCTCGCGCATGGAGGAGTCCGATTTCCCCTTGCAGCGCGAGCTCCTCAGCGTGACCCGCTTCCTGCGCTCGGTGGTCCAGGGCTTCGCCGCTCGTGCACAGCAGAACGACATCGTCCTCGTGCCGCCACCCGAGCAGGCGGTCGAGGTGGTCGCCGATCAGCGCCTGCTCCGGCGCGTCGTCGAGAACATCCTCGACAACGCCTTCCGATACACGCCGGCCAAGGGCCGCATCGCCGTCAGCGTGCGGCCGGGTGTCGAGATCAACGTCTCCAATGACGGTCCCGTGATTCCCCCGCCCGAGCGGCTTCGAATCTTCGAGAAGTTCAAGCGCGGCTCGGGTGAACGGGTCATCGCCGGCAACGCCGGGCTGGGCCTCTACTTCTGCAAGCGGGCCGTCGAGGCGCACGGCGGGGAGATCGACGTCATCTCGACGCAGGACTGGGCGACGTCGTTTCGAATCAGCCTGCCAGCGACGATCGAGCGCTGAGGCGTTGCGCGTCTCGGGAGTGGGCCGTAGTCTGGAGGGTGTGCGGGGTTGGTTTCGCGCCGCGGGGCGTCGGCCGTCGTGGCAGAGGTACGGCGGTGGCGTCGCTCTGATCATTGGCGTCGTCATGGGACGGCTCGCCATGGATCCATGGTGGGGGCGCCAGCAGAATCGCCACCTGTTCTTCCTGCCGGCCGTGATGTTGATCGCATGGCTCTTCGGCTTCGGCCCCGGGATGCTCGCGACGGTCATCAGCGTGGTCGCGCTCGCCTGCTTCTGGAGCGGCGAGGGCTCCACCGGGCGGGTTCCGTTCGAGTTGCTGTCGTTCTTCCTCGTGAGCGCGGCGGTCTGCGTTCTGGTCCGATCCCTGCAGCGCGCACGCGAGCGCGCCGACGCCGCGCGGGTGTCGCGGGAGCAGGTGCTGACCGTCGTCGCCCACGATCTGCGCTCGCCGCTGGCGACGATCATGGTCTCGGCGTCGTCGCTGGCGCGCGACACGTCGGATCCCGCGGTGGTGCGTAACCGGGTCAAGACCATCGACCGCGCGGTCGTGCGCATGGATAGCCTGATCCGCGACATCGTCGATGCCGCCGGCGTCGAGCGCGGCGAGCTGCCGATGACCATCAAGCCGGAGCGGGTGGAGACGCTGGTGCAGGAGGCGATCGAGCTGCACGCGCCGCTCGCCCAGGAGGCGGGCGTGATCCTCGACGCCGAGCTCGGGCTCCACGAATTGACGATGGCCTGCGACCGCCAGCGCATCCTGCAGGTGCTGGGCAACCTGATCGGGAACGCGCTCAAGTTCACCCCGTCGGGTGGACGCATCACCGTGCGCGTCGAGGAGCAGGCGGACGCCGTCGGATTCGCCGTCGACGATACCGGCTCCGGCATTGCGCCCGAGCACGTCGCCCACCTCTTCGACCGCTACTGGAGCGGCGATTCGCGCGGGATCGGGCTTGGCCTCTACATCGCGCGCAGCATCGTGCGCGGGCACGGCGGCGACATCGGGGTGCGCAGCAAACCGGGCGCGGGCGCGTCGTTCTTCTTTTCGGTGCCGCGCGCGGCGTCGCCGACGCCCGAGCCCGGCGCCGCCATCAGCCTGCGTCATTTGCTGGAACGATAGCGCGCTGACGTCCTGTCCGACGGGCGAGTGCGGCTGATCATTGTCGTTGCGCGATCTTCGCTATAGCCTTCAGTGGTGAAGGCGGCTCACGTTCGAGCGTGGTCGCGCCCGGGTATCTGTCTCTACCCGCTGGCGCTCGGTCTTGTGGTTGGAGGCACGGCGCGCGCAGAGAGCGCTCCGTCGAGCGTCGCGTCCAGCGTGGTCGTCAACGAGTGCGCCAGCGGCCCGACGGGATGGATCGAGCTTCTGAACCGCGGCAGCGAGGGGGTCGACCTCGCGAGGGATCCCGAGGCCTGCTGGTTCATCGACGACGCCGCCGGTGGCGGCAGCGCCAAGCTGGTCAGCGACGCCAACGTCAATCACGCGCAGGGCTCGAGCTCGTGCGGCGCGCTCGAGCGCACGGCGACCTGCGCCGCGATCGCGCCTGGCGAGGCGGTCTGGATCCGATACCCGTTCATCAACGCGACCACGCCCGACGCTTGCCGGCTGCTGAGCACGCCGCGCGTGTCGGGCGTCTGCGGCGCCTTGCTGCGCGATTCGGGCACCGGCGTGGCGACGCACGCGACGGTGGCGGGCCAATGCTTCGGCCGGCAGCCCGACGGCGCCAACTGGTCGACAGGACCGATCGCCTGCACGCCGGGCGCATCCAACGGCAAGTGCGCGCCCGGGAATGCCTGCGACGACGGCAATCCGTGCACGCGCGGCGAGATGTACTCGCCGACCTGCCAGTGCGGCGGCGGCACGCCGCTCAACGGCGCGCCGTGCGGCTCGGGCAAGGTCTGCCAGTTCGGCGCCTGCACCACGTCGCAGACCGGCACCGGCTCCGTGGGCGCCATGATCTTGGGGCAGGGCCCGGGCGGCCTGCTGCTCATCGGCACGCTGGTGACGCCCGACGAGGTGGTCGACGGCGAGATCCTGATCGTCGGCGACGAGATCCGGTGCGTCGCGCCGTCGTGCCAGACCGATCCCGCGGTGGCGACCGCGACGATCGTGCAGACCAACGGCATCATCTTTCCCGGCCTGATCGACGCGCGCAATCACGTCCAGTACGACATCTTCGACGACAGCGATTGGGCGCCCGAGGCCAACGATCACTTCACGAATCACTACCAGTGGGCCGACACCAAGCGCTTCCGCGCGCTGGAGGCGGCCAAGCAGTACTTGAACGGCGAAGCCAAGGGCGCGCACGTCAACATCAGCTGCGACCTGGCCAAGTTTGGCGAGATGAAGGCGCTGATCGCGGGCACGACGTCGATCGTCGGCGAGGCGCTGCCCGAGGATCAGAAGTGCTACGCGTCGCTGGCGCGAACGATCGACCAGAAGCCGAACGGCCTCCTCGCCGACAAGATCCAGACCGCCGACGTCTTCCCCAGGGCCGCCGAGGCCGAGCGGGTGTGCGCCAATCAGTCGAGCGGCAAGACCGACGCCTATCTCGTGCAGATCGGCGACGGCACCGACGACATCGCGCGCAAGGAGTTCCAGCGCCTGGCCGACGCCACGTCGCCGCACGGCTGCCTGCTGTCGCCCAAGACCACGATCGTCAACGGCGCGGCGCTGCAGGACCGCGAGCTCGCCGAGATGGTGGCGCACGGCATGAACCTCATCTGGCTGCCCCGGTCCAACGTGTCGTTCTACGGACACGGCGTCGATCTCTCGAAGACCGCCGACATCCCGGCGGCGATCGAAAAGGGGATCACCGTCGCCATCGGCACCGACTGGTCGATCACCGGCTCGCAGAACCTGCTCGACGAGCTGCGCTTCGCCGATCAGATCGACAACACCGAGTGGGGCGACGTGCTGACGCCGCGGACGCTCGTGCAGATGGCGACCAAGAACGCCGCCAAGGTGATTGGCCTCTCGACCTCGCTCGGCGAGCTCTCTTACGGCCACAAGGCCGACCTGGTGGTGGTCGGCGGCGATCGCGGCAAACCCTACGACGCGATCCTCGCGGCGACGCCCAAGGACGTGCGCATGGTCGTCGTCGGCGGCAAGCTCCTCTACGGCGACATGGCGCTCAAGTCGCTCGCGCAATCCACGCCGGCGTGCGATTCGCTGGACATCTGCGGCGTCAACAAGTTCGCGTGCGTCGCCCAGTCGGGCGCGTCGTCGTCGGACCTGCTCAACGAGCGCTACGACGACCTGCGCGGAAAGATCGTCTCCGAGCTGCACAAGTACGACGACAAGAAGCTGTCCGAGGAGTTCTCGCCCACGACCGAGCTCGTCAAGTGCGGGCCGGCGCCGGATCGCTGACGGACGCCAGCGCGCGCTCGATCGCCGCCGCCAGGTCGCTCGCGCCGTACGGCTTGGCGAGGAAGCCCTGGAACTCGCCGCGCGCGAGCTTCCGCTCGACCGACACGTCGAGGTAGCCCGACGACACGATCACCGGCACACGCGAGCCGGCCGCGCGCAGGCGCCGCAGCACCTCCGCGCCGTCGATGTCGGGCATGGTCATGTCCAGGATGACGACGTCGGGGCGCACCTCGTCGACGATCGACAGCGCGCTGCGGCCGTTGGCGGCCTCCGCCACGGTGTAGCCGCGCAGCTCCAGCGTACGGCGCAGCTGCTTGCGCACCAGCGGTTCGTCGTCGACGATCAGCACCTTGCACGGGCGGCTGGGGCGCGCGGCCGCCGGCCGTTCGGCGGCGGTGCGCTCGTCGTCACCCGCGGGCAGCAGCACGGAGAAGCAGCTGCCGCGCCCGACCTCGCTCTCGACCAGCACCGCGCCGCCGTGGGCCGACACGATGCCCAGGCAGGCGGCCAGCCCCAGCCCGTGGCCGCGCTCCTTGGTCGAGAAGAACGGCTCGAACACACGCCCGCGCGTGGCTTCGTCCATGCCGCAGCCGGTATCGCGCACCTCGATCAACACCCAATCGCCCGGGCGCACCGTGGCGCCGAGCGCGCTCTCCCAGCGCGCGTCGGGGTCGGAGATCCGGCGCGTGACGACGCGGATGATCCCGGCCTGGTCGCCGAGCGCGTCCGACGCGTTGGTGAGCAGGTTCATCAGGACCTGGGTCAGCGTGGCGCGGTCGCCGGCCACGACGCTGCGCGCGTCGACGGCCAGCTCGAGCTGCGCCTTCTTCGACAGCGTCGCGCCGAGGAGCGTGCGGAGCTCGCCCACGAGATCGCCGACGTCGACCGGCTCGCGCCGGCCGAGATCCCGCTGGCCGGCGTAGGCGAGCATCTGGCGCGTCAGCGCGGCGGCGCGCTGCGCGGCGACGACGATCGCCTCCGCGATCTCGCGCTCCTCGCGGCTGACGACCATCTCGCGCAGCAGGTCGGCGTTGCCGAGCACGCCGGCGAGCAGGTTGTTGAAGTCGTGCGCGATGCCGCCCGCGAGCACGCCGAGGCTATCCAGGCGCTGCGCGCGCTGCAGGCGCTGCTCCAGCGCGCGCCGCTCGGCCTCGAGGTGGCGCACCAGGCGCAGGTCGCGCAACCCGGCGGCGCGCGCCGGCTGGCCATCGAGCGTGGTCGCCGCGACGACGCACGACACCGGCACGACGTCGCCGTTGCTGTGGACCGCGACCGCCTCGTAGGGGCCGACGCGTCCGCTCTGGATCTGCTGGCGCACGATCGGCTGCGCCGACGGCGCGGTGAAGTCCAGGATCGGCCGGCCGATCATCTGCGCGCTGGTGACGCCGATGATCGGCGCCGGGTCGCCGTCGACGCCGACGACGATGCCGTCGCGGCTGAAGACGGTGAAGTCGAACGCGGTGCGTGCGAGATCGCGAAAGCGCTGCTCGCTCTCACGCAGCAATGCGTGCGTGCGCTCGCGTTCGGTGACGTCGCGGAAAGCGGCGACGCGCACCGGGCGGTCGCCGATGTGGCCCTGCTTGGCCTGGATCTCCGCGCGGAACCGCGAGCCGTCCTTGCGGATGGCGGTGATGACGTAGGCGCCCTCGTAGTGGCTGGCGACACGCTCGATCACCGCCGGCAGATCCTCGGGGGCGATGGAGCGCCGCATCGGCTCCGGACCGAGCATCTCCTCGCGCGCGTAGCCGACCATCTCGCACAACCGGTCGTTGACGTCGATCACCGCACCGTCGACGTGGACCATGATCCCTTCGAAGGACGCGGACGACAGCATGTCCAGGCGCTCGCGCACGCGCGCCTGTTCCTCGCGGATATCGTCGAGCAGCGCCCGCGCCTGGGTCCGTGCCTGCTCCGCGTCCTCGACTTGCAGCGCGCGGTCCAGGCGCAGGTACCAGTCGGGCGGGGGCGGAGAAGGCACGGGAGGCTCGATGTTATCCCGATTCGCGGCGGATGGCGCGGCGCGAAACCGGCGGCCTCTGGCCGAGGCGCGGGGGGGGGCAAAAAAGCTTGCCCTTATGGCGCGCGGGCGTGGCCGCTAGGGTCGCGTCACAGGAGGGACGGGAAATGGGATCGCGGGGTGAGTCGGTAACTGTGGACGGCGATGCGTCGCCGTCTGCGTCGCGCCTCGATCGCTCGTCCGACGATCGCTCGTCCGACGATCGCTATCTCGCACTCGGACGGATCGAGATCTCCTTCGACGAGTTCACCGTGCGCGCCGCGGGGCACGCGGTCGCGCTCACGTGCATGGAGTTCGACACGCTCGCCTACTTGATGCGAAGCGCGCCGCGCGTCGTCTCGCAGGAGGAGCTCTTTCAGTCGGTCGCGGGCAGTGCCTATCAGGCGCAGAGCTCGCTCATGCGCGTCCACGTCTCGAACTTGCGTCGAAAGCTCGGGCGGCTCGGTAGCGTGGTGCGGACCGTGCGCGGCCGCGGCTTCCAGTTCGTCGGCGACGCTGGCGAAGGCGTCATCATTGATGAACACCAGGCGCACGCCTAGCGGCAATCGCATTCTTGATAGGGTTCGGACCTGGGCCCTCGGCCTTTGACGCCGTTGGCACGCCTGCGAGAGTGTTCTGGTTTACCCAAATCTTGACGACCGCAAGAAAATGGCGTGCCAGTCTTGCCGCTATGCACGCGGCGCGCCCAGACTTTTTCACGATTCGAAGATCATCGCGTGATGATCGCCGAGACCTTGCTAAGCTAGCGTCCAGCGCTGCCGAGAGAGCGTTTCCCACGGCATGGTCGACTCCTCACCCACGATTGAGGGAGCCGACGTTTGTGGCCTGTGCCAAAGCCCGCTCCTAGAGGGGCGGTTCGTACGAGCCGAAGCGTCGTCTTTCTACGTTCTGTGTTCCCGGGAGTGTTCCCAGGCCGTCGCGCGCGCGCACCGTCGGGAGCGCTGGGCCGAGCGCCGGCGGTCGGTGCGGCACCTCACCATCGGCATCATCTTTGCGGGCGCCTACCTGGCGCCCCACCAGGGACCGCCGCGGGCGGCGAAGCCCCGGCAGGCGACGCGCGCCACGATGGTGGCGATGCTCGGCGCCGCCCACAACACCGGGGGGCCGGCGCCGCTGCCCGACGGATGGCTCGGTCCCGACTGGGAGAGCGACGCCGCCGCGCTCGCGGCGCTGGGGCGCGACACCTGGATTCACCCGCTGGCCGGTCCGTTCCGCCGCATGCCGATCCGCGACTCGCGCGTGTTCGGCGCCGCGCGGCCCGGTGATCGCCCGGCGGAGTGCCGCAACGGCCACTGCGGCGTCGACCTCGGCGGCGAGATCTGGGGCGAGCACGTGCACGCCGTTCACGATGGCGTCGTCGACTGGGTCAAGCGCGGTGTGAACCCGGATCGCGGCGGGCAGTTCGTGCGCCTCTCGCATCGCGGCGGCACCGTGTTCACGCAGTACTTTCACCTGGCGGCGATCCCGCGCGGCCTCGAGCGGGGCTCGATCGTGAAGAGCGGCGACGTGATCGGTCTGCTCGGCGACACCGGCGTGAAGGAGTCGGGGCCGCACCTGCATTTCACGATCGCGGTGCGGCCGGGCAAGGACTGGCCCGAGCGCTACATCGATCCCGAGCCGCTGATCGCGCTCTGGCCGCTGCGCGTGCCCGTCGACGGCAGCGAGGTCGGGATGGTGAACACCGTCGCTCCCGTCGGCGCGCCGCTGGGGTCGGCGCCGCTCATCCCGGGCCGCAAGCGCGGCAAGCTCGCGAAGGCGGAGCGTGGCAAGGCGGGGAAGGCGCGCCCCGCGGAGGACAAGGACAGCGACGAGA
>Ga0265320_10001517_pt1 | contig 16880 bp, 17 predicted proteins | sample 4827metaG_FD_202087 | JGI IMG/M metagenome (GOLD analysis project Ga0265320, IMG submission 202087) | Rhizosphere microbial communities from Carex aquatilis grown in University of Washington, Seatle, WA, United States - 4-8-27 metaG | ecosystem: Host-associated > Plants > Roots > Rhizosphere >...
GTGGACGGGGGTGCGCGGCACCGGCGGTTACATCAAGGGCACGAATGGCGAAAGCCAGGGTGTTATTCCCTTCCTGAAGCTGCACAACGACCAACTCGTGGCGGTGAACCAGGGCGGCAAGCGCCGCGGTTCCGGCTGCGCGTATCTGGAGACCTGGCACAACGACATTCTCGATTTCCTCGAGCTGCGCAAGAACACGGGTGACGACCGGCGCCGCACCCACGACATGAACACGGCCAACTGGATTCCCGACCTGTTCATGAAGCGCATGGAGGCGCGCGAGGACTGGACGCTGTTTCGGACCAACGAGACCCCGGATTTGCACGAGTTGTATGGCCGCCGCTTTGAGGAACGCTACTGCCACTACGAGCAGCTCGCGCGCGACGGCAAAATCTTCGGCAAGACCATCCCGGCCATCGAGCTGTGGAAATTGATGTTGAAGATGCTCTTCGAGACCGGGCATCCTTGGATCACCTTCAAGGACCCATGCAACATCCGCAGCCCGCAAGACCACGCCGGGGTCATTCACTCGTCGAATCTCTGCACGGAGATCACGCTGAACACCAGTTTCGAAGAGACGGCCGTTTGCAACCTCGGCTCGGTGATCCTCGACACGCACATCAAGCCCGATGGCTCGCTGGACCACCATGCGCTCCGTGAGACCATCCGCGTCGCCGTGCGCGCGCTGGACAACGTCATTGACATCAACTTCTACCCGACGAAGCCGGCGGAAACCTCGAATTTGCGCCACCGGCCCATCGGGCTCGGCATCATGGGGCTGCATAACACGCTTTATAAGAAGGACTTGGTGTTCGCCTCGGCGGAAGCGGTGGAATTCAACGACGAGTTCATGGAAGCAATTGCGTTCTACGCTTATGAGGCGTCGAGCGACCTCGCGGCCGAACGCGGCACGTATTCGACGTACCACGGCTCGAAGTGGGACCGCGGCATCCTGCCGCAGGACACTCTCGAACTGCTCGAACAGGAGCGGGGCGTCGCCGTCGAAACGCCGCGCGGCGGGCGCATGGACTGGACGCCACTGCGCCAGAAGATCCGCCGCCAGGGCATGCGCAACAGCAATGTGCTCGCAATTGCGCCGACTGCGACGATTTCGAACATCATGGGCACTTCCCCCTGCATCGAGCCGTATTACAAGAACCTCTTCGTCAAGAGCAACCTTGGCGGCGAATACATCGTCCTCAACCACGAGCTGGTCAAGGATCTCAAGGAAATCGGCCTGTGGGATCAGGAAATGATTGACGCGCTGAAATACTTCGACGGCGAATTGAAGGACATTGAGCGCATCCCGGCGCATCTGAAGCAGAAATTCGCCACGGCGTTTGACATTGATTACACCTACGTGATTGACGCCGCCGCCCGCCGCCAGAAGTGGATTGACCAGTCGCAGTCCGTCAACCTCTTCCTCGGCAAGTCCGACTTCAAGATGTTGTCGCACATGTACCGCGCGGCCTGGCGCAAGGGGCTGAAGACGACCTATTACCTCCGCACGCTCGGCGCCTCCAACATCGAAAAGGCAACGGTGGCGGTAAAGAAGGAAACCCGCGGGCACATCGGCCGCGGCGAGGAAGAGGGCGCCCCGGGCATCTCTGCCGCCATTGAGTCCGGCAATACCTCCCCGCCGATGCCGAAACGCATCTACTCCGAGGAGGAGAAATCCGCCTGCAGCCTTGAAGGCCGCCGCAACGGCGAAAGCTGCGAAGCCTGCCAGTAATCCAAAGAGGGAAAAGGGCCGCAGTTTTGCTCCGGTGGAACTGCGGCCTTTTGCTTGCCACCTTAGCGAATGGCGGTTGCCGCCATTGGCTCAACCACCGGCGGCATCGGCGGGTGCCACTTGGGGTCGGCGAGTTCGTTTAATTTGGCAAACACATTGAGCATCGCCCGCCCCTGGTGGTAGCCCTCGGTCCAGGCGTCTGTTTTGGGCGCATTGCCCGGCGCGCCGTTGGCAGGGGCGGCGGAATACCAGCCGCCATTGGTATGGTCAAGTTGGTGCTCGTTGATGAAGTTCCATTCTTGGACGAAGAAGTCCCAATACTTGGTGGTTTCGTTGCCATAGCGCTCGTGCATGAGCAGGAGGGCATAAAGGCCTTCGGCTTGGACCCACCAGGTTTTTCCGGCCTTGGAGATGCGGGAGCCGTCGAGGGCGCCTTCCTCGAAAAAGCCGCCATTTTGTTTGTCCCAGCCGAATTGCAGGGCATGGTCCACGAGATTGCGCGCGGCCTGCCAGACCCTGGCGTCGTTCGGCTTGCCCAGGATGGCGGAGGAATCGGTCAGGAGATAAGCGGCCTCGATATTGTGGCCGTAGGAATCCATTTCCCCGCCGGCAACGGTCCAGTCGTTGTTAAAATACAAGATGAGATAACCCGGGTCCGAATATATTTTGTTCAAATTGATGTCGAAAATTTCCTGGAGGCGGGTTTTGACGGCAGGGTCCGGCCAAACTTGATAAAGTTCCGTGAGTGCCTCAAGGGCATGGATGTGGGTGTTCATGGACTTTTGGCCGTAGGGCCGGCCGAGGGCGTCGCTGCCGCCGGCAGCTGGAGCGACGCTCGGGGGAGCATTCAACACATTGAAATCTGGATGCGCGGCCAGGGCGGATTTGGCGGCGGTGTCGGCGTTGGACAAAAGATTCTTCAAGGCGGTGTTGAGTGCAGTCACTTCCTGCGCGGAGGGCCCGGCGGGAGCCGGTGCGCCCAACGGCTTGCCGGTGACATCCAGTGCTTCGTTGTAGCCACCGTGGACAAGATCGCGGGCATGGTCCTCGAGCCATTGAAATTCCTTTTTGGCGAGGTCGAGCGCCGCGGGATCATGGGTGAGCGCATAGTTGGCGGCGGAGGCGTACATGCCAAAGGCATTGCCGTAGGTGTGCTTCTGATTGTCCACCGGCGCGCCAGTGGCGGCGTTGACGGACCAGTAGAAGCCGCCATTAGTTTTGTCCCATTGCCGATTTACCAGCTCGGCAACGCCGTAGCGGGATTGCTCAATATAGGCGGCGGCCTGCGCCGGATAGTGGAGCGCTGCTTGGGCGGACAGCCAAGTCAGGCGGGCCTGGTAGACGATGCTGCGGGTGGTGTCGTTCGGCCGATGCGACCAATCTGCGCCAAAGCTTTGGAAGAATCCGGCACCCTGGGTGTCCCGCGCCTGCGGGAAAAACTTGTCCACGATGTCTTTTTTAAAAACGCCCTCCACTTCGCCCGCGATGCGCAAGTATTCAGCCGCAGTGGGCGCCTGGGTTGGTGTGACTTGCGCGGCTGCGCCAAGGGGCCCGGCAAGGGCGAGCGCGCTCAAAACGCGCAGGGGGAAACTGAGTCGGTAGGGCATGGAGGAGTCGCCAGTTTGGGGTTATTGTGCCGCCGTCGTGGCGTTTCGCGCAACGAGAGCATGGGCATTGGGGCCAATGGCCACGCCGCCGTTGTTGGGAAATGCGCCGGGTTTGACGGTAACATTCCAGCCGTCCACCACCACGAGCGGTTGATCGGCGAGAAGGATGCCAGCAGGGGCTTCAATGGAGATGTTTTTGCTTTCACCGGGCAGGAGGGAAATGTAATTGTTGGAATAGAATACGGGCAGCACCCGCTCATTGGTCCGCTGGTTGCGCAGCTGGAGATGGGCCATGACTGCGATTTGCGGGGTGGAATTGGTCAGGGTGACCTCAATCAAGACCCTCCCGCCCGCGTCGTGGCGGGCGAGTTTGGCGTCGAGGGTGACGTCAGGGAGGGTATCAAGGGCGGTGAAATCATCCTGCCGGGATTCACGCCAATAGAAATTGTCGGAAACCACCTGGCCGGCGCTGTCGAGCAATTCAAGTTTGATAAAATGGACGGGCGAGAGGTCGGCGGGGAAGGGAATTTCGCCAAGGTCCGTTGTCGAGGAGGCCGCGAGGTTGGCGACGGCGGTGGTTTGATCAAATTTTTTCGCGCCATCGAGATTGTAAATTTGGATGCGAGTTTTGAGGCTGCCAAGGGCGTCCGGACGGTGATTGACGATCATGGCGTGAAATTTGTCCTGCGTCATCATGATGTGCACAGGCTCACAGGCTTTTTGCACGGCGAAGTAGGAGGCGAACGGTTCGAGGGAGTAGTCGTAAATTTGCCAGACCAGGCAGGGCTGGGCGGGGTTGCTCATCCAGGTGATGAGCGCGGTGGAGGGCGCGAACATTTTCGAGAGATGGCTTTCATACATCGCCCGGTAGGTTTCGTAGTCTGCCATTTGGGCTTTACGGACGAATTCGGCCAGACTCGCGAAGGGGCCGAAGCGCTGGGCGATGACCGTTTGTAGCGCGCCATTGGCCGGGTTACCGGCGCCGTTGACCAAGTCATGCTCAGCCCAGTCGTCGTTGGGGAAGTTTTGGTCGAACCAATCTTTTTGCGGCATCCAGGCCTGAATGGCTTCGAGCGTGGGAATGGAGGCGCTGCCAATTTCCGTTTTGAAAGCCTGGTTAAGACCAGCGCCATAATAAGAGCGCGGGAGTTGCCAGCCGTATGGGCCGCCGGAGATGACGCCGTTGCCCGCGGTGGAACTGGCCTGGTAGTAGCGCGGCGGATCCAGTTCCTTGAGCAGCTTGATATTGCCGTCGGCAATCGCCGGCGGCGACGGCGGCCCTTCGTTGCGCCCGCACCAAATGACAATGGACGGATGGTTGCGGTAGCGCAGCACGGTGTCACGCACGTTGGCAAGGTAGAGGTCGGCACGATCCGGGTCGCGGCCATTGTTGGGATTGGCCTCGAAAAATTCATCCCAGACCATGAGGCCGTAGCGGTCGCATGCGGCAAAAAATTCCTCGCTGGTGCTCTGGCCGACCCAGTTGCGGATGATGTTATAGTTGGCGTCGCGGTGCAGGCGGATGAGGGCGTCCATGCGCGCGGGGGTTATGCGCTTGAGGGCGTCGTCCATGCCCCAGTCACCGCCCTTGGCGTAAACATGGACGCCGTTGACGACGAGGGTGAGGTTGTTGGAGCCTTCGACGAAGTAAGTCACTTTGCGCAGGCCGATGTTGAGATCTTTGACGTCGGAGGCGGTGCCGTTGATGTCAAAGCTTAGGTGTAGCGGATGAAGGTTCGGTTCGCCGAAACCATTGGGCCACCACAGCTTGGGATTGGTGAGGCGCAATTCCGGATTCGTCGTGGGGCTGAGTTTGACCACTTGCGAACTTTGGGGCAAAAGCGTGATCGCGGCGGAGTGAAAGGTGGTATTGTCGAGCTGACCCGTGAAGATACCGGTCTGTGGAACATCGGAAATGTTTTGCACCGTGGCTTCAATGCTCACCTCGGCAGTGGCGGTGCTGGGCAGCTGGGGCAGATCCGTGGTAATGTAAGGATTCTGCACGAGCACGGGGCCGGAAGTGGACAAGGTCACTTGCTGCCAGATGCCGATTTGGCGGTCGCGGATGCCCGGCACCCAGTCCCAGCCAAGGGAGGCGACGAAAGTCGGCCCGTCGCGACCCAATTGGCCGGAAGTGCCACCGCCGTTGGGGCCGCGCTGGTTGGCCACAGTTTTTTCCCACGGGTCGCCGGGATGCGGCGGCGGCTTGATGAATACCGCCAGCGCCGCCTTTTCGCCAGGCTTGACCAGCGCCGTGATGTTAAAAATCCCGCGCATAAATGCGCCTTCCATGCTCCCGACTTTGGCGCCGTTGACCCAGATATCGGCCATATAATTGATGCCGTCAAAATTCAGCCAGATCTGTTTGCCGGCGTAGCCCCGGGGTACGATGAATTCATCGCGATACCAATAGGATGTGCGGCAGAGGCTTTCGGGGATGATGTTCGGGCGGTTATTTTCGCCGTAGAGAGGGTCGGGATAAATTTTGTTCGAGACCAGCGTGGTCAAGACCGTGCCGGGGACGGTGGCTGGGTACCATTGTTTGGCGGACGGCGCGGGTCCCTGTACCCAGTCCGAGGAAAAGCTGGGGCGATTGGTTTCGGCGTCAATCGGCCACGCCGAAGCGCCTTGAATGGCTGCAGTTTTGGGGTCCTTGTCGTTCTGGCTGGAATTCCCCCGGCCACCGCGGCCCGCGGCACCGGCAGCGGCGACGCCTGCGGCGCCCGCCCGGGCGGTGCGCACGGAGAGGGGAATGACCGAATGGGTCGGAGGATTAGCCGTGGCACTCGCCGGCTCCGCATAAGGTACCGGACGGTAGACCGGCGTCGCATACCCAACTTTGGAAATCGTCTCGCCAGCATCCGTGATTTGCGCGACATCCTGCATCAGCCAACCGGTGGAAAGCGTCAACGGCTGCGCCGGGATGGAATTGGACGGTGCGGCGGCGGCAGCAAAGGATTTCGCGGGAAAAAAGCCGAACAGAATAGCCGCAAGCACGGTGGCATATGCCGTTTTTGAGATGGGAGTAAGTGGAGAATGGACTTTCGGGGTAGGCATGGGGATGGCTAAAATTGTTCTCTATTCCTTCGGGCGCAACACTACAAGCATGCGTGCGGCCGTCAAGGCGGGCAGGGGCGCAAGGAGTTTTTCCACGGCTTGAATGGCGGGCAGGGCGAAGTCGGGGTAAAGCTGGGGGCCGCGGAACCCGCCGCTCATCAAGTAGGACAGCGCGGGAAAATACTTTACCCGGGTCATTTCCCAGCCGGCGAGGGTGGCGGGGGGATGGGCGATAATTTTTCTGGCCAGGCGCCAGCAATTGCCCTGGGCGGCATAGTAGACCTGTTTTGCCGGATCAAAATCTTCGGGAATTCCCCACGCGATTTCTTTGCCCAACCCAAGCGGCTCGTGATGGAACATTCCATAAATGCTGCGGCCCAGCAGGCCCATGGCCGGCTCGAACAGCACGACGGCCCCACCCGGCGCAAGCACGCGGCGAAACTCTGCCAAGGCGGCGCCGGGAAATTGCAGGTGGTGCCAGACATCGAATAGGATCAGGCGGGCGACGGTTTGGGGGCCGAAGCTGAGGGCGTAAGCATTTTCCACACGGTCGAGCCAGGGATTGGGAAACAAGTCCGTGGTGATGCACTCGGGCAGAACTTCCTTGATATTGCCCATGCCGGAGCCCAGTTCGACCGTCAGGCCGCGGACCTGGGACGGCAGGGCGGCGGCGATTTCATCGTAAAAGCCACGATAAATTTTGCGCAGGGCGGGTTTGCGTTCCCAAGCCTGGCGGTTTTCGTGAATTTCGAGGTTGTGCTGGCTGATATCGGACATGAGAGAATTCGGCTTGGCGAAACCGATGCAGTTAAGGCGAAGGCGGGGGTAGATTGCGGGTTTCCATTATATTATACAAGGGCCGCCGCTGGCCCTGTTCGAAAATGCGCGCCACGTAAAGGCCGATGACACCCATGCAGAAAAGTTGGACGCCCGCAAAGAACACAATGAGCATGATGATGGATGTCCAGCCCTGCACGGTTTGGTGCAACACGAACTTCGCATAAAGGCCCCAGGCGAGATAGGGCAGGCTGACACACCACAATACGAACGACAGCCAAATGATCGCCCGGATGGGCACGGTTGAAAAACTCAGCGCGGCGTCCAGCGCCAGCAAGACCATTTTGCGGAGGGGATATTTGGTCTCACCCGCGGCGCGGGCGGCGCGATCATACTGAATTACGCACTGCTTGAAACCCAAGTCCATCGCCAGGCCGCGGACAAAACGATGAGGCTCGCGATACCGGCGCAGCGCGTGCACGGCGCGGCGGCTCAAGCCGCGAAAATCACCAACGTCGGCCAACCAGGCATGGGTGGCGAGCCGCTGCATCAGGCGATAGAACAGGGCGGCAGTCAACCGCTTGAAAAGCGTTTCGCCCTCGCGCTGGCGGCGCTGCGCGTGGATGACATCGAATCCTTCATCGGCCTTTAGTATCATTTCGGCCGCAACTTCGGGCGGATCCTGCAAATCGGCGTCCAGAATGACCACCAGGTCGCTGTCGGCAGCATCGAGGCCGGCGGTCAAGGCAATTTGATGCCCGCGATTGGCCGCGAGATGAATGACTTGCACGCGGGGGTCGTGGGCGGCCAGGGCATCGAGAAGGGCGGCGGTGCGGTCGGTGCTGCCATCGTTGACGAAAAGGAAGTGAAAGGCACGCGAGGGCTGGGCCGCGGCCAAGGCGCTTACCCGTTCGTAGTAAGCTGGCAGCACCAATTCTTCGTTATAACACGGCGCGAGCAGCGTCACCGTGCGCACCGGAATGGGGCGTGCAGGAGTGATTGCGGAAGAATCGGCGGGAGCAGACATGCCGACGGAATCTTATCGGCTGGCCGGCCCACGCCAAGCCCCAACCGCAGGCGGGGGTGCACGATAACTCAATTTGCTGCGGGCGGCGGGCTGGGTTCGTGCGGAGGAGCGACGGGGAGGCTCGGGTCAAAGGCATGTTCCATACCGGGATTACGCACCCAAGCCTCATAGATTGGATGGCTTGAGCCATAGTCGCGCGGGTGCGAATAATCGAAGAAGTAAATGGGAAAGCTCAATACGTAGGGATGGTAATGCGCTTCGAGGAGGTCTTTCGGAATGTATTCTTTAAAATCATTGTTGGGGCCGGCAATAATGTCGAAGCGCCGTTACAGGATGAACGCCTGAACTTGAAGCAAATATTTAACCACCCGCTGGTGGGCGGGGTCGGAGGCATCCAAGTGGTCCAGCGCAATGTTGGCGAAGTAGGCCATTTGGCCATTTTCCACGAGGGGTGCCCCAGCCGGTGGTTCGTCGGGCATCATGGCGGGCGGGAGCAATTGCCAGGGTAATCCGGCAGAGATCTCCGTCCAGCGATCATGCGCGGGCGTGGAATCCACTGGCCACGGCGGGCGGGCCCAGGTGAGGAGAATTACGGCGTTGAGAGTGAGGAGCCCGAGACCCGCAGCTTTCCCGGGGCGGCCGGCCCGTGCGGTTGCGCTCAAAACACCGAGCAGCAAAAATGGTGTGACCAGCTGGACGTAGTAAATGCGAAAGGCGCCGCTATGGCTGCCGAGGACAACAGTGGCTGCGCCGAATGCCGCCAGCAATTGCAACGCCGAGGGAGTGGGCGCCCAGCGCCGCCACCAAGGCTGACTGGGGTCTGCGGGGGTGTTGGCGGTGCGCCTTAACCAGCAAGCGCCTGCACCAACCGCGGCGAGCAGGAGTCCGGCATGGAGGAGGAGAAAATCCATGAATTGACGCGAGAAATATCCGGGTGGATCAATTTCGGAATAAACGTGGGTGGTATAGATCGAAAAGAGATAATAAGGCCAGAAATAGTTTATCAGGGGAAGGCTTGCCAGCATCAGCCCGCCAGCGATGGCGGAATAAAGCAGCGCAAGACGCAGGCCGACGGTTACCCAAAGCCCAGCCGCCGCAAGTGGGATGGCAAGAACGAAATACGGCTTGGTGTAGAAGGCCAGGACGCCCAACGCTGCGCTCAGGGCCAAATTGACCCACGAGGGCGGGGTGCCGCCGCGACCAGGCATGACGAAGATTAACACGGCCAGCATTAGCCCGCCGCCCAGCGTGTCCGGCCGCGCGCAAATTGCGTAAGTGGTGGCATTGAACAAATAATAGAAAGCGGCACCGCCCAGCGCCAACCCGCCGCCCACACCACTTTTGCGCAACATGACGAAAAGCAGGGCGGCGCCGAGCAGGAGAAAAACCAAGCTGCCTGCGCGGTGCACCAAAAAGGTGGCGCCCCAGATTTTCGCCGCCGGAAGCAGCGCGTAATTGTAGACCACGCCATAGACATTCGTAATGGCCGGGGAGGATTCGAGATTGTAGGGCCGGCCTCCTTTGAGCATTAAACTGGTGGTCAGTGGAATGGACGATTCCCGTGTTTCCTGGGGGCCCGGCAGATTCAGAAACCGCGCGTGGAAGGCGGCAAAATAGGCCAGACTGGCGATAAGGACGATGGCCAGGGCGATGCCCGCAACGCGGACCGCCAGAAGTTGGGTCGTGTCGGAACGAGGCTCGTCGGAGTTTTCCATTCGAACCACCGTGGCCCAGCGGCGCGTGCGCTTCAAGAACAGAAATTTGCCGCCGGTTGGCGGTTGGGCGTTGGGCACCAGTTAAACTTGCCGCCTGGCTGACGGAACCCCAGGATAGTCCGCATGTCAGAAAACCAGCCAACGCCGGAGCGAGAGCCCTCCGCCGTTCCAGAGGATCAACCCAAAAATCCGCCGGAGCGGGAGTTTACGCCCGCGGAACGGGCGATCGTTTTCCGGTCGCAATTAATCTTGTTCATCGTCATGGGTGTTTTTATTATCGCCCCTTTCATCGTTTGGTGGCTGCTATCTGCCAGATGATGTGATATTCATCTGTTTTCTCTTAAACCCCTTCGTCCCGGGCTCCCCCGCCTTTTTTCATGAATCGCACCTTTCTCATCATTCGCGGCACCTTTTTTGGGCTGTGTTTGCTTGGCGGGTGGCTGGTGTGGCTGGCGCAAGGAGAAAGCGCGGACCACAAGGATTTGTGGTTGTTCCTGGCTGTTGGCGGCGGCATTGGGGCGCTGACCATTTTGGTGGACATGTTCCTCAAGGGCTTTTCCCTCCGCTCGCTGACGGCAGTCACCTTCGGGCTGGCGATGGGTGTCATTGTGGCGTCGCTGATTAGCAAATCGCCCTTTTTTGACGTGGAAGGCGCCGACCCCAACATGCTTTTCCGGATTCGGGTGGTGTTGTTTGTCGTCACGCTCTATCTGACTACAGTAATGGCCTTGCGAGGGCGGGACGAATTCAACGTTGTCATCCCCTACGTCCGCTTTGTGCCGCAAGAAGTTGCCAGCCCGCTTGTGGTCACCGATGCCAGTGCCCTGATTGATGGGCGTATCCTCGGCGTTTGCCAAAGCCATTTTCTCGGCGCGACGCTGGTGGTGCCGCGTTTTGTGATTGATGAACTCAACCGCATCGCGGACTCAACCGAGTCCCAGCGGCAGAGCCGAGGACGCCGCGGGTTGGAGGTGCTCAATGAACTGCGCCGGGTGACTGGGCTGGAGCTGCGCGTGCACGATGTCATTCTGGAAAACCGCCAGCAGATGGACGAAAAGCTCATCTTTGTGGCCCGCAGCCTCAAGGCGCGGCTGTTGACCACCGATTACAATTTGGCCAAGACGGCGGAATTTCACAATGTCGAGTGGCTCAACCTCAACAAACTGGCGCGCGCGTTGCATCCAGAGGTGACAGTGGGCGACTGCTTCAATGTCGAGCTGGTCAAACCGGGCAAGGAATCCGGACAGGCCGTGGGCTATCTTGGCGATGGTTCCATGGTGGTGGTCAATGAAGCCGAAAAATTCATTGGCCACGATATGGAAGTGGAGGTGGTGAATGTGGTGCCGTCCGCCGGCGGCAAGATGGTGTTTGCACGGCGCGTTGGCGCTGACAGCCGCCCGGCGCGCGCGTGAAAATTCATCGTGCTGGCAAAACGCGCTTTTTTGCCGGGAATCGCCATTTTGTGCTTAAATGGAACAGAATTGTTCTTAATTGGAACAATTGCGACATGGAGGAATTGCCCCAGCAGCGAAATGGGGTTTCGCCGCAGGAATGATCCTCCGGCCCGAGTTGCGGAGGACGTGGCTTTACATTCTCCCAAGGAAAAATGCCCCAAAGCCGATAGCGGAAACGGAATTTCTTATCGATTTTTTAATATATTCCTAACGCCCATGGCAAAAGTTAAAACTGTGCTAAATCGTTGGTTATTGACGAAAAGCAATTGTCATTCGAACTGGCGTATGATTTGCTCAATTCAGATGGGCGATGTTTAGCGCCGTGAGGTCGCCGCGTTAATATCACCACCTTGTAATTATCTAATTAATCCAATATTATGAATCATCAACAAAATTCCAGTCGTCGCCGGGGCTTCACCCTGGTGGAAATCATGATTGTCGTCGTCATCATCGGCCTGCTGGCCGCGATGGCGATTCCCGCGTTTAGCAAGGTTCGCCAGCAATCCCGCCTCAAAGCGGTGACGAACAACCTGCGCATCGTCGGCTCTTCCGCCCAGCAGTTCATGGGTGAGAAGGGTGTGACGCAAGCGGCGTATACGGACCTTGTGGGCACGGGCACGGACAACTACGTGCGCAACGTCTCGCCGGTTGCCGGGGAGGACTACTCGGGAATCACCATCGCGCAAACCGACACGCAGGTCTCGATCTCAAGCGTCGCATTTGGCACGGTAACGTTTAATCTCTAACTTCACCCGCTGGATCGAAAGGCCGTTTCCCTTCGCCGGAAGGGAAACGGCTTTTTTGTTTCGCCGTAGCGCGGTGCTTGAGGCCGCGCTTCCGAATTGAGCCATTCCAGCAGATCACTCCTGCGGGTGCGGGAATCGCGCCAGGCCACTGCCGCATCGCGGGTTGACGGATGGAAAGATGGAGATACCATATTGGGGATCCCTTGTCTCCGACGATGTACGAGCGACCACCAATGATTACGCGCAAGAGTGTCTTCACTGGATTGACCATCTTCGCCTTGTTGTTGCTGGTGGTGTTCGTGGTCGGGATAAGCCGGAATCGCAGATTGATGAAAATGCACATGTTCGGAGCCCGATTTTGGTTTATTAGCACTGCGGCCGAACGGTACATGCGGGACAAAGGCGTCACCCAGGCAGCTTACGCCGACATTGTCGGTACAGACCGAAATGCGTACTATTATCCCATGTCCTTGGTGGACGGCGAGGATTACAGTCAAATCGTCATCACGAAGACTACGACGCAAATTTCCGTCTCCTGCACCGGGTTTGGCATCGTTACCTACAATCTTTAACGCCCGCCACGGTGAACGACAACCACCAGGACAAGCGTTTCACCCTCGTGGATATCATGGTCGTGCTGGTCATCCTCGGGGCGGCGGTGTTGCTGTTTCAGACCCAGCGGCAAAATGTGCGGAAAGACAGCCGGCGGAAAGCAATGACGGGCAATCTGCGCATGCTCGGAAGTTCCGCCCAGCAGTTCATGGCGGAAAAGGGCCGGACCACCGCCTATTACACGGACCTCGTGGGCACGGCCACCGATAATTACGTTCGCTCGGTCAGCCCAATCGCGGGCGAAGACTACACGAAGATAGTTATCTATCAAACTTCGACCCAGATTTCCGTTTCCAATACGTCCGTAGGCACCTTAACTTACAATCTCTAGCCCCGGTATCTCGATGAGCGACCAAATCCAACGCAGCAAAATTTCTGTCAAAGAGGCCATTGTCGTAGTGGCCATCATGGCGTCAATTGCGCTTGTGCTCTATCCCTCGTTTCAAAAAATGCGCCATGCGAGCGGAGTCAAGGCGGTGTTGGGAAATCTGCGCATAATCAGTTCGTCGGCGCAACAGTATATGGGGATGAAAAATGTCACGCGCGTCACCTATGCCGAGCTGGTCGGCACCGGCACGGACAATTACGTTCGCGGCATATCGTCCGTGGCGGGCGAAGATTATTCCGAACTGGTCATCGTTGCTACCCAAACTCAGGTTTCTGTTTCAAACGCGAAATTTGGCACGGTGACCTTCAATCTATAGCCGTAATTTTTATGGGTAACTATAATCAACGCAGGAAATTCAGTCGGGGGGAAATAGTCCTCTCGGTGCTCGCGGTCGTGGTCATGGGAGTTTTGGCCTCCCTGTTGGTTTATTCGCGCAAGAATGGAACACAAATGAGTTATCGGTACGCGGTTATGGGCAACCTGCGCATCATCGGTTCGTCGGCGCAGCAGTACATGGGTGAAAAGGGTCGGACGATGGCGAGTTATTGGGATCTCGTCGGCATGGGCACCGAAAACTATGTCCGGTCGGTCAATTCGGTGCAGGGCGAGGACTACTCGCATTTAGTCATCTTTCAGACGGACACGCAAATATCGGTATCGTCGGTGGCACTCGGCACCGTTACCTTCAATCTCTAGCCCCGACTCTTATGCCTATTCAATCCCCGCGCCCTAAGCCCCGCCTTCGCGACCTCATTCTGGCGGCGGCGGCGGTGATTATCGGGATTCTGGCCTCCATGTGTGTTTACTACTCGGGAATCACCATCGCGCAAACCGACACGCAGGTCTCGATCTCAAGCGTCGCGTTTGGCACGGTAACGTTTAATCTCTAAGATTGTTCCGCCGGTCAAAAGGCCGTTTCCCTTCGCCGGAAGGGAAACGGCTTTTTTTGTTTTGGCGGTGGCGCAGGGCGCACGTCGGTGAGAAAGTCAGGATGGGCTGCGCATCAGCTGCATCCTCGGTTGACGACCCGGGGATGGAGGATAAGCTCGCAGGCAGAGCCCACCCCTACGAGCATGTACGAACGTCCGAAAATCATCACCCGCAATGGAATCATGGTTATGGTGGCCATGGTCGGCGTGTTGGCCATTTGGGGATTTTCAGTGCAGATGCATCATGCGCGAGTCCGGAGTCGTTGGAATGCCATGGTCGGAAATCTCCGCAGTATTGGCTCCGCAGCCGAGCAATTCATGGGGGAAAAGAACCGGACCCAAGTCTCCTATTGGGACCTTGTCGGTCCAGGGACTGATAAATTTGTTCGTTCGGTCAGCCCAGCGGCTGGTGAAGACTATACAGGAATTGTCGTTTGCCAGACATCGACCCAGATATTCGTCTCCAATCCAATGGTGGGCACGGTGACCTATAATCTTTAGCCTCGGGATTGCCATGTCCGTCCAAAATCCCCCCAAAAAATTTAGCCGGGCGGACATTATCCTTTCCGTCTTGGCTTTGACAATCATCGCGGTTTTGGCCTCCCTGCTGGTCTACGACTACCGCCAACAAAAGTATCTCCGATCGCCAAGTTTGATTAAGGCCGTCTGGGGTAATCTGAAGATTCTCACCAACTCCATGTCGCAATTTATGGGCGATAAAGGTCGAACGCAGGCCACGTACTGGGATGTTGTCGGCGCCGGCACCGACAAATACGTCCGGACGGTGAATTCAGTGGCCGGCGAGGACTACACGGCCATCGTCGTCGTTTCAACCCAGACGCAGGTTTCCGTTTCCAGCGCGAGCTTGGGTACGGTTACTTGGAATCTATAGCCCCGGAGTGTTATGAACAACCAAAGCCCTCGTAAAACGCCCCGCCTTCGCGACCTCATTCTGGCGGCGGCGGTGATTATCGGGATTCTGGCCTCCATGTGTGTTTACTCGTTCTACCTCGTCCGCCGCCAAAGTTTGCACAACGCGGTTTTGAGCAATCTGCGCATTATCGCCTCGGGGGCGGACCAATTCATGGCGGAGAAGAGCAGGACGCAAGCCACGTACCGGGACCTTGCGGATCCCGGCAATAACTACGTCCGCAGCGTGGCGCCGGTGGCCGGGGAGGATTACTCGGGTTTGACCGTTGCAAAATCGCAGACGCAAATCTCCATTTCTTCGGCGGCATTGGGCACGGTAACGTTTCATCTTTGACCAATTCATGCAAACCTCAGGATAAATCCTGGATGTTCTGGGGGTAAACCCCCAAACAGGATAATCTCATTAGTCATTGCGGCCCAATGATTAGTCCAATTGTTAAAAGCCCATAAAAATATTTTTGTGCTTGTTTGGTACAGTGATATAGACTATATTCGCTTTCGTTCGGCCGCTCTGGCTGGACAATTAAACATCAATACTACTCGAATATTATGAATAATAAAACAGCTCGCAAAGGTTTCACCCTGGTGGAAATCATGATCGTTGTCGTCATCATCGGCCTCCTGGCGGCGATGGCCATCCCGGCGTTCAGCAAAGTTCGCCAGCAGTCCCGCCTCAAAGCGGTCACGAACAATCTGCGCATCATCGGCTCTTCCGCCCAGCAGTTCATGGGTGAAAAGGGTGTGACGCAGGCTGCCTATACCGACCTCGTCGGCACGGGCACCGACAATTACGTGCGCAGTGTCTCCCCGGTCGCGGGCGAAGACTACTCGGGCATCGTCATTGCGCAGACCCAGACGCAAGTCTCGATCTCCAGCGCGGCCTTCGGTACGGTGACTTTCAATCTGTAAGTCCACTGCACCTCTTGAAAAGCCGTTTTCCTTCGCGGGGAAACGGCTTTTCTTTTTTGGGGATTAGGATAATGCTGGTCTGGCGCGTGCCTTCCGCCCCCTTGGGTCGGAGGCACGCCGCCAGTACCGCCCCCTTTTGGCCGATGCCATGATAGCCCGCTTTTACTACAGCCACGACCGTGCGACCCGCTGGCGACTGCTCACCGCCGTCGCCCTGGCCTCGGTGGTGATGCTGTACCGTTTGTTTTGGGCATCCACCTACGTCTCCAAGTGGGCCACCCGGTACGCTGGCTACTGGCTGGCGTTGCTGACAGCGTTGCTTTTTGCCGTGGCCCTCTACGAGGAAGTGCGCGCGCATTGGCCGGGGTGGAAGCATCTGCAGCGCCACTGGCCGGGGTTGGCCGTGGGGCTGTTGGTGGCGGTTTTCTGGCAGGTGCACGAGCCACACGACTTCAAAATACTTTTTGACGAACATGTTCTGGGTGGAATTGCCCGGGTCATGCACTATGAACGGCAGGGTGCCTATGCCGCTTACGCGCATTACGCCAACAGCCACTTGACCACCCTGGCGCTGGATGTGGACAAACGTCCGCTGATGTACCCCTTTGTCGTGTCGGTGTTACACGACCTGACGGGCTTTCGCCCGGAGAATTCTTTTGTTGCCAACGCGCTGATAAGTTTTGCGTTATTGATGGTGACTTATGGTGTCGGAGCGGCATTGGGCGGCCGCGGGGTGGGCGCATTTGGGCAGTTGCTGCTGGCAGGGCTGCCGCTCATTGCGCAAAATGCCACCGGCGGCGGCTTTGATTTGCTGAATATGACCGGCATTGCGGTGTTTTTTGCCACGGCGTGGAATTACTGGCGGCAGACGGGTGCGGGGGGGCTTAATTTATGCGTTTTCACCGGGGTGGCGCTGGCCAGTTGCCGGTATGAATCCATGCTTTTTCTCGGGGCGTTAATGGTTTTGGCGATTTTGAAGTGGGTGCGCGAAGGGCGC
>Ga0265320_10001518_pt1 | contig 16864 bp, 2 predicted proteins | sample 4827metaG_FD_202087 | JGI IMG/M metagenome (GOLD analysis project Ga0265320, IMG submission 202087) | Rhizosphere microbial communities from Carex aquatilis grown in University of Washington, Seatle, WA, United States - 4-8-27 metaG | ecosystem: Host-associated > Plants > Roots > Rhizosphere >...
AGCATCATCAAATGTGACATCGAAACCCGTGTTCGAATATCCGAAGGCATGGCCGGTGGTCACGCCGGCGCGGTTCAACAGCACGGTGAATCCGCCGTTCGGCCCGGCCAGAGTCCCATATAGGTCGCCGTTGAAGCCGCCGCTGATGTTCAGCGAAATCGTCAGCTTGGCGATGCTGCCGTCCATGCCGGTCAGGTTGGCGTTCAGCGCGAGGCCGCTGGCGTTGCCGTCGGGCAAGGCGGCGTTGACGGGAAGCGCGAAGCTGTAATCGATTTGCGCGGACACAATCGTTGTCCACAGGCAAATCAAGACTCCCGCCACCCGCAGCGTGGCCATTTTGGGAATGCATTTTTCCATTCGCGCATTCTTTCCGATTTTAAACTGAGAGCGGGGCTTCGCCGGATTTCAACCAGCGAAGCCCCGTGTTGTATCTATACCACGTTTATGGATAAACCGTGCGGTAATACCGCGTCGGCGCTCCGGTTGTATCCGTGTATCCAAACTTGCCGATGCTGTCCGCAGTCATGCTGCCGATGTCCTGCCACGCGAATGGCGCGACCGTGTCGGAGTATTGCAGGCGGTAGGTGTAGCCGGGGATGCCGCTGCCATTGACGCGGAACGAGCCGCCGCCCAAATCCGTGATGGTCAGGTTCTGGCTCTGTGTATTGTCCACCAGGATCGCGACGGTGACGGTGCCCGTGGCGCTGCCGCCGCGTCCGTCGGTGATGGTGTAGGTGAACGCATCGGCGTTCGTGAAGCCTGCCGCCGGAGTGTAGAACACCCAGCCGCCGCTCACCGTGACCGTGGCGTTGCTCGCGCTCGTCGAACTGACGGTGATGTTGAGCGTGTCGCCGTCGGCATCGCTGTCATTGGCGAGCAAGGTCGAGAGGCGAACCTTCACGGCCAGCAGCGGGTTGCGTTGAAGGGTGTCATTGCCGGCGACCGGCGGAGTGTTGATGACTTGATTTTGCGCCAGCGAATTGGTCGTGCCGGTGAAGTCCACGCTGCCCGCGTATTCGGCCACGACGGTGTGCGAGCCGAGCGCGAGGGTGCTGGTGGTGAACGTCGCCGCGCCGCCGGACAAAGCGCCGGAGCCAAGGATGCTGCCGTCCAGGCGGAAGTTCACCGTGCCGCTCGGCGTGCCCGCTCCGGGCGCGACCGGGCTGACCGTCATGGTGAAGGTCACGTTCGCGCCAGGCAACGCCGGATTGGCCGAGGTGACGAGCGTGCTGCTCGACAGCGACTGGGTAATGGTGAGCGAGCCGGCCACATAGGTGAACGAGTAGTTCGTGCTGGCTGCGCCACTGGCGGTGATGGGATACCCACCGACGTTGCTGGCCGATGTGGCGGTGGTCGTCAATGTGGCCAGGGCCATGAGGCTGTTCGTGTCATCGCTGTTGACAAAGCCGCTATAGCTCGCGGTCAATTCAGGCAAGGCCTGGCCGTAAGCCTTGCTCTTGTCGTTCGCGGTGATGGTTATTGTGGCGGTGCTGACCGTGAGCGTGCCGTTTACCTGAGTGATCGTGTAGTTCGTGCAGGCCGCGCCACTTGCTGTGATGGTGTAAATGCCGGCCGGGCTGGAGCCCGAGGCGGAGGTGCCAAGGGACACCGGGGTGGTGAGATTGGCCGCGGAGTCGCCATTGACGAAACCGTTGTAGCTGGCCGTGAACGTCGGCAAGGCCGCGCCATAGACCTTGTTGGTGTCATTGGCGGTTATGGTCAACTCTGCTGGATTGACAGTGAGCATGCCATCCACCTGAGTGATCGTGTAGTTCGCGCCGGCAGCGCCGGAGGCGGTAATGGTGTAAACACCAACCGAACTGGAAGCCGAGGCGGTGGTGCCGAGGGATACCGGTGTGGTGAGGCTGGAAGCAGTGTCACCGTTGACGAAGCCGCTGTAACTGGCGGTCAAAGTGGGCAACGTCGCCCCATAAATCTTGTTGGTGTCATTGGCCGTGATGGTCAGCGGCGCTGGCAACACCGTGAGCGCGACGCTCGTGGTCACCGGCAGGAAATTGTTCGTGTTGCCGGGAGTGAACGTGACGGAAAGCGTCTGGTTCGATCCGGCCGTCAGGAACGTGCCGGAGGGAGACGAATAGGTGAACGTGCCGGGAACATTGGTCGAATTGTAAGTCGCGGTGGCGTTCAATTGCGTTCCGCTCAGGGCCGTGCCGTAGGTGATGTCCGCCGGGTTGGCCCAGGTGAGGGCCGGCGAAGCACTGCCGGAAATATCGAGCCCCCACTCCGTGAGCATGTTTGTGCCGCCGGATTCCACGTCGGCGAGATACAGCGTCCATTCGCCCGCCGCATTCAGGCCGTTGAAATTGGTCAGCGAAGTCGAGCGCGTCGAAACGTCCGTGACGTTCGTCGGATCAACACTGCGCCCGTCCGGCTGCCAGACGCCGGTGAGCGGCGAGCCGTCGGCGGGCGTCGTGATGTTTTGATAAAGATGGATGTCGCCGTTCGTCGCGCCGGTCTGAAACGTCACGTCAAAGCCGCTGTCGCCGTAACCGGACGAATTGGCCGCGGCGCGGCCAACACGGTTGAGCAGGACGACATAGCCGTTCGTGTTCCGCAGATAGGCATAAAGGTCGCCGTTGTATTCACCGGTGAGTTTGAGCCGCACCTGCAGCGACGAAATATTTCCCACCGCGGAAGCAATGGTTCGCACGTCGCTCAAGCCGGAGAAACTGCCGTCCGGCACGAGACGGTTGGTGGTGAAGGTGAAGGATTCGGTGGTCTGCGCCTGAAGGAGCAACGGTGAAACCGCCGCCAGGAGCACCAATAGGACTGCTTTTAGTGTTTTCATGGTGTTATGGATGTTAGTGGTTGCACGCAGCGGAACGTTTTCGATCCGCTTCTGCGTGGCAGCGGTTTCGTTTGTTAAAATTGCGGTGGTGGCCTGGGTTTTCATAATCATGGGTTCGTGGAGCGGTAAAATCGCGCGGGCGAATTGGTCGCGGGTGAATCGGTGAAATTAATTTTTCCGAATGTGTCCGCCGTGTTTGTTCCCAGCGGCTGCCAGACCGGTGTCACAAGGTTTGTGGTGTATTGAACCATATAAATGCGTCCGGGAATTCCGCTGAAATGAATCAGCGACGAGCCGTTGCCGAGTTTTTCGATGCTGCCAATATTTTGCGTCGGCGCGCTGTCCGCCAGGATGGCGACGGACACCGTGCCGGTCGCCTGCAGTCCGTAACCGTCTGCAACGAGGTAAGTAAAACTGTCCGCGTTGGTGAATCCTGATGGCGGAGAGTAAGTAATCCAGCTGCCGCGCAACACGTTTGTGCCGCCGGATGTGCTCGTCGCGCTGACGGAAACAAACGTCAGCGCATCGCCGTCTGGGTCGGTGCCGTTGGCGAGCAAGGTCGCGATGCGAACCTTGGCTCCGGTAGTGGGGTTGCGCGGCAGGACATCGCCCACGGTAACTGGCCGCGCATTGACGACCTGGCTCAAATTGTTGGTGCTGCCGACGAAATTTACGTCGCCCGCATATTCAGCGGTGATGGCATGGGGGCCGTGTAAAAGAGAATTGATGACCAGGCTCGCGACCCCGCCACTCAACGCCGCTGGTGAACCAAGCGCCGCACCGTCAGCCAGAAATTGCACGGTGCCGGCAGGCGTGCCGCTGCCCGGTGACACCACCGTCAAGGTCGCCGTAAAAGTCACATTGGAACCCGTCGGTGACGGATTGGCTGAGGCGGCAACCACGTTTGCGGAGCTGGCTTTCGTGATGGTGAGCGTGCCGTTGCTGAAGGTGGTGAAGCTGTAATTCGTTGCCGTCAGGCTGCCGAGGAACGGCGTGATCGTATAGGTGTTAACCGGGCTGCCATTGTTGGCGGACGTGCTGAAACCCGGCGCGCCTTGCACCACACTGCCTGTGTCGCCATTGACGAATCCGCTGTAGCTGGCGATGAATGCCGGGTTGGCCGCACCATAGATGCGGTTGGTATTGCCGGCGGTCACGGTCAGCGGCGCGGCGGTAATGTTGGCCGTCAGACTGGGTTGCGTCAGCGTGTAGTTGGCGGCCGCGCTGCCATTCAGAGTCAAACCGCTGACCGCAACTCCCACACCGCCGCTTGCAACCGCGCCGCCAAATACCGCGGAGTAACCGTTGGTGGACAGGCTGACACTCGCCACGTCACCCGTCAGCACGCCTGACAACACTACCGTGTTGGAGTTGATCGTCGCCGACGTGTTGCCGTCATAAACCTTGTTATTGGCGGAAAGTCCCGAAACAACGGCAATTGCTTTGGGAGCAATCACGATGTTGGCCGTCACCGGAGTTGCCGCGCCATAACTGCCATTGCCAGCTTGTGAGGCGACAATGGATGCTGTCCCCACTCCATTGACGTATAAAGTCGCATTAGTCAGCGTGGCTGGCCCGCTGACGGAATAAGTGACCGTCAATCCGGACGAAGCCGTGGCGGTGAGGGCAATCGGTCCGACACCATAAGTTTGATTTCCCGGCGAAGTAAAGGTGATGGTTTGATTGCTTACAGGATCGCCGATGGCAAAGGCGGCGGAGCCGGCGGAGTAATTAGGGACGACGGTTGCCGTGGATGTCGGCGTGCCCTGCACGGTTACGGAACTCCAGACCGAGTTCGTGTAAATTTGGGCGATGAACGAACCCGGAAACGCCCCTGCATCCAGTTCGTTGGTCCGGTAGTTGAATGTGATGGTGTAGTTGGTGAACGTCGAACCGGATTGGGTGAGCGTCCAATAGCGGTTCACACTTTGGTTGGCGGTGATGCCCGAAGCGGCGAGCTGCGGATGATCGCCATCTGCGCTCTGGAGCGTGACGCTGCGTGAGCCCGATCCGCCCACATTCAAGCTCGAAAGAGCAACAGGTGTGTAGGTCGTGGTGGTGCCGATAGGAAAAGTGAAGGACTGGTTGGTCCCCGAACCGAATGCTTTCTGCAAGGTGCCGACGACATAGCTCGTGCTGCCGCCACCCGAAATGGCCGTGTTGTTGGTGCCGGCAACATTCAATTGATTGGTCGCTGTTGTGACATTGCCGGCGGTCAGGAATAAATTGGTGGTCGTTGTGCTTTGGCTCAACGTGACGCCGGCGGCGTTGCTGACCGTGATGCTCGCAACGATCGCCGGCATGGTCGCGCTGGTCACTTGGGGCGTAATGCCATCAAACCGGAATGTCGCCGCTGCAAAACTCGTGGTTCCGGTTGTGGTTAGATTGCCCGCCACACCAGATGGGCTGGCGGTTTCAAAAAGCCCGCTGTTGTTGGTATATGCCCCAGTGCCAGAGACCGTGTTGGTGCCGGCGTAGTGCGAGTTGATTACCGTCAGAGCGTTGGCACCCAAGGCAAGGTTGCCGCCGCTTTGCGTCAGGTTGTTCACCGCCACCGCCATGCCCAAAGTGGTCGTGCCCGCCGCCAGGATCAGCTTGTTGAAATTGGTGAACACGGCGGACGGCAGGGAATTGGCGGCGGCAAGCTGCACGGTGCCGCTGCCCGGCGTCCACACCGACGGGGTGGTGGCGTTGATGTAAGACACTAGGTTCTGGCAGATCAGAGTTCCACCGCTGGTCATGGTTGCGGAACCAAAGGTGCCGGCCGACCCGCCGCTAACTCCGAGGGTGACAGCACCGGAAACCGTGGCTTGCGAGCCGGAATTAAAGACGAGGGATCCTGGCCCGTTCCCGGAAACGGGTGCCAACTGGATGGAAGCACAAACTCCGTTGGTGACATCCACGGTAAGCGTGACGCCTTGATACACAGCTATGGTGTCACCGGAACCGGGCTGTCCTCCCGGTCCGGAACCGTTGGTGATGGCGCTCCAATTCATGCTGCCGGTCGCGCCGCCAATGATGATGGCGGCGTAAATGTTGGCGGTGGTCGTCGGTTGCGTGAGGGAATAATTGCCGGCATCCGCGCCGCCGAGAGCCAGACCGCTTACCGTGACGGTCTTGCCCAGGCCGACGCCCGCGCTGCTGAAGTTTCCGGCGGCGCTGGCGGTGTTGAGCGTCACGGTGTCGCCACCAAGCACCCCCACCAAGGACGCGCCACCGGTGTTGACCGTGGTTGTTGTCGCACCGTCATAAACCTTGTTGTTGGCAGTCACGCCCGTCACCGTCAAAGTCACGGCCGTGATGTTGGCTATCGGGCTGGGTTGAGTCAGGGTGTAGTTACCCGCCGCGCTGCCGGTTATGGTCAGTCCACTCACGGTTATTGTCTTGCCGTTGCCTGCGGTTGCGCTGGCAAATATCGCCGTATAGCCGTTGGTGGACAAACTGACGTTGCCCGTGTCACCAGCCAGCACGCCGGCCAATACGACGTTGTTGGAACTGATCGTGGCGGTGTTCGTGCGATCATAGAGCTTGTTGTTGGCAGTGAGTCCAGAGGAGATCGTCAGCACCGCTTTGCTCACGTTGAAGCTGCTGCTGTTGCCGGCCGTCAGGCTGTCGCCGCTGCTTCGGGTGGCGGCAAGGATCACGCCGTTTTCAGCCTTGCCATAGGTGACGCTGCTGATCGTTACGGAACTGGTTCCGGCGAGAATGGTCCCAGTGAGCGTGCCGCCTAAACTGCCAGTGCCGGTGTTCAGACCCAAGGTGATGGCCGTATCGGAATTGACGTTACGTGCATTTCCGCCGGCATCTTGAGCCTGGACGACAATATTGAAAGCCGTGCCGTAAGTCGGATTCGATCCGCCGTTGATCGAGGTGATGGCCAGCTTCGTCGGCAGCGCGCCGGACGGGACGATTTCACCGGTGCCCAAGCGGATGGCCCCACGGGAGTAGCCGACAAAAGTGAGGTTGGTCAGAAACGTTGGGCTCGGAGCCGCAGTGATAAACATTTTGTTCGCCGTGCCCGACACCCCCGCCGTCCCGGTCCAGTTACTGATCGTCAGAGTGCCCGCGGTGTAGCTACCGCTGGCAAAGGTGAGGGTGCCCGTGGCGTTGGTGCCCAGCGCGAGGGCGGAACTGGTCTGAATGGTCAGCGCCCCCACGGCATCGGTGTAACCTGAATTGGAAAAGGTCCCGCCGTTCAGGGTCAAAGCACCCGAATTGGGGAGCACGTTGTCGGCCCCGAGCGCCAGTGTGCCTGCCGCAACCGTCGTCCCACCGGTGTAACTGTTCGTCCCGGATAGAGTCAACGTGCCGGTGCCGACTTTGATCAATTTTCCCGCACCGCTCACCGCACCGGAGTAAGACGAACTGCTGTTGTTGTTCCCGATGCTCAGCGAGACGGCCGAACCGCCGAGGTTGGCGAGGATGAAATTTTCGCTGCCGGAAAGACCGCCAATGGTGAACGCGGCGATCCCGCTGGCGAATTCAATCAAACTTGCATTTGTTCCCAGGCCGGCGGTGGCGGCAAGATTGATGGTGCTGTTTTGCACGGCATTGGTGTTGCCCAGTTCGAAGGTTCCAAAACCGACCATCGTGTCGCCGGAATAAGTATTGTTTCCGGCGAGTATGTTGATGTGGCCGATGCCAAGCGTGCCCGCATTGGTATAGGTCAGGCTCACCTTGCCGGCTCCGGGTCCGTCCACGATACGGCCGGAAAAGGTGTAAGAAAAGTAATTCGTGGTATCGCGCGCGGAAATCTGAATTTCCGCCGGCGTGGTGCTGCTGTTGGTGACGATGCCGGCGCCACCCTGCAACACTTGAAACCGGTTGTTCTGGCCGCTCGTCCCATTCAAATCGAATGTGCCTCCTGCCAAGGTGACCCCGGCGTTAATCTGCCCGCTCCAGGCGTGCGAGCCTGTCGTCGTATTATTGGGATCCATCTGCAACGTCGCGCCATTGATGGTCACTGAGTCCACCGCCGTGTTGGCCGTTTTGGCCAGCACCACCCCGCCGCTGTTCAGGATCAGTTGAAACGGATTTCCGCCCGCCGGCTCGGCATTCTGGTTGGTTCCGCCCAAAGTCAACGTGCCGCCACCGGTTTTGGTGATGGTGCAGAAATTTTGCGCACCGAATACATCGCTCAAAGTAATGTTTCCGGCGGCGCCGATTGTAAAAAACCCAAGTTGACTGGCGTTCGTGATGCCGATAGCCGCGCTGATCGTGGCGGCCAACCCGCTGCTATTGGTCAAGATACCGCCGGTGGCGATGGTGGTGATGGCATTGGCAATGGTTTGGCCGTTCAGGTCGAGTGTGCCGGACGCAGCGAGGGTTGCCGAACCGCTTCCCAGCGCATTGCCATTGCCAAGCTGAACCGTGCCGGCGTTGACCGCTGCGGCACCGCTGAACGTGTTCGCTGCGTTAAGCGTCAGCTTGCCGGTGCCGCTCTTGGTCAGGCCAAAGCCCGAGCCGCTGATGACGCCGCCAATCGTGAGCGGCCCGGTGCTGGCAACTTCAAAATTGCGGGTCGCCGTCAAAGCCAGATTAAGGTTGACGGTTTGGAGCGTGGCGCCGTTGTTGGTGATACCGCCGACCAGATTGATCGCATTGCCCGACAACGTGAACGCACCAGCCCCACTGTTGAAAGTGAGACCATTGAAAGCGGTGTTGGCGGAAACGTTGTTGTTTGGGGACAGCCGGGTGCTGCCCGCGAAAAACAACGAGTCGTTGGCGGCGATGGCAGCATCCCAGTTCGCGGCCGTCAGCCAGTTGTTGTCGGCGCCTCCACCGTCCCATATCCGGGTGGCTGCGCGCAGGTTCAACGACGCAAAAAGTATCGCGGCTGCCAGGGCACATTGAAATGTAGTTCCGCTTCTCAAGAGACTTTTCTTCTATCGCGCGCTGGCATTGGCATCATGGGCGAAGAATTAAAGTTGATCAGCGCCGGGATATTCATAAGCGCGCTGGAAGCATGGGTGTGATGGATGGCCCAGCGGTTCGTCCACGGGATGTTGTGCCAGACCACCCGAACCTCCTGCGCCGCAAAACTTGTTCCTGGGATGACAATACGACCGAAAGCCCGCTCCCATATTGAAACTTGGATAACACCCGTCATTGGGATAGGGGTGCAGCCGCTGAAAACATTGCGGAAAGAGGACAGCCCGTCCTGCCTTTTGAAGGACAAAACGGAATTTATTTCCCCGGATTCTCGCCCAGTGTGCACACTGTTTGACATGCGCCGACGAGCGTAACTCATAACGTTATATCGGCAGACGAGGGGGGAACCTTGAACTTTTAATGCATTATTTTAGCCTGAAGAAGCGCCATGGCTTAATAACGGCAAAATTCCAGTCCCGGGATTTCGCCTGTTTCAAGTCCGATGTTTCCTTCCTTGAACTTCTGGGTGATCCCAAAACTGGTAGTCAGTAGATCAAGTTTCAAGCGGCCATTTTTTCTTCGACGTAAGCGTCAAGAGTTTTCTGGAATTTGGCGAATTCCACCGACAGGGTGGAAGATTCCAACGGGTTGCGGTTGTGCAGCCGTTGGCAGGTCAACAACACGACTTTGTTCGCAACCCTTTCACTGCCGCCTCTCCTTGCCAGGTGCCGTTGCTTTTCCTGGCAGACTTTCGTGGAAAAGCACACCGTGACTTAATCGGAATTCACACTCCCCTGCAGGGAGTTTGGACGCCCGACAGGCTAAAATTATGAAAACGCCATCAAGGTTGTTTGCTTTTGGTCCTGGGTGTGGCCCCGGTTACAGAGCCGGTGGCTTGGCCGGCGCGGCAGGCAACCCTCCAGCGAATATCGAAAGCTGCTCCGGCACGAATTGAACTGGCTTCTTTTTGGGGAAAAACCCGCCTGTCTGACGTTTCGGATTTGATCAAAGACGGTATATCTGGCTAGTCAACAACAAGTTAACATCTATCAAGTTATATGAAATTTGGTTCCTGCCCGGCACAAAAGCTGCGGCTTTTTGCGCGGAATTGGAATTTTGACTCTGAAAATAATCATGAGCCTGAAGTGTAGTGTGCATCGTTCCATCTGCCGGCTGTTGACGCTTGTTTGCCTAAGCGGTGGAATTGTCGTGCCGGCGTGGGCGACGACACTGGTGCAGGATTTTTATCTGCCCATGCCGGAGTCGCAGATTTACCAGGCCAACTCAGCCATCATCGGTGGCACGGGTTCAACGATCCTTTCAACCTTTTCCATTGTGGCGACGGGCGATGGCACGGTCATTTGCTACGACCAATGGGAGGATGGTTACGAAATTGACCTGGGCAATCCGGCTCAATCGACGACGCAAATCTGGGGTGACGGCAACGACGTGAACGGCATTTGTCCAGGGTTCACGCATGACCCGATGGGGATTGCGGCCGGCACGGTCATCACACTGACGAACAGCGTGCCGTTGCCGCGCAATCCATCCACCATTTTATGGGACGCGCGGGATCACATTGCGGCGACCAAGGCGCTGGTCATTTCGCGGGCCGGCTGGCCGGTGAATCCGGGTCCGGTGTTTGCCGGAGCGGTCGGCGTTATGTCCACCATGGATTACGGGACAAACTACATCAGCCCGGTGGGCCAGGACATGACCAATGGCCTGTTCAAATACGTCGGAATGTTTGTCATGGCGGCGGAGAACAACACGGCGGTGACGATTGATCCGAACGGCAATGGGGTCGGGATAACCAACATCGTTTTGAACCAGGGCGAATCCTATCTCATCAACGGTGGCATCAAGAAGGGCGGACGGATTTCGGCCACCAAGCCGGTGGAAGCGGACCTGTTGGTTGGCCATGTCGGTGCCAGTTACGCGAGCGACTGGTTCACGCTATATCCGGTCGAGCTTTGGGATGATAATTATTACACCTCCGTTGGCACGTCGGCGAGCGGCAACCCGGCTTACGTTTATCTGTTCAATCCGAACACCAACGCCATCACCATCAATTACAATACGCAATCCGGCGCGGGCAGTTTTTCGGTGCCGGGAACGAATGGGGTTTTTCAATTCCGCATGCCGGTGGGTTCCGGCGGAAGTTTCGTCAGCGCGGGCGGGCAAGATTTTTTTGCCGTCTGCACGGCGGGGGCGAGCCCGTCGTCGGACACCGCCTACAACTGGGGTTTCACCCTGGTGCCGAAAGTGGCATTGACCACCGAGGCGGACGTCGGCTGGGGGCCGGGCAGCGCGGACGGCACGGTCAACGGCAGCCCGGTCTGGGTGACCACGTTGGCGGACACCCGGATTTATGTGGACTACAAGGGTGATCACGTTGGCTCGCTCATTGACCCGAACGGGAATCATTACGACACCAATTTTGACGTAGTTACCTTGCAATCCAAAAAAATTTACGATCCGAGCAAGAACCAGACGGGCATGCGGGTATATACTGTGGACGGCACGTTGCTCACCGCGGCCTGGGGCGAAGACCCGGACGTGGCGGCGCCGGGAAATCCTTATATTGACGCCGGCACGACGGTGTTGCCATTTCCGGTTCCGGTGATGCACAAATCCGTCCTGGTGGTTACCGACACGCCGCCGACGGGATTAAGCATCGGTGACACCGTCGAGTATACTGTGAACGTGGATAACAAAGGGTTGTTGCCGCTTGGCAACCTCGTGGTCATTGATGGACCTTCGACCAATCTTTCCTATGTGACCAATTCGACGACCTTGAACGGCAGTCCACTCGCGGACAGTGTTACCGGTACGCCATTTCCGCTGGATGCGTCCGGCTACACGATACCGATTATTTTGAGCCGGGGAACCAGCACGTTCATATACCGCTACAAGGTCATTGCCGGCGGCGTGATCAGCAACACCGTTAATATTGCCGGAACCACCATTACCTCGACGACCGATCTGCCCCCGCCGCCCACCAACGGGGCGTCAGTCAGTTTGAATTTCACTGATACCAATGGTGTGTCGTTGGGTCTTTATTCGGTGGGGGCCAATGTTTTTGTCACCATGACCAACTTCGTGGGCAATACATCGTCAAACACCGCTCAGACCATCACCGTCACGGTCAGGGATCTGACGCATGGGGACGTGGAAAACATTTCGCTGACCGAAACCGGCACCAATGCCGGCGTGTTCCGCAATATCGGTGGCCTGCTGACATCGGCTTCGGGCGGGTTGGGGCAGCAGGATGGCACGTTGAGCGTCACGCCCGGCGACACGTTGAGCGTGAGTTACACCGATCCGAACTTTGGCGACAGCGCGAGCAACACCGCCGCGATTCTGGTTCCATCACCGAACAAGCAGCTTTACCTCTCCACCATCAACGGCACGCCCGGCAATCAGTTCCTGAACCGTACGAACCCCGCCGCCACGGCTGGTCACGGGACTACTTATTCCGGCGTTGATATTGGCAGTAGCGGCAGCGGAACGATTACCGTGGATGCCGTCAGCACGAATACGACGGGAAACAGCACCATGGCGAACACGCTGACCATTTCCCATACGACCGGCGGCGGAGCCAACCGGTTGATGCTGGTGGCCGTGGGCATCGGAGCCTCCGCCGACACCGGGTCTTTACAGACTAATTGCAGCACGGTTACTTACAATGGAAACAATCTGACGCGGGTCGGAACTATTATTGACGGCTATTCAACCCCAACAGTGAGATCGGAAATTTGGCAGTTGGTCAGTCCTCCCAGCGGCACCTTTAACGTTGTGATCACGCTGACCAACAGCCAGACGCGGCCGATTGTCGGCGAGGTCATTACCTTTACCGGTGTGAACCAGACGATTCCCCTTGGCACCTATGCCAGCACCAGGTGCGCCAACTCTACCAGTCCCAGCGACGAGCCAATTGTCACCAATAGCACGGCCGCCGGAGAATTGGTGTTTGCCAGCTGCGTGATAGATGGCGATGGCTCCGGAACCCCTCCGCCGGCGCTCACCATAGGTTCGGGACAAACATCCTATGGTGATCAAACTGCGCTCTTCCGGGTGCGGTGTGTCATGGGCCTCAAAGCCGGATCGGCCAGCACGCCATTCACCAATTCCTGGACCTGGGCCAGCAGCCAGCAATGGGCGGTTGGAGCGGTGCCGATCAAACCCGCCGCGGGTGGTGGTGGCGGCGGCCCGGCTACCAATGCAACCTCGTTCGTCCAAACACCCTCATTCGCCTTGCCGTTCACAATGCCGGCCGGCGCTGCGGTCACCATCACGAATTTTATCGCCGTTACCAACGGGAACCTGACGGCGAATCCCAACATCACCGCCAGATTGCAAACCAACGGCGTGAGTTTCCTGACGCTGACCAATCCGGTTTACACGGGGGCGGCGGGCGTCACCAACCTCGTCTGGAGCGGCACGTTGAACACCAATGTCACCCTTGCATCCGGCGCGGTTATCACCTATGTCATTTCCAACGGCGTGTCGGGCACCGCGTTCCACGTCAACTACGACAGCACCAACGCGCCGTCGGTGATTGTCCTGCCGGCGTCCACGGTCATTCAGATCAACACCTTCGGCGTTTACGACGCACCGTATCCCAATGGCAATCTCGTCATCACACCGGTTGCCGGGTCCACGCTTTACATCCGTGCCCAGGTCAGCGATCCGTTCGGCAGCTACGACGTCACCAGCCTTGGTCTCGCCGTCATCGGCCCGAGTCCCGGCGCCAGCTTCACCAATCTCCTGACCGGCGCAAACGTGGTGACCAACGACAGCTCTTCCAAGACTTACGAATATCAATGGGTCACCGGCCCGACGACCGGTGGTTACAACCTTGCAGCCACCGCTAGTGAAGGCACGGAGGGCGTCACCGCCACCGCCGGGGCAAGTGTCTCGCTCATTTTCCTCGACCTCGGTACGCCGAGCACCACTGAATTCACCGGCGGCAATAACGGCCCGGCCACCAACGGTTACCCGGCCAACTCATCGGTGTGCGTCCGCGTGACTGACTTGAACCGTAACACCAATTCGGCTGCGATTGACAACCTCATCGCCACCATCAGCAGCAGCACCGGCGATTCGGAAATTCTGGCCTTGACCGAAACCGGCACCAACACCGGCATTTTCACCGACTGCATCAACACCAGCACCACCCTGGGTACCACAAACAATGACGGCACGCTTTACGCGCCGGTCGGTTCCGTGCTGACGGTCAATTACAGTGACCCGACCGATCCGACGGATGACACCAGTGCCACAGCCACCATTCAACCTCCACCCGGCGTGACGGGCGTGGCAATAAACAAGACGTTGGTTTCGCCGTCCGGCGGCCAGGTAAGCCTGGGCCAGTCCGCAACCTTTAATTTGCAGGTCGTAAACACGGGAAGCACCACATTGACCAATGTGGTAATTACCGACAATTTCCCTTCCGCAAAATTAAGTTATTCCTCGGCCATTCCAGCTCCCACCACCGTTGGTGCCGGGGTGTTGACCTGGACGAACATCGGAACAATGACGCCCGGCCAGAGTACGAACATCACCGTCAACTTCATCGCGTCGGCCGTCGGGACGACGACCAATTCCGCCACGGCCAATGGCGTCACCGTCACCAATTCATCCTCTGCCGTCGTGTTCGTCACCCATCCGGCATTGAGCATCACGAAGATTTTGCTGAGTCCCACCAATTCGCCGGTGTCGGTGGGCAGTAATATTATCTTTCGCATCACCGTCCAGAACACCGGCAACACCGTCGTTCCCACGTTGCCGTTGGAGGACAATTACAGCGGCGCCTATTTCCAATTTGTCTCCGCGACCATCCCGCCCGACGGCATGGGTGCGGGCAGTCTGTTGTGGACGAACCTGGCCAGTCCTGTGGCGCTGGCAACGAACGCGATCATCACCAATGATATTACGATGAAAGTCGTGGGGCAGGGCAATCCGGCGAACAATACCGCGGTCGCCGACTTTGCCGTGGACAGTTTCGGCAATTCGGTTCCAACCGCCACCGGTGGTACCAACATCATTACTGCCGCCGGTACCATCAGTGGTCATGTCTATAATGACAACGACCAGAGTGGAACATTAACCGGTGGTGATGCGCCGTTGTCGGGCGTAACCGTTGAACTTTACACCGACCCCACCGGCACGGGTACGCCGGGCGCGTTGGTGCAAATCGCCATCACCGGCGGCGGCGGCTACTATGAGTTCCTCAATCTAAATGTCGGCAAGTATGTTGTCGTGGAAACCGATCCGTCCGGTTATGCCAGCACCGTTCCGGCAAACAACCGGATTGCATTGAACCTCGTGACGTTGACCGCCAGCACCAATAACAACTTTTTCGATTATCTGCCGAGCTTGACGCTCTATTCCAGCTTTACCGGCACGGTTTACAACGATCTCAACGGCAATGGTACTAACAACAGCGGCGAATCGGGGCTGGCTTACATTTCCGTTGACCTGGTGCAGGACGTGAATTCCAACGGCGTTGCCGATTTGGGTGAACCGGCCGTTTCCAGCGTCACCACGGGCACGAACGGCAATTATTCTTTCGCCGGAGTCACGCCCGGTCGCTACGTCATCCGGGAGACGGACCTTTACGGTTATTATAGCACCGGTGATTCACAGTCGCCAAACGACAATCAGATCAGCCTGGTCACCACCAATGGCATTGTTTCCACCAACAACAATTTCTTTGACCGACTCTCCCCGGTGGCGGTCAATGACACCAACTCCGCATTTTACCTTGTCCCCGTGGGCATCTATCCGCTGACCAATGACATCAGCCCGAACGGCGATTCGTTGACGATCACCAGTGCGCTGGCCACCAACGGCATCGTAACGATCAATGCCGGCAACACCAATCTTACGTTCACACCTACAAATCCCGGCGTTGCCGTGATCACTTATACCATCAGCGATGCCCATGGTGGTACCTCCAGCGCTGTCATTGTCATCAATGTGATATCGTTGGCTGATATTGGTTTGGGTAAATCAGCAGCAGCCAGTGTGCTGGCCACAAGCAACCTGGTTTATACGATTTCAGTAACGAACTTCGGACCGTCGGCGGCCAGCAGTGTGGTAGTGACGGATGCTTTGCCGGCTGGTGTAACGTTTGTCAGCGCCAGCGGTGGCGGCATCAACAATGCCGGCGTGGTGACCTGGACGTTGGGGATACTTGGTAACGGTTCAGTGAGGAATGTGACGGTGACGGTAACGGCGCCGGCCAGTGGTTCGTTGACCAACGTGGCGACGGTTACATCACCAAGCGATCCCAACAACACGAACAACATAACCCCGCCGGTTATCACCACGGTGACGCCGGTAGCCGACGTTGGCCTGGGCAAATCGGCTGTGGCCAGTGTGCTGGCGACGAGCAATCTGGTTTATACGATTTCGGTGACGAACTTTGGACCGTCAGCAGCCAGTGGTGTGGTGGTGACGGACAGTTTGCCGGCTGGTGTAACGTTTGTGTTAGCCAGCAGCGGTGGCGTCAACAACGCCGGTGTGGTGAACTGGTCGCTAGGCACTCTAGCCAACGGTGCGGTGAGCAATGTGACGGTAACAGTGACAGTGCCGACCAGCGGTTCGCTGACCAACACGGCCAGCGTCGCTTCGCCAACCGGTGATCCCAACAACACGAACAACGTGACACCACCAGTGATTACAATAGTAACCCCGGTAGCCGACGTTGGCTTGGGTAAATCAGCAGCAGCCAGTGTGCTGGCCACAAGCAATCTGGTTTATACGATTTCGGTGACGAACTTCGGGCCTTCGGCGGCCAGCGGTGTGGTAGTGACGGATGCTTTGCCGGCTGGTGTAACGTTTGTCAGCGCCAGTGGCGGCGGTATTAACAACGCCGGTGTGGTGAACTGGACGTTGGGGACAATTGGTAACGGCTCAGTGAGCAACGTGACGGTGACAGTGACAGCGCCGGCCAGCGGTACACTGACCAACGTGGCGACGGTTACATCACCAAGCGATCCCAACAACACGAACAACGTGACACCACCAGTGATTACAATAGTGACACCGGTAGCCGACGTTGGCTTGGGTAAATCAGCAGCAGCCAGTGTGCTGGCCACAAGCAATCTGGTTTATACGATTTCGGTGACGAACTTCGGGCCTTCGGCGGCCAGCGGTGTGGTGGTGACGGATACC
>Ga0265320_10001523_pt1 | contig 16816 bp, 13 predicted proteins | sample 4827metaG_FD_202087 | JGI IMG/M metagenome (GOLD analysis project Ga0265320, IMG submission 202087) | Rhizosphere microbial communities from Carex aquatilis grown in University of Washington, Seatle, WA, United States - 4-8-27 metaG | ecosystem: Host-associated > Plants > Roots > Rhizosphere >...
CCAAGTTCATCACCACCCCGCTTAAGACGGACAAGATGCCCCCGGGCATTCCCTACATCATCGGCAACGAGGCCGCCGAGCGTTTCAACTTCTACGGGATGCGCGCCATCCTCGTCGTGTTCATGACGCAATACCTCCGCGACCGCTCCGGGGCGCTTGCACCCATGAACGAAAACCAGGCAAACGAGTGGTATCACTGGTTCCTTGCGTCCAACTATTTTTTCCCGGCCTTCGGGGCCATCATCGCCGACGCTTTCTGGGGAAAATATCGCACGATCTTCTGGCTGTCGCTGGTCTATTGCGCCGGCAGCGTCGCGCTAGCGATAGATGGCACGCGCCTCGGGCTCTTTCTCGGCCTGAGCCTCATCGCGCTTGGTTCGGGCGGCATCAAGCCCTGCGTGTCCTCCAACGTAGGCGACCAGTTTGGCCCGGACAACAAGCACCTGATTTCGCGCGCGTTCGGTTGGTTCTACTTTTCAGTGAACTTCGGCTCGTTCTTTTCGATCCTGCTCATTCCGTGGCTGCTGCAAAGATTTGGGCCGGCGCCCGCGTTTGGCGTGCCCGCAGTGCTGATGCTTCTCGCCACTGTCATCTTTTGGTCGGGCCGCTACAAGTTCGTGCACATCCCGCCTGGCGGGAAGACCTTTCTGCGGGATACCTTCAACCGTGAAGGGTTCGCCGCCCTCGGCCGGCTGGCGATCATCTTCGCCTTTGTCGCCATCTTCTGGTCGCTGTGGGACCAGAGCGGCGGCGAGTGGGTGCTGCAGGCGCAGAAAATGGACCTGCAATTCCTCGGCATCACCTGGCTGGCCTCCCAGATCCAGGCAGTGAACGCCATCATGATTCTGGCGTTCATCCCGCTGTTCCAATACCTCATCTATCCGGCGATCAATCGGGTGTTCCCGCTGACTCCGCTGCGCAAGATCGGCCTTGGTCTCATTGTAACTGGCTTTTCCTTCATGGTCAGCGCCTGGATCGAGACGCAGATCAACGCCGGATTGAAGCCCAGCATCGGCTGGCAGATGCCGGCCTACGCGCTGCTCTCGGCCGGCGAAGTCATGGTTTCGATCACGTCCCTTGAGTTCGCCTACACCCAGTCGCCGCGACACATGAAATCCATCGTCATGGCGCTTTACCTCTGGTCCATCACGGCCGGCAACGCCTTCACTGCGCTCGTGCACTGGTTCATTGCGAATCCGGACGGCTCCCTGAAACTGCAGGGTGCGTCGTATTACAATTTCTTCGCGGCACTCTCCATTGGCTGCGTGGCCGTGTGGGTGTTCGTGGCCCGGGCTTACAAGGAGAAGACCTACCTGCAGGGTGAAAATCCGGTCCCCTTGGCCGATGCCGCCTCTGAAACATGATCTGCCTGTTAACATGACCCGCTTGCCCATCACCAAGACACCCAAGGTCTATGTCGGCGGTGCGTTCATCCGCTCCGAGAGTGCGCGCACCTTTTCACTGAAGGACGCCGCGGGTAATTTCTTCGCCAACATCCCGCAGTGCACGCGCAAGGATCTGCGCAACGCAGTCGAGGCCGCGGCCAAGGCTGGTCCCGGCTGGGCCAAACGCACGCCCTACAACCGGGGGCAGATCATCTACCGGCTCGCCGAGATGCTGGAGGCGCGCAAGGCGGATATGGCCGACGCGCTTGCCGTCGGTGGTGCGACCAAATCGGCAGCGTCCAAGGAAATCACCGCGACTATCGACCGGCTCATCTATTACGCCGGCTGGGCGGACAAATACGAGCAGGTGCTCGGCAACGTGAATCCTGTTGCCGCACCTTACTTCAACTTCACCGTGACGGAGCCAATGGGCATCGTCGGCCTGCTCGCGCCCGAGGAAGCGCCGTTGCTCGCACTCGTGTCGCTCATCGCTCCCGCCATCACCAGCGGCAACACCGTCGTGGCGCTTGCTTCCACGGCACAGCCGTATCCGGCCATCGTGTTCGGCGAAATGCTCGCGACGAGCGATCTGCCTGGCGGCGTGGTCAACCTGCTCACCGGTTTCCGCAAGGAGTTGGTGCCGACTTTCGCGACGCACTCGCACCTTCGCGCCATTGCGGGCGTTGCCAACGCAGAAGAGCGCAAGGCGATCAAGCTCGGCGCCGCCGACAGCGTGAAACGCGTCAAGTTCGCCAAGGCGGAAGAACCGGTCGACTGGTTCGCGGACAAGGCGCAAAGCCTATACGAACTCCGCGATTTTCTGGAGTTCAAAACCACCTGGCAACCGATCGGAGCTTGAACGATGCAGCCTGGTCCCGACGCGCAGCGCAACCGCACTCAGCTGCTGATCTGGTGGATCATCTGGGCGGGAATTCTTCTCGGCCTGGTGGCCATTTATTTAATGCTGGGTCGGGCGCCGGCAAAGGCACCGCCACCCGGGACGAATCCCCTGGCCGGGCTTAACGGTCTCGTGCCGCTGTTCGTGAGCATCGTCATCCGCTGGCTGGTGCTGCCGCGCTACAATGAACTCAGGCGGGCTTTCCCCATGTTTATTGCCGGCCTCGCGCTGGCGGAAGGCTGCGGGATCATGGGTATCTTTCTCGGCGGCCCGTACCGTGACGACCTGTTCCTGCTCGGCGTGCTGGGCATTGCGCAATACATGCCATTCTTCGCCAAAGGCTACCAGGAGCCGAAGCCCGAAGGTTTCTTCCCAAACAATTAGGCGGCGGGCCTTGGCTCTGAGTTGCGGAGCGACTGACTGCGTTCAGGCATGATCGCGTTTCCTGAGGAAACGGGCGATCTCGCGGGCGATGGGCATGGCGGATGCGGCGCCAGGTTGCATGACCGATAACGCCGCGACGGCGCTGGCATAGTGCGCGGCCTCAAACATGTTGTGCTTGAATTTGACCAATCCGGCAGCAAATCCGCCGACGAACGCGTCGCCTGCCCCGGTCGTGTCCACCACCTCGACGTCATGTGCGTTGATGCGCGTGTAGACATCAGGCTGGGAGACAAAACAGCCTTGGGCGCCAAGGGTGACAATGACCACCGGCACCTCGAGGCAGCGGCAGAGCCGGTGCAGCGCGTCGGCCTTGAGCGCAGGGAGGGAGGCTTCGGTGAACCCGCTCGGAGAATTGAACGGTGCGGTGCGCAGCAGGGCGGCGCAGGCCGGCCACAGCTTCACCAAGGCGATGAATTCGGACTCGTTCGGAATAAGCACCTCGGTGTGCCGGAGGAGGGCGGGGTCAAACCCGGTGCGCATGGGCGCGGGGTTGAACACGGTGATCGCACCGTTGCGGCGGGCGGTGCGCAACACGGCGGCCACGGTGCCATAATCGGTCTCGCCCTGGCACACAACCACCTGAGCGGGCTCAAACAGCGCAGCCGGGATGTCGCGCGGGCGCAGGCCGAAATTGGCGCCGGGCGCCACGATGATCTGGTTCTGACCCGCGCCATTGACACACACCACGGCGGCGCCGGTGGTATATTTGGGTTTTTCGACGAAGTGGGCATGAACGCCGGCCGCGCGGGCAAATTTCCGGGCACTGACGCCGAAGACATCGGGCCCGACAGCACCGACAAAAAGGGTGGAAATCCCCGCGCGCGAAGCAGCGACCGCCTGGTTGAAACCCTTGCCTCCGGGGCCCGCGCGGAAATCGCCGACAACCGTTTCACCCGGCCGGGGAAAATTCCGGGCGTAGAACGCAAGATCCTGGCTGAAACTGCCGATGACGACGACCGAGTGCTTCACGACGTGGACAGATTGGAACAGGTCCGTGCGGGGTGGCGACTTTTTTCAAGAAAGCCCGTCTTTAAGAATTAGCGCAGGGCCACACCATCAGCCCGTTGATCCGGATCAACCAGGCTTCGGGACTGCTTCTTGATGTCGTTACCAGCAGGGAGAGCACAAATTCGGGCGGACTGGGGGGCATTACAAGGTGGTTAAAGCAATTCCTTGGGCCAAGGCAACCTCCCGCCGCGCCATTCATCATGCAGCAGGGCCGTTTGTCCTTTTCGCTCAGCCGGTGCACGTTTCCTGCCCTACTTTGGGTTCAATGTCAGCCGAACGAGCTTCCGTTTTTGCCTTGCTCCGCCCCGCGGCCGGGCTTGCCGGCGAGTCGGCCGGGATGTTTCATCGGACGATGACACTGAATCCCGCGCTCGAATCCGCAGCAAAGCTGCAGCGCGCGAAGGAGCGGATCTATGTACTTTGCCAGCTTAGCGGCTGGGGTGGCCTTATTGCCCTGCAACTGGTTTTCTACAACATCTCCGGCGGGCGTGCAGGCGGTCAGAAGACGGATCCTCTCTTTGATCAATCTGTGCTCTGCATGGTGTTGTTGATGGGTCTCCTTCTAACCCATATCAGTCGGCCCCTAGTGCGACGTTGGAATTGGAAACAACTGGGTTGGGCGGCCCTGCTGCCGCGTGTGGCGGGTGTATCATTTGTCATGTCAGTTTTTTGGACGGTGGCGGGCTATGGCTACATCTATCTCGTGCTGCAGTGCCCCTGGTCTTCAAAGTTTAGCCCGGTCTTTGTCCTTTCGGCCAGCATCGTCAATGGCACCCTGATGTTCATAGGCTGGTTTTGTGTGTATTTTGCGTACCACGCGTTTGAGCGGATGCAATATATGCAGGTCGAACAGTTGCGTCTCGCCGCCAGTGTGAAGGAAGCCGAGCTCCGTGCGCTGAAGTCGCAAGTGAACCCGCACTTCCTCTTCAACTCGCTCAACAGTCTCCGCGCTCTGATCGACGAAGACGCGCCCAAGGCCCGCGAGGCAGTGACCAGGCTGGCCAACATGCTGCGCTACTCTCTGCAATCGGGCCAGCTGGAGACCGTGCACTTCGAGGACGAGTTGCACATTGTCGAGGACTACCTCGCGCTTGAGCAGATCCGGCACGAAAACCGTCTGCAGGTCCGCTGGGATATCGCCGAAAACGTAGTGGACGGCGCCCTGCCTGTGCCGCCGATGCTGCTGCAGACCCTCGTCGAGAACGCCGTCAAATATGGGATCAGTACCCGGCGGGAAGGCGGCGAGTTACGTATTTCGGCGCGCATTGATGGCGCGGCACTCAACATCCGCGTGACCAATCCCGGCGAACTGGCTGCGCCCACCAGTGCTTCCGCCGCCAAAGCCGGTTCGTCCACCGGAGTCGGCCTGCGCAACGCGTCGGAGCGGCTCAAGCTGCTCTTTGGCGACCGCGCTTCGCTCAGGCTCCTGTCCGAGCCGGCCGGCTGCGTCACCGCCGATGTGCTCATTCCCCTCGCTTTCCCTTCGAAACCATGAATCCGCTGGGTGATCATCTTTCTCGTTTTGACTACATTGCCATCCCGCTGCACCGCGGCCCGACCGGGCATTGGCAGAACGATGGCGTACTCAATGGCGTCGAGGCCTCCCTTTACCTCCATACGGGCGCAGGACGCACCGTGCTCGATTTTGACCAGGCCCGGCGTCGCGGCTTGGTGTTGACAGAAGGCCCGCGCCCGGCCGGTGGTCTCGGCACCGAAGACATGATCGTCCACCAGACAACAGTCCGGCATTTCACTTTGTCGGGAATCGAGGAGACCCGCTTTGCGGTCGCGGTTGTCGATCTTTCACATGTCAACAAGGGGCTTCGCGCCAGTGGCGCCCAACCGATGGATGGCATAATTGGTGGTGATGTTCCTGAATCGCGCGAAGCCATCATCGATTACAAACACCGGCAGCTCTATCTTAAGGGCACGGGCAGTCGCCGGGCCGCCTGAATCCATGAAAGCCCTGCTCATCGATGACGAGCGCCTCGCGCGCAACGAACTCCGCCGGCTGCTGGCCGCGCACACCGATATCACGATCGCGGGCGAGGCGGTGGACGTGCCGGACGCTTTGGAAAAAATCAATGCGCTCAAGCCCGACTTGCTTTTCCTCGACGTGCAGATGCCCGGCGCTGACGGCTTCAGCCTGCTTGAACAACTCGAGCCGCCGCTGCCCGCCGTCATCTTCACCACGGCCTACGACGAGTTTGCCGTAAAGGCTTTCGAGTTCAACGCACTCGACTACCTGCTCAAGCCGGTCGATCCCAATCGGCTGGTCGCCGGGCTTGAAAAATTGCGCCGCCATGGCCCGGCGGCCGAGACCGACACCGAGCCCCAGCACCGGCTGACTTTGGATGACAAGGTCTTTGTTCGCGAAGGCGAGCGCTGCTGGTTCGTGGCGGTGAAGAACATCCGCCTGCTCGAGTCGGAGGGCAACTACACCCGCCTTCATTTCGACGACCAGAAACCCCAGCTCTTCCGTTCACTCACCGCGATGGAGGAGCGGCTTGACACCCGGCATTTTTTTCGCGCCAACCGCAAACAGGTCATCAATCTTGCCTGGGTCGAAGGGATTGAACCTTGGTTCAGCGGCGGTCTGCTGGTGAAGCTGAAAGGCGGACTCAAGGTTGAATTGTCCCGCCGGCAGGCTCAGGAATTTCGCGACAAAATGAGCCTGTGAAGCCCCCGCAAATTTATGCGAATCACGGCGTCGGTGCCGGCATTCGTCCTATCGGCCAACCAACACCCCTGCCAATCATGATTGAAGCCCGCCACCTTACCAAGATATTCAAGGACAAGAAGCGGGGTGAAATCCGCGCGGTGGACGACGTCTCGTTCACCTGCCGCCCCGGGCAGATCTACGGCCTGCTCGGCGCCAATGGCGCGGGCAAGACCACAACTCTCCGCCTTCTGGCCACACTGCTTCAGCCGACCAGTGGTGCAGCAACCCTCGCGGGTCATGATATCGCGACCGCTGCTGAAAAAGTCCGGGCTAATGCCGGTTTCCTCGCCGCCAGCACCGCGCTCTATGGCCGGCTCACCGCCCGTGAGATGATCACCTATTTCGGCCGGCTCAACAGCTTGAGCGGCGCCGAGATCAAGACCCGGCTCAAATTACTCGCCGACGAGCTCGACATGCACGAGTTTCTAGACCGGCGCTGCGACAAGTTCTCCACCGGCATGAAGCAGAAGACCTCGATCGCCCGCACCCTCATCCATGACCCGGCGGTCATGATTTTTGACGAACCTACGCTTGGGCTCGACGTGATGACGGCCCGTTCCATTGTCCGCTTCGTGCGCGAGTGTCGCAACCGCGGCAAGACCGTCATCTACTCCACGCACGTCATGAGTGAAGTGGAAAAACTCTGCGACTTCATCGGCATCATCCACGGCGGCCGGCTGGTGGCCGAGGGCACGCTGGCTCAATTGCAACAGCGCTATGGCGAACAGGACATGGAGGAGGTTTTTGTGAAAGCAGTCGGTGGCGAGGCCGCCCTGACCGCGGCACTCAATACCTAGGAGACCACTCGCTATGAAATGGAATTTTATTCTCACGATCTATCTTAAGGAGCTGAAGGACTCGCTGCGCGATCGCCGTACGCTGATCTCGATGATCGTTATCCCCACGCTGCTCATTCCCGTACTGATATTTGGCGTCACTACCGTCATGTCCAAGGTCATGAAACAGGCCCGCGAAGAGGCCACTACGGTTATCATCATCAATGGGAGCGACTCTCCGACGGTCGTGGCGGCGTTAAGGGCGGACAATAGATTCCGTGTCGTAACCCACGCTGGCGATTACAAGCAACTCATCTCCGAGAAGAAGGTTCGTGTGGCCGTCGAGATCCCCCCCGGCTTTGAGACATCCCTGAAGAGCAGCACACCCCAGACGGTTATGATTTATCATTACCAGGGAGAATTGAAGTCCGGGATGGGCGCGGGCGAGCTCGACAAATTTTTCCGGGCCGTGCGCGATAAGTCTGTTGAAGCCCGCCTCACCGAGCGAGGTCTCCCCTCCAGTCTGGTGAAGCCCTTTGAAATTAAGTGGGAAAATGTCGCACCGCCCGAAAAGGTCGGCGGCAACGCCTTTGGCGGATTCATTCCCTATTTCATCATCATTTTGTGCTTCACGGGGGCGATGTATCCGGCGATGGACCTGACGGCGGGCGAGAAGGAGCGTGGGACAATGGAGACGCTGCTCTGCAGCCCGGTGAGTCGCATTAATATCGTGTTGGGAAAGTTCCTCATGGTCCTCACCGCCTCGGTGACCACCATATTGCTTTCAATACTTTCGATGGGTGCAAGTGCGGCGATTGGGATCATGTCTTTTGGCCAGCAGGCGACCGCAGCCAAGGCGGCGGGTGAAACCATTCCGACGATTGATCCACTGGGTTTGCTTGGTGTAGTCGCGATGGTGGCGCCAGTCGCCGTGCTTTTCGCTGCGCTGCTGCTGGCGATTTCCCTTTTCGCGAAAAGTTACAAGGAGGCGCAGAGTTATGTCTCACCGCTCATCATTGTCATCATCATGCCCGCCATGCTCGCGACGTTGCCCGGGATCGAACTGAATGTGAAACTCGCGCTCGTGCCGATCCTCAACCTTTCGCTGGTGTGCAAGGAGATGCTTTCGGGGGTATGGCATTGGAACCTCATTGCGGTGATTTTCAGTTCATCGTGCCTCTATGCTGCCGTGGCTCTGGCGTTCTGTGTGAAGATGTTTAACCGCGAGAGTGTGATGTTCCGGGCATAGAAATCATCCTCTGCATTGGGACAGAGACTGGCTTGAACGCACGATGCCTCGGGACTCCGCCACCATTGAGGAAAGATTCGGGTGGAGTGTTTCGCTTGCGAAGGGGTGAGTTAGGCCGTTTGCCCGGTAGAGGCTTCCATATTTCTGTAAAATCCAGCCGGTCGGTGGTAAACCCGGCGTAAATGCCGGCTGCGCCTCTAGGCAGGGAAGAACTTCACTGCTATGGTGACGTCATACCTGCCATGAACACGACAACCTCCCCGGCCACCCAAGAAACCGCGCACCTCGAAAAACTGCGCGCGCAAATTTCCACCGACATCGAAGATATGCAACAGAAGGAATCCAGTCTGCGCGAATACGAACAGCGCCTGCGTCTTCTGGTCGAACACGCCCACAACAGCCGGGCTCCGCTGGCCACGCCTCCTCCCGCCCTCAACCAGGGCATTCTGGACGCCGAGTGGGAGAAATACCGCCGGGCGCACGCGCTGCTTGAGGCGGCCCGCCGGGGCTTGTGCGATGACCGCCTGGCCCTCAAGGACCGGGAGGAAAGAATGCAGCTGCGCGAAGTGGAAGTCGCCCGCCGCGAAGCTTGGGTGAAGGTGCGCGAACAAGAACTCGAGGCGCAGGCCCGAGCGCGGGCTTTGGAGCTGGCCCAGCCCAAACCGAAATCTTCGTTCACCGCCGCCCCGTTTCTGGCGGCGCGCAACCTGCTCATGCGCCACAGCTGAGAACTTCCGCGTTTCGGCAGGATGTTGTTGAGCCACCGGCCCGGACCAGAAATGGCCCGGGTCTTTTAGATTCAAGCGCCGAACGGTGGAGCAGGCCGGAATTTGCGCTTGCATGGGATGCCGCAGTCCCGCATCAAGGCGCCCGTGATTCTTTCCTCCCAGCTGCGTAATTTCTCTGCGACCGCCATTAAGGCAGTCGGCATGCGTGCTGGGTGGAAACCACCGGCTCGGCGACCATGGTGAGACGCGCATAGCGCGAAAGCGGTTCCAAACCGCACCCGCAAAAAACCACCAAGATCCGCCGAGCCCGACTCCCCCGAGTCGGGTTTTTCATTTTCCACCATATCCAACCAACCACCACCATGCCCATGCTCGAATCTCCGCCACTCCAGATGGACTTGCCCGACATATCATTTTTCGGGCGTACCCTGGATGAATATGCCAAGTTCTTTGCCTTGGAACCTGCTGCGCTGCGGCGAAAGGCCGTGCTTGATGTCGCGGCCGGGCCATCGTCATTCACCTCCGAGGCGAGCCGCCGCGGCATCGACGCCGTAGCGGTCGATCCCCTATATGGCCGTTCCATCCGCGAACTCGGGCTGCAAATCAAACAGGACTACGGGAGGATGTTTGCGCAGATGCGGGCCAAGCCGCGGCTTTTCCGCCTGAAGGCTTTTCCTTCACTGGCCGCGGCCGAGACCGACCGGCGGTCTGCGGCACAGTGGTTTCTCGCCGACTATGAGGGGAACGCTCGCCACGGGCGCTATGTCCGGGGTTCGCTGCCGCAGCTGCCGTTTCTTGACGGGGCGTTCGACCTCGTGCTCTGTGCGCACTTGCTTTTCATCCATGCCGGGCGCTTTGACTTTGACTGGCACCTCGCAGCTTGTGCTGAACTCATCCGCGTGAGCGGGGGCGAGGTCCGGATCCATCCAGTTTGCGGAGTCGATGGGCGACCCTATCCCGAGCTCGAGCTTCTGCAGCGCGAGTTGTCCGTTCGCGGCGTGCAGAGCGCGGTCGTGCCGGTGCACTACGAATTCTTTACCGGCAGCAGCAGCATGTTGGTGCTCACCCGCCACCATTAAGAAGCCAGGGCTTTTCCAGTTCGACCAGTTTTGTGGCGGCGGTTTCCCATGAGGCGGTTGCCGCCTGGAGCTGATCCACGATCGCGGAAAGTTCACGGTTCAGGTGCTGCGCCTTGCCCGGCTGGTTGTAGGTCTCGGGCGCCTCAAGCTCGGTGGTCAATTCGTTTTGCTTCGTTTCGAGCTCGACCACCTTTTGCTCAAGGTGACCGACTTCGGTGCGGAGTTTCTTCAAATCCGCCGGGTTGGGCCGCTTGGCGGGCTTGGAATTTGAAATTTCAGAATTGGGCTCCGCAGGCTTCGCCTGCACAGGCCGGGCGTCGGTGAAACCTGCGGTGAGCGCCGCCCGGGCGCTGGAAGCCCGGGATTTTTCCAGGTAGTAGTCGTAATCACCGGCATAGGGCGTCAGCCGGCCCGAGTGGACGTGCAGAACAGTTTTGGCAAGCTGCCGGATGAAGTAGACATCGTGGCTGATGAAAATGAATGTGCCCTCGTAGTTCCTGAGCGCGCTGACCAGGGCGTCGATGGAGGGAATGTCGAGGTGGGTCGTCGGTTCATCCATCAGGAGCAGGTTGGGCGGATTGATGAGCAATCGGGCCAGTGCCAGCCGCGATTTCTCGCCGCCGGAAAGCACGGAGACTTTCTTGAAGACATCATCCTTGCGGAAAAGAAACCCGCCGAGCACGGCGCGGCCCTGCTGTTCGGTCAACTGGTTCTCGGCCGTGCGAAGCTCCATCACGTTCTCGAGCACGGTCAGATCGAGCTTGAGGTTGTCGCTGCGGTTCTGGGCAAAGTATCCGGGCACGACGTTGCTGCCGAGATTCATCTCTCCGCCCTGAATGGGCACGACTCCGGCCAGGATTTTCAGCAGCGTGGATTTGCCGGAACCATTGGGGCCGACAAGTACGATGCGCTGGCCGCGCTCGGCCTCGAAGTTCATGTCACGATAGACAACGTGATCCCCGTAAGCCTGCAGGACGTTCTTGAGCGTGACAACTTTCAGCCCCGAGCGCGGCGGCTGGGGAAAGCGGAAGTTCACCCGCTTCAACTCCGCCATCGGTTCCTCAACGGCCTCCTCCTTCAACCGCTCGATCTGTTTCTCCTTGGATTTGGCGCGCGAGGCCATCGAGGCCTTGGCGCCGAAGCGGTCCACGAATTTCTGGAGATGGGCGATTTCCCGCTGCTGGTTCTTGAACTGGGCGGCTTGCTGCTCCTTGCGGGCGTCCTTCTCGTTCAGGTAGTCGTCGTAGTTGCCGGTATAGCGGTTGAGCGTGCCGCCGCGCAGCTCAAGGATGCCGTTGCACAGGGAGTTCAGAAATTCCCGGTCGTGGGAGATGAGTACGAGGCCGCCTGGGTAGCGCGTGAGATAGTCTTGAAACCAGAGCAGTGCCTCGAGATCAAGATGGTTGGTGGGCTCGTCGAGCAACAGCAGCGCAGGCTCGCTGACGAGCAGGCGGGCCAGATGGGCTCGCATGACCCAGCCGCCGGAAAAGGACTTGGCGAGGCGGTCATGGTCGGTCTCGCGGAACCCGAGGCCGGCCAGGATTTTTTTGGCGCGCGGTTCAAGCGTCCAGTCGATGTCGTGGTCATCGTCGGTTTCGGGCATGAGCTTCTTGCCGCTGGTGGCGATGTGCAGGATGCTTTCATCGCCGACGGGTGCGCTTTCCTGCGGCAGGTAGCCGAAGTCCGCGCCGCGTTCCCACTCGATGGTGCCCTCATCCGGCGTCTCCTCGCCCAGGATGAGGTTAAACAGCGTGGTTTTGCCCGCGCCGTTGGCTCCCACCAGACCAAAGCGGTCGGTGCGCGCAACGAAGAGCGACACCTCGGAGAAGAGTTCCCGGGTGCCGTAGGACTTGGCGACATCAGCTAGGGTCAGCATGGAAAACCCGCGAGCAAGCAGGGTTGGCGTGCCGTCGTCAATGGCTTTGCTACACCAAGGTGAGGGCCACGGCTCCGGCCACGGCCACGGCTCCGCCGGCGAGCGAACGAAGGGAGGGTCGCTCGCCTTCAAACCAATACGCGAAAGGGATTACCATGAGTGGAGTCGTGGCGGTGATGGGCAGGACGATGCCACTGGGTACGCTGGCCAGGGCCATCTGGAAGGCACCCATGCCCAGCACCGGGCCGGTCAGGCCATGGGCCAACACCCAAAGATAACCGGATCGACGCGACGCCATGACCGCTGTTGGACCATACTCAACCACGCGCCAACGTTGGATCTGATGGTGCATCGCATACCACAGAGCGGTGAGGACAAAGCCGCCGAGCACGCGCGGGAAAGCGGCGGTGAGACCATCGACCGGAACGCCCGAGCGTTCGGCCAGTTCGAAGCCTTTGCGACTGAGCACGGCTCCCACTCCTTGTCCCAGCGCGGCCAATACGCCAAAGATGGCACCATAGCTGCGGACCTTGACCCTGGGTGGATCCCTTTTTGTCGGCATCAACGCGGCCATGATGCCGGCAAGGACCACGGCGCTGCAGAACAACTGGGCCGTCGACAACCGGGTGCCGAGCCACAACCATTCAACAAGGATGGCGATGGGCACCGAGAGGCACTGCATCATCATAATGGTCAGCCGGGAGCCGAGCAATGGCAGGGCGGCGAAGAAAGCGATATCGCCAATGCCCATCCCAACGATGCCGCTGAGCAGGAAGATCGACAGGGAGGGACCGGACAGGCTGTGCCCGGAGGCGAGGGTCCACAGACCGAGGAAAAACATCCCGATGAGCAACCGGCCGAGGTTGGCGTGGACGGTGCCCACGGCCCGCTGGCTGCGGTTGGCCAGCACCGTGGAAAAGGAGAACAGCAGCGTGGTGGCGAAAGCGTAGAGCATGCGTGAACAGAGAGGCAAAGCCGCAAAGCGGTGGGGAGGGCAACGAAACATTCACCGTATAGTCCCGGGATTGGGCCCGGCGTTGTGGTGGCATGTCCAACCGCTGCGTCACCGAAAAATCACCGGACCTGCGCCAGAATTCCGGCAACCCGAGAGCAAAGCAATCCAGTGACCCCGGCCTTCGCCAGGCTCATGGTGCGGCAGCAGGGGCATCAGCCACGCGGGAGCGGGCAAGCTGGGCGAAGTCTTCGCCGCCGTGCAAAACATGCAGCCGGTACGAGTAGGTGGTTGGCCAGAGGGAAAGCCGGAATGGTTCATGGGGTAGGGCGCCCCAGGAATTGTCCCCGCCCAGTCCGCGTTGCTTGAGATCAAGATTGAGCGTCACCGTCTCGCGTTTCGGCAGCATATAAGAATAATAATTTTCCTTGTTGGTGGCGCAGAAGAGATCGTCGGTGCTGGCATGGAGCGCATTGGCGCTGAGCAAGGGCTGGCCGATGGCGAGCAGTCCGCGACCTTGCGCATTAGTGAGGGCCAGCCAGCGCACCGCCTCCTTGTTGCCGGTTTCCTGTGGCTTGCTGTATTCGAAGTACTGGTCTTTCACCTTGCCGCGATACAGGCCGACGCGGGCGGCTTGCCGGTCCCAGTAAGTTTCCTGCGGACCCTTGCCCAGCCACACCAGGTTGTCGAAGCCCGCCCGCAGCGTTGTCTGCATGCCAAACCGCGGCATCTCGGGCAGGGATTTTTCACCCGGAAGCCAGGTGGTGGAGACCTCTACCTCGCCGTTGCCCATGACGGTCCAGACAATCTGCTGCGCGCATTCGAAGGCTTTGATCCAGCCTTCAACAATGATCACGACCGAGCCGGCGCCGACCGGCCGCACGTCGACCAATCTGGCTTCCCAGGTTTCATGCGCTTTCCGCCACAGCCCCATGCCACCCGGTTGCCAAAAACCCTTGCTCGGTTCCATGCTTGGCATGCCGCTGCCCCGGTCATTGTCGTTGGGCGCGCGCCAATAGTGTGGCCCCAGCGGTGCCTCGAGCAGCTCGATATCGGCGCTCTTGAGCGAAACGAGCAATCCGGTGCGCTTCGAAACCGCGGTGCTGAAGTTGCCGCCGCGGACCACGATCAGTTCCCCTCCCTGGTCCACCGCCAATGGAGGCAGGGTGTCGCGGGCGATCAACAAGGCGGGCGCCGCCCAGGGTAGCTGGAATTGCTCCCACGCGACCTCATGGCCGGCGTCAGCCCACGGCGTGCGCTCCTTGAGCTTGAAACTGACTTCGAGGAAATATTCCACGCCCGGCGCCGGTGCGACTGGTTGCACCGGCAGGGCCAGTTTTTTCTTTTCGCGCGGAGCCAGGGTCAGTCCCTCGACGCGACCCTGCTGGATAACCTGTCCTTCGGCGACTACGCGCCAGTCGGCGGCGAGCCAGTTTTCCAAGGGTAGAAAATCGAACCAGTTCTGGAACTCAACCTCGGCCTTTGCCAGATCGCCGGCCCGCATTTGAATTGGCTGGTAAATTTTTTTCACCTCGGCGAGGCCGGGGTGCGGCACCCGGTCGGGGCCGACGAGTCCGTTTTCACAGAAGTTGCCGTCGGACGTGACATCGGGCGGCCCAAAGGTGCCGCCGTAGGCGAAAAAAGTGCCGAGCGCCGGATCGAGTGGCAACGATTTGGGATTGTCCAGCCGCTCGATTTTGCGGGAGGCCGGCACCGGCGTGCGCAGACCCTGGTCGACCCAGTCCCAAATGTAGCCACCCTGCAAATGCGGCAGACCCTCGTAGATCGGCCGCCAGTAAGCCCAGACATCGCCCGAACTGTTGCCCATCGCATGGGCGTATTCACACATGATGAAAGGCTTGGTCCGCGGCAGGGCCGCGTAGTTCCGGACCGACTCAATTCCGGGATACATCGGACATACGATATCGGAGGTTTCCGCGCTGCGGGGATTTTCGTACTGCACCGGCCGGGTCGGATCATGCTGCTTCAGCCACTGGTAGTCGCGAATGAAATTATCACCGAAGCCGGCTTCGTTACCGAGTGACCAGGTGATGATGCAGGCGTGGTTCTTGTCGCGCTCGAACATCCGGATGGTGCGGTCGAGGTGGGCGGGGCCCCAGGCGGGCACCTTCGCCAGGGTGTGCTCCTCGTAACCCATGCCGTGCGACTCGATGTTCGCCTCGTCGATGATATAAAGGCCGTATTCGTCGCAAAGCGCATACCACTCGGGCACGTTTGGATAGTGGCAGCTGCGCACGGCATTGATGTTGTGCTGCTTCATCAGCCGAATGTCCTGCACCATCCGCTCCCGGGTCATGACCTGGCCGGTGTCGGGGTCCCATTCGTGCCGGTTCACCCCGCGGAACAGCACCGGCCGGCCGTTCACCAAAAACTGGCCGCCCTTGATTTCCGCCGTGCGGAAGCCGACGCGCCAGGGAATGATTTCCAACACCTGGCCGGCGTCGTCCTTGGTGGTGAGCAGCAACGTGTAGAGCTGCGGGATTTCCGCGGACCATTTGCGCGGGTTCACCACCGGTTCACCGAGCTTGAATTCTGTGGAGCCGCCGGCCGCGATCGAAACGGAGGCAGCGTTGCGTTCCAGCACAAGTTTGCCCGTCGGGTCGAGCAGCTTGATTTCCACTTTGGCAATACGTGGGACGGCGGCAAAATTTCTGATTTCAGCGGTTACGTTGAGTACCGCGTCCCGGTAGGCGGCATCGAGAGCAGTCTGGACGGTGAAGTCCCGCACATGCACCGGCGGTGTCGACCACAACGAGACATTGCGCATGATCCCGCTCAGACGCCAGAAATCCTGGTCCTCAAGATAGGAGCCGTCATTCCAGCGAAAAACCTCGACAGCAAGTTGATTTTCACCGGGCCGGAGACAGGGGGTGAGCCGGAAGGTGGAGGGCGTGCGCGTGTCCTTGCTGAATCCGACTTTCTCGCCGTTGACCCAGAGGTAAAAAAACGAGTTGACGCCGTCAAAGGTGAGGAAAATTTCGCGTCCGCTCCACGCCGGCGGCACGGTGAAGATACGGCGATAGGCGGACACGTGATTGAGCGCATCGGCCGGGATGAGAGGTGGATTGGCCAGCTTCCATGGATAGGTGATGTTGGTATATATCGGGATCCCGTAACCCTCGATCTCGGGATTGGACGGGACACGAATGGTTGCCCAAGCCGAATCATTGAAATCAGTCCGCCAAAACTCCGATACTCGTGCGGCCGGCGTAGCCGACCAATGGTATTTCCACAGACCGTTTAACGACTGGAAGTAGGGCGAACGCTCTCGATCCAGCGTTTGCGCCGAGACCGCGTCGGCATAGACCGACATGGTGGCGAAGGGCGGCTCAACCCCAACGTGTTGCACCGCCGGATCCTGCCACTCGGGTGCCGGCTCCATGGTGGCTGCGCCGGCCAGCAAGGCGGACGCGATTGAAAGAAGAAAAGCCGCGAGCCGGCCGGAGTATTTGTTGGGTGAGTCCATGGGGTAACAGGGAAATAAAACCATACCGGCTTCCACAAGCCGCCGTGCAAATCTGGACGGAATTCACTAAAAATTAGTTGTCAGACGGTTTTCGCTCAATCCTAAAGTGCCGTACGCAACTCAGGCGCGACGGCTGCCCGGCACAAGCGGTGGCCGCATTTGCGCTGGCCTGAATCACTCGGTTGGGTGTGATTCTGTTTCATGTCCAACCG